>Ga0209712_10000189_pt1 | contig 54980 bp, 53 predicted proteins | sample ArcOceMetagenome_FD_187443 | JGI IMG/M metagenome (GOLD analysis project Ga0209712, IMG submission 187443) | Marine eukaryotic phytoplankton communities from Arctic Ocean - Arctic Ocean - Greenland ARC118M Metagenome (SPAdes) (version 2) | ecosystem: Environmental > Aquatic > Marine > Oceanic...
TTTAATAAGACGCGGCTTTTTTTATGGCTTTCTAATTGGGTTAAAGTCGAAATTCATCCTTCATTTTGCGAATCACCGCAAACACTTCCTCAGGCTTTCCCAGCACCTTGCCACTAAAATGCTCAGCCGCACGGATCACATCGGGCTGGTTACAGCGCACAAATGGGTTGCTTTTAAGTTCATCCGCCACGGTAGTAGGCAATGTAGGTAAACCTTCTTCACGCTGCTCTGTGCTCACATCTTGGCGGTGCAGGGTATAGGTATTGTTGGGCTCAATATGCAGGGAGAAATCAATATTGGCCAAGGTGTATTCGTGGGTGCAATAAATCTTGGTGGCCGGATGCAAGCTAACGATACTTTGTAGAGATTCATGGAACTGTTCAGCGCTGCCTTCAAACATGCGCCCACAGCCACAGGCAAAAATGTTATCGCCACTGAATATATGGCCAAGGCCATTTGCATCTTCAGTGTAAAAAACAATGTGATCAAGGGTATGCCCTGGGGTAAACCACACTTTCCAATCAAGGCCCATAAGCTCGAATGTTTCACCCCCTGTCAGTGCAATCTCTCGGCACGGAATATCAAAGTGACCAGTGCCATAAATCACACAATCAGGGTGGGCCGCTTTAACTTCAGCAATACCGGTCACGTGGTCCCAGTGTTTATGAGTCACAAACATGTAATCCAGTGTCAGCTCATGCTCTTTAAGGTAATTAAGCACAGGGGCCGCTTCACCTGGGTCAACCACAAGGGTTTTTCCTTGGTGCTGAATCAGCCAAGCGTAATTATCTTCAATAATGGGGATAGGGGTGATTTTGAGCATATTATCATCAGGGTTACAGCGTTAGCCTGAGTTTACCATTAAAGCCGTGATTATTGACCCACTTGCCCATAAGGGCCTTTGCCTCGTTTAAATGTGGCCAAAAGCAAATAAGTCCTTGAATACAGGTGGGTTTTTTAAGACAATGCGCTCGCTTATTTCATATAAGCACTAGAAAGCCGTTCATTATTTTAAACGCTTTCCATTATGGTGGCCTCCGGTCCCCTCGCAATTTGAAGTTGTAAATCCCCCAGGCCCGGAAGGGAGCAAGGGTAGCAGTGGATGATGTGCCGAGGTGTGGCTGGAGGTCCCTCCAAGCCATCCATGGCTTCCGCGACATTAGTGCATCCATGCACGTCGTCCCCTTACCATCTCATCTATCTCTTTTGATTCTGCACATCTTATTTTTGTATTTTTAAAAAATGTAAATCCTTAGACCTAAATTATCTGTGAATACTGATCGGTGTATTACGCACATCGTGCTAATAACACCCTACAATGTTCGCTAAATTCTAGGTTTTGGTTTAAATCGAAAGACGTAGGGTGGTATTAGATGGGAGCCTAAGCGAGGCTCGTAATCCACCGAATGCGGGTTACGAGGGTCTTTGCATTTGATTAAGAAAACGAGCTGTCGCATCATGTATGTCTTAAAAAGTTAAGGGGAAGCATGCTTTATAAAAAAGTCATGCGACCGCACATTTAATTATTAGGTTGTGCGACATAGAATGAACTGTTGGTAGTACATGGAGTTTGGATGCTTTGGGTAAGTTAATTATTAAAATCATAAAAGTATTTCTTCTTTTTCTAGTTACAGCGGCTCTTATTATTGGAGCGTATTTGGGGTATCAGGAATACGAAAAATCACAAAAATTAAAAGCTGAATTAAGTTACCAATCAGAACATGAATGGTCATGGCACAATGAGTACAGACGGATACAAATAAGGCATATTGATGCTCTAGGTACAAGTATGCTCCGTAAAGTGTACAAGCATAAAGATCATGTTATCTACGCGTATAAAAATGATAATTATTCTCTCAATGCAACGGTTTTGTTTTTTGTTCCATGTGAGCCGGATAGTGAAATAATAACATCACAAGAATTTGGTTCGGGAAAACCGAAAACACTTGTATGTAACTCAGACGGTGAAGCCCTACGTTTCAGTGTTACTTGGTCAGATAAAAGTAATGATAAGCTTTGGGAGGAAAAACTTGATGGTTTTAGTTTAAGAGTTGATTTTTCTGATTGGGATTTTACCAAGCTAGACCAAGAGATTACTTTATCAAAAGCAAGGTCTAAAATTAATGCTAACAAGCCAATTAAACAGGACTAAAAATAGTTGGCCAAAGTCGTGTCTCGCTGATTTTGGCCAACTATTTATGTCCGCTTAAGTTGTCGCTAAGCGTTTTTAATTAGCTACCCGAAACCCCTTCACCCCATCACCGTCAAACCCATTCAAAAACTCCCCAACATGTGCAAACACTTGCTTGCTTACATCCCCACGAATAATTCCGTGAAGGTCAAAATCAATTTCATGATACTGCTTTAATTCTGAGCCAATTAATTTGTAAATGTCTTGGCTGCTTTGCACATCTACTTTTGGATCGCCATTGCCGTGGATCATCAGGCTTGGTATCTCAATAGAGCTAAGGCCTTTACGTACCCCTTTCATCAATCGTTGAATTTGCACAATGCTGCTCACAGGGCAGCGCAAATAATTAATGTGTGGGTTGTCGGCGTGGTTGGTAACAAATTCTTTTTTCGGTGTGGGAATGTGTAAAACGTTTAATAAGCGGTTCCAGTAGTGCACGGGTTTGGCAAAGTGCGCTGAGAACTTTTTGAATTTAAGCGGTGCGCTGATGCTGATTAATGCATCAAAGGCATCAGGGTTGTGTATGGCGTGATGCAAGGTTAATGCAGCACCGGTGGAAAAACCGGCAATGGTAATTTGATCGCTGCAGGTGCTTAAAATGTCATGGCCACGTTGTACTGAGTCAGCCCATTCATCCATGGTGCGAGTGGCTAAATCAGCAGAAGAAGTGCCATGGCCCGCTAAACGCGGTGCGTATACGGTGTAGCCTTGAGCATATAAAAAGTCGGCCCATTCACGTACTTCTTCAGGGGCGGCCATTAAACCGTGAACCAATAAAACCGCTTTGTTTACCTCACCTTGTTTTATTGGGTGGTGTAATAAATAAGGCTGGCCAATGTTTTTAGGTTTGCTTTCGCCCTCTACATAATGACGTTCGTATTCTTCGTCAAACAGTGCAAGCTCTGCATCTAATAACACTTGGCATTGGCGGATATTCATTTTACGGTTTTTCATGTGTTGCTTTGTGTCTCTGATACTGCAAATGCGGTTTAGGCGGATGCGTTGCTCACTGAAGTATGTATTTGTTCGCTTCTTTGACTAGTGGTCTAAGCCTAAGGGGTCTAAGCCGAAGCGTTGCTAAACGCGCTGTAAATCATGGCGTAATGACAGCTGCCACCAATTAAGACCATTACATGGAATAATTCATGAAAACTAAACACACCGGGCAACATCAATGGTCGTTTGATGGCGTAAAAAATAGCGCCAGCGGTAAAAAATCCACCGCCCACAAATAATAATGTGGCTTGTGTTGGGCTCATCATGGCCAGTACTTGGTTAATCAAAAATACCAGCATCCAGCCCATGGCTAAAAAGATCAGCGCGTAAATTACGTGAGGTGCGCGGGGGAAAAATACCTGAGTGAAAAAACCAAACGCCACAAGGCTCCACTGAATGGTAATCATGGGTAGGCGCCAGCTTTCTTCCAAAAAGAAGTAACAAACAGGGGTGTATGAGCCGGCAATCATAAAGAAAATGGCCAAGCGGTCCATCTTGCGCCAAAACGACACTTCGTTATCTTGCTGTTTAAAGGCGTGATACAGGGAGCTGGCCAAAAACAAAAAGCTAATGGAAAAGCCATAAATAAGGGCGGTAACCAATAAAGAGGCCGACCCTGTGGCTTTGTTCACAAGGAAAATAGTACCGATAATAGCCGCAACCATGCCGGCTAAGTGGGAGTAAAAGTTAAATTTCTCTTCAGGTTTGATCACAATACAACCTTTGATTAAACGCATTAAACATGAGTACACAGCTAACACTTGTTAGCTAAATTTGCAGATCGCGCGATTCTAGCACTGTTGGCGCGATTTATCCTGATGAGAATCGGCCAGAGCCGGTTTTTTGGAGGTATTCATTATGGCTTAGGGTATTAGGCGCCGTATTAATAGCTGCTTGGACACTACTTTGAGCAGCAGAATCTGTACACTGTGCCACTCCATAATGGCTTATTAGACATCAATGCAGCCTCAATCAGACCCTTTTATCGCACCTAAATGCCACGAGCAGATCGAGTATCTGTACCAAGATGAGCATTTACTGGTGATCAACAAGCCTTCAGGATTGTTAAGCCTCTCAGGCAAGCACCCGCTTAATGTGGATTCGGTGCATCACCGCTTAAAACAAGACTTCCCCAGCGCCCTTATGATTCATCGGCTGGATTTGGGCACCTCAGGCATTATGTTGATTGCGCTTAATAAAGGCATTAACAAACAGCTGTGCCGACAATTCTCTGAACGCACGGTGAAAAAAACCTATATCGCCATGCTGGATGGTTGTATTGAAGCCGAGCAAGGATTTATTGAACTGCCCATTGGAAAAGGTGAGTTTCCGCTAATGTGCATTGATCATGACAACGGCAAATCAGCGACATCTCAATTTGAGGTAATAGAGCGTTTTGACGATCGCACCAAAGTGCAATACACCCCATTAACAGGGCGAACTCATCAGCTGCGTTTGCACAGTCAGGCTATGGGGCACAGCATATTGGGCTGTGATTTATACGCAAATGATGAGGCTTTTTTTAAAGCCAAGCGCTTGATGTTGCATGCCTCCAGTCTTGAGTTTGTACACCCTATAAGCGCTGAAACCATGATGGTTCATAGCCCGAGCCCGTTTTAATGATCGCGTCTTTTAATCTTCTTATTTCTTAAATACTCTCTTTTGTCGATTTGTTCCCTCAGTGCAACAGTGCTTTTTGGGCCTGTTTACATAACAGGGGTTTCATTCCAAGACGATCGGTCATATTCTGGCTGAATGAGTAGACCAAGACGCAGTGAACATACCCGCGAAGCCTTAATAGAAGCTGGCATTGAACAGCTTTCTTTATATGGCTATCACGGCACGGGCATCAAACAAATCCTTGATGCGGTGCAGGTACCCAAGGGTTCGTTCTATAACTTTTTTGCCAGCAAAGAAGCCTTTGTGGCGGAGCTTATACAAAGTTATAGCCAAAACATGTTCGAGCAAGTGGATGCATTTATGGAAGGGGAAGGTAAAACCTTAAACCCGCGCCAGCAGTTAGAAAGCATCATGCATTACAGTTTGCATAAGTTTGCAAAAAGCCAATGCCAAAAAGCCTGTTTGATTGGCAGCATGGGGGCGGAAGTGGCCGCCGAAAGCGAAGCTTGCCGAGTGGAGCTGGATAAAAGCATGGTGAAGTACATGGCATTTTTAGCCAGCATTTTTGCCAATGCCCAGCAGTTAGGACAAGTAGGCAATGCTTTGAGCCCAGAGCAAATGGCCAATATGTATTGGGCCACATGGGAAGGGGCATTGATCAAAATGAAAATGCAAAGTGATGTGCAACCCGTAAAGGACATTATGCATTCATTGTTAGAAACCCTTTTTAAGGCTTAAGCAGCAGAATTAAACACAGAATTAAGCAATGAGTCGTTACGAAAATGGCATGGCCATACACACTAACGGCTTTATTTTTAAATAGTTAAAAGACGATCGGTCTAATGGCAGTTGTAAGCCGAGGCCAATATAGAAAGAACAATAACGGAGCATTACATATGAGCAATTCAAATCAAGCAGCAAGCCCGTCAGTGGATTCAAGCAGCAAGCTGGGTTCAAGCTTTACGTTAAAAAACGGTTTGGCCATTAAAAACCGTTTATTTAAATCGGCCATGAGCGAGCAGCTTGGCACCAAGCAGCACAACCCAACAAAAGGCCTGGCCACACTTTACAAGCGCTGGGCTGATGGCGGCATTGGTTTGTCTATTACCGGTAACGTAATGATTGATCGCGGCGCATTGGGCGAACCAAACAACGTAGTATTAGATGAAAAAAGCGATTTAGAGCCTTTCAAAAAGTGGGCAGAAGCAGGCAAGGCAAACGGCTCTCATATCTGGCCACAGTTAAACCACCCAGGTAAACAGATTCCAAACTTTATTGTGGATGAGCCAGTGGCACCGTCTGCCATTCCATTAACGGGCGGTTTGGAAAAAGGTTTTAATACACCACGGGCGTTAACCGAAGATGAAATTCAAGTGATCATCAACAAGTTTGCACAAGCGGCTGAGCTTTCAAAACAAGCGGGTTTTACCGGTGTGCAAATTCACGGCGCGCACGGTTACCTTGTGAGCCAATTTTTATCACCGCGTCACAATCAGCGTGATGACCAATGGGGTGGTTCATTAGAAAACCGCATGCGCTTTGTATTATCTATTTATAACGCCATGCGTGAAAAAGTTGGGGCGGATTTCCCAATCGGCATCAAACTAAACAGTGCTGATTTTATGAAAGGCGGCTTCAGCGAAGACGATTCTATGATCGTAGTGAAAACCCTTGCGGATGCAGGCATTGATTTAATTGAAATCTCAGGCGGCACATACGAGAGCCCATCTATGGTGGGTCATAAAGTGAAAGAGTCCACACTTAAGCGTGAAGCTTACTTCTTAGCTTACGCTGAAAAAGTACGTGATCTTGTGGATACACCGCTTGTGGTTACCGGCGGTTTCCGTTCGGCTAAGGCCATGCAGGCAGCCCTTGATACGGGTGCCACTGACTTTATTGGTGTGGCGCGCACCACAGCGGTTGACCCTGATTTCCCTAACAAGCTATTGGCCGATGAAGGTCATGAGCAACAGTTACGTCTATTAACAACCGGTAATCGTGGCGTGGATAAAATGGCCATGTTGGATATTACTTGGTACGAAGCGCAGTTGGCCCGTATGGCCAAGGGCAAAAAACCTAAAAACAGCTTAAGTGAATGGGGCGTGTTCTTTGGTATTTTGATTGCGGCAGGTATGTACGGTTTTAGAAAGCGTCGCGCGTAAGGCATAAGCGGAAGAAATATTCCGTAAATTGTAAAAGGGCTTGCATATGTAAGCCCTTTTGCTTTTTATGGCTTACTAATTTTATTATTTACCTATACGGTTTATTGAGGAGAAAGCAGCATGAGAAGCCTTTTTATAATGTGCCTGTGTTTATGTTTATCAGGCTGTTTGATTTTCCCGCTTAAACAAACAGATACAGATCGCAGTTTAAACTGGTGTCTACCGCGTCATACCTGCGCATCAACAGAAGCGGTTACGTTTGTTCACAGCATTCAACCGTACAAGTTGGCAGTGCCCATAGAGCAAGCCTGGCCAGAAATCCGCAATGCCGTATTGGCATTAACCAACGCCAGTATCGAGCATGAATATGAGGGGTATATTTATGCCAAGACTTACACACGGGTGTTTCATTTTTTAGATTATTTTGAAGTACTTTACGTAGAGGATGGTCATAAACTCAATGTACGCTCATCTTCATTTCTGGGTTTGACCGACTTTTTCACAAACTATGTTCGTACGTTAAGCTTTCGCGAAATTTTGGAAGAGAAAGGTGTGATCGAAAAATAAGACTAATTTAAATTACTTATATTGTAAGAGGTTGCCAGAGGAGCTTGGCGAGCAGTAATTTTGATTTCAGGCAAGGCATAAAAATAAATAAGAGACGGAGTTTAGTTTCCTAAATGAGTACTCTTATTTATTTTTATAACGCAGTATGAGATTAAAAGAACAATCGCTATTAATAAAACTTAGCTTCACCCTCTGGGCGCGTTTTAAAGCGTTTGTGTACCCACATATATTGAGTTGGGTAACGTCTAACGGCTTTTTCTAATTCTTGATTCCACGCTTTGGCATCAGCTGTATCGTCTAAACCAAACTCCGGCAGTTCCGGCGAGAATTCAATTTCGTATTGCTCTTTACCTTCTAAGCGGCGCATGCCCATAAAAATAACCGCAGCACCGGTTTCTTTGACAATCCAAGAAGGGGTACTGATGTTAGCGGCATTCACGCCAAAAAAGGGCACAAAAATATCCGCTTTTTGACCAAAGTCTTGGTCGCATCCATACCAAACCATGCCGCCGTTATTCATAAAGGCTTTCATGTCTTTTAATTGTTTTTTGGTAAAACTGCTTACATTGGCGCGGGCGCGGCCTGTTTCGATCATGTTATCAATAATAGGGTTGTTGTTTGGGCGATACATATACGCCAGGTTTTCTACCTTGCTGGAAAACAGCGGAATGGCAAAATCCACTACTGCAAAGTGGCCGCCTAAAATTAAAACCCCTTTGCCTTTATTCTGAGCGTTTAATACATGCTCAAGGCCGGTGACTTTCACGCTGTCTTTGAATGGCTGCATATCTTGCCACCAGGCATGTGTGCCTTCGATAAAGCCTGTGGCCAATTGAATAAAGCAGTCTTCCACTAGCTCTTCAATTTCGTATGCTGTTTTGTCAGGGAAGCAGGCTGTCATGTTTTTGCGAGCAATTTTAGTGCGGCTGTTTGCGTACTTGTAACACTTTTTACCCAGCCAGCTGCCTAGTCTGTGTTTGTTTTTAAGGGATAAAAACGAGATTAAATACAGGGTGAAAACCATTAACCTTGATGGCAGGTACTTCAAGTTAAAAATAGAAGGCATATTATTATTCTTTAGGTGTTGATTATTCGTTACATTAAGCCAAATAAGACTCATTGTCATGTACTGATCGGCCTTATGGCATGTGCAAAAAGGCAACCCAGTGGGAAAGCCTCGTAAAGCACAGTAATTGCCCTTCTAGGCCAGAGCATCTCTGGCATCTTTCCCTCCAGTCAGATATTATCCCGAGCCATTATATCGATAGATAAAGCCCCTAAAATTAAGGGCTTAGATTGCTTAAGGCTAACAACACGCATGAGTTATCAGGTACTGGCCCGCAAGTGGCGCCCACAATTTTTCAAGGACATGGTAGGTCAAGAGCATGTAATGCGTGCTTTGATCAACGCCCTTGATAATCAGCGCCTGCACCATGCGTATTTATTTACCGGTACTCGCGGTGTGGGTAAAACCACTATTGCTCGAATTTTAGCCAAATGCCTTAACTGCGAGCAGGGCATCAGCTCTGAGCCGTGCGGCACCTGCCAAAGCTGCTTAGAAATAAGCCAAGGCCGCTTTGTGGACCTAATTGAAGTGGATGCGGCATCCCGCACCAAAGTAGAAGACACTCGCGAAATTCTAGATAACGTTCAATACGCGCCTACACGCGGTCGCTTTAAAGTGTACCTAATCGATGAGGTGCACATGCTGTCGAACTCCAGTTTTAACGCCTTGCTTAAAACACTGGAAGAGCCACCACCGCACGTTAAATTTTTATTAGCCACCACAGATCCGCAAAAGCTACCGGCTACTATTTTGAGCCGCTGTCTGCAATTTAGCCTTAAAAATATGACCCCTGAACGCATTGTGGGCTATTTGAAAAATATTTTAGGCCAAGAAGAAATTACCTCAGAAGAGCCGGGTTTATGGTTATTAGGTAAAGCCGCCGAAGGCAGTATGCGTGACGCCTTGAGCTTAACCGACCAAGCCATCAGTTATGGCAATGGCGCCATTAAAGAAACCGAAGTGGCCAGCATGCTGGGCACCGTGGACCGAGGCCGTGTATTTGAACTGGCCATCGCTTTAGCTGAAAACAACGCCACTGACGCCATGGCGCAAGTGGCTTTAATGGCTGAGCACGCAGTGGATTTTAATAATCTGCTGGCGGATTTATTAGGGTTAATACACCGCATTGCCATCGCACAAGCCGTGCCGGATGCCGTGGATAATAGCCAAGGCGATAAAGAACAAGTGATGGCACTGGCCGGGGCCATTAGCCCAAGCCAAGTTCAGCTGATGTATCAAATTGCGTTAACCGGCAAGCGTGACTTGCCGTTAGCACCGGATGCGCGTTCAGGTATGGAAATGACTTTGCTGCGTATTCTGAATTTCTCCCCGATTACCGATCAAGCGGGTGTAGCGCCATCTACAGCAGGAGCGCCCCCGGCAAAAAAGCCTGATCTGGCCCAGCTGAAGGGTCAATTAGCTTCAGGGCTGCCGGCGGCTAATTCGGTAGAGCCAATGTCGGTTCAATCGGAACCTGCCATAAACTCAGCACCTGCAGCTCAACCGGCTGCAGTGGCGGAGCCTGTAGCAACGGCTCCAGTGCAGCAAACTCAAGTGTCTGAACCACCGCCGTGGAATACAGGGCAAGCACCAGCAGCTCAGCCAGAACCCATTACACAAGTGATCGCTGCAACGCCACAAGCATCTCAGCCTATTACAGCTGTGCAAAGTGCCGCGCCGCCTGCTCAGGTGGCTTCGTCACATACAGCACCTGTTTGTAACGAGCCATTGATGGACGACGGACCTGCAGAGTCTTTTCATGTGGCCGAACCAAAACCAATATATGAAGCCCAACAGCCGCAAGCGGTTGCCATGGAGTCTGCACCGGTTGCTGCCCCAATTGCTATAGAAACATCTGTTATAGAAGAACCTGTTATAGAGGCCCAGCCTGATCATAGCGAGTTGCTAGCCATGCCATTGTCCAGTCAAAGCTGGCCAATGATCTTTGAAGCCTTGGCGCTAGATGGCATGCTTCGTAACCTTGTGGCCAATACCTGTTTAATAACCGTGAACGGCAATGAGCTGTTATTCCACGGGGACGCAGGCCACATGCGATTGTTCAACGGGAACCATCAGCAAAGCTTTGCTCAAGTATTAAACCAAGCATTAGGGCAAAATTACCAATTACAGGTAATTGAGGGGCCAATACAGTTTGAAACCCCAGCTCAGCGCCAGCAGCGACTCACAGCCGAGAAGCTGCAGGCCGCCATTGAAAGCATCGAGCAGGATGCAAATGTACAAGCCCTGCGACAAGCGTTCAATGCACAGGTTATAATGGACTCAGTCACACCTCTGAGCTGATAGACACAGGGGTTCAAAGCAAATTCAGACACAAAATACAGACTATTTAGAGGAAAAAATTATGATGAAAGGCGGCATGGGCAACATCATGAAGCAAGCGCAAAAAATGCAAGAGCGCATGCAAAAAGCCCAAGAAGAATTGGCTAACGCTGAAACCACAGGTGAGTCAGGCGCTGGCCTTGTGAAAATCGTAATGACAGGCCGTCACGACGTGAAAAGCGTGTCTTTAGACGACAGCCTAATGGAAGAAGATAAAGAAATCATCGAAGATCTAGTAGCGGCAGCGGTAAACGATGCAGTACGTAAGATCGAAGAAACTTCTTCTTCAAAAATGGCTGGTATGACTGAAGGTATGGGTCTACCACCAGGCATGAAGATGCCATTTTAAGCTAGCTTGCTAGCCTGAGCGTTGTTGCCAATATTTTTTCGGTCAGTCACTTATGGGTATATAAACTCCATTCCCGAAAAAATAATGGCGCCTAGCTCAGACGTCGCCGCTGACGCTTAAAACAAACGATAGTGTTAGCTGTGATTAATTGTAGGCCGGGCATTGCCCGGCACATTTTGTTTTTATGAACAGAAAATTGTTTGAGATTAATTAATAAATGGCCTCACTTAGTCCACTAATAAATGACCTAGTTAAAGCATTGACGATCCTGCCGGGTGTCGGGGCAAAGTCTGCACAGCGCTTGGCGCTGCATTTGTTAGAAAAAGATAAGGCGGGTGCTGGCGCATTGGTTAGCACATTAAGTGAAGCGCTAGAAAAAGTAGGGCATTGCAGCAAATGCCGTAACCTAACTGAATCAGAGTTATGCCCAGTGTGTGATGATGCAAAACGCAATGATGATCAGTTATGTGTGGTTGAAACACCGGCCGAAGTATTGGCCATTGAGCAAACCGGTTTTAAAGGCCGTTATTTTGTTTTATTTGGTCGCCTGTCTCCCATTGAAGGCATTGGGCCAGATGCCTTAGGTTTGGATCAGTTAAAAAGCCAAGTGATAGAAAGTGGTGTAAAAGAAATTATTCTAGCCACAAACCCCACGGTTGAAGGGGAGGCCACGGCTCAATATATTCAGCAAATGTTTTTGAATAACCCTGTATTAATTAGCCGCATTGCTCACGGCGTGCCATTAGGTGGCGAATTGGAATACGTAGACGGTGGCACATTAGCCCACGCTCTAGCAGGGCGTAAAACCCTTTCTCAAATTTAACGCCAAGGTCTTATTAAACGTTCATGATTTACATTGATAACAACCAAGCCTTAGCACAAGCCTGTTCTGGCTGGACAGATTTACCTCGCATTGCGCTTGATAGCGAGTTTATGCGTGTGGATACGTTTTATCCCATTCTGGCTCTGATTCAAATTAACGATGGCAATGAATCGTATTTGATCGACCCAATTAACATTGATGATTGGCAGCCGCTTAATACTATTTTCACAAATGAAAAAATTGTAAAAGTATTGCACAGCCCAAGCGAAGATTTTGATGCGTTTTTTCATAACCTAGGTGTTTTACCTAAACCTATTTTTGATACACAACTTGCAGCCAGTATGGCCAGTCAAGGGGGCATCATGGGTTATCAAAAACTGGTTAAACACTTATTAGATATTGATTTAGACAAAGGGGAAACCCGCAGTGATTGGATGAAGCGCCCATTAAGTGACAGCCAATTACATTACGCCGCTGAAGATGTGAATTACCTGCTGGAAATAGCAGAAAAGTTAGAAAATATTCTGACAGAACAAGGCCGATATAACTGGCTGATAGAAGACTGTGAAAACATGCTGACAAACTGGTTAGAGAATCAAAAGGCCGGTTACTCTCATGAGCGCATTAAAAAAGCGTGGATGCTGAAACACCATCAATTGAATGTATTAAGTCAGTTGGTTGAGTGGCGTGAAAACCGCTGCAAAGAAGTGAATAAACCAAGAGGTCATTTAATTAAAGATGACTTATTAATGGAAGTGGCCACGCGTTTACCGCAAAGCAATAATCAACTTGCTTCTATTAAAGGCATTCGTCCAGCGACGTTACGCAAAGAAGGTCAGCAGATCATCGATGTGGTGCAAGCCAGTAAAGATGTGGATCAAACTGAATGGCCTGAACGTATGCCAAGACCACTTTCACAAGCGGCAGGTGAGTGGTTTAAAAAAATGCGAAAACTGGTGAATAACATGGCTGAAGAGCTAGATGTTCCACCAGAGCTATTGGCCCGTAAAAAACCAATGGAAAGTCTATTGCGACAAGGCTATCCAAAGGGGCCGTTTAATATGCCGAAAGATTTTCAAGGATGGCGCGAAGAGCAAGTGGCGAAGCCCTTGTTATCATTGTTAAATAAACTAGCGCAAAAAGCCTAACCCCTGTGGTTAAGCCAGCCTAAGAGTATTACTTATGAAATTATTAACCGTATGGTCTAGCCCTAAAAAAGAAGAAATGTATTTGTATACAGATCGTCTTGAAGCCCTAAAGCGTGTGCCTGAAGAGCTATTAGTTATGTTTGGTACCCCAAAAGAAGTGATGGGTTTGCCACTGACTGAAGACAAAAAACTGGGTCGCGCCGATGCTAAAAAAGTCTTGAGCGAAATTGCAGAGAAAGGTTTTTATTTGCAGATGCCGCCAGTGAAAGAAGATTATATGCTCGACATACATCAAGATACTTCTCACAGATACAAAGACATCACTTAGAAGCTAGTTGCATCGTAGCTACTGCGTTGTTTATAAAATTGAAGAAAGTCATTGATAAGTTATCAACTCCTATCTTCAATTTTATAAGCGCCTTGTATCTACTTCTTCACAAACGCTTCTAATATCGATAAATATTGTAAAGTAAGATCGTTGACGTGATCATCAGATGTAACTTTAAAGGACATCGGCATGGCCAAAGAAAAACCGTTTTGGCAGACTAAAAAACTCGCCGAAATGAACAAAGAAGAATGGGAAAGTTTATGTGATGGCTGCGCAAAATGTTGCCTGCATAAATTAGAAGACGAAGAGACAGGCGAAGTGCATTACACAGAAATTGTATGCCGTTATTTAGATCGAGAAACCTGTGGCTGTACTGAATACAAACGTCGCCAAGAATTAGTACCTAACTGTGTTTGGTTAAAGCCTGGTGACATGGATGCGTTTCATTGGTTACCGTCGACTTGCTCGTATAAGTTAATTCATGAAGGTAAACCGTTACCTAAATGGCATCACTTACGCAGCGGCGATAAAGGCACCATACATAAATACAATCACTCTATGCGCCGTAAAGGCATTCCGGATGATAAAGTGCCGGAAGAAGAGTGGGAAGACCATATTATTTGGATTGAATAACCATGGCATATTACGAAACTTACATTTGGGCTTGGCTGATTTATTTAGTGGCTGCCTCTGCGTTGTATTTTGTGACAGTAAAATTTACAAAATACTGGATTAAAGTAGACGCTAAAAATTACACCCGCTTAGCGGCAGCTGTAATTTTATTTACACCAGCTTCACATGTGATGGATGGCCATAGGGCCTTAGCGCCAGCGTTCATTGTTACCTTTGGCGAACTATTGGTTAATGGCCTTAAAGCGTCCATGCAGGGTTTGGTGCCATTATTGTTTGCTCTGTTTCTTGGGGCAGTGGCTTTATCTGTTGAAGCCTATGTTAGAACCGTTAGATCCCGAAATTCAAACGCTTAGCTTTTAATGTTTAAGCCACTTCAGTATTGAAGTGGCTCATAAAAATAAGATGTTCATTTTCTCTTTATTTGTCGACGTATCTCATGCCTGTTACTCAGTTTATTGCTCATAAAATTCAAAAAGAAAGCAAAGATATTGCCGCCAGCATTAACTTCTGCGATGCCTCATCTGAAATAAGCGACTTTACTCAGTCCATGATGAGCCAACTAAAAGCAGTGTTTACGCAACGTGCAGGTAAACGTTATGGCCGTTTTGATGTAGAAAACTCCGCATTTAAGGCCTTGGTGCAAAACTGGTTAAGAGATCAGCAACCGTTCTCCAGCTTGACGCAAAGCCTGACAAAAATGTATCAAGAGAAGCTAGACAGCACTCAGTTAGAAGTAGACGGTTATTTGGTGTTTTTAGCTGAACAGCTTGTGGATGAAGACCGTTTTTATGTGTTTTTAGTACGGGAAAAAAGCAATGTGGCCCTTGATGAAAATATGCAGTTAGTGAAAAACCAATACATTGATTTTTCTAATACCGGCTTTGCTTTAAATATTAATACCAGCTTGTTAAAAGACGAAGGCAAAGAGCAGTACCTAACTTTTGCCTTTGGTCGTGGAGATAAAGCGGCACAGCATGCATTTGTGGATGCTTGTGGATTTACCGATACCATTAACACCGAAGAAGAAACCAAAGAGTTTTTACAAATTGTTGATGACTACACAGATTCCCTGCCTGAAGAAAATGCCATTGAGACACGCAGTAAAATTTTAGACTACTGCATCGAACAAGATAAACACGGCGAAAAAGTAGAATTTGATGTGTTGTCTCGTGAGCTTGATGACGAAGCACCGAAAAAATTCCAAGAGTTTATCGTACAAAAACGCCAAGAACGCAGAATGGATCAATCCATCGAAGACGCGGCTACGCCAGCGCCAGAAAAAACAGAATTGATTCCAGACCGGAAAAGCTTAAAAAACTACATTCGTTTTAGCGGTAAAAACAAAGACGTCACATTAAGCTTTGCCGCCACCGCGTTAGGCAGTGACGTAGAGTTTGATGAAGGCCGTGATCAATTGGTCATTAAGAACCTGCCTGCTAAATTGCTTAAGCAGTTAAAACACAATAACTAATGTGTTTGGGCGTTCAATAACCCCTATTGAACGCCCATTTTTACAACCTCTCTACCACTCCTATATAAGCGTTTACCCAGCGATTATCAGCTAGTATGCATCAGCTGATGGCCCAATAGGCCGGTCTTGCCTGCTTTTTCTGTGATGTAACCGTGCTTTTCATGGCGCAGCCTGTTTTGCTACATTTTCTTACTGTTTTTGGCTTGTACCTACATGGCAGACTTCTATGCTTAAGGGGATTGTGTTCGCCACTTGAGTTAGCGTTTATGCTGAAGAAACGGTTATTTTTATTGCCCATGTTATGCCTTGCAGCTCTATCAGTTGCCTGTGTTATGGCATTTGGTTTCTTAGCTCAAGATTGGAAATTAGATTACTTTCAGCAAGAGTTAGAGCGCTCACTTGACCGAGTCATTTCTGTCATCAAAGAAGACCAACCCAATAACAGCATTGAATCCATACAAGGTTATTTACATAACCACAGCTTGGTAAATAAAAACCAGCGCTTAACCGTGGTGAAAAATGACGGCGTAGTGATGGGGGATTCCAGTGTCTCTTTAAACGGCTTAAAAAGTATGGAGAACCACAAGCAGCGCGAAGAAATTAATCGTGCGCTGCAAGGCCGTATGGGCATCAGTGTACGACACAGTAATACCCTAAATACCAATCTCATCTACGTGGCAAAACCCCTTTCTTTTGGTTCATTCGACGGGGTTGTACGACTGGCCATGCCGCTGGCTTATGCCGAGAATTTTGTATTTCAATTACAGCTTTTTTTAGCGGGTTTATTAACCTTAATTTTGTTCATCATGTTGGGGTTAGGTGTGATGACCTATAACTTTGTGCAAAGCCGTTTAGAGCACAAGCAGCACCAACTTGAAGATGATGTGGCTTTACGTACCAAAGAAATTGAATTGTTACAGCGCTTGGCCAATATGCTGGCCGCCTGTAATAGCGTACGTGAAGCTCAGCAAGTGGTGGAAGATGTGATTCCACGTATTTTAGGTCATGTGAATGGTGCTGTCTCCATGATCAGATCATCGCGGAACCAACTGGAAATTAAATTAGATTGGGGCGGTAAATGGCCCGGCGCAACCGCTTATGCGCCAGATGAATGCTGGGCCTTAAGAAAAGGCAAATACCATTTATCACAAGACAATTTTGCCTCATTGCCATGCTCACACATGGAAGGCATAGGTGAGCACCATTGCCTGTGTATCCCGCTCATTGCCCATGGTAATACCATTGGCATCATGCATTTTGATATGGGGGATACCGCGTTTGATCAAGAAACCATGCAATTGGCGTTTACCGTGGCCGAGCATCTTGGTTTAGCTTTAGCGAATTTGAATCTGCAAGAAAAACTGCGTGAGCAAGCCGTGCGCGATCCATTAACAGGGCTGCATAATCGCCGCTATTTAGAAGAAGCCATGCCGCAAGAAATCATGCGAGCGAAGCGTCATCAAGAACCGCTTTCAGTATTGATGCTCGACATGGATCACTTTAAATTATTTAACGATAACTTTGGTCACGATGCCGGGGACTATGTTTTAAAATCCCTTGCTATGCTGCTCAATGATTGCCTAAGAGGCGAAGATACAGCCTGTAGAATAGGTGGAGAAGAAATGGCGGTATTGCTGCCGACAACGGATTCATTAGCGGCCGGTGTGGTGGCCAAAAGGTTATGCGAAGAAGTACGTAAAATGGCCCTTAGTTTTCGCGGACAATCTCTTGGTAATTTAACTTTGTCCATTGGTGTGGCGTCCAATGCAGATGCCGCATCCGGTGAAGACATGTTAAAACAAGCTGACCTTGCATTATACGAAGCCAAAGACAAAGGCCGAAACCAATACCGTTATTGTGATGCCAGTTTGCATGATAAAGAAGCGGCGTATTTAGCTCAAATAGCTAAAGAGAGCAGCCGTGCACAAGATAAAACCAAGTATACAAAAAGAGATACAGAGCTTGAGCCGGATTCCATCAATGAAAATGAAGTGGCGTTTGGCAGTGTCACGAACATTAAACCCATTGAAAACGATTAATTGTATTTAGATGTAATCACGTCGCTTAAATGATCAGTTTAAGCGATCAGTTCTTATTCTTTGATCCTCTATCCAATCTATTCCCTTAGATGTATTTAGCCTTTGCTACAGACTTCTGGCAGTTCTTACGTCTAAACTATTCATTAAGATCTTTGATCTAACAGACAAGCAACAGACATATCGAAAATTTGGACACCGCCTCAAAAGGGCACCGTCTTAAATTCATCAGCCAGCACCTTACAATGGAGGCGGCTTATGTTTGATCTTATGCAGCACCACGATGTGCAAGAGTTACACTTTTGCCAAAAAGGCCACCTCAATGCAGTGATTGCTCTGCATAATCTTCGTTTAGGCCCCGCCCTTGGCGGCTGTCGTTTCATTGAATATTCCGATTCAGATCAAGCTATTACTGATGCCGTGCGTCTAGCAAAAGGTATGAGCTATAAAGCCGCTTTAGCCCACGTGCCACAAGGTGGCGGTAAATCTGTGATCATGAAACCCAAAGGGGAGTTTGATCGAACTGAATTATTCAGATTATTTGGCCAGTTTGTAGAGTCCCTGTCAGGTCGATACATCACCGCCATGGACAGCGGCTCGCAAGTAAAAGACATGGATATAATTAGCAGCCAAACCACCTATGTAAGCAGTTCAAGCAATATCGGCGATCCTTCTCCCACAACGGCGCAAGGGGTGTTGTTAGGTTTGCAATCCGCTGTGCAGTTTTCGTTAAATAAACCATTAAAAAATATAACCGTCGCCATTCAGGGTTTGGGTCATGTGGGGTTTGCTTTGGCTCAGCATCTTCATCAAGCCGGTGCCAAGCTTATTGTATGTGATGTGGATGAAAAAAAAGTTGAGCAAGCCCAAGCATTATTTAAAGCCAAGGCTGTGTCGGTTGATGAAATTTATAAACAAAGCTGTGATGTGTTTAGCCCTTGCGGGTTAGGTGGCGTACTTAATGACAGCACATTGGATTTATTAGATTGTAAGGTCATTGCAGGCTGCGCCAATAATCAATTATCAGAAGAAAAAATAGGCAAAAAATTGCATGAAAGTGGTCGCCTGTATGTACCGGATTATGTCATTAACAGCGGCGGGCTTATTTTTGCGTCCTCACGTTTTCGTGGTTTGAATCATCAACAAATTCAACACGAAGTCCATAAGCTCACAGACACATTAAATAAAATATTTGTGCTATCAAAACAAAAAAATACACCGTGCCATGAAATTGCTAATCAAATGGCCGAACACATTTTATATGCCCCATATGACAACATGCAGGAGGCGGTATGAAAGCGGTGAATCATCATGTTAACCATCAAGGGCATCAGCCTTTAATCAATTTTGAATTGCAGTACATTCAATTTTTAAACCATAAAAATGAATGGGTTAGCGAACGCCCTGACTTTGCCTCGGACGAGTGGTTATTAGAGGCCTACAAAAACATGGTGCTGAATCGTGTATTTGATCAAAAGGCCATTGCACTGCAGCGCACCGGTAAAATGGGCACATATCCATCTAGTTTGGGGCAAGAAGCCTTTGGCATTGCAATTGGCATGGCCTTGCATAAAAACGACGTGTTTGTGCCTTACTATCGCGATCATGGTGCCCATTTATTACGCGGCCACGCATTAGAAGATTTATTACTGTATTGGGGTGGTGACGAACGCGGTAGTGCCACCGGACCCAAACAAGACTTTCCTGTGTGTGTGCCCATTGCCACACAAATTACCCATGCGGCAGGGGCAGCAGCTGCGTTAAAAATAAAAGGGCAAGATCAACTGGCGGTGGTCACCATTGGCGATGGTGGCACCAGTAAAGGGGATTTTTTTGAAAGTTTAAATGTGGCAGGTGCGTGGCAGTTGCCCATGGTTGTGGTGGTAAATAATAACCAGTATGCCATTTCAGTGCCGCGGGACATTCAATGCGGAGCCACAACACTTGCACAAAAAGCCATTGGTGCAGGAATTCACGGCGTGCAAGTGGATGGCAATGATGTGATGGCATTGTATCAAGCTATGTTAGAAGCACGAGAGCGTGCCAGTGAACACAAGGGCGCTACTTTAATTGAGGCCGTGACTTATCGATTAGGAGATCACACTACCGCCGATGACGCCAGTCGTTATCGTGAAAACCAAGAAGTAAAAGAAGCGTGGGAAAAAGACCCAATCAAAAGACTGCAAACGTTTTTATCGGATAACGATTTATGGGATCCAGAAAAAGAACAAGCATGGCAAGCCCAATGTGCAAAACGTATGGATGATGCGGTTCAGGCCTATTTACAAAAAGGCCAAGAAACCCCAGAGAGTATGTTTGATCATTTATACGCGCAATGGCCTGATGTGATGAATGAGCAGTTGGATATATTAAGCGACAAAGTGAATCGCATGAAGGTGTGAGATGTGAGATGTGAGCAAGCTTGCCAGTTCCTGACGCAAGCTATGTACCTACATCCATGTAGGCAATGTGAGGTGTGAGATTAACGAATTATTTGAGGTGACGTATGGCTAATCAATTAAATTCAAAAACGGATGCAGAAGTGGTTGAGAGTGTTTTATTAGAGGCCGTTAACCTTGCTTTGCATTATGAAATGGCTCACGACGAAAGTGTGGTGGTGCTTGGGGAAGATGTAGGCACCAACGGCGGGGTGTTTCGGGCGACAGCAGGTTTAAAAGATGAATTCGGCTTTAAGCGAGTCATGGATACTCCGCTCGCTGAAGCGTTGATCAGTGGTTTGGCTGTGGGCATGGCCACACAAGGCTTAAAACCAGTGGCTGAAATACAGTTTATGGGCTTTATTTTTCCAGCGTTTGAGCATTTATTTTGCCATGCCGCACGCATGCGTAATCGCACACGGGGCCGCATGACATGCCCAATGGTTTTACGGGCACCTTTTGGTGGTGGCATTCATGCGCCAGAGCATCACAGTGAAAGCACCGAAGCATTAATTGCGCACACGCCTGGTATTAGGGTGGTCATCCCAAGCTCTCCTATTCGAGCCTATGGTTTATTACTGGCGGCCATTCGAGACCCTGATCCCGTGGTATTTTTGGAACCTAAACGCATTTACCGTGGCGCGAAACAAAACATTATTAATAATGGTGAAGCATTGCCCTTAGATACGTGTTTTACCTTGCGTGAAGGCAAAGACATTACCTTGATTAGCTGGGGCGCCAGCATTATGGAAACCCTGCAGGCCGCTGACGCGTTGGCTGAAAAAGGAATTAGTGCAGAAGTCATAGACGTGGCCACAATTAAACCTTTGGATATGCATACCATGCTCACATCCGTTGCTCGCACTGGGCGCTGTATCATTATTCATGAAGCTGTACGTTCCTTTGGTGTGGGTGCTGAAATAGCCGCGCAAATTAGTGAAAAATGTTTTTTAAATTTATTGGCTCCCGTGCAACGTGTAGCAGGGTTTGATACACACATGCCGTATTTCAAAAATGAAAATTTCTACTTACCCAATACACAAGACATCCTGGCGGCGGCTAAAAAATGTTTCAGTGAATAATGTGAAATGTAGAAAGGTGCTTATGAGCGACCGATTATGAAAAATAACGCACCTTCTTAATTAAAAAACAAATAAGTACTTCATAAGGATACGCCATGAAATATTTTAAATTACCCGATTTAGGGGAAGGCTTGAGTGAAGCGGAAATTGTTGAATGGCATGTGAAGGTAGGTGATACCTTAAAAGAAGATCAGCTCATGGTGTCGGTAGAAACCGCAAAAGCCATAGTGGATGTACCATCACCACAAGCGGGAGTTGTAGCTGGTTTGTTTGGTGAGGCAGGGGATGTGATTCACACCGGCGAACCTTTAGTTGAGTACGAAGGGGAGAATGATGACAGCGGCACAGTGGTGGGGGATTTATCACTGAGCGATCATTCTCAAAACAACGCACAAGATGATTTTATTGTGGGCAGTGCCCATTCGAATAATTTACAAAGTATCAAAGCAACGCCCAGTGTGCGCGCGTTGGCAAAACGTTTAAACGTTGAAATTGATCATATAAAAGGCACAGGACAAGATGCTCGTATCACAGGGGAAGATGTGGAAAAAGCCGCTCAACTAGACCAACAGCGTGGTCAGAGTGAGCCGCTTAAAGGTGTGCGTAAATCCATGGCTAAGGCCATGATTCAAAGCCATAGCGAGGTGGTGCCAGTAACCTTGCATGATGATGTGGATGTCCATCTTTGGGATAAACAACAAGACATTACCATGCGCCTTGTTCACGCCATCGCTTATGCGTGTGAACAAGAGCCAGCCTTGAATGTGTGGTTTGATGGCAAACAGCTAAGCCGACGTTTATTAAATAAGGTAGACCTTGGTATTGCAGTGGATACTGAAAAAGGCTTGTTTGTACCTGTGCTGCGCGATATTCAAAATCGATCACTTGAAAATTTACGCTTAGGTTTAAATGATTTACGTGGGGCGGTTAAAAGTCGAAAAATTCCCCCTAAAGAAATGCAAGGGGCAAGCATAACGCTTTCTAATTTTGGTACATTAGCCGGTAAATACGCCAATCCAATTGTGGTGCCGCCTATGGTTTGTATTCTAGGTGCCGGCGGCATTCGAGATGAAGTAATTGCTTTTGAAGGAAAAGCTTGTGTACATCCTATTTTACCCCTGTCGTTAACCTTTGATCATAGGGCTGTAACAGGGGGTGAGGGGGCTCGTTTTTTAAAAGCATTAATGGATGACTTAGCAAAAGCCGACACAGAGTAAACTTTACTTCTGTGTGCGAATTTCTTCAGGGGTTTTCCCTTTAGCTTTTAGCATCTTGTATTCTAGATACTTTTTAATATGAGTATTGCCAAAATACTTATCTAAGTAAGATAAAAATCCTGCGTAATTTCCTTTGAACTTAGCATGATGAAAATCATGGTAAACAGGCCCGTGATAAATCAAAAATAAACGGGCAGGGTTCCAAGGGATGTCATACCCCATATGGCCATCAGCGGCTTCAAACTGCCTGATGATGACCCAAATCCAAAGCACATATAAATGAGCACCCATTAAAACTGGGCCAATTAACATGATGCTGGCCGTTAAACTGAATTCAACCCAGTGCATATAGTTACCGTTAATGGCGCAAGTATTTTTAATTTCATGGTGCACGCCATGAATGTTTCTCAATAGCCATTTGTTTTCATGCATATATCTGTGCATGAAATAATATAAAAAATCATCCAAAAAGATAAAAAATATAATCTGTAAAACGATGATCCACCAAGCAGGTAATTCACCTGTATGCACATTGCTGAATTTTAAAAACGGCCAGATTAATATTAATAATAGAAAGGTAATGCCGGTATTTTTTAAACTGTGGTAGATGGATGGCCAAAATGTATTTTTCACATCTATGGCATTCTTTTGGATGCGATAAGTGGCTAGCCATTTTGGCTCAATATAGGCCAGCAATGTCCATGGTAATGCAAAGGCCATAAACGCGAATAAACTGATTAATAGCGTAGTGACAGGAAACGCCCAGAACCAGTCATCCTGATAAAAAGTTTGGTAATCTAAGATCACCTGATTTATGAAAGCATCCATGAGGGGCCTTTATTTTTATTATTTTCCTACATTGTATATTGAGGTGTGCAGAGAAATAGGGTTTTTAAGGCCAAAACAGGGACATATGACGAAATCCCATGGGTCTCCAGAGTTTTGACTTCTATTGGGATTTCATTATGATGGCCACAGCTCACGGGGTGCTGCTGTATTTAACGCTTAATCGTTAATGACAAAAGCTGAGATTTTACCCGTTGAACCTGATCCGACTAGCATCGGCGTAGGAATGAGCGTGGTGAATTCTCTTTGTGTTTAGGCGTAATGTTTAAGTGTATATAAGTGATGATCCGCCCCCGTCTATCTATTGATAGCGGTTTCCCGCACGTCCTTGTTAGTGGTTACCCTTTAAGGACCCACTATGCAAAGCACTTCAGAAAACAATCTAATAGCATCCGCTAACCTAGCCGATGTGAACGACGACGTAATTACACGCGAGCCATTACCAGGCAGCGAAAAAGTATACCTACAAAGCCCAAATCACCCTGATGTGAGTGTTCCTATGCGTAAGATTAATCTTACCGATGGCACACACATTAACGTTTACGATACATCCGGTCCTTTTACTGATGTAAACGCTGAGGTTGATGTACATAAGGGCATTACTTCAAAAGTACGTAGCAAATGGGTACTGGATCGTGATGATTCAGAAATCTATGACGGTCGTGATACTAAACCAGAAGACAACGGCATAGATGACGAATCCAAAGCGTTTCAGTTTTATAACCCACATTTACAGCGCCAACCTCGTCGTGCAAAGCCTGGTCAAAATGTTTCGCAATTGCATTACGCTCGTAAAGGCATCGTGACACCAGAAATGGAATACGTGGCCATGCGAGAAAATCAGCAGCGCGACGCACTGGAAAACGAATTTACGACTCCAGAACGTGAAGCCCGTTTGAAAGGTAACCACATGGGTGCCAGCATTCCACAAGTCATTACCGGTGAATTTGTGCGTGAAGAAATTGCCCGTGGCCGTGCGATTATCCCAGCAAACATTAACCACCCTGAACTGGAGCCAATGATCATTGGTCGTAACTTTTTAGTTAAAGTGAACTCCAATATTGGTAACAGTGCGTTAACGTCTTCCATTGAAGAAGAAGTTGAAAAACTGGTTTGGTCTACCCGTTGGGGTGGCGATACCGTAATGGATCTTTCAACAGGCAAACACATTCACAGTACTCGTGATTATATTATTCGAAACAGCCCTGTGCCTATTGGTACGGTGCCCTTGTATCAAGCACTTGAAAAAGTAAACGGCATCGCTGAAGACTTAACGTGGGATATTTTCCGTGACACCTTGATCGAACAAGCCGAGCAAGGGGTGGATTATTTTACCATTCACGCTGGCATTCGTTTGGCCCATGTACCTTTAACAGCAGATCGTGTGACAGGTATTGTAAGTCGTGGTGGTTCTATCATGGCTAAGTGGTGTATCGCACATCACCAAGAAAGTTTTTTATATACGCACTTTGAAGACATTTGCGAAATCATGAAAGCCTACGATGTGAGCTTTTCATTAGGTGATGGTCTGCGTCCAGGTTCCCAGGCTGATGCCAATGACGCGGCACAATTTGCAGAATTAGAAACCCTTGGTGAATTAACACAAGTGGCATGGAAACATGACGTGCAAGTTATGATCGAAGGCCCTGGCCATGTACCAATGCACATGATTCAAGCCAACATGGATAAACAATTAGAATGCTGTGACGAAGCACCATTTTATACATTAGGCCCACTCACCACAGACATCGCCCCGGGTTACGATCACATTACTTCTGGTATTGGTGCCGCCATGATTGGTTGGTTTGGCTGTGCAATGCTGTGTTACGTGACACCAAAAGAACATTTGGGTTTACCCAACCGTGATGATGTAAAAGTTGGCATCATTACTTATAAACTTGCCGCCCATGCAGCGGATCTTGCGAAAGGTCATCCTGGAGCACGTTATCGCGATGACATGATGAGTAAAGCTCGATTTGAATTCCGTTGGGAAGATCAGTTTAATATCGGTCTAGACCCAGATACGGCCCGTGCTTATCACGATGAAACCCTGCCAAAAGACAGCGCGAAAGTGGCACACTTTTGCTCTATGTGTGGGCCAAAGTTCTGTTCAATGAAAATCTCACAAGAAGTGCGAGATTATTCTAATGACCTGGCTAAAAACCTTGATGGAGATTTAGCTGAAGGTTTGAAAGCGCAATTAAGCCAAAAAGAAATTGAACAAGGTATGGCTGATAAAAGTGCTCAGTTCAAAGCCTTAGGCAGTGAAGTGTATATCCCAAGTACGGAAGCACAAAAAGAGGACGCTTAGTCATGACGCTTGCTGATGGGCAACCTAAAAAGGTTGCCGTCGTAGGGGCGGGAATTTGTGGCAGCTTAACCGCATGGTATGGCCAGCAACTGGGTTTTGAGGTGCATGTATATGAGCCAGATAAACAAAAGAAAAGTTGCTCCTTTACGGCAGCGGGTATGTTAGCCCCCATGGCAGAGTTAGAAAGCGCAGAACAAACTGTATACCAGCTTGGTATGCAGTCGCTTGTTTTGTGGCCTAATATCCTTACGTCTTTAGAGTCAGATGAGAAACAGCCGTCGATTTTTTATCGTGATAGCGGCACGCTTGTAGTGTCTCATAGGCAGGACGAAGGGGTTTTTAAACAGTTTGTTAATAGTTTAAAGAATAAATTATCGGATGATTTTTCTAATCAATGTGCGGTAATGCATCAGCAACATCTTGAACCTGAGTTAAAACCGTTAGGTACCAGTCTTTTTTTAAAAAATGAAGCGCAGGTAGATGCACATCAAGCCATGTTTGCACTGCATAAAAGTTTACAGGCAAACTCTCACTGGCATTGGCAGCAAGCTGTTGAAATTGAAACGCATCATGTGAACGGTGAATATTTTGATTGGGTATTTGATTGCAGAGGTTTAGCCGCCGCCAATGATATCCCCGGGCTACACGGCGTGCGCGGTGAAGTCATCATGGTGAACGCTCCTCAAGTTAAAATTCAGCATATGGTGCGTGTCATGCACCCAAGGTACCGCATTTATATTGTGCCCAGAGAAAATGATAACTACATGATAGGGGCCACGGAAATTCAATCCGATGATACGGGTCCTATCAGTGTGCGCTCTACCTTAGAGTTACTATCAGCGGCTTTTAGTGTGCACTCTGGTTTTGCAGAAGCCCGAATTTTATCTATGGATACCAATGCACGCCCAGCCATGTTGAATCATTTACCGTTTATTGATCATCAAGCGGGTTTAACCCGTATAAATGGTTTATATCGTCACGGTTATTTATTGGCGCCTGCCGTGGTTGAAAAAGCGTTTGAAGAACTAGGGTTAGATGTTTTTACGCACCTTGCACCTTTAACAGAGGCCGAGCATGAAAATTGTATTTAATGGCAAAGTGTTTGAATTAAACGCAGCCTGTGATTTAAGCACCTTATTGAAAAATCCAGATATTAATCAAGGCTTGCCACTGAACCAAGCTGTGGTGGCTGTTAATCATAATTTTATTCATGGTAATGATTATGGCAGCTACCAAGTAAAAGATGGTGATGAAATCGAAATGTTAACCGCTGTGGTGGGAGGTTAGTTATGTGGGACATTGCCGGTAAAACCTTGCATAGCCGTTTTTTAATTGGCACTGCCATGTATGACTCTCCTGAAAATATGATGGAGTCGATTGATGAGTCAGGTTCACAGATAGTTACCGTCTCATTAAGAAGGCAAACAGCTGGGGCAAGTGATAACCAGGTGTTCTGGGAATTTTTACAAGGTTTCCATCAGCCTTCTGATACTGAAACATCGGGACGCTATTTATTGCCTAATACTGCAGGCTGTCACAGTGCTAAAGAAGCCATTACCTTATCTGTTATGGCAAGAGAATTATTTAAAACCAATTGGATAAAGCTTGAAGTCATTGGTGATGACTATACGTTGCAGCCAGACCCTTTTCAGTTGGTAGAGGCTGCACAAGAATTAATCCAACAAGGTTTTGAAGTGTTTCCGTATTGCACCGATGATTTGGTATTGTGCGAAAAACTTTTATCAGTGGGCTGCAAAATATTAATGCCATGGGGGGCGCCCATTGGCACAGGCAAGGGTTTAATAAATCCTTATGCTTTAAACAGTTTGCGTGAGCGTCTGCCTGATGTTCCATTAATTGTTGATGCAGGTATTGGTAAACCAAGCCACGCAGCACAAGCTATGGAAATGGGTTTTGATGGCGTGTTATTAAATACTGCTGTAGCAAAAGCACAAGACAGCGTCAAAATGGCAAACGCATTTAAGCAAGCCATTGAAGCGGGTCGTTTAGCTTATGAGGCCGGCAGTATGTTAGCGCAAGACAGAGCATCCGCCAGTACGCCAGTGGTGGGTATGCCTTTTTGGCACAGTAATTAATTTTGCATATGATCTTTTGTTTTTAATATATTTTGTAGGAGGGCGCTTGCGCGCGACCTAATGACCGCAGTGATTCAAAAGCCCTTAGTATTATGCATCAGCGCCACAGATCCATTAGGTTTGTCTGGTGTGCAGGCAGACTTGCGTGCACTAAATAGCATGAATGTTCATGGCCTAAGTTGCATTACTGCCACTACGGCTCAAAATCAAAATGAGTTTGTTGCATTGAACTCTGTGAGCGATGAAGTCTTTTCTGCTCAATTAGATGCCATTCATCAGCAGTTTAACATCACAGTTATAAAACTCGGTTTAATCGCTACGGCTTCTCAATTTAGTATTTTAAAGTTTCACCCAATTTTAAAGAATGCCAAGCTCGTACTGGATCCAGTTGTTCACGCCACAGCGGGTGATATTGAGAATCATAAAGAGCGCTTAGCTGCATTAAAAAGTGTGTTGCCTTTGTGTTCAATCATTACGCCGAACCTTGATGAAGCTAAACAGCTTTGTGGCTCGTCAATTAGTCATACAAATGATCTGATAGCTTTATTATTAAAGCAGGGCTGTGATGCTGTTTTATTAAAAGGGGGTCATGGGGAAAATGCCTCTACGGATGTATTCAGCGATGGCATGGTACAATTTTATTTAGAACACGATAAACACGAACATGGTTTTAGCCGTGGCACAGGTTGCACCATGGCGTCCCTCATTGCTGGTAGCTTAGCTTTAGGTGCCAGTAACGGTGATGCTGTAACCATGGCAAAAATGCAAATGGCAAAAGGCTGGTCCCAACCGTTTGCCATCGATGATACTTCTGGTTCTTTGATGTTAAATAATTGGGTTGATCCTATTGAATTTGCTCAGAAAATTAAAGAACAGCCTAATGGCAATCAGAGTATTGATCTACCTGTGGCATTGCCCATTGTGTACGGCAAGTCAGCTGAAAAAAATCTGAGCTTCCCTAGATGCGATCAATCATTAGGCTTATATCCTATTTTTGATCGTGCCCATTGGTTAGAGCGAATTTTACCTTTGGGTATTACCATTGCCCAACTTCGCATTAAAGATTTACAGGGGCAAGCTTTAAAAGACGAAATTCAAAACGCCGTAAACATTGCCCAAAAATATAACTGCATGTTGTTTATTAATGACTATTGGCAACTGGCAATAGAATTAGGCGCGTATGGGGTGCACCTGGGACAAGAAGATATTGATGACGCAGACTTACACGCCATATCAAAAGCGGGCTTGAGGTTAGGGTTAAGCAGTCACTGTTTTTATGAAGTGGCACGAGCTAAAACCATTCAGCCTTCTTATATTGCATTTGGGCCGGTGTTTGAAACCCAAACAAAAGATATGCCTTGGATTCCGCAAGGTCCCGATGGTCTTTGTTATTGGCGCAAGCACTTGCCGGATACGCCTATGGTGGCGATTGGCGGTATTCATGGGCAGCGCTTTAACGATGTAAAGGCAACCGGTGTGGATTCCATCGCTATGATCACTGCCATTACATTGAACCCAGAGCCAGAAGAAGCGGCCCGTAAATACATGGAAATGTTTGGACAGCCGCTTTCATTAATTTAAATTAGTAAATGCTAATCTAATGGTGCTATATTTAATCTTATTAACTTAGTTAGGCTCTAATTTTGCGGGCCATAGAGGAATAAGCTAATGAGCATTCAAGTGGATTACTTCTCAGATGTCCTGTGTGTGTGGGCGTTTATTAACGAGCCACGTTTACAAGAAGTGAAAGAGAATCTTGGTCAGGATCTGGATATTCATATGTTGTTCCTGCCGAATTTTTCGGATTGTCATAATAAAATCAATAACGCATGGGCCCAGCGTGGCGGCTTTGAAGGCTACGCTGAGCACGTGGTCGAAGTGGCAGAAAAATTTGATATCACGTTGCACAAGGATACTTGGTTCAAAGTACGCCCTAGCACGTCTATGTTAGCCCACGGTGCTATTCAATCGGTTCTAACAATCCACGATCAAGCGAAAGCGTCCGAGTATTGCTCAGCTGTGCGTGATGGCTTTTTTATGCAGGGTTTAGATATTTCTAACTGGTCAGTACTAAAAGAAATTGCTTTAACACTGAATATTGATTGGCAAAAAGTAGATGACTATTTCCATCAGGGTCATGGGCTAGCTAATGTGCAAAAAGATTTTCAGCAAGCGCAAGCACAACACATTACCATCAGCCCTGCATGGGTATTCAATGAAGGGCGACAAAAGCTCATTGGTAATGTGGGCTATCGTGTTATTGAAGCCAACTTGAAAGAGTTGATTGAGAATAAACCTTTGCCGCAGGCTTGGTGCTAGTTTGCTATTAGTTTGGTGCTAGTTCGGTATTAGTTTGGTGCTAGTTCGGTATTAGTTTGGTGCTAGTTCGGTATTAGTTATTAGCCGCCGTATTGGTTTTAAGCTTCAAAAATAAAATCACGGGGCTTGGGTTTGAACTGCTCGTTAAAGGGCAGTTGTCCGTAACATTCTTTTTTATATATTTTTAGTGATTCAAATTCTTGTTTCACAAAATCGCCTACCGCTTCATGAAAGCCTTCATGCGCTAAATAATGCAGACTTTGTGTAAATATTGGCTCAAACCCTCGGGCAATTTTATGTTCCCCTTGGGTGCCTGGGTCAAAGTGCTCAAGGCCGGATTCTATGCAGTGTTCTATACCTTGGTAATAGCACAGTTCAAAATGCAAAAACGGCATGTCATATAAACTTCCCCAGTAGCGACCGTATAAATTTTTATCATCAAAAAAGTATAGGGCACAGGCCAAAGGTTCACCTAGATCATTGAATGCCACAATCATTAAGGTTTGTTGGGCTAGGTCCAGCCCCATTCGTTTAAAGGCCGGTAAACTAATGTAGCCTTGCATGCCTCGTCTGGCGTAGGTGTTTTGGTAGCACTGATAAAAAAATAACCACATGGCATCGTCTATCTCTGGCCCATGTAGTTTTTTAATATGGATATTATTTTTCTGAATCAGTTGGCGTTCTTTTAGCAGTGTTTTTCGTTTTCTAGATTTAAACCGGCTTATAAAATCATCAAAACTTTTATAGTGATCATTGAACCAGTGAAACTGCACACCATAACGAGTGTGCCAGTTATGATCTTTGAGTAAATTATGTTCAGTTGGTGTCATGAATAAAATATGAGCACCGGATAATTGTTTCTCTGCCACATAGGTTTGAATGTCTTGGCTGATTGTTTGGCCATCCAGTTTATTAAGTGCCTGTTGTTTATTACAGGGTAATAAGCGTGGGCCAGTGGCGGGCGTAAACGGTGCAGCAATGATTAACTTAGGGTAATACTGCAAGCCATGGTTTTCATAGGCTTCAGCCCAGCTCCAATCAAATACGTACTCACCATAAGAGTGCGTTTTAACAAAAGCGGGCAGTATAATGTTTTGGCGAGTGTGTAAATAATGTTGTGACCAGCCGGTATTCCCGTCAAGGCAGCCATGTTGAGATAATGAATTTAAAAAGCCTGATTGAAAAAAAGGATAGGTATTTGAAGGTAAACTATGTTCAAGTGATTCAATGCGTTGCATGTTAGCTATACTTATTACTTAATAAAGGGAGGCGTTGCACGATTGATATTTCGACTCCATACTGCGTTAAAAACAAACTCAAAATACTCATTTAGACTACTAAATTCCGTGTATTCGTTTGTTTTTGCCTTGTCTGAAGCCTAAATCTCGGCTCGTGAAAAGACTCCCAAGCAAAGAATTGAATAAAAACTAGGATGCATTATGTACATATTAAATGAGCAGCTTCAACAAGATACTGTGATGTTAGGGCAGTTTCCCCTGTGCGATGTGTTATTAATGAACGACAAACAATACCCTTGGGTGATCCTTGTGCCACGTCGCGCCAGTATCCGCGAGGCCTTTCACCTATCCACTGAAGAGCAGCATCAGCTAAGTGATGAGTCCGCTTACGTGAGCCAGCGTATGTCGGATTTTTATGAAGCAGAAAGCATGAATGTAGCCGCGCTTGGTAACGTTGTGGCACAGCTGCATATGCACCACGTGGTGCGTAAAGTGGATGACGGCACTTGGCCAAAACCTGTTTGGGGCGCTAAACCGGCCGTAGCTTATGAAAAAGCCGCGTTAGAACAGCAGGTAGAAAGTTTACGCCGTTTGTTTAGCGATAAGTTCGCTAGCCCAGAGCAAGGCGAAGAAGGCGATACACTGTATTAGAGTGTGTTAAAAATTTAACAGTATCAGCTGTTAAGTTTTTCTATAATACTGGGTGCAACTAATTGCGCCCAGGCCTCATAGCCCTTACCACTAGGGTGATAGCCATCTCTGGCCATCATATTTTCTTCCAGTGGCACATCAATATTTAAATGACTGACCTGTTCATACAGTTGGCAAACGCTCTGCAGTTCTTTGTCCAATAACGTTGCCCGTAAGCCCAATATATTTTTAATAGGAAACGGCAGTGCTGGAAAGTCCGCCATGGGAGGCACTTGCGTAAAAAAGATCGGCCCATTGGTTTTTTGTTTTAAGCTTTTAATGCAATGGTGCAAATCTGCTCGCCATTTTTTTATGCTGGTAAATTTACTGCAATCATTCACACCCATGGTGACCACTGCCACATCAAAGCCCGCGGGTAGGCTTTGAATGTTGTCATTCAGTGCATTTAACCGAATGCCGTTTTCTCCCAACACATGGTAAGCCAATTCCTCTGGGCTAATGGATTTATGCTGGGCAAGTGATTGGGCTAAATGATGTGTAAAGCCCTGTTGAATCTCATCTACACCTACTCCTGCCACAGTGGACTCTCCCACGTGTAAAAGTGACAGCTTGGCTTTGTTGGGCGCACTAAAGGTACGAGGCCCTTGAGCTTCTGGCAAACGCAGGGTTGTGCGCTTTACATACAATGCTTGAGGAAATACCAAAGGCATTAAGGGTAATGTGGCAAACCAGATGCCTTTTAATAAAAGTGTTTTCATTATTTTTCTAATTGTGAATGCAAATATGGCAAGGTGTCATTTATAAACCAAGGGTGTTTTTTAAGCCATATTTGATTGCGTGGTGACGGGTGCGGTAAGCATAGAATGCCCTGAGGGGCTTTTTGAGTGTTGCGTACTTTATCCGTTAGGGTTTTAAAGTGGTGGCCAAAATCCGTGCCTTTTAAATAATGCTTTTGGGCGTATTGGCCAATCAATAATGTGAGTTTGATGTTTGGTAGAGCTTGTAATATTTGTTCATGCCAAGTGCCAGCACATTCTTTTCTGGGTGGTAAGTCGCCGCTTTTGCCTTTACCGGGATAGCAAAACCCCATGGGCATAATGGCTATTTTTTCAGGGTTATAAAATTGAGCCTCATCCATGTTAAGCCATTGGCGTAAACGTTGACCGCTGGCGTCATTCCAAGCTTTGCCACTTTCATGGGCTTAATACCGGGCGCTTGGCCAATTATAAGAATGTCCGCTTGTTCATTAAGCTGGATAATAGGGTTTGGTGGCAGTGGTAGGTGTGCACTGCAAACGGTGCATTGTTTGATCTGCTTATATAAAGTATTGGTTTTGTCTGAGTTTTGATCAAGTATTTTAATGTGGTCCATGTCACCTCCATCAAATAGCCATAAAAAAACGGGTAACCAGTACCCGTTTTTTTAAGTTTGCCCTAAGGCAAAATAGAAAGGCGAATTACTCAGCCATTTCTTTAAGCTTCTTAAGTGGGCGAATTTTCACCGCAATAGAAGCAGGTTTTGCTTTAAACATTGTTTCTTCGCCAGTGAATGGGTTAATACCCTTGCGCGCTTTTTTAGCAGGCTTTTTCACAGCTTGAATTTTTAATAGACCAGGTAGTACAAACTCGCCAACAGCGCGTTTTTTAACGTGACGTTCAATTACATCACCAAGGCTATCTAAAACCGCTTGAACCTGCTTTTTGCTTAGTTCAGTGCTTTCAGCAATTTCAGTCAAAATTTGAGTTTTGTTATAACGATCTTTAACGGCCGTTAATTTTTTTGCCGGAGCTGCTGCCTTCGCTGGCGCTTTTTTAGCGGCTGGCTTCTTTGCTGCTACTTTTTTAGCAGGTGCTTTTTTAGCTGCTGCTTTTTTTGCAGGTGCTTTTTTAGCTGCCATGGGATTATCCTTGTTGTGTTAGATATAGCTGTTGTTCAGATATATTTTGGTAGGAGCAATATACAAACAAGTGTTGGCGGGTAGCAAGTAAAAAAGTAAAAAAAGCCTACTTTTTTAGCTTTTTTTTCTTATTTAGGATTTTTTAATGTGCAGACGTTTAACAGCTTGATTAAAAAAGTGAACCCATCGCGGGCAATAGAGGGTGCCGGCATATTGATTAATTTCCATAATGGCGCGCACCATGGGTCTTTGTTTGCTGTCTTGATAGGCGCGTTTTTGAGTGATGGCTTCGAAGGTATCAACAATACCTAGTAATTTTGCGCCCTCACAAATATCCTCATTTCTAAGGCCAGATGGATAACCTGTGCCATCTAAACGTTCGTGATGATGCAAAATAATTTCAGCAGCATCACTCCATACTTCAAAGGGACTAATCAGTTGGTGGATTGTGGTCACATGATTGTGGATCCAAGTCCAATCGTGTTGGCTTAATGAACTGGCTTTGCTCACCATGCCTTTGGGCACAAATGCCATGCCGATGTCGTGCAAATAAAGTGCTGCTTGCAGCTGGCTGCTTTTGATTGGATTACCAGCCAGTTGGTTCATGGTCATGGCCAGTTCAAATAAACGTTCAGTGCGACCTGTGCCGTAAGGATTGCGTTGATCAACTAATAAACTCAGTTGCATGAAAAACGCCACTTCTTCGTTTATTTCTTCTTCGGTGAAATAATCGCGTGTTTGTTGCTCGTCTTCTTCTCTTGCGGGTGTGGTTTCAGGTGCCAGAGTTTGCACCACCGCAAGGGTTTGTTGTTCTGCATCATGCCCTTCTAAGCGAGAGAGTTTATTGATCATACTGGCCACATGGTTGTAATGGGCTTGATCAAAATCATCAATGTCTTTTAAGAAGTTTTTTAATACGTGAAAAGTTAAATCTAGGCTTAGCAGCAGTACATCACCTAAGGCTGGTGTGTATTTTTTCTGCTCTTTGCGTAAGTTGTCTAATACGTCTTCAATGGCCTGTAATAGGGGTAAATATTGAGCAATACCCATGATGCCCAAGTCGCCTTTCACCGTGTGCACATCTCTAAACAGCAGATTTACTGTTTCAATGTCTTCTGGCGATTGCTCTAGGGTTAATAAATGATCATTACAGCGCTGACGTTTTTCATCTAATTCGTCTTTTAAGTCGCTAATAATGTCATCGTCAAAGTCGGTGACTTTTGGGTTATTCATCAATATTCCTCATATTTTAAGCATAGCAGGACCAAACAGATATGCAGGTTGAGAGGCCATTGTTCCTAATAGCAGGGCTGCTTGATGGAATGGGGTGGGACTTAAGTAAAAAAGAGGGCTGATAAGGGCATTCTAAATATCGGAATTTGCGCCAAATTGGGTATAATGCCTGACTTTTTGGCGAATCAGATTCAATAACCTTGGTTAATATAGGGTTATTACGGTTGTTCTGCCCCATTTGTTGATGAAAGGGGTGTGGGTTTAGCAAGGCTAAAGTCAGTACACATCCAGCAGAATGAGCCTGAATGAATTAAAAATAGGGCCCTCAGGGCCTCATTTAAAGCTTACATATATAACTATTAGATAGACTTGGATATCCACTATGCGCAGCCATTACTGTGGTGAAATTACAGAAACCCTAACAGATGAAACCGTAACATTTTGCGGTTGGGTTCATCGTCGTCGTGACCACGGTGGCGTTATCTTTTTAGACGTACGTGACCGTGAAGGTTTGGTTCAAGCGGTATTTGATCCAGATACAGTAGAAGCTTTCAATACTGCTAACGGCGTGCGCAGTGAATTTGTTGTTCAAATCAAAGGCCGTGTACGTTTACGCCCTGAAGGTAGCGACAACGAGAACATGACAACCGGTAAAATTGAGGTGCTTGGTAAAGAAATTACTGTCCTTAATAAAGCGCAAACACCGCCATTCCCACTGGATGATTACAGCCCTGTAGGTGAAGACGTTCGTTTGAACTACCGCTACATGGATCTACGTCGTGATGAGATGCAGCACAAGCTTCGTTTCCGTCACAAAGTAACCACACAAATTCGTAACATCCTAGACCAGCAAGGTTACCTGGATATCGAAACCCCAATTTTGACTCGTGCAACGCCAGAAGGCGCACGTGACTACTTGGTACCAAGCCGTACACACCAAGGTTCTTTCTTTGCCTTACCACAGTCGCCTCAGCTATTTAAACAGCTACTAATGGTATCTGGCTTTGATAAGTACTACCAAATTGCGAAATGTTTCCGTGATGAAGATCTACGTGCTGACCGTCAGCCAGAATTCACACAGATCGATATGGAATCTTCTTTCGTAAACGAAGAAGACATTATGGGTTCAGCAGAAGCCATGGTTAAGGCCATTTTCCAAGAGCAACTAAACATTGATCTTGGTGAGTTCCCGCACATGACTTACGCAGACGCCATGAAGCGTTTCGGCTCAGACAAACCTGATCTACGTATTCCAATGGAATTAGTAGACGTGGCTGACCTTCTTCAAGACATCGAATTCAAAGTATTCGCAGGTCCTGCAAAAGATCCTAAAGGTCGTGTTGCCGCGCTTAAAGTTCCAGGCGGTGCTGAACTGTCTCGTAAACAAATTGATGCCTACACCAAGTACGTAAGCATTTACGGTGCGAAAGGTCTGGCTTGGATCAAAGTAAATGAGCTAGAAAACGGCGTTAACGGTTTACAGTCTCCGATCATTAAATTCATCGGCGAAGAAAACACTATGAAGATCATGGAGCGTTTGGAAGTAGCAAACGGCGACATCGTATTCTTCGGCGCAGACAAAGAAAAAATTGTAAACGAAGCCATTGGTGCACTACGTATCAAACTGGGTCTAGACCTAAACATGCTAACCAAAGCATGGGCACCAATGTGGGTTGTTGACTTCCCAATGTTTGAAGAAACATCTGAAGGCGGCCTAACCGCTATTCACCACCCATTCACTGCACCGTCTTGCACACCTGAAGAATTAAAAGCGGATCCTGCTAACGCATTATCTCGTGCCTACGACATGGTATTAAACGGTTGTGAGCTTGGTGGTGGTTCGTTACGTATTCATGATCAAGACATGCAGAAAACAGTATTCGAAATTCTAAACATCTCTGAAGAAGAGCAACGTGAGAAATTCGGTTTCCTACTAGACGCACTACAGTACGGTGCGCCACCGCACGGTGGTCTAGCATTCGGTCTTGACCGTCTAATCATGCTAATGACAGGTTCTGAAAGCATTCGTGAAGTAATTGCTTTCCCTAAAACTCAGTCTGCTGCGTGTGTAATGACAGCGGCGCCGGGTGTGGTAGAAACCAAAAATCTACGTGAAGTGGGTATTCAACTACGTCCAAAAGAAACTAAGTAATAACTCGAAAGCTCTGGGCGAATCCCATACCTTCGTTGCTTTAACCTTGCTGGTCAGTTACATAGCTCCGCTATGCGCCTTCCCAGCAAGAACAAAGCGCCTTGTTATGAAATCCTCCAGAGCTTTCTTACATTGTTAGTTTTCTTAAAGAAGCCTAAGGGCTTCTTTTTTATGCCTGAATCACTGGCAAAATACCGTAAAACTATTTTTAGGTGCTTCAATGCAATACAGAAAACTCGGCAGAACCGATCTAGAAATTAGCCTTATTGGGCTAGGTACCATGACTTGGGGTTGGCAAAACACGCAAGACGAAGGTTTTGAACAAATGGATTATGCCTTGGAGCAGGGCGTTAATTTTTTTGATACCGCAGAGATGTATGCGATTCCCCCAAGTGCTGACCGTTATGGCACTACTGAAACCATAATCGGTAATTGGTTTGCCAGTCGTAAGAATCGTGACAAGGTAATTTTGGCATCTAAAATTGCCGGTCCCGGTTTGCCTTGGATTCGTGATGGTCAAAACAAAATTGATAAAAAGAATATTTTGGCAGCGGTTGAGGGTAGCTTAGCTCGATTGAAAACTGACTATATGGATTTATACCAGTTCCATTGGCCTAATCGTGGCTCTTATAATTTTGGTAAAACATGGGATTTTGATCCTAAATTTGACGTGCAAGCCGAAGAAGAAAACTTTTTAGAAGTACTGCATACCATGCAAGGCTTAATTAAAGAGGGAAAAGTTCGTCACATTGGTTTGTCTAATGAAACCGCTTGGGGCACCAATAAATGGTTGCAGCTGGCAAAAGAGCATGACCTACCACGCATGGCATCCATTCAAAATGAGTATTCTTTATTGTGCCGTCACTTTGAGCCCGATTTAAGTGAAATCGCCATTCATGAAGACTGTGGTTTATTGGCGTGGTCGCCTTTGGCTCGTGGTATTTTAAGTGGTAAATATTTAAACGGTGCAAAACCAGAAGGCGCACGCCTGACCATGGAGACTCGAGCAGAGCATAGGGTTGGAGCGCAAGTGGATTTGGCTACGGCTAAATACATTGAGTTGGCCAGACAACACGGTTTAGACCCTTGCCAAATGGCATTGGCATTTGTAAATCGCCAGCCGTTTGTGAGTTCTAACCTAATTGGTGCTACCACTATGGAGCAACTGAAATCGAATGTTGATTCTATTAATGTGAATTTATCCGATGAAGTTTTAGAAGGGATTAAACAGATTAGACGTGAATACCCAATGCCGTTTTAGCTGAAGCTACTAAAAGCTATAGTTGCAGTGATAAAAAAGGGCCGTTAATTACGGCCCTTTTTTATTACTTGATTATTTGCATTGAAAGTCAGTACGCATTTATTCATGCCTTACATTATCAATGCCGCCTACATTAACAGCGTGTTTGTATCCTAACTTTTGAAGGTCATTTACAGCGTGTTGGGCTCTTACCCCAGCTGCGCAGTATACGTGTATGACTTGTGACTTATCTTTAAGCAGCTTAGGTGCTAGCGCATCTATTTTAGTATGGGGGATATGCACAGACCCCCTAATATTGTCTTTTTGAAACTCACGGTCGGAGCGCACATCTAATAATAATGGCGCGGCCCATGATGTACTGGTGATTATGAACGCTGTAATCAGTGTTAACAGTTTCATGTGGCCTCCTTATAAATGCTCAAGGCTTACTTTATTTTTCTGCTTCTCATCATAAGAAAGCACTAAAGACTTCACTTTATCACTTAATAAATATTGTTGGATATAATCAACCAGTGTTGATTTATCTAACTGCGATACATGGTCGGCAAGTATTTGTTTACTATCAAAGTTCAGATTACTTTCGTCAATTTCACGCCAGTAACGATTACTTTTTTCTTTAAGGCTAAGGGGCTTTTTAAGTAAGTTGTTTACTAGGCCTTGCTGGTGCGCGTTGAAATCCTTGTCATCCATTTCTTTTAATTCATCAACAAAGCTTTCTAGGAATGCTTGGCTTTCGTTAAGCAGTTGCTTACTGCTAGTGGTAGGAGACTGCACAATAAAGGCCAAACCGCCCTGTTTTAAAATAGGGTAGGGCGTGGCAAATACAATGTAGCCGTGTTTGCGTTGCGTACGCATCAGAGTGTAGTAAGGGGCTTTGATGATTTGTCCGATCAAACCAAGAGTGGCTCTTTCTTTTTGGCTATTTGTTTGGGCTTGAAAGTATAGGGTCATAGCATGGTCTTGATGCTGTGCTGTGACTGTATGTTGATTAAGCCCGTTAGGTAGCTGAATAAGTTGTTTGCGATCAACTTTCACGGCTTGTGTGTTAGCCAGTAGAGAGTCTTTTACAAGGCTTGTGGTTGTTTGTAATTGCTGCTTATTAATATTGCCATGGCCCATGATCACAACATGTAATGAATCAAAGTATTGTTGTTTGATTTTCAGAAGGTCGCTTAAATTGGCTGTTTCAATAGCGGTTAGTAACGCGTCTTCTTTAAAACTCGGTTTTAATAAGTATTGCCCTAGCTCCGTCATAGTACGCTCATACGGTTTTTGTTTCAGGGCGTTTTGATAAGCGCGAGTAAGCTCTTGTTGTACGGTTTTCCATTTTTCTTCAGAAGGCTCAAAACTTTCAACAGCGCTTAGAATCTCTTGTAATAGAACATCTTGTTTGTCTCTGTAACCATGCAGGCGAATACCCAAACCGCGCATGTGGTGGTATAGGCTGTATTCTTGGCCAGCTAATAGTGCAGGGTAGCTAAAGCTATTTAAGTGGTCATTCAACAGCTGGACCCAGGCATCAATGATGACTTGGTTATGAGCGCTTTTTTGCGATAAAGGTGACTGCAAGTTTATATAAAGACTGCTTTGTGGGCCTTTAAATTGGGTGTCTAAAAAGTGCCAAACCTCTAGCCCTGTCTGCTGTTCAATGAGTTGTGGCTTAATGCTTTCACTGTTCTCTAAAACGGAAACATCTTCAGGTACAAATGGATTCGCTTTTGGAATAAATAAACCAGGTGCTAATTCTGCTTGTTGCCATTGTTTGATTAACGCATCTGAAATATTTTGTTTATTAAATGGCGCGTTAAACCATGTTTCGTTTTGATTGGGTTTCACATTGGGGGAGACCAGTGTGCGAATCGTATTTTCAGGTGTTAATCGTGCAAGTACGGATTCAATACTGTCAGAATTAAAATCTGCCCATAGGTACGGGCCATCTAATATGTGCTTGGCTGGGTATTCATGCATGGCCATAGACAAACCTTGAACCAGGTTGGCAGGTTGTTGGCCAGGTTGGAATTCAAAGTGCATGCGCGCCAGTTTATTAATTTCATCAAATACCCATGACTCGATGCCTTGCTCTTTGATCAGGTTGATATAAGCAAATAATTGCCCAGTAATTTCATCTGTGTGCTCTAAACCTTGTTGAGTTAGACTGATGTTTACTTGGAATGCTGAATCATTTCTTAATTGATGATAGGTGCCTGCACTTAAACCTTCTGCCCAGCCTTTTGCTTTTAACCAAGCCAGTAAACTGCCTTCTCCTTCGTGCCCTAGTAGATGACCAATATAACCAGCCGGTTTTTGTTTGTAATTATCTAAAGCGGTATTGAGTTCAAAGGTAAAACCGAGGCGGTATAAATCTTTGACGGGTTTGATTTGTATGTCTAATGGTGTGTTGCTGTATAGTGCTTCTGGGTAAGCATCCACCACGGTGTTTTGATTTTTAATGGGGCTAAATAGCGTGCTGGCCCATTTATAAAGTGTATCTAAATCTTGTGGGCCATAAATGCTTAGGGTCATTAAGTTACTGCTGTAATAACGTTGGTAAAACGCTAATAGGTCATCACGTACTTTACTGTCTTTGTTATCGCTTAAGGTTTCAAGGTTACCAGTGGCAAAGTGAGACGCAGGGTGGTTTTCGTTAACCGCAGATTTTAAGACGTACTGTATGCGGCGGTAATCATCTTTGTATTTACTTTTATACTCGCTGTTTACGGCATCTTTTTCTCGTTGTACGTATTCTTCAGTAAATAACGGTTCATGAAAAAACTTACTAAAACGATCAAGCGCGCCTTTTAATTGTGAGCCTTCAATTTGGAAAAAATAATTAGTGTGTTCAGCAGAGGTGAACGCATTGTGATGGCCGCCATGCTGTGAAATATACGCTTGGTAATCACCGGCAGTTGGGTAGGTTTTTGTTCCCAAGAAAAGCATGTGCTCTAAAAAGTGGGCAAGGCCCGGACGAGATTTAGGATCCTGTAGACTGCCCACATGTACATCAAGGCTAGCACCAGCTTGATCGGCCTCTTTGTCGCTGATTAATAAGACTCTTAACTGATTGTCTAATTCTAAATAGCGGTATTCTTTTTGATCTTGCTGGCTGGTAATAGGTTGGCTGTCAAAAGCGCCTTTAAAAAAACTGAATGCAATGGCCAATATGATGGCGAGGAAAAAAGTCTGATTGCGACCTGGCATTGGGGCTCCTTAAATGCGCAGCATAATAAGGCTCTTTAATGATAAAGAGCCTTAGCTTAATTTTAAATTAAGCGATTTTTGTTAGGGCTTGCTGCGCCAAACTGATCATTTGTTGTTTTTCTAAGTTTTCCCCTTGGGCAATAAACTCAAGGGCGGTTTTGCTATCTTCAATATTGGAAAACAGTTTACTGTATTCCTCAGAAAATGCTTGTTCAATAGCTTGATAGACCATCTCTGTGGTCATTGTATTGACCTTTCCTTTCTCCGCTTGTTCCTTAAGGGCTTTAATTGTGGCTTGTGCGATGCGGTTATAGGCTTGCTGTTTGTTCAAGGTAAAGGCCTCAATATCTGATGAAGTGCGAGAAAGGGGCGATTTTAGCGCAAAAAGAGCCGTAACGTGTGGCTATTTTGCAGGTTTGAATAGGTGTATTTGTCTGATTTAGACCACCTGAGTTTGATTTCGGCCAGCCGCTTTTGCTTTGTATAGTGCTGTGTCGGCGCGACTAATAGTCTGCTCTGGGGATTCATTCTCTTTGTTACAGGCAATGCCTAGGCTAACGCTGATATTAAATGTTTGATTAGTACAGTTGAGAGGCATCTTATTAACCGTCACGCGTAAGCGCTCGGCCACTTCTTTTGCTTGTTTTAATTCGGTATCGGGTAGGCAAATAACAAACTCTTCACCACCAAAGCGGCAGCAAAAGTCGACTTTTCGCAGCTGTTTTTTAATGAGCTGAGATAGACTCACCAGGGTTTGATCACCCACAATATGCCCGTATTCGTCGTTCACTTTTTTAAAGAAATCAATGTCGAGCATGATGTAAGAAATGGCGTTCTTATGCCTTAAGCTACGCTCGGTTTCACGCTCGGCCAATTCGAAGAAAAAGCGGCGATTTAGCAGTTCTGTGAGTGGGTCCGTAGTGGCCCATTTTTCTAGTAGATCTAAGCGTTCTTTTTCTCTTAAAGCTGTGCGAACACGGGCTAATAGCACCATTAAGCTATAGGGTTTGATGATGTAGTCAAATGCGCCTAAATCCAGGCCCTCTGCCACATTTTGGTCGTCCGCATTAGCGGTTACCAGAATCACAGGGATGTTCATAAGCTCGTTTTGGTTGCGGATATTTTTCAATACCTCTAACCCGCTCATACCAGGCATCATCACGTCTAGCAGCACAAGGTCGATGTCGTCACCTTGTTCATTAAGTATCTCTAAAGCCTGCGGGCCATCACATGCTTCAAGCATGTCGTAGCCTACATCCCCTAGGTGTATTTTTAGAATCTCTATGTTGGCGGGTATGTCGTCCACCACCAATATCTTTGACATGATCGGCCATTAATATAATCGTGTACTACTTACTATAGCCCAAGGTGCTGCGATGTGTAGAAGCCTGTCTATACTCTAAATAATATAGAGGGATTTGGATGAAATATCCGTTAGCACTGTTGCTGTTTTTCAGCGCTTGCAGCCATGGAATGAGCGTGACGCAGTTGCACGAGCCACAGGAAGTGCCTTGGCTTTTGCTAATAGCGTGTGCGTTGATTGTGGTGTTAAGTTGCGGGTTAGTTTACCTGTACTTAATTAATCAGCGCTTATTAAGGGCTAAGTATAAATTGCACATATTGTGGCGTAATGTGCCAGATGTCTTGCTTGAGGTAGATAGCCTTGGGAATATCTGTGCCATTAATAAAGCCTTCAATGATGATATCCCCATGGAAAGCGTAATCGGTACTAGCTGTTACGACTACCTTAGCAAGCCTGATCAGGCACTCTTTAGACATCACCTACAAAATGCATTGCACACAGGCCATGCTGAGCAATACGAACTGCATTCCCAAAAGTATTTAAAAGGCGGAAGCTACCGCCAGCAGGTTGTGCCTTTTTACCTAGAAGATGAAATGCGAGCACTGGTGATCACCACGGATGTGAGTGAACATAAAGAGGCCGAGCGCATCCTTAAACAAGCGCGCGAGCAAGCCGAAGAAAACACCAAAAGCAAAGTGCAGTTTATTTCTAAAATGAGCCACGAGGTGAGAACACCGCTTGAGGCCATTAATAATATGGTGGACCTAATTGAAGAGGTGTACCAAAGCGATGAAATGCGCCAATACAGCCAGCCCCTTAAAACCAGTGTGAAACATTTACAGCGCATTATGGAGGATATGAAAACTCTGGCGCGCACCAATAATGATGAAGTGCATCTAGAGCAAACGGATACCAGTTTGTGGAACATGCTAGATGATTTAGAGGCCCTTTATAGCAAGCAAGCGCAACTGAAAGGCTTGCGACTGCGAATGTTCGTGGCGGGCGATGTTCCAAGAGTGGTGAATGTTGATGGTTTTCGCTTACGTCAGGTTATGTACAACTTATTAAATAATGCGGTGAAGTTTACCCAGCAAGGGCGCATTGATGTGAGTTTGTCTCGAACACATGTGGGCGGGCAGTCATTAATTAAGGTAAGCATTAAAGACACAGGTCAGGGCATCGAAACGGCGCGTATTAAAGGCTTGTTTGAAGCGCAGCCATCAGATGCTCATTATGGTTCGGGAGACGGGTTAGGCTTGTCCATATGTCGCGACTTGGTTCAGGCCATGGGTGGGGTTATTGGTGTTGAGAGCATAGAAAAAGAGGGGGCTGATTTTTGGTTTACCTTCTTATTGAATCCGGCTAGCCGGTCTGAAGCGGAATTGAAATGGCCGCAGGGTTATATTTATCTGGCGCTTAAAGATGAGCAAAAACAGGTCTGGTTTTTGCATTTTTTCAAATGCCTCTCTTTACCAGTGCGCTTAATTGCTACTTTAGATGAAGTAGAAGCGGCCGATAACAGTTTATTGGTGAGTGACCATTTACAAACAGATGAATGCGGGTGGTTATGGTGGTTAGGCATTGATTACGAATTGGCGGAAATCAGTGCGATTGTGCTTAACATGCCGTACCGCCGTGAAGCACTTTATCAAAGATTAAAATCTTACACATTGCATGGTGGGGCTGACTCGAGTGCCAAGCCTTTAATGCATCAGGAGCCAAGAGCTATGAACACACTTGCGGATCAAGGGTCTTTACTTCTTGTTGAGGACAACTTGACCAATCAATTGGTGATTCGTAAAACCTTAGAAAAACTAGGGTATAGCGTGGACATTGCCAATAATGGCCAAGAAGGGGTGGATGCTTACCAGCAAAAAAGCTACACAGCCGTGATCATGGATATTCAAATGCCGGTGATGGATGGCATTGAAGCGACCAAACGAATTCGACAATTGGCAGAGGTTCATACCCCGATAATTGCACTGACGGCCAATACACAAAATGAAATAGAAGAAGCGTGTTTTGCGGCAGGCATGGATGCGTACTTGAATAAACCTGTAGACCGGCAGGTATTGCAGAATACGTTACAAGAGCTATTGCTCAGTGCGCCTTAATAGGTGTAACGCATTCTTTTTAGTTGTTAATAACAATACAAACCCAATGCTGGCGTTTTAATTAACAGTCAATATACACAGGTTAGATTACATAATAGGGCCAAATGGTAGGTATTTGTTTTCGCTGTGTTCTTTAACCCACTGCACTAACTCTCGATTGATTCCCGCCATTTTTTTATACTGCTTAAACAATACAATGACTGGTGAGCGTTCTGCTAAGCCTAAGTTTTTCTCTTGCTCAATTACGGTTAATAACTGAATGGCGGATATTAAATCATCAGCGTTTAATTTACCGGCTACATCAAGCCATGCTTCGTGTTTGGCTTGCATGGTTGTGCTTAACCAAGTGGCATCATCGGAATTCAGCGTAGCAAAGTCATATTGATTTTGTGTAAACTGCTGGGCCAGTGTATTAAGTTTGTTGATGCTGTTTTCATCTAGAGATGAGTAGGCCTGAACGGGTTGCCAAGATTCTGTGGACACGATGTGATTCCTTTTGACATTAAGCACAATGATTGTACTGAGTATTAAGTACGATTTTATATGCTTGAGCCACTTTAGGGAATCATCAATACTGGAAATTGATGTTGCTTGTTATTTGAAGCGGCCTTGTTTCAAAGGTTTGGGCTTAGTTAAGGGTTGGTCTAGGTATATGAAGATAAAAGCACTATTCCACTATTATTTGGGCGCGAGTTTGTTTTTTTCTGGTGTGGCGTCGTGGCACGCTAAGTTACACGAATTAAGCATGAGGCAGCTGCAGAGAGCAGCACAAGCCGATATAGAAAAAGCCTTGTTATTAATAGGGCAATTACTTAAATACAAAGGCCTAACCCCTTACAACAAAATTGTGGGCGTGGGATATTTAAAAACCCTTGCTGATAAAGATCATGCTCAGGGGTGTTTTATGTTGGCAGAAGCCTATCAGGACCCTGAATTAATCATAGAAAAAATAGATGCCTCCCAGTTAGTCGCTTTATATGAAAAAGCCGCGCAGCAGGGCCATATTATGGCGGCGTTACGATTAAGTCGTGCTTATGAACAGGGTTTATATGAATTAACAGTGGACTCAGAAAAAGCAGAGTACTGGCATGAAAAATTCTTCGAAGCGTCAAACTTATGAGTAAGGATTCAGATTACGAGGATATTCGCCCTTTCCATGATACCGAGGTGGCAGGTGTACTTTCGTCGTTATTGCAGGATAAAGAATTCATTGTCTTTTTAGCCAAACAAACTTCGCCAAAGCTCATGCGACTTATTCCTGGTTTTATCGCAAAACGTGTATCCGGGCGTTTGAAAAATAATGTGCAAAATATTGATAGTGTTCATGGCTTACAGCAACAGTTGGCGCCACACATCGAAGCTCTGATTTATCAAACCTGCGATAACATTAAAGTCACAGGGTTAGAGGCATTAGATGCCAATCAAACCTATGTTTATATCAGCAACCATAGGGATATTATTATGGACCCTTTGTTGTTGAATCATGCTTTGTTAAGCCATGGTTTTCCGAGCAGTCGAATAGCCATTGGCGATAACTTATTAAATAAGCCCTTTATAGCAAAGTTAATGCGTTTGAATAAAAGTTTTGTGGTTAAACGCTCAGTACAGGGCAGTCGCAAAAAGCTAGCCGCGGTGACGGCTTTGTCTCAGTATATTCATCAGTGTTTAAAATCTAAACATTCTGTTTGGCTAGCTCAGCAATCGGGTCGCAGTAAAGATGGTCTGGATTATACCGACAGTGCCGTGCTGAAAATGCTGCATTTAGCCGGTAGGAAATTGGGTTGGGATTTTAATGACAGCATGAACTTTGTGAATCTAGTGCCTGTTTCAATTAGTTATGAATGGGACCCTTGCGATGTGGATAAAGCAAAAGAGGTGATTTTAAATAAAAGCGGCAAGGCCTACCATAAACATCAAGATGAAGACTTGATGAGTATGCTGAAAGGGTTGAAGTTTAAAAAAGGCTCGGTGGCCATACATTTTTCTAAACCCCTTGTATCCACATCCACTAATCCAACAGACTGGTGCGATAATATTGATAAAAACATACACCAGAATTATGAGGTTTATGACAGCCAGCGCTTGGCGTATGAGTCAGTAAAAAATGCCCCGTTTGATCAAGTGATTGTTAATGACGATTATAAAAAACGCTGGAAAAAGCGTTTAGTGAAAATGCCTGGCGATGTGCGAGCTCAGGTTGAGCTTAATTATGCTCAAGTTTGTGAATTGAAAAAGAATGCTAAATAGACAAGAAGAGAATCTCTTGATTGTTTTTTATTAGGTAGAAAAAGATGTTGATGAATGACCGTAAAATTATGCCCTTTGGTTTAGTGACTATTGTTTTGGTGATCGCTGCTTTGGCAATGAAATACTGGCCCCAGTCCAGCTGTGAGCGTTTAACGTCTATGTTAGATCAGGGTTTTTTTATGAGTTGGCAGGCACCTAACTTTATTTTAGTGACAAAAGATAAAGCTCAGTGGCACGTGGAGGCTGAATCAAAGAATGAGGCGTGCGCCGCTATGCTGAAACAATTGGATTTGTTAGATAAATAAGCCATACCTCTATCAACTAGAGAAAAAGTGGATGGCTATGAGGGTTTAATAATGCTGGAAAACAAGTGTTAGTTATCCAGCGCTCGACTCAAGGTAGACTTAAGTGAAGATGGGTCAATGGTTTTATCAAAAAGCGCACACACGCCAGCTTGGCGTACAGCGCTTAAGCGGCTTTCATCCTCTTCGCTTGTAACCATTAAGACAGGCAAATAGGAAAACTCAGAGTTTTTAAGATATTCGGTTAATTCTTGGCCGTTCATTTCCGGCATGTTGTAATCGGTAATAATAAAATCCACGCTCTCACTGCGCAGCATCTCAATAGCTTGATGGCCATTTTCAGCTTCTATGCAGGTATCAATGCCACAGCTGGCCAATAGTTTGATCATGTGACGTCTTGCGGTGCGAGAGTCGTCCACAACCAATCCTCGAACAGTATCTAGGTCTAGGGTTTCTAGCTCAATATTGCTGACTTCTAGAGTGTCTTTGGCGGCGTTGAGAGCATTACGAAAATCGCGACGGTTAAAGGGCTTGGGTAAAACGGCCAGAACACCGGCCTGTTTGATTGGATCAATCATTTCAAAGTTGGTTTCGCTAGAAACCAACATAAAGTTCATGTCTTCAGTTAGGCTGTGTTTGCGCATACCATTTAATAATTCAATGGCAGTCATGTCACTGTAATACATGGCGCTAATCACTAAATCAGGCTGGCTGTTTTTTAAGTACTTAATAGCTTGTGCGCCATTCTCGATCACATCTAATTTATCAATGCCTTCTTCGCTTAATACTTGCTTTAATATTTTGCTTTGTGTGCTGGAAGGCTCAATGAGCAGAACTGCAAGGTCTTGGATTTGTAATGACATAACAGGCCCTAAAAAAGATGACTTTTTTCAGTATAGGTCAGTATGGGGAAGTGTGGTGTCCATCTTGAGAATTATTGCCGGCTCTTAGTGAATGACAAGAAACTAAGAAGCGCCTTTATAACAAACAAAACAATTGCGGCCTTGCTCTTTTGCTTGGTAGAGCGCTTCATCGGCTTTGGTTAGTAGGTTGCTACAGGACTCCTCATCCGTGGCTTCATTGATACCAATGCTTAATGTCACATGTTTGGCGGCATCTGAATACTCATGGGGAATATTGGCGCTGGCCATGGCGTTTATGAAGTTTTCAGCCACGGCTTTTGCGCCTTCTAGGTCGGTATTGGGCAGCAGTACCACAAACTCCTCCCCGCCATAACGAGCCAGTACATCAATAGGGCGCTTAAGGGCATTTTTAAGAGCTTGAGCCACATTACGCAGGCATTCATCCCCTTGAATATGGCCGTAGTTATCGTTGTATTTCTTGAAAAAATCGATGTCCATCAACATTAGGCTAAGCGGGTGTTGCTGACGTTTATGATTTGACCAGAGCCTCTCAAGCATATCTTCATAACCGCGGCGGTTCATGATTTGTGTTAACACGTCAAAGTGAGCAAGGTCATTTAGCTTTTTATTGGCTTCAAGTAACTCGGCTTGCATGATTGAAAGCCGTAACATGGCTTTTGTGATGGCTTGCAGCACATCTGCTTGTACCGGTTTATGTAGATAGGCATCACCCCCCACTTGCAAGCCTTCAACTAAATTTGTGGAATCTGTAGAGGCTGTTAAATAGATAATGGGAATCCAGTTGTCTTGTAGAAAACCTCGAATGGCTTTGCAGGTTTCAAACCCTGAGAGGCCGGGCATTTCCACATCTAAAATAATGAGGTCAGGTATCCCATTGGGCAGGGCATTGATGGCCGCTTGCCCGGATTCAAGCAATACGATATCCGCCTCAAGTGGTTTGAGGTATTCAGATATAACGGTGCGCTGTGTGCGAGAATCGTCCACAACCATGATTTGAGGCATAGTCTAACCTTCGTAAAGCATTACACTTAGCATAGTGTAAATTTGACCAAATGCTGGGTCGAATTTTTGCATGGAATAGCATAAATAGCGGCAAGTATGGCTGTGATTTTGATATGCTAGGCTTTATTGAGAATTTTATTAAGGAATCCCATGAGTGAATATGCTCATTTGAGTCGCCGAGCCACATTGGCATCGGTGTTGGTTGCCATTACGCTGATTATTAGTAAAACATGGGCCTATTGGGTAACAGGATCAGTGAGTGTTTTAGGGTCATTGTTAGACTCTATATTAGATGGCGTCACCTCTGTTATTAACTTTATTGCGTTGCGTTTTGCTTTAGAGCCTGCTGATGATGAGCATAGATTTGGTCACGGTAAATTAGAATCCATTGCTGCGTTAGCTCAGTCTGCATTTATGTTGGGTTCAGCGGTTGTGCTGTTATTGAACAGTTTTGATGTGATGCTGGATAAACGGGAAGTAACCGATACTCATTGGGGTATCGCGGTGAGTGTGTTGGCTATTGTGTTAACACTTGCTCTGGTTATCTTCCAAAAATACGTTGTTAAAAAAACAAAGTCGCTCATTGTTGAAGCGGATTCTCTGCATTATCAGGGGGATCTATTAATGAATATGTCGGTATTGCTGGCCATGGTGATGGTGGAATTTGGGATTTACTGGTTTGATGGTGCTATGGCCATCGGTATCGCATTATTCTTGGCTTACAATGCGTGGGAAGTGGGCAGTAAGGCATTTGAAGATTTAATGGATCGTCACTTACCTGAAATAGAAGAAAAAATTGAAGAGCTAGTAAATATGGCTGATGGTAGCGAGGGTTGTCACGATGTACGTTGCCGCCAGTCAGGCCCAACCATTTTTATTCAATTTCATTTGGAACTGGATGAAAATCTGGCTTTATGGAGCGCCCATGAAATAGGCGACCGTATTGAAGAAAAAATTAAACAGGTTTACCCCAATTCCGATATTTTAATACACCAGGACCCAGTGAAAGGTTTATCTTAACGGTGTTTAAATATTTAAGGACAAATCATTGCTTAAGGATAAGCAAACGTATTTTGACTAAATTCCCAATCTCTTCGGGGTTTCCCCTTCTTTTATTTTGCAGTCACGCTCTTGCTGCACCATCGCCTTTAGAGGTGGTGGATGTTGAGCCAGTGGCACCCGATGCAACCTTCGAATTAGAAAAAACAGAAGTGCAAACGCAAGCTGAGATAGAAGCGTTAGAGTGGTCTCGTGCTGTGGTATCTGAATACGTAGAAAGCTTAAATGACGGCATGGACTCCTTTTTTATGGGAGCGTTTTTTGATGATGAAATCATTAACGACGAATCATCCGGCAGTAATGGGCGTCTATTTTTCAGCACCCGCCGGGTAGAAGGGGAAGGAGTAGATTATCAAAGTGGTATTAACTTAAAGCTAGTACTGCCCAATACTCGTGACCGTTTTAAAGTATTGGTAGAAACCGATGAAAATGACGATGAAACAAAAGAAACCAATGCTTTAGGCACTACGGATAATGTGACTTATTCAACGTCGATCCGGGTGGAGATACGAGAAGGCCGTCGTTGGAAAACCAGTTGGGATAATGGTGTTCGCTGGGAAGCTGAGCCTGTTTATTTTTCTCGCTTAAGAGCTAGAAGAACAGATTATTTTGATGATTGGCGTAGCCGCTTATTGCAGTCGGCTTATTGGCGCACGGATGATGGTTGGGGAGCTAAATTAAGGGCTTCCCTAATGCGCCCCATTGATTTAAGACGCCATTTTACAACAAGTTTTAATGCGGACTATTTATTAGACAATGACTTTGCTGAGCTGGAAAACAGTATGGCCATTTTTGATGAGCTATCTTATAAACATGCCATGTTATATCGGTTCGCAATATTGGGTGATACAGAAGGCCTTACAAAAGTGAATTCGTATGTCACCACCGTAAGTTATCGACGCAAAATATATAAAAGTTTTGTTTTTGCTGAGGTGGTTCCTGAATTAGCCTGGCCCAGGGAACGGGATTACAGTTTAACCCCTGCCATTAGTTTTCGTTTGGAAATGATTTTTGGCCCAGATTCATATTAAGTGTTTAGCTTGCACTTGTGATGGGCATTAACGAATAAAAGAGTGATTAGTTATTTTGGCAGTTCAAAATAAAATTCACTGCCGCCTTGAGTATTTTTTGAATACCCTGTTCTGCCTTTATGGGCATCCATAATACGCTTGCATATGGAGAGGCCAATGCCGTGGCTGCTTTCCCCGCCTGTTGTTCTGTGACCCAGTCGATGAAAGGCTTTGAATAAATCTTTCACATCTTTTTCTTGCACACCAGGTCCTTGGTCCAACACGCTAAAGCGAACGCAGTCTGATGACTTTTGTATATTGATAGTGATATGAGTATCTAAGGGTGAGTACTTAATGGCGTTGCTTAAAAAATTGTCGATCACTTGTGTAATACGCATGGGGTCTGCTTCTACCATGGCACTGTCTGAACAAGTGTTTTCTAAAGTGATGTTCTTTTCTTGGGCTTTTATGTTTAATAATTCCAAGCGTTCATTTGCAAGGTCACTTAAATTGAAGGTGATTTGTTTTAACTTAAGCTGACCGCTTTCAATGGCGCTGATGTTCAGTAAATCATCTAGCAGGTGCTGCAGGCCTTCGCTGCTTTTATAAATCAAATCCAGCATGCTATTGATTTTATCGGATGGCAGATCTTTGGTTTTTAAGCGTTTGGTCGCTTGGAAGATAACCGCTAAAGGGTTGCGTAAGTCATGAGTGGCCATGCTCCAGAATTTATTCTTTTCTTGGTTAACATGTTTTAGCTCACGTATCTGTTCAATATAATCGGCTCGGTAATTTAACCTATGGATGAATTCTTCAGGGTTAAATGGGCGTAGTAAAAAATCATCGCCGCCGCTTTTAAGAAAGTGCGCAGCATCGTCTTTACCACCTTTGCTGGAGACCCCCATGATTTGCATGAGCGGATCATATTTTTTAGATCGTAATTCCCCGCATATTTCATGGCCCAGTCCGTCAGGTAAAAACTGATCCAGTATGACGATATCAATGTTCGGGGTTTGCGCCATGACCTCTAGGCATTCTTGTTTTGATTGAGCACTGAGTACTTGAAAGCCCTGATTACCAACGAGTGCGCATAAGGCCGCTTGAGCGGATGGGCTGTCATCCACCACTAATACTTTTAGGTCTGAATTTAATAAAATGCGGTGACACAGCCAGCTAATGTAATAGATGCTGCGCGCGCTATTTTTATAAACGTAGTCTACGAAGTTATGTTTACTAAACCCTTCGCGAATAGTGGGGTCTTCTTGTCCGGTGTAAACGATGGCAGGAATATTGTATTGGTTAACTAATTCAAGTGCCGCACCGTTTTTGCCATCTGGTAATTGTAAATCAACAGAGGCTACAAAGTAGGTGTCTGGGTGAGAGGTAATAATCTCTTGAGCACGGGCCATTGTACTGGCAATGTCGCTTTCAATGGCGAATTGCTCAAATAGCTGCTCCTGCAAGGCGTCAGAAATCGCCTTAGAGTCCTCTATGATTAAAACCTTATCTGTCATCTTTACCAACCTAGGTTCACCCTATTAAGGTTAGCCTAGATTATTGGAATTGATGGCACTAAGAAGGCTTTTTCAAACCTTGGCGTGATCGGTGGTATTACTTGTTTGTTCTGGGGTATTACAGCTGCCTGAGGCTTTTAACAGTTCATTGATTTCACTGTCTTTTTCTAGCCATAGCTCATGAGTCCACTGCTGGAATTGTGCGCGAAACTCAGTGTCTTCATTGTAATCTTTTTCGATAAATTCTTGGGGGATTGGCAATTCGTGTACTCGCACTATGACATTAGGAATGCGGCCACATAAAAAGTCCCAGAAACTAGGAATGCCATCAGGATAAACAATGGTCACATTCAGCAGGCTTTGGAACTTATCGCCCATGGCGTTAAGCGCAAAGGCAATGCCTCCAGCTTTGGGTTTAAGCAGGTGCTCATAAGGGCTGTTTTGTTTGTCATGTTTGGCTTGGGTGAAGCGTGTGCCTTCTAAAAAGTTCATGACACTGGTGGGCATCAAGGCGAACTTTTCGCAGGCAATGCGTGTGGTTTCAATATCTTTGCCACGCATGTGCGGGTTCTTTTCTAGGTATTCACGGCTGTAGCGTTTCATGAACGGGAAATCTAATGCCCACCAGCATAGGCCCATAATAGGCACGCGAATTAACTCTTGTTTTAGGAAGAATTTTAATAAAGGAATTTTGCCGTTAAACACCCGTTGTAAAATGAGGATGTCCACCCAGCTTTGGTGGTTGGCATTAACAAGATACCAGCCTTTGTAATCCAGCTTGCCTAAGCCTTCAATGTCCCATTTTGTATTTTGTGTGAGTTTCATCCAGCCGCTGTTGCAGCTCACCCAAGCTTCCGCCACTTTAGTGATAATCGGGTCAAAAACTTTGCGTAGGGGTTTAAAAGGCAGAGCGATTTTTATTAAGGCGGTGCCCAATAATAGCGTGCACCAGAATAGGATGTTCAATATCAATAGGGATGAAGCCAGCAGGCCAAGCACGGTATTCGGTAAAAAGTATAACATCTGTTTATGTAATCATTAGGCAGTGATAGCCATATGCTAATACACAATCTAGTGCAGGTAAATGGTCGGAAAGACCCATTTATACTGGCAGCATGAGCCAAATCTTTTTAATGTCGAAACAGAATTGAAACAGAATTAAAGAGGAGGGGTATAAAAAAACGGCCACTAAATGGCCGTTTAATTAAACAGGGTGTTCACCCAGTTATATGCGTTGTATTTGCCTAATATACAGTATTTAGGCTTTCTGTGTAGCCTGTATGGCGGTTAGGGCGATGGTATAGATAATGTCCTCTACCAAGGCACCACGAGACAGGTCGTTTACTGGTTTTGCCAAGCCTTGCAGCATAGGCCCAATGCTCACAACGTTCGCGCTTCTTTGCACCGCTTTGTAAGTGGTATTACCCGTATTTAGATCGGGGAATATCAATACATTGGCCTGACCGGCTACTGGGCTGTCAGGGGCTTTAGAAGCTGCCACACTGGCGGTGGTGGCGGCATCGTATTGCAAAGGTCCGTCTAGCAGTAGATCTGGGTTTTTAACGTGGGCCTGTTCAGTGGCTTCTCTTACTTTAACAACGTCATTACCAGAGCCTGATGCGCCTGTGCTGTAACTGATCATGGCCACTTTAGGGCTGATGCCAAAGGCTTGAGCGCTATTGGCACTTTGCAGTGCGATGTCAGCCAATTCATCGGCGTTAGGGTCTGGGTTCACTGCGCAGTCACCAAATACCATGACTTGTTCAGGTAGCAGCATAAAGAACACAGATGACACCAGTTTAGAATCCGGTGCAGTTTTAATCAGCTGAAGAGCAGGGCGAATGGTATTGGCGGTGGTGTGAATAGCACCGCTCAC
>Ga0209712_10000192_pt1 | contig 54812 bp, 48 predicted proteins | sample ArcOceMetagenome_FD_187443 | JGI IMG/M metagenome (GOLD analysis project Ga0209712, IMG submission 187443) | Marine eukaryotic phytoplankton communities from Arctic Ocean - Arctic Ocean - Greenland ARC118M Metagenome (SPAdes) (version 2) | ecosystem: Environmental > Aquatic > Marine > Oceanic...
AGGACGCATGGTTTTCATCCATGTAACACGGGTTCGATTCCCGTACGGACTACAAAGTTTTAATATAAAAACTAATAAATTAAGAATTATGGCAAATCATAAGTCAGCGTTAAAGAGAATTAGAAGTAACGGAGCTAAAAGGTTACTTAATAAATATCAGCATAAAACAACAAGAAATGCTGTAAAAGATTTACGCACTACAGAAGACAAAACAGAAGCAGAAGGAAAGTTAGGAAATGTTATTTCTATGTTAGATAAGTTAGCAAAGAATAACATTATCCATAAAAATAAGGCTGCTAATTTAAAATCTAAATTAACAAAGTACGTTGCTGCAATGTAATAGTTTAAATTTTATTTAAAAGATAAAACTCTGAATGAAAATTCAGAGTTTTTTTTGTTTTAAAACGTATTAAATTAAAAAACAAGTAAATATAAATAGAACAACCGCTGTTATATTAATACTTAACGTGGCACATGCTATTTGTTTTAGCGATTCCTGTTGAGTCTAAAAACTAAAATATCTGTCATTACCAATCGTAATTTTTATGCGCATCCAACCTAATAAAGATAAAAAGCAAGATTGTAAAACCCCAAAGAGAAGAACCTCCATAACTGAAAAAAGGTAAAGGAATCCCTACAGTAGGCAATAAGCCTATAACCATACCAATATTTACAATTACGTGAAAGAATAGAATAGAAGCCAAGCCATAACCATAAATTCTACCAAATTTATTTGTATGCGTTTCTGCTAAATAAAGTATTCTATACATCATTAGCATAAATAGAATAATAACAAAACTGCTGCCAATAAAACCCCATTCTTCACCAACAGTACTAAAAATATAATCTGTATGTTGTTCAGGCACAAAATCACCTTTGGTAATATCACCTTTTAAAAATCCTTTTCCGGAGAGTCCTCCCGAACTTATAGTTAGTTCTGACTGATAAGAATTGTAGCCAATATTTTTGTTATCTATTTTTAGGCCTAATAAGACTTCAAAACGATCTCTATGGTGTTGTTTAAATATGTTGTTATATATATATCCAGTTCCAAAAATAAACAATGCAACAACAAGGTAAAGTATTATGATTTTATGCCAATTAAATCTAAAAAATCTTTTTCCTCCTTTGTAAATTGCATACGTTACAATCCCAGAAATTAAGATAAAAAGTGAAATAAGCATTGTACTTGCGCCAAAAAAAATGGTAAGAATAAATAATGTTATAAAAGTAACTCCTAATAGAATATAATTAAGTGTTAATCCCTCTCTATTTAGCACAAAAAAGAATGATAGATAAATTAGAGCAGAACCAGCATCTGGTTGTAAAGTGATTAAAAAAGCAGGAAAGAAGACAATAATGAAAGCTTTAATTTGGTTTTTAACTAGCTTGAAATTGTATTGTCTATTACTTAATAATTTAGCAACCGCTAAAGCTGTACAAGCTTTTGCAAATTCGGAAGGTTGTAAGCCTATAATACCAAAATTAAACCAAGATTTAGCGCCGTTAATTTCTTTACCGAAAGGGAAAAGCAAGATTAAAGAAAGTATAGAAAGAACGTATAAAATACTTGCGAATTTTTCATAAAATTTTGAATTGAAAAAAAGAAGAATTATAATTAAAGGTACGCTTAGGATAATGAAAATAAGTTGTTTACCGTATTTGGTTGAAAAACTTAATAGGTGAATATCTTCTTCGGTTTGAGATGCGGCAAAAATATTTAACCATCCAAAACCAACTAAAGCCACATACAGAAAAACTAAGATCCAGTCTATACCTGCAAAAATATTATTTTGTTCTCGACGCAATTTCTTTAGATTTTGGTATTTGCTGATCGTAAATTTTTTGTAAGCTCATATTGAACATATTTTTCTCTCTGTATATGTTTGCATTAGAAATACTTCCATTAATATATTTTTCTATTAGTAAACTGGCAATTGGAGCGGCAATTGTAGATCCATAACCTCCATTTTCTACAAAAACAGCAAGTGCAATTTTTGGGTTTTCCTTTGGTGCAAAAGCCACTAAAATAGAGTGATCTTTTGCTTGAATTTTTATGCCATTAATCATTTTTATTGAATTTTCTGCAGTTCCAGTTTTTCCACAAATTTCTAATCCTTTTACTTGACTCCATCTTCCAGTTCCTGTTTTAAAAACTTCATACATAGCTTCAATAACTGGTTCAAAATGTTTTCTGTTTATTGTGGTTTGTTTTTTTATTGTGTATTTAGGATTATTGATTATTTTTTGGTCTATTTTTTTTACAATATGAGGTGTGTAAAAATACCCTCTGTTAGCAATTGCTGCTGTGAAGTTCGCTAATTGAATAGGGGTTGTTAAAACCTCCCCTTGACCAATTGCATTGGATATATTAGTTGATGCATTCCAGGTATATTTATAACGGTCATCATAATATTTTCCATTAGGAATTAATCCTTTTTGACCTGCAGGTAAATCATATCCTAAATAATTTCCTAATCCAAAACTAGTAATATGTCTGTTCCAATTATCTAATCCTTTAGAAGGATTATTCTGTTTCTCAATAATTCTCTTATACGTATTTGAAAAATAACTATTGCAAGATCTTGCAATTGCTGTTTTTAATTTTATTGGCGTATTATAAATATCACAATGACATTTCATAAACTCTTTGGCCCTATTACCATATCTGTAGCCACCATAGCACCTAAAAAAAGATTGTTCAGAGATAACTTCTTCTTGCAAACCAATGAGTGCATTCATCATTTTAAAAGGAGATCCAGGAGGGTAAGCTGCTAGTAAACCTCTATCATAACTAGGTTTGCTTACCTTGTCATTAAATAATAAAACGGAATTTTTAGAACGTTTCCTGCCTACTAACATATTCGGGTCGTAAGAAGGAGCGGTTGCTAAAACTAAAATTTCACCCGTATGAGGTTCTATGGCAACAATTCCTCCACGTTTTCCTTGCATCAATTGCTGGGCATAAAGCTGAAGATTTATATCTAAAGTTAATATTAAGTCTTTCCCATTTTCAGGAAGTGTGTCATAAATTCCGTTTTTGTAGGAGCCAGTAACTTTATTAAAACGATTCTTATGTGAATATTTTTTCCCTTTTTTTCCTCTTAATACATCTTCATACTGTTTTTCTACACCATCTTTTCCTTCTAATTCGCCTGATTGATAATAATCACTGTTCTTAGCTTTTTCTTCATTTACTTCTCCAATATACCCTAAAACATTTGCTGCAGCTTTTATTGGGTAATCTCTAATAATTCTCTTTTGAATATAGAACCCTGAGTATTTGTGCATTTTTTCTTGGAGGAAAGCAAAATCTTCCTTTGCTAGTTGTTTTAAAAAAACAGAAGGCAAATACGGTGCAAACTTTTCTGCTCTTTTATATCTTATTAAAAATTGTGTTTTATTTATTTTTAAGAGATTACAAAACTCTAGAGTGTCTAATGGTTTTACCTGATTTGGTTGTACCATAACATCATAAGAAAGTTGATTTGCAACCAATAAGTTTCCATTTCTGTCATAAATATATCCGCGTTCTGGGTAATCATATTCTATTTTAACAGCGGCATTATGTATTGGGTCATAAGTTTCACCTTTTATAATTTGAAGTTGAAACAAGCGTCCAATAAAAACAAAACCAACAAGGGTTATTAAAAAATAAAGTAAAAAACTTTTTTGCATTATTCGTTTTTGATAAAAATATAGGTTCCTAAAAAGTATAAAATCAACGTAAAAGTGCTTGAAAAAAGAGTGTTTAAAAATACGTTAGATAAATTTTGAAAACTAAAATTAACAAAAGAAAAGTATATAAGATGATGAATTACTGTTAAAGTTAATACGTAATTAAAAACTTTTCCAAAAGATTCTGATTTTAATTTAAAAAAGGCATAATCGGTTTCTACTTTTCTGAAGTAAATTCTTATAAAAAATAGCCGAATATAGGCTATGTATAAAATCGAAAAAGCATGAATTCCTCCAGAATCAGAAAAGAAATCAACTAAAAGGCCTAATAAGAAACTATAAAAAAGAAAAGGAACTCTATTGGTTTTCAGTGGATATAGAAATACAAAAGCAATGTATAGATAGGGGTTTATAGAGTCTAAAAATAAAATGTTATTTAAAACAAAAACCTGCAAAAAAAGAAGGAATATGAATAGAGTTATAATCTTAAAGTTTTTGTTCATTCTAATTTGAGTCTAAATCTCTTATTTCTTTTCTGTGAAAATTCTTAACAACATAAACAAACCCTAAATTACTCATATCATTAAAAAGAATTATATCTACTTTGTTTTCAGCTGTGTTTCCTTTGTTAATTTTTGAAATTGTACCAATTAAAACGCCTTCAGGAAAAATTGTCGACATTCCACCTGTTTCAATAGTATCTCCAATTTTTAAAGGTGCTTGTCTTGGTATATCAGAAAGTTGAACAATGTTGAAGTTTTTTCCATCCCACCCTAAAGATCCAAAATAATTACTATTTTTTAAACGAGCATTTATTTTACTATTTATATTTAAAATGGATTGAACCCTCGTATAACTGTCTTTTGAATTTTCTGTAATCCCAATAATTCCTTTACTGTTCATTACAGCCATTTCTCTATCAATCCCTTGATTTTTGCCTTTGTTAATGGTTATGAAATTAAACGATTTAGAATAGCTATTTTTGATGATTTTTGCACTTGTATAGGTGTATTTTTGGTTGTATTTAATCGAATCTATAACTGTAGAATCGAAATCATAACGAATAGAGTTCTTCTTTTCTAGTACGTTTTTTAGACTTGTATTTTCTTCTGAAAGAATTTTGTTTTTAGATTTTAAATCTAAATAATCAGAAATATTTGTGGAGGTAGCTAAAAATCCACCAGTAATACTATTGGCAGAATTTACAAATTTACTTTTATGAAAGTTAAGATTATTAAATGTAAACACTAGCGCAATAAACTCTAGTAATAAGAAAAACAGAAAATATTTAAACTTCTGAAAAAAGTAAATTAGTTGTTGCATTGTTAAAACTTAAAAATGCTAATTCATTAAAACATTTTTGTATTTGTTTAATTCTTTTAAGGCTATTCCAGTTCCACGTACAACAGCTCTTAAAGGATCTTCAGTAACGTAAACTGGTAAATCAGTTTTACGAGATAAACGTTTGTCTAAACCTCTTAGCATAGAGCCACCACCCGCTAAATAAATTCCTGTATTGTAAATGTCTGCAGCTAATTCTGGTGGAGTTTTAGATAAGGTTTCCATAACGGCATCTTCAATTCTTAAGATAGATTTATCTAAAGCTTTGGCAATTTCTCTGTAAGAAACTTGCACTTGCTTTGGTTTACCACTTAATAAATCTCTACCCTGAACAAGCATGTCATCTGGAGGTGTGTCTAAATCTTCAGTAGCAGCACCAATAGTAATTTTAATTCTTTCTGCAGTGGTTTCTCCAACATGTAAATTGTGCTGAGTGCGCATGTAGTACATAATATCATTGGTAAATAAATCTCCAGCCACTTTTACAGATTGATCACAAACAATACCACCTAAAGCAATTACAGCAATTTCTGTTGTACCACCACCAATATCAATGATCATGTTTCCTTTCGGTTCCATAATATCAATACCAACACCAATTGCAGCAGCCATTGGCTCATAAATTAAATAAATCTCCTTGGCATTCATGTGTTTAGCAGAATCCCTTACTGCTCGTTTTTCAACTTCTGTAATTCCGGATGGAATACATATAACCATTCTTAATGCTGGTGGAAATAATTTCTTTTTAATCGATGGAATTTGTTTTACAAATTCTTTAATCATTTCTTCTGATGCCTGAAAATCTGCAATAACTCCGTCTTTTAAAGGACGAATGGTTTTAATATTTTCATGGGTTTTTCCTTGCATTAAATTTGCTTCTTGACCGATAGCAATAATTTTGCCAGTAATTCTGTTTCTAGCAACAATAGAAGGGCTATCAATAACCACTTTTCCATTGTGAATTATTAATGTATTTGCAGTCCCTAAATCGATTGCAATATCTTCAGTCATAAAATCGAAAAAACCCATAAAATCTTTTTTCTTGTTTGTTTAATGTATTCTTACAAATTTAGTAAATTTAATTTGTAATTAAGATTAAATTAATTAATGTTTAAAATGTCTTGTTCCAGTCATGACCATAGATAAATTATTGTCATTACAATAATTTATACTCAATTGATCTTTGATAGATCCTCCTGGTTGAATTACACTTTGAATACCCGCTTTATCTGCAATTTCTACACAATCAGGAAAAGGAAAAAATGCATCACTTGCCATTACAGAACCATTCAATTCAAAACCAAAATTAGTTGCTTTTTCAATAGCTTGGTTTAATGCATCAACTCTGCTAGTTTGCCCTGCTCCACTTGCTAATAATTGTTTATTTTTTACTAAAACGATCGTATTAGATTTTGTGTTTTTACATAGTTTAGAAGCAAATAATAAGTCACTTAATTCATTTTCAGTTGGTTTACTATTCGTGGCATAAGTTAAATCTGCTAATTTATCTGTGATGTAATCTTTATCTTGAACTAACAACCCATTTAAAGAAGTTCTTACTAATTGATTTGGTAATTCAACTTCTTTCTGAATTAATATAATTCTGTTCTTTTTCCCTTTTAAGATTTGTAGAGCATCAGCAGAATAGCTTGGTGCAATCACAACCTCACAAAATAATTTGTGAATTTCTTCTGCAGTGTCAGTACTAATTTCTGAGTTCGCAATTAAAACACCACCGAAAGCTGAAACAGGGTCTCCAGCTAAAGCATCGAGATACGCTTGTTTCATGTTTTTTCTTTGTGCAAAACCACAAGCATTATTATGTTTTAAGATAGCAAAAGTTGGTGCTTCTCCTTTAAATTCTTCCATCAAGTTTACAGCAGCATCAACATCTAGTAAGTTGTTGTAACTTAATTCCTTGCCATGTAGCTTGTCAAACATTGCATCTAAATCTCCAAAGAAATATCCTTTTTGATGAGGGTTTTCTCCATAGCGTAACGTTTTAGAATTTTGCTGACTTGCTTTAAAAACAACTTCATCTTCATTAAAATAATTGAAGATTGCGGTATCGTAATGTGAAGAAATATTGAAAGATTTAGAAGCAAATCTTTTTCTTTGCCCGATAGATGTTTTTCCGTTGTTTTCTGAAAGAATTGATAAAAACTCTTCATACTGATCCATAGAAGAAACTGTAAAAGTATCTTTAAAGTTCTTGGCCGAGGCTCTAATTAATGAAATTCCACCAATATCAATTTTCTCTACAATGTCTTGTTCAGGAGCTCCAGATGCAACTGTTTTTTCAAAGGGATATAAATCAACAATTACCAAATCTATTTGCGGAATATTATACGCTACTAATTCAGCAACATCAGTTTCATTGTCTTGTCTGTTTAAAATACCTCCAAAAACTTTGGGATGTAAAGTTTTGACTCTTCCTCCTAAAATAGAGGGGTAAGATGTAACTTCATCAACAGGAATTACATTGATACCAAGTTCTTTAATGAATTTCTCTGTTCCTCCAGTAGAGTAAATTGTTACATTTAATTCATCTAATTTTTTTACAATAGGGGCTAAACCATCCTTGTGAAAAACCGAAATTAATGCAGATTTAATTGTTTTTGATGTGTTCATGTTTGTTGTGTAGTTAAGCATGTAAATTTACACAAACATTAAAAGAACCACAATAAAAAGTTAGTAACAATAAATGTAAAATAAATTTTTATTTTATGAAAAATCAAATGATCTACTCTGCGCTATCTAAAAAATTTCTGAACCAAATAATAAATTGATCTAAAATGGATTCATTTTTTAAAGTGTAGTTAGATTCTAGATTTCTAGAAGAAAAGTTAGAAGTCGATTCTTGTTTTCTCATTGTTTATGTATTTGGCTGTTAGGTATTATCATATATTCAACAAATTTAAGTAAAATCAAAATAATATGCAACAATATTAAAGAATCTTTGATAATTTTTCGCAAATACACTCTAAAAAGCGTTCATCCTTTGCGGAAAATGTATTTGCTGTGTGAGAATCTATATCTATTTGTCCGATATTTTCGCCATTAACAAAAATTGGAATTACAATTTCTGATTTTACTTTCCAGCCACAAGAAATATAATTGGTCTGTTCAGAGACATCTTGTACTACAAAATTTTCATTACTAACAGCAACTTGACCACAAATACCTTTTCCAAAAGGAATAATAGTATGCTCTGTCTCTTCTCCTGCATATTGAGCTAGTTTTAGCTCTTCTTTGTTACCATTTTTAAAATAAAACCCCACCCAATCATAATAGGATATCTCACTTTGCAGAAAATCACAAATTGCTTGGAGCCTTTCTTCTTTAGAGGAGTTTGTAACAATAATGCTATCTATTTTTTTTTGTAAAATTGGTAAATTCATGCGTATAAAATTGAAGGGAAATATTTAACACAAAGTTAAAATATCTTATTGTAAATTTGCAATAATAAAATGAAAGAAATACTAACTAAAATATCATCTTTTATATTAGCATTTTTAGTGCTATTTTCTACCTTCTCTTTTACGGTAGATTCACATTATTGTGGTGATTTTTTAATTGATGTTTCTATTACGGGCAAAACGGAAGGTTGTGGAATGAAAATGGACACAACATCAAAGGCTAAAAAGAAAAATTGTTGCAAAGACGAAGTTCAAAATATTGAGGGTCAAGATGAGCTTAAATTAGCTAATTTTGAGAAACTTTCTTTTGAAAATCAACAATTTTTTACAGCTTTTCTCTTTTCATACAAAAATGTTTTTTCTGAATCCCAGTCAAACAAAGTAGCTTTAAAATATATTTCTCCCCCAGAAATCTATCAAAATCACCAAGTTTCTTATCAAATATTTTTAATTTGATTTAATTTTTAATGTGAAAAAGTTACCTTTTTTGGTGATTGTAAGTTTCGTTAATAATTAAAACAAATACAAAATGAAAAAATATATTTTAAATAGTTTAGTGCTATTTATGCCCTTTATACTCTTTGCTCAAGCTACGTTTACAGGGATGGTTATGGATAGAAATAATCTTAAAGATAATTTAGGTGTAGAAGGAGCAAGTGTTCATTGGTTAAATACAAATGTGGGTGCAGTAACGAATGCAAAAGGTTGGTTTACCATTTCTTATAAATCTGAATATAAAAAATTAGTCATAAGTTATTTAGGTTATAATACAGATACCCTTGTAATTCCGAATTTAGAGCCACTTCATCATTTTATAACACCACAAAGTGAGTTAGAGGGAATTACAATAAAGAGTAAAAGAAATGCAGTCCAAAAATCTACATTTTCAACTGTAAATATGTTTACAGTAAATAGCGAGGAATTATTAAAAGCTGCTTGCTGTAACTTAGCCGAAAGTTTTGAAACAAACCCTTCGATAGATGTCAGTTTTTCGGATGCTTTAACGGGAACAAGACAAATTCAGATGCTAGGTTTAAAAAGTCCATACTTACTAATTACTCAAGAAAACATTCCTTCTGTAAGAGGAGCAAGTCAAGTCTTTGGAATGACATTTACACCAGGAACTTGGGTCGAAAGTATTCAAATTAGTAAAGGCGCAGGTTCTGTAGTTAATGGATTTGAAAGTATTTCTGGACAAATAAATGCAGAATTGGTAAAACCTTTTTCGGATAATAATTTTTTTTTAAATGCCTATTCTTCTTTAAATGGAAGATTGGAATTGAATACTCACTTTAACCAAAGAGTCTCAGGAAAATGGCAGACTGGTGTATACATTCACGGAAACTATAGAGGTCAAAAATTTGATAAGAACGATGACAACTTTATCGATATGCCATTGGCGAACCAAATTAATGTAATGAATAGGTGGCAATTTACAGATGCTGAAAAAGGTTGGGTAAGTTTTATAAATGTTCGTTTTTTAAATGACGAAAAACAAACAGGAGAGCTTGACTTTAATCCAGCAATTGATAAGGGAACTACGAATCATTGGGGAAGTGAGATAGACACAAAACGTTTTGATGCATCCGCAAAGTTAGGCTATGTTTTTCCAGAATTACCGTTTCAAAGTATTGGTTTTCAAATGGCATATAGCAATCATCAGCAAGATTCTTATTTTGGGCTCAATATTTATGATATTCAGCATCAAAGTGTTTATTCTAATTTGATTTTTAATTCTATTATTGGTGATACTAGAAACAAATTTAAAACGGGTTTATCTTTTACCTATGATAAATTTGAGGAGTTGGTAAACACATTAAACTTTCATAGAAACGAAAATTCTCTAGGGGCTTTTTTTGAATATGCTTTCGATAATTTAGATAATTTTAGTGTTACTGCAGGTTTACGAATTGATACACATAACTTATTAGGTACTTTTTTAACACCGCGTTTGCATCTAAGATATGTTCCTTGGGAAAAAGGAGTATTAAGGGCTTCGGTAGGAAGAGGAAAGAGAAGCGCAAATATTTTTGCAGAAAACCAGCAATTATTTGCAAGTTCAAGGCAAATAAATATTGATGATGTTGGTGGAAATATCTATGGATTAAATCCTGAAATTGCTTGGAATTATGGAGTTTCTTACATGCAAAAATTCAATTTATTTGATAAAAAAGGGGATATTACTTTTGATTTTTATCAAACAAATTTCCGAAATCAAGTAATTACGGACTGGGAAAATCCGCAAGAAATTTCTTTTTATGATTTGAATGGAAAAAGTATCGCAAACAGTTTTCAAGTTGAGGTAAGTTATGAGCTCGCTAGAAACTTGAATTTACGAACTGCTTATAAATATTTTGATATTACGACAGAGTATAAAAGAGGGAATTTGCAAAAACCCATGCAACCGAGAGATAGGTTCTTTGTAAACCTTTCTTATGAAACGGAATTAGAGGACGAAAATCAATGGCGTTTTGATGTAACTTTTAATAATATTGGGAAACAGCGTTTGCCGAATACAGCATCGAACCCTGTTGAATATCAATTATCAAAATTTTCAGACCCTTATCAATTATTAAATTCACAAATAACAAAAGTATTTTCAAATAAGTTTGAAGTATATATAGGAGCAGAAAACATTACAAATGTTCAGCAGAATAATCCTATTTTAGCAAGTGATGATCCTTTTGGTGTAAATTTTGACAGTACTATTATATATTCACCCATTTTCGGTCGTGCAATGCATGCGGGTTTGCGATTTAAAATAAAGTAGCGGATATAGTGATTCTAAGTAAAGTAACAAAAAAGAGAATAAAATGAAAAAAATATTATTCATATTAAGTGCACTAATTATTTGTATTTCAGTACAATCACAGGAAGTGAAAAAGAAAAAAAACGCCAAAATTTCTTTTGAAGTTGATGGTATTTGTGGGATGTGTAAAAAGAGAATTGAAACTGCGGCTTTAAAGTCTAAAGGTGTAAAATTTGCAATTTGGAGTGTGAAAACGCATCAATTAAATATAATTATGGATGAACGAAAAACAGATGTTGCAACTATTCAAAGTAATGTTTTAAAGGTTGGTCATGATGTTGTTGGTTTCGATAATAGTAAGCTCGAAGCAACAACGGAAGCTTATAATTCAGTGCATCCATGTTGTAAATATAGAGATGAGGAAATTGTCTTAGATCATGAAGGAAAGGTGAAAAAACAAAAAAAACAATAACGATGAAAAAGATAACTTTATTATTAGCACTCGCTTTTGCCGTAAATGTAACTTTAACTGCTTGTAAACTAGAAAAGAAGGAGGTGAAAAAAGAACAAACAACTACTGACAAAAAAGAAGTTGCTACGAAAGATGTGTATCAATGCCCCATGAAATGTGAGCAAGATAAAACATATGACAAAGAGGATAAATGTTCTGTTTGCAAAATGAAATTAAGAAAGAAGGTCGCAGAGAATCATGAAAACCACGAAGATAATAACCATTAAGCACTAAAAAATCCGTTAGAAATTCTAACGGATTTTTTATTTCAATCATTTCTCGAAAAGAGAAAATAATATATTTATAGCATTATTTTCGATTACATCATTCCTGGCATTCCACCACCCATTGGAGGCATTCCTCCAGCAGCAGCATCTTCTTTAATATCAACCAAAGCACATTCAGTAGTTAAAATCATACCAGCAACAGAAGCAGCATTTTCTAACGCAACACGTGTTACTTTTTTAGGATCTATAATTCCAGCTTCTAGCATATCTACATATTTGTCAGATTTTGCGTCGTAGCCAAAGTCTTTTTTACCTTCTAAAACTTTATTTAATACTACCGAGCCTTCTCCTCCGGCATTTTCAACAATAATTCTTAGTGGAGCTTCAATAGCTTTATTAATGATCTGTACGCCTGTAGTTTCGTCTAAATTTTCAGTAATAATTTTTTCTAATACTTTTTTAGCACGCACTAAAGCAACACCACCACCAGCAACAATACCTTCTTCAACAGCAGCTCTTGTTGCATTTAAAGCATCATCAACTCTGTCTTTCTTTTCTTTCATTTCTACTTCAGAAGCAGCACCCACATATAAAACAGCAACTCCACCAGCTAATTTAGCTAGACGTTCTTGTAGTTTTTCTTTATCATAGTCAGAGGTGGTGGTTTCTATTTGAGCTTTAATTTGACTCACTCTTACTTTAATGTCATCAGCATTTCCAGAGCCATTTACAATTGTTGTATTGTCTTTATCAACAGTTATAGTTTCTGCAGTTCCCAAAAGATCTAATGTTGCATTTTCTAATGAAAATCCTCTTTCTTCAGAAATAACAGTTCCTCCAGTTAAAATAGCGATATCCTCTAACATTGCTTTTCGTCTATCTCCAAAACCAGGGGCTTTAACAGCAGCAATTTTTAATCCACCACGTAATTTATTAACAACTAATGTTGCTAAGGCTTGTCCGTCTACATCTTCGGCAATAATTAATAGAGGTCTTCCAGATTGTGAAACAGGTTCTAAAATAGGAAGAATCTCTTGCAAGTTAGAAATTTTTTTATCAAATAATAAAATATATGGATTTTCTAAATCAGCAATCATTTTATCTGCATCAGTAACAAAATAAGGGGATAAATAACCTCTGTCAAATTGCATTCCTTCAACAACATCGACATATGTTTCCATACCTTTAGCTTCTTCAACAGTAATAACACCTTCTTTACCAACTTTGGTAAAAGCAGTGGCTATTAAATCACCAATAGTGTTATCATTATTTGCAGAAATAGCGGCAACTTGCTTTATTTTTTCTGATGAATTACCAACTTTTTTAGCTTGTTTTTCTAAGTCTAAAACAATGGCTAAAACTGCTTTGTCAATACCACGCTTTAAATCCATAGGATTTGCACCGGCAGCAACATTTTTTAATCCTTCTTTTACAATTGCTTGTGCAAGTACAGTCGCGGTTGTTGTTCCATCACCAGCTAAATCATTCGTTTTAGAAGCAACTTCTTTTACCATTTGAGCTCCCATATTTTCAAGCTCATTTTCTAGCTCAACTTCTTTTGCTACCGAAACTCCATCTTTGGTTACTGTTGGTGCACCAAAAGATTTAGAAATAATTACGTTTCTTCCTTTGGGTCCTAATGTTACTTTTACTGCATTTGCTAAAGCGTCAACTCCACGTTTTAATCCGTCTCTTGCTTCAATATCAAATTTTATATCTTTTGCCATTATTTTTAATTTTTTAATTTCAGTTATTGGCCATTTGCGTTTAACTAAAATATTTTATTATTATTTTTAAATGTTATTCTGCTAAGACTAAAAGTCCAAAGCAAAAAGCTATTTAGATGATTGCTAAAATATCAGATTCACGCATTATCAAATAATCTACACCTTCTAATTTTAAATCAGTTCCACCATATTTACTGTATAAAACAGTATCACCAACTTTTACGGTTAAAGGTTCGTCAACTTTACCATTTCCTATTGCAACAACAGTTCCTTTTTGAGGTTTTTCTTTTGCATTATCTGGTATAATTAATCCAGATGCTGTTTTTGTTTCTGCAGGCACAGGTTCTACAAGAACTCTATCTGCTAAAGGTTTAATGTTTAATCCCATTTTTTATAAATTTTGATTAATTAAGTTGTTTTTATACTTTTTATCATGGTCATAAATTATGCCAATAAATTATGACTGACAATTTTTCCTTGATTGATTTTATTGCTAAAAATTAAGCACAAAAAAATGCCAACGTGTCATTTTCGTTGGCATTTTTTTAATATTATATATTAAGATTACTTAATACTATCATTTGCAGTTGGAGATGTGTTTTCCGCTGGTGCAGTAGTTTCAATTCCATCTAAAGTATTATTCAAATTAACGTTGTTATCACCTTCTCTTGGAATGGCGAAGTTTGCTAGTAAAATTAAAGTAAACATTGCAATAGCCAATGTCCAAGTTGTTCTGTCTAAGAAGTTATTTGTGTTTTGCACACCTCCTAAAGATTGTGCTCCTCCACCTCCAAAAGAAGAAGATAACCCTCCGCCTTTAGGGTTTTGTACCATCACTATTAATATTAAAGCAATAGCTACAATTAAAATTAGAATTAAAAATGCTGTATAACTCATGATTTATTTTTTTGTAAAATTTGTATTCTTTTAATTTGGTCTGCAAAGAAACCACTTTTTTCTGGATATTTCAAACTTAAAATTCTGTAAGCTTGTATGGCGTTTTCATATTTTTTTTGTTCTAAATAAACGGTAGCTAAAGTTTCTGTCATTAATGACGAATCTTGTTTGTTTTTAGTAACAGAAATAGAAACACTTTTATCTTTTGAAATAGGTTCTATTTTAGGATTATTTTGAATGAATTTTTCAATGATATCATCTTTTTTTAGGATTCCTTTTCTAATAATAGGTTTTTTAGTAGATAGTTGTAGCCATTGATTAAAAGAATAGTTTTCTGAATTAGTGAAAGGAATAGGTTTGCCAACTTTTAATTGATCTTCAGTTTTTGCTATCGGTTTTAAAATGCTTTTAGTTCTTTTTTCAACTTGTTTTATTACTGTTTCAACAGGTTTCTCTTCAGAAGTAAGTTCTATTATTTCTTGATGAATATTTTCTTTTTTAGTATTAAAGTTTTTTGAAGTAATAAAATCGAATAATACTGTTCTGTCTGTCGTGTAGGCCGCCGTTACTTTTAATTCGTTATTGTATTTAAAACTATCTTGATTTTTTAATTCTTTTAAATACAATCCTCTTGCAGATTGAAAATAAGGAAACTTATCAATAACAGATTTTAATTCATCAGTTTCCAATTGCTCAATAGGTCTTTTCTTATCTAATAAGTTTTTAGTTTTAGAATCTACCATTTTGCTACTGAAGCGTTAAATACATCTTGTGTAATACGTTCTACAATTTCATCTAATGCATTTTCTAAAACACTACCTGTAAGTTGAGAATTTGCATCAAAATCTGAATAAAAAGAAAATGATTTTTCAAAATCATCTCTTTCTTCTAATTTATTTGCAAAACGTACATTTATAGTAACCGTTATTCTATTTTGAGCTGCTGTTTGAGCTGATGTTCCACTCATTGGTGTTACTCTATAGCCTGTGATTTCTCCACTAAAATGTAAGTCGCCGTTAGCAGATGTAAGAGTTAGATTGGTTTGACGTGTAAATAAATCTTGTAGGTCGTTTGTAAATCGTTGCGTTAAAACAGGTTCTACTAAAGGTGCTTGATTAGGAAAAAAATCGATTTGAATTGTTTCTGCATCTCCTGTATTTCCTCCTGTAAATGAGTAAGCACCACAACTAATTAGAGTTACGGTGAATATTAAGGATAAAATAATTTTCTTCAAATTCATTATTGATATGTGTTTTTCATTGAAGTAGATGGGTGAAAATGAATACCTTCCACTACATATAAAACCGTTATTAATCTGAAACCTTTCTGCTTTTTTTAGTAATTAAATTATCAGCTTTAATTCTGAATCTTTTAGAACCGTTTATCGTAAAATATTTTCTAATTTCAAATATTACTAAAGCTTTCATATTCCTTTTACAAATCGTATTGTTTAATTTTTCGGTATAAAGTTCTTTCTGAAATACCCAATTCTTTAGCGGCTAATTTACGTTTATTGCTATTTTTTTCTAAAGATTTTTTAATCATTTCAATTTCTTTATCTTGTAAAGATAAAGATTCGTCTTCTTCAATAGTCTCAATAAAATCATAATCTTTTTTTCCGGCTGAATTTTGAGGAATATTCAATACTTCAACATTGTTATCTAGTGCCTCTTTGTTTTCATACATCTTCTCTATTAATTGATGATGTTCTTCTTGCACTTCTTCTACATTTCCATTCTTTATTAAGTCTAATGTCAATTTCTTTAAATCGTTGATGTCATTGCGCATATCAAATAAGATTTTATACATAATATCACGTTCAGTAGAAAAATCATTTTCTTTTTTGCCATTAATAACAGCGGGTAAGTTACCATGGTTATTGGGCAAGTATTGTTGAAGTTTAGAAGCCGTAACAATTCTTTCTTCTTCAATTACTGAGATTTGTTCTGCTAAATTTTTTAATTGACGAATATTTCCAGGGAAACGATAATTCAGTAAAATACTCACAGCATTTTCATCTAATCGAATAGAAGGCATTCTGTATTTTTGAGCAAAATCTGCAGCAAATTTTCTAAAAAGTAAATGAATATCGTCATTACGCTCTCTTAAAGGAGGTAAATGAATTTCTACAGTACTTAATCGGTAATATAAATCTTCTCTAAACTTTTCTTTTTGAATTGCAGACTGCATATGTATGTTGGTTGCCGCCACAATTCTAACATCTGTTTTTAAAACTTTCGATGAACCTACTTTTATGAATTCACCGTTTTCTAAAACACGCAACAAGCGCACTTGAGTTGTTAAAGGCAATTCACCAACTTCATCTAAAAAAATAGTTCCTCCATCAGCAACTTCAAAATAACCTTTTCGGTCTTGTATTGCGCCTGTAAAAGCACCTTTTTCGTGACCAAATAGTTCACTATCAATGGTTCCTTCAGGAATTGCGCCACAGTTTACAGCAATATATTTTGCATGTTTTCTGTGGGATAAAGAGTGTATTATTTTAGGGATATTTTCTTTACCAACGCCACTTTCTCCCGTAACTAAAACAGAAATATCAGTAGGAGCGACTCTTACTGCTTTTTCTAAAGCACGGTTCAAATGAATATCGTTTCCGATAATTCCAAAACGTTGTTTTAATGCTTGTAAGTTTTCCATATTCTCTTTTTTGAATCAGGATTTTTTGAACTCAAGACTCAGGATGTCTTGTCTCTTAGTTCTTTGTTTTTTGATTAATTATTATCAGAATACCCAACAGCGGTTCCTTTTAGGGTTGCTGATGTGCAATCTTCAACCTTTATCATCACAAAATCACCTAATTTATAGTCTCCTTTCTTAAAAACAGCCACTGTGTTTTGTGTATTTCTTCCTTTCCATTCATTCGGATTCTTCTTAGAAGTACCTTCAATTAAGAATTCTTCTGTTTTGCCTAAATGTTGTTGTGTTCTATATAAAGCGTGTATTTGTTGTAAATCAATCACTTCTTGTAATCTTCGTTTTTTTACAGTATGAGGAATATCATCTTCCATTTTATTACCCGCTAAAGTTCCAGGTCTTTCAGAATACGTGAACATAAAACCGAAATCATATTTTACATATTCCATTAACTCCAAGGTATCTTTATGGTCTTCTTCGGTTTCTCCACAGAAACCAACAATCATATCTTGTGATAAAGACATTTCTGGAACAATCTTAAAAATATTATCAACCAAAGTCTTATATTCTTCGCGCGTATGTTGCCTGTTCATCGCTTTTAACATAGCATTGCTTCCGCTTTGAACAGGTAAGTGCAAGTATTTACAAATGTTTTTATGTTTTGCCATAACATGAATTACATCTAAACTCATGTCTTGAGGATTAGAGGTAGAAAAGCGAAAACGTGTTTTAGGAAACTGTGTTGCACACATATCTAGCAATTGGGCAAAATCTACAGCAGTTGCTTGTGCCATTTCAGTTGCTTTCTTGAAATCTTTTTTTAAACCACCACCAAACCATAAAAAGCTATCTACATTCTGACCTAAAAGTGTAATTTCTTTATAGTTTGCATCAACCATCGATTGAATTTCCTCTAAAATACTTTCTGGATCTCTACTTCTTTCTCTTCCGCGAGTAAACGGAACGACACAAAATGTACACATATTGTCGCAACCTCTTGTAATAGAGACGAACGCAGTAACACCGTTAGTGTTTAAACGAACAGGAGAAACATCTCCATACGTTTCATCTTTAGATAAAATAACGTTTACAGCATCTCTACCTTCGCTAACTTCACTTAATAAATTTGGTAAATCTCTATAAGCATCTGGCCCAACAACTAAATCAACAATCTTTTCTTCTTCTAAAAATTTTTCTTTCAGACGTTCTGCCATACATCCTAGAACTCCAACTTTCATTTTAGGATTTACTTTTTTTACGGCATTGTATTTTTGCAAACGTTTTCTTACAGTTGTTTCAGCCTTTTCTCTGATAGAGCAAGTATTGACTAGAACTAAATCTGCTTCTTCAAGAACTTGAGTAGTGTTGTAACCTTCTTTATCTAAAATAGCAGCGACAATCTCGCTGTCATTCATATTCATCTGGCAGCCATAGCTTTCAATGAATAATTTTTTGGTATTTTGTTTTTTATTTTCGGTTACAAGTGCTTTTCCTTGTATTTTCTCGTCTATGATTTTTTCTACGTATTCCATCTATCAATTTATCATTAAAAGGAGAACAAAGATACAACCAAATTTGAATTTTTATGACATTTTGGCAGAATAAATAATCTAGTAATTTTGTTAAATATTTATTGAAAATTGCAGAAATAATTTTTTTTTACAAAAAACTAACTACTTTTGCAATCGAAATTAATACGTTTTTAGAGCGTTTTGGCGATAAAAAATACATAAATGGCAAAGAATTTAGTAATTGTAGAGTCACCAGCAAAAGCAAAAACCATCGAAAAATTTCTTGGAAAAGACTTTCAAGTAGAATCGAGTTATGGGCATATTGCAGATTTACCATCCAAAGAATTAGGAATAGATGTAGAGGGAGATTTTAGTCCAAAATATATAATTTCTGACGATAAAAAACCTGTTGTAAAAAAGCTTAAGGCCTTAGCTAAAAAAGCAGACACCGTTTGGTTAGCAAGTGATGAGGATCGAGAAGGAGAGGCAATTGCATGGCATTTAAAAGAACAGTTAGGTTTAAAAGATGAAAATACAAAACGTATTGTTTTTCATGAAATAACAAAAAACGCTATTTTAAAAGCAGTTGAAAACCCTAGGGATATTGACTACAATATGGTAAACGCACAACAAGCGCGTAGAGTTTTAGATAGACTTGTTGGGTACGAACTATCGCCAGTTTTATGGCGAAAAGTTAAGGGAGGTTTATCTGCAGGAAGAGTACAATCTGTTGCTGTTCGTTTAATTGTTGAAAAGGAAAGAAGTATTCAAGAATTTTCTTCTGAAACACATTATAAGGTAGTTGCAGAGTTCTCTAATATTGAAGGAAAAACTTTTAAAGCAACGATTCCAAAGAATTTTGAATCTAAAAATGAAGCAGAAAACTTCTTAAAATCATGTTCAAATGCTAACTTTTTAATAGCTGATTTAACAAAGAAACCAGCAAAGAAATCACCAGCAGCGCCATTTACAACTTCTACTTTACAGCAAGAAGCATCTAGAAAATTAGGTTTTCCTGTCGCAAAAACAATGCAAGTTGCACAACGGCTATACGAAGCGGGTTTAATTACCTATATGAGAACAGATAGTTTAAATTTATCTGTGGATGCAAGAAACGCTGCTGAAGAAGAAATTACAAATTATTACGGGAAAGAGTATAGTAAACAACGTGTTTTTAAAACAAAGTCTAAAGGTGCTCAAGAAGCGCATGAGGCAATTCGTCCTACAAACATGAAAATGCATACTGTTGATAAAGAGTATGACCAAAATAGATTATATGATTTAATTTGGAAAAGAACGCTAGCTTCTCAAATGAGTGATGCTTTATTGGAGAGAACTAATATGAAAATTGAGAATTCTGAAAACTCTAAAATCTTCACTGCAAATGGTGAAATGATAAAGTTTGAAGGTTTCTTAAAAGTGTATTTAGAAGGAACTGATAATGAAGATGAAGAACAAGCAGGAATGTTACCAACGTTAAAAGTCGGTGAAAAGTTAGAATATACTTTTATAAACGCAACTCAAAGATTTACAAGCCCACCTTATCGTTTTACAGAAGCTTCTTTAGTAAAACAATTAGAAGAATTAGGTATTGGTAGACCTTCTACGTATGCGCCAACAATTTCTACAGTTCAAAGGAGAGGTTATGTTGAAAAAGGTGAAAATGAAGGTGTAGAAAGAAATTATGAGCAGATGATTTTATCTGAAGGAACTGTTAAGAGTCAAAATTTGACGGAAAAAACAGGTTCAGATAAAAATAAATTAGTTCCAACGGATATTGGTAATATTGTAAATGACTTTTTAGTTGCAAATTTTTCTAATATTTTAGATTTTGGATTTACGGCCAAAGTAGAATCTTCGTTTGATGATATTTCGGAAGGAGATGAAGATTGGATAGCAATGATAAAAGCTTTCTATACCAAGTTTCATGATAACGTAGAAGATGTTAAAGAAAATGCAGAGAGAGAAAGTGGTGAGCGTATTTTAGGAAAACATCCAGAATCTGGGAAAACAGTTTTAGTTCGTTTAGGTAAATTTGGACCAATTGCACAAATTGGTGCGCCAGAAGACGAAGAAAAACTATTTGCAAGTTTAAATAAAGATCAGAATTTAGGTACAATTTCTATGGAAGAAGCATTAGAATTGTTCTTGCTTCCAAAGACTTTAGGAACTTATGAAGGTGAAGAAGTAATCGTTTCTAATGGACGTTTTGGACCATATATTCGATTTGGAACTATGTTTGTTTCTTTAGAGAAAGGAGAAAATCCGATGGAGGTTGATTTGCCAAGAGCGGAAGAATTAATTGTTGCAAAACAAAAAGCAGATGCTCCAATTTATTTTTATGAAGAATTGCCTGTACAGAAAGGAGTTGGACGTTTTGGTCCCTTTATAAAATGGAATTCTATATTTATCAACGTCAGTAAAAAATACGATTTTGATACGCTTTCAGATGACGATATTATTGAGTTAATTGAAGTTAAAAAACAGAAAGAAATAGATAAAGTTATCCATAATTGGGAAGATGTTGGTATTCGTGTAGAAAAAGCAAGATGGGGGAGGTTTAATGTTTTAAAGGGGAAAATTAAGATAGAATTACCAAAAACTACAGAAATAGAAAAACTTTCTAAAGATGAGGCAGTTAAAATGATCGAGGCTAAAACACCAAAGAAAAAAGCTGCCAAAAGAAAAACGCCCACTAAAAAAACAACAAAAAAGAAGTAGGGATTTTATATATTGCAGCACCTATTAAAAAAAATTGATGAATCAAGACTTTTTATCTCCGGTAAAAGAATCTGTTTTAGCGAATTTAACATTGCATTCACTTTCGTGTTTGGGAAAAAAAATTAGAATTCATTCTGAGCAAGAAGGTTTTCCAGATCTAGGGAATGTGCAGCTAGCCATTTTTGGAGTTCAAGAAGATAGAAACTCAGAAAATAATTTTGGTTGCGGAGAGAACTTGAATTTTATACGAAATAAATTATATCAATTATTTCCAGGAAATTGGCAAACAGAAATTGCAGACTTAGGAAATGTTCTTAAAGGAAGTTCTGTTACAGATACTTATTTTGCTGTTTCTGAAATAATATCATACTTATTAAAAAAGAACATCATACCAATTATAATTGGTGGAGGTCAAGACATTACATACGTGAATTATAGGGCTTATGATTCTTTAGAGCAAACTGTGAATATTACGGCAGTAGATAGTCGTTTTGATTTAGGTAATTTAGAGGATGATTTAACTTCTCAATCTTATTTAAGTAAAGTAATTATGCAAGAACCGAGTAACTTGTTTAATTATAGTAATGTTGGCTATCAAACTTATTTCAATGCTCAGGAGGAAATTGAATTATTAGATGATTTATTTTTTGATTCTTGTAGACTTGGAAAAGCAAAAGAATTAGAAAATATTGAACCTGCTTTTAGAAATGCTGATATCGTCTCTATAGATATTGGCGCGGTAAGACAAAGTGAAGCTCCTGCTAATAACAATGCTTCGCCAAATGGTTTTTACGGTGAAGAAATTTGTGCTATTTCTAGATATGCCGGGATTAGTGATAAAGTTACTTCTTTTGGAATTTACGAGTACAATTCTAGCTACGATAACAACCACCAAACTGCTAATTTAATGGCGCAAATGATTTGGTATTTTATTGAAGGAGTGAATTGTAGGGTAAAAGACTATCCTTTTTCTGGTAAAGAAAACTATCAAAAATTTACGGTCTTAATGGAAAATGATGATCCACTAATATTTTATAAAAGTAACAAAACGGGACGTTGGTGGATTGAGATAAGTATTTTAACAGATAATAAATATAAAAGACATGCGTTAATACCTTGTACATACAAAGATTATACAGAAGCTACAAAGCAAGTTATACCTGAAAGATGGTATAAAGCAATGAGGAAGATGTTATAATCTTAGAATATAATAGAAAACAAAATGTTAAAATATGGTTTCAAGATTGTATTTTAGCAAAAAAAATAATAGGTTTACGAACTTTTAGTAAAGAGAAAATATAATATGAAGAAAGCAGCAATATTTGCACTTTTAATGACGATTTTTTACAGTTGTGGTTCGAATGATCGAGGAGAATTAGTAGGTGTAAAATCTAAGAAAAAATGGTTTTCAGAAAAACCCTTTGGAATGGCTTTAATTCCTGGAGGCTCATTTACAATGGGTAAACAAGATCAAGATATCATAGGTACCTTAAATACTCCTACAAAAACAGTAACGGTAAGGCCTTATTACATGGATGAAACTGAAGTAACAAACAATGAATATAAAGAGTTTGTTAGGTGGGTTAGAGATTCTGTTGTAAGAACAAAATTAGCATATCAAGCAGAATTTGCAGCTTTAGGTTCAACGCCAGATGCAAATGGAGATGGACCTTCAGGAGGAATTCAAAATTATGCCTTTAAAACTGCTGATACTGCAAATGCATCAGCGTATCAAAAATATATGTATGATAACTATTATAGTTTTGATACAATTCAACCTTTAAATTGGGATGAAGAGCTTCTTTGGGAAAAAGAAGATTTTCCAGATGTAGATTATGTTGAGGTTATGGACTCTGTATATATCGGTAAAGAAGACGCTGTAGATGGCCTAAGAACCTTTAATACAAAATTGTTAAAGTATAAATATTCTTGGTTTGACTCACAAGGAGCTGCAAAAGTAAAAGGCGAAAGAAGAGACTTTAAAAGAGACACGGCATTTCTAATCTATCCAGATACAACTGTTTGGGTTCGAGATTTCAACTATTCTTATAATGACCCAATGCACCAAGATTATTTTCACCATCAAGCTTATGGAGATTATCCAGTTGTAGGGGTTACTTGGAACCAAGCAAATGCTTTTTGTAACTGGAGGACCAAAAAGAAAAACGACTATTTGCGAGGAAAGAAAAATGCTTCAATTGTCCCAGTATTTAGATTGCCTACAGAAGCAGAATGGGAATATGCGGCAAGAGGTGGTTTAGAATTCGCAACCTATCCTTGGGGTTCAGGAGCCACAACGAGTGATCGAGGTTGCTTCTTAGCAAACTTTAAGCCCGTAAGAGGAAATTATGCTGTTGATGGTGCTTTGTACACTGTTGAGGCAGAATCTTATAATGCAAATGATTATGGGTTGTATAATATGGCTGGTAATGTTTCTGAATGGACGAATACTGCCTACAATTTATCATCTTATTATTTGGGGTCTACAATGAACCCAACCGTAGAAAATAGAAAAAACAAAAGAAAAATTATCAGAGGAGGTTCTTGGAAAGATGTGGCCTACTTTTTAGAAGTAGCGTCGAGAGATTTTGAGTACGGAGATACCGCAAGAAGTTATATTGGCTTTAGAACGGTGCAGGATTATATTGGAGTTATCAATAAATAAAACAAAAAATAAAAGATGGCAAAGTCAGACAAGTACAAGAAAGCAAAAGCAATGAATTTCGTTTACGGAATGGGAGCTGCGGTGGTTATTATAGGAGCATTATTTAAAATTCAACATTTTGACTTAGACCTTGGTTTATTTAAAATTACGGGTGGTGCAATGCTAACAATTGGATTAATTGTTGAGGCTATCGTTTTTGGTATTTCAGCATTTGAATCTCCTGAACAAGATTTAGATTGGTCTAAAGTGTACAAAGAATTTGGTCCTGACTATGTTCCAGAACCAGAAAGCGGAGCCGATGGTTTATTGTCTCAGAAATTAGATGATTTATTAGCAGAAGCTAATATTGATTCTCGTCTAATGGAAAGTTTAGGTACTAGTATGAAAAATTTTCAAGGAGCTGCAGAAGGATTATCTGCTGCCTCAGAATCTATTTCTTCAACGAACAGATACAACGAACAAATGTCTATGGCTGCAGTTCAAATGGAGTCGTTAAACGGTTTGTATGCAGTGCAAGTAGAGAATACAAGTAAACAAGCAGAATTAAATACTGTGGTTGTAGAAAATACAGAAAGATTAAAAGAACAAATGGAGTCTTTAGCAAATAACCTTTCTTCTTTAAACGGTGTTTATGGTGGAATGCTTTCTGCTATGACAAACAAATAATAATTAGTTCAATTTATAAAGAACATTAATTTTATTAAAAAAAACTAATTAGAATGGCAGGAGGAAAATTGTCCGCAAGACAGAAAATGATAAACCTTATGTATTTAGTATTTATTGCAATGTTAGCAATGAATATGAGTAAAGAAGTTTTGTCTGCTTTTGGGTATACAAACCAAAAGTTACAAGATAATAATGTAACAATTTCAACAAAAAACATTAACGTATATAAAAATTTATCTCAGAAAGCTTCTGATCAATCATTAACATTTGGAGCAATAAATGAGAAAGCTCTCAAGGTTAAAAAGTATTCAGACACTTATTTTTCTTATATAGATAGTTTAAAATCTAAAATGTTAAATTTAATTAAAGATAAATCTGATTTTGAATCAATGGATCAGTCAGATTGGTTAAATTCATACTTTTTTAAAGGAGATGGTTATACTGAAGAAGGACAGGAGTTTATAGATAACATAAATGGATATCGTGATAACTTAATCAAATTAGGTATTAAAGCTCAATTTGTCACGACCATTAAAAGTAGGTTTAATACAGAAGATGTAAAAAGAGGAAAGGAAAAAACTGAAAAATTCTTAAAAGCTAGATATGAAGGTTTTCCAATGGTTGCCTCTTTAACAAACTTTACTCAGATTCAAGCGGATATAAGAAATATAGAAAGTGATATTATTTCAGATTTATTAGGGGGTCAACTTGAAATTGGTAGTAAACTAACAGGTAGTAACTATAAAGGAATTGTTTCCTTAGATAAAACTGCTTATTTCGCAGGAGAAAAAGTAAAAGGACAAGTAGTTTTAGGAAGATATGATTCAAACTTAGTACCTACAAATGTGACTTTAAACGGTAAGGATATTACTGATAAAGTTGAAAATGGTCAAGTAATGTTAAATATGCCTGCAGGTTCTGTTGGAGAAAAAACATTAAAAGGAGTTATTACTTTTATGCAAGACGGAAAAGAAGAACCAATTCCATTTGAAAGTAAGTATTCTGTAATTGCAAAACCAACTGATGCTGTAGTTTCTGCAGACAAAATGAACGTTTTATATAGAGGTTTAGTTAATCCTATTTCAGTATCTCTGCCGGGTGTTGGTGATAAAGATCTAAACGTAACAGTCTCTAGCGGTACTTTAAAAAAGAAAGGAAAAACGTATGTCTACACACCCTCAAATGTTAGAACAGTTAAAACTGTAAAATTTACAGTTAAAGCGAAACTGAATAATGGATCTACAATTACCTCAACTGCTGAATTTAGAGTAAAATCTATGCCTAACGCTATGGCTAGCATTCGCGGTCAATATGGATTATTACGTTTGCCTAAAAGTAGTTTAGCTAAAGCAAGGATTGGTGCTGGTAGGCCTGGTTTTGAGTTTGACTTAAAGCTCAAAGTAAATAGCTTTAAAATAAAGGTTCCTGGTCAACCAACTATACTAGTGCAAGGTACTAGATTGGATGCAAGAGCAATAAGAGCTGTAAATAAAGCAAAAGATGGAGATGTGGTAACTATCTTTGGAATGGATCAAAATATTATTGGTAATTCTTATGATGATAAAAAAAAGGTATTACCCGTAAGTATCGAGATTGTTAATTAGATTTTAAATTTATTATTATGCTTAAAAACGTATTTATACTATTTTTTACTTTACTTATAACCAACGGACTATATTCGCAGGCAAACTTATTGAATGCAATTAGTGTTGAACAAATTGGATTAAAAACAAATGATCAAATAAAAGCAGATATTGATAAGCCACTTCCCTATGGATATGTAGCCGACAGAGATATTCTGTGGTCTAAAGTTGTATGGGAAATAATAGATTTAAATCAAAAAATTAATTTACCATTTTACTTTCCAATAGATACAACTACTGTGGTTTCTTCAAGGAGATCATTATTCGATACCTTAATGGCTGGAATAAAAAAAGGTGAAATAAAAGATGTTTATTCAGATGCTAATTTCCTCAATAAAATGACTGATGAAGATCTTTCTAAGAAGTTATATGCTTCACAGTCAGATGGGTTTGACGATGAAACTGGTGAAGCGATCGTAGATGAGTTTACCATAAGTAATAAAGATGTCCAAAGCTACCAAATTAAAGGGATTTGGTTTTTTGATAAGCTTCAGGGTGAATTGAAATATAGATTATTAGCTATAGCTCCAATGGCTCTAGATGTTCAAGGTAAAGTGTCAGGAATAAAAGATGACAATTCCTACCCACTATTCTGGGTATACTATCCGTTAGTAAGAAATACTTTACATAAATCTAAAGTATTTAATCCTGATAATAGTATAAGTCCAATTTCTTATGATCACTTATTAAATGCAAGAAGATTTAGCTCTGTAATTGTTAGAGAAGAAAATATTTACGGGAATAGAGCTATTGAAGATTATGTTCGTGGAAATTCTTTATTCCAACTTTTGGAAGCTAATAAGATTAAGGAAGATATTAGAAATAGAGAAATTGATATGTGGAACTATTAATTTAGTTTAAATATAGGTATTGAAAAGCGTTCCAAATTTTGGGGCGCTTTTTTATTTAAAAGAAGTATTTTTGAATGATGAAGTTAGATTATATAGTTGTTGGTTTAGGTTTAGCAGGTTTGGCATTTATTGAAGAGTTAATTGAGGCAAATAAAAGTTTTTTAGTTTTTGAAGACAATTCACAAACCTCTTCTTTAGTGGCTGGAGGTGTATACAACCCTGTTATTTTAAAACGGTATTCACCAGTTTGGAATGTGAAAGAACAATTAGCTGTGGCACTTCCTTTTTATGAGCGATTAGAAAAGAAGTTCAATCAAAAGTTTGATCAAAAATTTATTATTAAAAAAGCTTTTAAGTCTATCGAAGATCAGAATAATTGGTTTTCAGCATTTGACAAACCGAAAGTCGCTCCGTTTTTAGATGCCAAATTAGACAATGAAACTTATAATGGCGTTTTAGGAAACCATCAATTTGGAAATGTTAAAGAAGGAGGTAGAATAGATACCCATAAATTGGTTGAAACTTATAGGGATTATTTACAAGAAAATAATTGGATTCGATTTGAGAAGTTCATCCATAATGGTATCGAATTTACAGATCAGACTATTCAGTATCAAGACATAGAAGTACGAAAAATTGTATTTGCCGAAGGGTTCGGATTGAAAGAGAATCCCTATTTTAATCATTTGCCATTAGAGGAAGTGAAAGGAGAAACTATTACGATTCATGCACCAGAATTAGAAATTGATTTTTTACTAAAATCAACTTTATTTGTAATGCCAATTGGAGATAATTATTATAAGGTAGGTGCTACTTTTAACCACGTAGATAAAACGTCAATACCTTCTGTAGAGGGAAGAGAAGAGTTGGTTGCAAAACTGAAAAAAGTACTTGCTGTTCCTTATACAATTGTAGATCAAGCCGCAGGAATTCGTCCTGCAGTAAAAGACAGGCGACCGATGGTTGGCGTACATCCACAGTTTAATAATTTAGCGGTTTTAAATGGCTTAGGGACACGTGGCGTTATGATATCTCCAACAATTGCTAAGAATTTATTTTATCATTTAGAAGCTGGTGAACATTTAGATTCAGAAATAGATATCAAACGATTTAATCAAAAACAGAAGACCTCTTAAATTCTGTAACAATGGTTTATTTTTCTTATTTTTGTTTAAAAATAACCATGAGATTAATCGCTTTTTTATTTATAATTACCTCATGCAACCTTTATAGTCAAGAAGATATACAAAGATGTAGCGATGTTAAAAAGTTTACCGTAGGTACTTATACCGGTTGTTTGGACTATGAATCTAATGCTGATGGCTATGGTAAAATGCTCTATTTAAATGGAAATATTTATCAAGGAAATTGGAAGAGAAATTATCTAGATGGTAATGGTAAAATGAATTTTTCTAATGGGGATGTTTATTCTGGTGAATGGCTTAAAAGTAGCATGGAAGGTATAGGAACTAGGTTGTATTCAAATCAAGGTTATTATAAGGGAAGCTGGAAAAATAGTATGTTTGATGGCATCGGAGAAAGAAAAATAATTTTTGATACTCAATATCAATTATTAAAAGGAGAATTTAGAAATGATGAATTTTACGAAGGGACGAACGAGGTTTTTTTTGAAAATGGAGATAAATCGATAAGAAGACTGGAAGATGGTATGATCACTAAAACTGAGTATATATCTTCTACATTTGTGCAGACTACAGATGGAACACATTATTCGAATGGAAAACTTATTTCAGGTTTACAAGTTTACATCCAAGATAATATTATTACTAAGAGTAAATTTGAGAATGGTATTGCTAAAAATAAAACCAGTAATATTGATAACTATTATAATATTGAAGATATTACAGGAGAAGATCCATTCATTTCTATCGATTTAGAAAAACAGATGAATGATGATACTATGTATGTTTATTTAGGTTTCCAGACAAAAAAATCAATAAAACCTGTAAGGTTCGTTTTTGATACTGGGGCTGAAATGTTTTCCATTGGATTTAAACTTTTCGAGAATTTAAAAAAGAATGGATTAGTATACGAAAATTTAAATATTGTTATTTCTACAGTTGGTGTGAGGGGAGAGCCTACCGAAAATAAATTAATTAAAATAAAGGAATTAACGATCGGAACCTATAAGGTTCGAAATGTTATAGCATCTGTCGAAACTCTCGAATCTGCAAATTCTTCATTATTAGGGGTTCAGTTTCTGAAGAAATTTAAAGAAGTACAATGGTCTCTAAATAGTAATAAATTACTATTTTATAAATAGTAGCGCATGGCTAAAAGATTTACTTTAATTTTTGCTATAATGCCGCACACATAATTATAAAATACCCATATTAATTATAGTTGTACTTCTGTGAATCTACCTATTTTTTTTCTTTTGAAAGTTTAAAAGTAAACAGATGTTTATATTTTACCTTTGTGATTTAGTGGATATTTTTCCATCAAAAAGATGATTTTTTTATGCATTTTTTAAAGTTTTTTTGTTTAATGGGTATAATCTACCAATTTTCTTTATTCGGTTAGATTTGTTTTCTGGTATTAGTTTTAAACTAAATTAAGATGAGATTGTTGTCTTAATCATTAAACATGATGTTAAAAAATCATCATTTTAAAGATTTTGTCAAAAGGTAAATAAATTACTATTCTTTAGTATATAATAGATCAAACTGCGCGAATAAGACCTGTTTTAAGGAATAGAAGATCTATAGAATTAAAAATTTAGCTCTTTTAAACGGTCCAGAAACACGTGGTGTCATGATTGCCCCAAAAGTAACTAAACAATTGTTTAATCACTTAGAATAGAGTAAAAAATCAGATCCAGGAACGGATATTAAAAGATTTGAAAAAAAATAAAAGTAGCTTTTCTAAAGTTATTTATATGCTTGGAACTTCAAATGTTACTTTTCATAACCCACAAACATATTTATCCAAAGAATTCTTGCCAATCTTAAGTTTATGGGAGCTAAAATAAAAAGTGCTGCAATAACAATTAAAAAAGATTGCAACAAATTACAATTAAAACCCAGTTTAGCAATTATAAAAGCAGCGATAGAAATTGCGACTGTAATCCCGTAATTTACATACATAGCGCCATAATAAAAAGATGGTTCTAGCATGTATTTTAAATTACAGTTAGGGCAATTATCATATAATTCTGTAACTTTTGTTGGGTGAAAAGTACACCGATTTTTAAAGAACTCACCTTCATGACATTTAGGACATTTTCCTTTTGTAATACTATAAAATTTTGTCCCTTTTTTAAACATGAAAAACTGTATTTTTTTAGTTAGTTTTGCAAAATATAAATTTAGGTAAAATTAATGTTAAACGTACACAACTTAACAGTTTCCTTTATGGGAACTGAATTATTTTCAGGAATTACTTTCAAATTAAATAAAGGAGATAGAATTGGTCTTATTGGAAAAAATGGAGCAGGAAAATCTACACTTTTAAAAGTGCTTTCTAAAGATATAGAAAGTAGTGGTACATTGGCCTTTGACAAAGATGTGCAAATTGGTTTTTTAAGACAAGATATTGATTTTGTTGAAGGAAGAACAATTTTAGAAGAAGCCTACCAAGCCTTCGAAGAAATTAAAGAAATTGAATTAAAACTCGATGAAATTAATGAACAACTAGGAATTAGAACAGATTACGAGAGTGAAGGTTATAGCCAGTTAATTCATGACTTAACCGATTTAACTGAGCGTTATGAGCTTCTTGGAGGATATAATTACCAGGGAGACACAGAAAAAATTCTACAAGGTTTAGGTTTTCAACGAGAAGATTTCGATAAGTTGACTGATACTTTTTCAGGTGGATGGAGAATGCGTATAGAATTGGCAAAACTACTTTTACAAAATAATGATATTTTGTTATTGGATGAGCCAACAAACCATTTAGATATTGAATCTATTATTTGGTTAGAAAACTTTTTAAAAGGGTATTCTGGTGCAATTGTTTTGGTTTCTCACGATAAAATGTTTTTAGATAATGTAACCAATAGAACTATAGAAATTTCTTTGGGTCAAATCTATGATTACAAAAAACCATATTCTCAGTTCTTATTATTAAGAGGAGAGATTAAAGAAAAGCAGTTACAGGCTCAAAAGAATCAAGAGAAAGAAATAAAGCAAAAACAACATTTAATAAATAAGTTTAAAGCAAAGGCAAGTAAAGCATCGATGGCGCAATCTTTAATGAAACAACTTGATAAAGTTGAATTAATTGAAGTAGATCAAGACGATAATCAAGCAATGAATCTTCGTTTTGCAATTTCAAAAGAGCCAGGAAAGATTATTGTTGAAGCAGAAAACTTAAGTAAAAGTTACGGTGATAAACATGTTTTAGAAGATGTAGATTTATTAATAGAAAGAAATAGCAAAATTGCTTTTGTTGGTCAAAACGGACAAGGAAAATCTACATTAGCAAAAATGATGGTTGGCGAAATTCCGTTTAAAGGACATTTAAAGCTAGGCCATAATGTGGAAGTTGGATATTTTGCACAAAATCAATCTGAACATTTACCGCCAGAAAAAACAGTTTTAGAAATAATGGAAGACGCTGCAACTGATGGAAACAGAATGCGTGTTAGAGATATGTTGGGCTCTTTCTTATTTGGTGGAGATGCAGTTGATAAAAAGGCAAAAGTACTTTCTGGAGGTGAAAGAAATAGGCTAGCGTTGTGTAAACTATTATTGGCGCCCTTTAATGTGCTAATAATGGATGAGCCGACAAACCATTTAGATATAGCTTCAAAAAATGTTTTAAAGGAAGCTTTAAAAAGTTTTAATGGAACCTTAATTTTGGTTTCTCACGATAGAGATTTCTTACAAGGATTAACATCAAGTGTTTATGGTTTTAAGGATAAGGTTATTAAAGAATATTTAGGAGATATTGATTATTTCTTAGAACAACATAAAATTGAAAACCTTAGAGAGGCAGAAAAAAGAACGGTTGTAAAAGTTGATAAATCTTCGGATAAGAAAGAAGGGTATCAAATGTCTAGAGAGCAAGAAAAAGAGTTAAAAAAGATAAAGAACAAACTTTCTAAAATAGAAACAGAAATTGCAGATTTAGAAGCACAAATTGAAAAGATAGATTTAGAATTAGCACAAAATTATGATGAAGTTTCTTCTAGACCAAGTTTCTTTGAAAAATACAAAGCGAAAAAAACAAAATTAGATTCTTTAATGGAAGATTGGGAAAAAGTTGAAGCTGAGGCTTCTAATTTTTCATAACTCTCTGCAATTCCAATTGCTGAAACATCGAGAGTAGTAACTTAAAATAATTAAATTATAGTCTCCTGTATAAACAGGAATAACAAACAATGAATTTCAACTCAACAGTAGAATCTAAAAATCAACAAGTTTTCCTCCCTATTTTGGAAGAAAAAAAGGTAGAACTCTTTATAAAAAGAGAAGATCTAATTCATCCTTTTGTTTCTGGTAATAAATTCAGAAAATTAAAATACAACTTACAAGAAGCTAAGAAACTTAAAAAGAAAGCCCTCTTTACCTATGGTGGCGCATTTTCTAATCATATCGTGGCAACTGCAGTTGCAGGTAAAATAGCAGGGTTTAAAACTTTTGGAATTATTAGAGGTGATGAATTAGGTAAAAAACTTGAAGAAACCTTAGAGGAAAATGCTACTTTAAGAGAAGCTCATAATAATGGAATGAAATTTCAGTTTGTTTCTAGAGAACAATACAGACAAAAATCTTCGTTTGGTTTTGTTGAAAAGATGAAAAATAAATGGGGCGATTTTTATGTGATTCCAGAAGGTGGAACAAATTGTTTGGCAGTTGATGGCTGTGAAGAAATTTTAAATAAAGAAGATTCGGAATTTAATTATATTTGTTCGGCTGTAGGAACAGGAGGAACGATTTCTGGTTTGATAAACGCATCCAAAAAGAATCAAAAAATAATAGGATTTCCGGCTTTAAAAGGTAATTTTTTATCAGAAGAAATTAAAAAATATGTAGGTAGAAAGAAAAATTGGAGTTTACAGAAAGCCTACCATTTTGGTGGTTATGCAAAGTTTAATGAAGAGTTGATTGATTTTATTAATAATTTTAAAGAAGAAACAGATGTTTTGTTAGATCCTATTTATACAGGCAAAATGTTATTTGGAATTATAGATTTAGTTAAAAAAGATGAGTTTGTAGAAGGAACTAAAATTTTAGCAATTCATACAGGAGGAATTCAAGGGATAGAAGGAATTAATCATCAATTAGAAAAGAAAAATCAGCAAATAATTAAAGTTTTATGAAGTTAAGGGTTTTATTTTATTGTTTATGTTTATTGATTTTATCAAGTTGTGGCGCTAGTAAAAAAACGAGTCAGCGAGAGAAAAATACAGGTGTAGTTTTAAATGAATCAAAACCCAAAACATCACCTTCTTTAAATCAAAAAGAACTTATAAAAAAGTTAATTAAGAAAAACCCGAAATTAAATAAACAGACCTTAGCTTATATTAATAAATATGCGCCAATTGCTGTAAAGGAAATGCATGAAAATAAAATTCCTGCAAGTATAACTTTAGCACAAGGAATTTTAGAGTCTGGCAGAGGAAGAAGTGAATTAGCCTTAAAGTCTAACAATCATTTTGGAATCAAATGCCATACACAATGGAAAGGAGAACGCGTGTATCATGATGATGATGAAAAAGGAGAGTGTTTTAGAAAATACCAATATGTAGAGACTTCTTATGATGACCATTCTGCATTTTTAACGAAAAGGAAACGATATGCTTTCTTATTTAATTATGGAGCTAAGGATTATAAAAAGTGGGCAAAAGGTTTAAAAAAAGCAGGTTATGCTACAGATAAAAAGTATCCGAATAAACTGATAAAAATTATTGAAGATTATAAACTACATGAGTTTGATAAAATTAAAAGAAAAGATTTTAACTATAAAAAACCTAAAAGAAATAAAGAGGAAACAAAAGTTTTTATTACTAAATATTATAAGGTAAAAAAAGGGGATACTTTATATTCTATTGCTAAAAAACTTAATATTTCGGTTGCCAAATTAAAACAGGTTAACAATTTAAAAAGTAATACGATTTCCATAGATCAGGTTTTAAAAACAAAGTAAAGTGTAACCTGAGAATTTTGATAAATAACATTTTGTCTTATTGAGTTTAACAATTTTATTTTTTTTCAAATTTGTAACTAGATGTTTTTAATTAATATATTTACTAAGTGCTCTTAAATTTTATTTTCATCAAAATGCCACTTTTAAAATTCTAATAATATGCCCATCATTAAAGCCGTAAACGGAAAACACCCTCAAGTACCAGAAGATTGTTATGTTGCAGAAAACGCCACTATTGTTGGTGAAGTTTCTCTGGGAAAAGAATGTAGCATTTGGTTTAACGCTGTTCTTAGAGGGGATGTACACTATATAAAAATTGGTGATAAAGTAAACATTCAAGATGGTGCAGTAATTCATGCAACTTATCAAAAATCGCCTACCACTATTGGTGATAATGTTTCAATTGGACACAATGCAATTGTGCATGGTTGTACAATTCACGATAATGTTTTAGTAGGTATGGGTTCTATCATTATGGATGATTGTATTATTGAATCTAATTCCATAATTGCTGCAGGAGCTGTCCTTACCAAGAATACACGAGTAGAAACTGGTAGTATTTATGCAGGTATTCCTGCTAAAAAAGTAAAGGATATTTCGCTAGAATTAATTTCTGGTGAAATAGACCGAATCGCCAACAATTATGTAAACTATTCTAGTTGGTTTAAAGACTAAATAGTTCCGAGTGATCTTGATTTTTTTAATATTATATGGAGATTGGGTGTTACACAAGGTCACACTTTCACTACTTTCTTTTTTCGTAAAAATAAAAAAGAGCTCGAACAAACCGTTCAATTACTACTGTAAAATTTAGCATAAAACAAAATCCGATTTCAATTAAGAAATCAGATTTTATTTAAAATGTATCTATAAAACTAGTCCTTAAAATCGTTTTTCTTTTTTTTTCTTCTTTAGCATTTTTCTTTTCTTCACCATCTTCATTCCTTTCATCTTTCTGCTTTTTTTCATTTTCTCAAACTTCTCAAATTGTTTTTTATTTAAGATGTCTTTCATGCTGTTTCTAAAAGCAATTTGATTGTCTAGTTGCATGCTTTTCATAGCGTACATTTCGTCGGAAGAAGGTCTTTTTTTTGTAGCTTTGTTTTCTTTTCTTTTTAACATTGCCGCTCTTTTATTTGCCACCTGGTTTTGAATTAAAGGTTCTATTTGTTTTTGTTGCTTTTCCGATAATTCCAAAGACAATATCATTCTTTTAACCGTTAAATCTGTATGCTGTTCAATTGTTAGTTTTGGCCCTCGTTTTTCTCTTTTCCCTTGTGCTTCTGCTGATAAAGTAAAGGCGATTGCTAAAATTAAAATACTTGCTATTTTTTTCATGATATAAATGTTTAATTAAATTATTTAGGTACACTTCTTTGACATTTAAATTTTTAAAAGGTTTAAGTTTATAACTCAAATTAACGAGGGTTTAACATATTCATAATACTATCTGATTTTTACAATACAAAATTTTCTAATTTTTGAGGTTCCACTTTGTTGATGATTATGAGCGGCTATTTTAAAAGTTTAGTTTGGGGTGTTGAGCAATCTTCTAAACACAGATTGCTGACGTCAATTATTAAATTAGTTAGCGAGTTAAGTACAGATTTTATGTTTCTATGAACAACTATTAAAATTAAGTAGTTTCTTAAAAAAAATGATTAGATTTAAACTATCATATAAACCGGAAAAAAATTCATGCCATAAGACTAAAAGTGGTATTAGAATTTTCTAAAGAAAATCCAATTTAGAGCTCATGAAACAATTTAGTAAATATTTTTTTCGTTTTTTAGTCGTATTGATTGTCGCTTTTATGGTGTTCTTTTTTTGGGCATCATCATCCACTTTAAATGTTATTGAATACAAATCAGTCTCTGAATTAGAAAATAAAGTAATGCCTGAAAATGATTCTATTTTTAGTATTGTAACCTACAATATTGGGTATTTAAGCGGAATGACGAATAACAGAGCTATCGCAAAACCAAGGCAGTTATTTGATAAGAACCTAAGCAAGGTTTTAGAAGAAACGAAGAGAGTAAACCCAGATATTATAGCTTTTCAAGAAATAGATTATAATGCGAGTCGTTCATACAATGTAAACCAAGAAAGTGAAATAGCAGCATTAGGTTTTAATTATGCTGCAAGAACTATTAATTGGGATGAACGTTATGTGCCTTTTCCTTATTGGCCAATAAGTATGCATTTTGGAAAAGTAGTTTCCGGCCAATCAATTATTAGTAAATATCCCATAAAAGAGCAGCAAAGAATTGTTTTATCACGAGTGGCAGATGCTCCTTTTTACAGAGATGCGTTTTATTTAGAACGTTTAGCTCAAGTAGTGAAAATTGTTATAAAGAGTAAAGAAGTTGTTTTAATTAATATTCATTTAGAAGCTTTTGACAAGCAGACAAGGGTTAACCAATTTGAAGAAGTTTTGGCTATTTTTAATACATATAAAAACGATTATCCAACAATTTTATTAGGTGATTTTAATTCGAGAGCCAGAGATAAAGATGCTGTTATTCAAAAAATGTTTGCAATGAAAGATGCTGGAAATGCTGGGTTTGATATAAATAACCTTGGTAATACTTTTGATACAAAAAACCCTTTTGAAAGAATAGATTATATCTTCTATACAAAAAATACCATTGAATATGTTTCAGGAAAAGTATTAAGTCAATTTGAGGAAGCATCAGATCATTTACCTATAGAAATGAAATTTAAGTTAAAGTAAATTAACTATTTTTTGCTTCCTTAAAAATTTCTTTTACAGCAATAGCATATGATTTTACATTGCTTGCTTTTTTAATTTTTTTATAGGTTTTCTGTGGATTCGAAAAACTTTGAGAGAAGTATTCCCAAAAACCAAGCATTTTCATTTTAATAGGTGTTGGTCCAGAAAGCGCAGCGTCATATTCTTCAAAAATACGATTGTGAAATTCATTAAAGATGTCATACCTGTTTTTTGGATATTCTGTAGTATTATTTTTAATCATACTAGGTAAAAAAGGGTCTGCAATTAAGCCTCTTCCAATCATCCAATGATCTATTGAGGTAAATCGTTGTTGTAGTTTTTTAAAAGCCGCAACAGTCGTAATATCGCCATTATAGTACATTTTATGTTTACTGTTATCTAAACATTTTTGAAACGCTTCTAAATTAGTGCCTCCTTTGTACAACTGTTTGCCTATTCTTGCGTGAATTGCAATATTTTTTAAAGGATAATTGTCTAAAATTGGCAGAACACCTAAAATCTCTTCTGGAGTTTCATAACCCATTCTCATCTTCATAGAGACGAGAATATCAGATTCATTATGAACTTTATGAAGAATACTATTTATTTTTTCTGCATCGCTAATTAAGCCAGAACCCATTCCTCTTTTTGTAACCATGGGGTAAGGGCAACCTAAATTCCAGTTCAATTCCTTGTAGCCTAATTCTTGTACGTAATTAGAAACGAATAAAAATTCATCAACATCATTCGTGATAATTTGCGGAATTACTTCTAACTCAGTATTGTTTTCAGGAAGAATATCTTTATGATAAGAGTTTTTAATGATGAGTTTTCCATTCAGTCGAATATATGGAGAATAAAAAGTATCTATTCCTCCAAAGAAATGGTTGAATGCGTTTCGAAACTTATAATCGGTAAAACCTTGAAGGGGAGAAGATAGAAGTGTCTGGTTCATGAAAAAGTTATATCAATTTAATTATAAAATGAAATATTAAAAAGAACAAGTTGTCATGCTGCATTTTATGGTAATATTCATATTCGTTGCAAATATAGCATACTTTTTAAAGCATTTGATAAACAAATTAGCGTAAATCAATTTTTAAAAATCCGTATTATTTACTTGTTTTTCTCCTCTTTAAACTGGAATGATTTATTTGCTATGGACAAATTATTTAAGATAAAAAAACCTCCCAATTTTGAAAGGTTTTACGTTTATTGAATATCGCCATTGGGAGTTTAAATTGAAGTGAATTCAGTGGTTTAGAAATTATATAACGGCTATTTTATTTATTTCGTTAGTAACAGTTAATTCTGTTTTCTCGTTTTTTAATAAAAACAATTACCAGTATCTATAAAATGGGATACACTGTGCCTTTAGCTTCGTGACATATTTTGTCTTTAATTATAATTGTTTTTTGTAGACGGTTATGCCTTCTTTGATTGTTTCGATGACTAAAATATCTTTGATATCATTAAGCTCAGATTTTAAAGGATTTTTGTCTAGAATTACTAAATCAGCAAGTTTTCCAACTTCAATAGTACCTTTGCGATCTTCTTCAAAATGCTGATAAGCTGACCATTCAGTGATGCATTTTAATGCTTCATAAGGTGTTAATCTTTCATCTTCACCTATAATTTTACCTGATCTCGAAACTCGATTAGTGGCCGTCCATATAACGCGCATTAAATTTGGTAAGGCTACAGGGGCATCCGTATGGATAGTGATTTTTAGCCCTTTATTTAACGCGGTTCTGGTTGGGCTAATTTTATTACCTAAACTATCGCCAATTATTTCTTTGTGCCAATCTCCCCAATAAAAAGTATGTAATGGAAAAAGAGATGCTATAATATTTAAATCTTTAAAATCATCTAACTGATCTTCCCGAACATATTGGCCATGAATAAGAACATCTCGTCTACCTTTATTGCCGTATGTATCGGTAACCTTTTTTAAGGTTCTAATCATTTGATCCATAGCAGCATCTCCATTTGCATGCGTATGTATTTGCCAATTGTTCTGAAAAGCTTTTTCATAAATTTGTTCAACGTCTTCATCCGAAGGAATCGCAGGATAGCCTAAATACCCTTCTTTAGCGCCGTCTGGAGGAACCAAGTACGGTTGTGTTCTCCATGCTGTTCTTCCCTGTGGAGATCCATCTAGCGTAAGTTTTACTCCCGCAATTCTGTAGTGCTTTTTATAGGTGGAACTGTACCAATCAGATTTTAATAAAGAATCTGCAATGGAGTAATCAATATAACTGACAACATCGAGTTTTAAGAAATCAGTAGTTGCGGCATGCTCTAAAAAAAGATGCGAATTTTTCATTGCTCTTCCTTCTTGAACGGTTGTATAACCATAAGACAAAGCCATATTTTGACCTGCCGTTAGAAATACTTTTAAGGCTTCTTCATTTTTAGGTCCTAGAACAGCAGGCATATATGGGATGGCAGCTAATTCTTCTAAGACACCATTTGGTTCTTGCGTGCCAGAAATTCTTCTAATAACTCCGCCTTCTGGATTCGGTGTTTCTGAGGTGATCTTCAGTAATTCTAATCCTTTACTATTTACCACACAAAAATGTCCAGAAATATGAACAATCATAATAGGATGCTCTGTTGAAACTTTATCTAAATCACTTTTGGTTGGAAATCTTTTGTCTTCTAATACAGAATCGTCAAATCCCATTCCGAAAATCCAACCCGTTAATTTAATGTTTTCAGGAGTTGACCAATCTTTCAATATCTGAATTAAAGCATTAATATTATTTGCCCCAGCATCTGGTGGTGGAAGTATCTGTGCTCCAATAGATTGACTTGGGAAACCTGCAAAATGTGCATGTGCATCTATAAAGCCAGGAAGTAATGTTTTTCCATTGAGATTATTTTTTTTTGAGGATGGAAAGCGTTTTTTGGCTTCAGAAAGACGACCAACAAATGCGATAGAATCCCCCTTTGTAACTATGGCTTCAGCGTAAGTGGGTTCGTCTCCATTCATGGTGATAATATCTCCTCCATAATATAGAAATTGACTTTTAAGTAGTCTATTAGAAGGGGTATTACAAGTAGAAAATAGTATTATTAAAAGTAAAAATGTTAAAAGCTTTTTCATTTGGCTATTTTTAAGATATATCAATACGAATTTATTATTTTTTTAATTTAGAAACAAACCAAACTATTTTATAAAGGAGCTATTAAGCAACATCTTTGATGTTTTTTTTCACCTAAATGGTGTATCAGTTTAAAGAGAAAAGCTAAAAACGAAGGCAACTATAAAATATGACGCTTTCTACTTTCTGTTGAATATTATCAAGTAAAATTGTTAAAAAATATTGATTTTAGAAAATGAAAAACCCTTTAAAATTCCATTTAAAGGGTTTTTAAAAATTAAACAAAGGTCTTTTTATAATTGAAAAGCTTCTTTCACTTTATCGATGTAATCTAATTTTTCCCAAGTAAATGTTTCTACTTCTTCAGAAACAGTTTCTCCCATTGGGTTAGAAAATGTAACCGTTTTTACTTCTGGCGTTCTCCCCATGTGACCATAAGCAGCAGTTTCAGAATAAATAGGTGTTCTTAACTTTAAACGTTGCTCAATAAAATAAGGACGCATATCAAAAATAGTTTCTACAATTTTACTAATTTCTCCATCCGTTAAATTTACAGTTGATGTTCGATACGTGTCTACATTTATACTTGTTGGTTTTGCAACGCCAATTGCATAAGATACTTGCACCAAAACTTCTTTACACAATCCTGCAGCTACTAAATTCTTAGCAATATGTCTTGTTGCATATGCTCCAGATCGATCCACTTTACTTGGGTCTTTTCCCGAAAAAGCACCACCACCATGAGCCCCTTTTCCACCATAAGTATCGACAATAATTTTTCTTCCTGTTAACCCTGTATCTCCATGAGGTCCTCCAATTACAAAAACACCTGTTGGATTTATGTGGTACGTAATATTATCAGTAAATAATGTTTGAATATGAGTTGGTAATTTAGCGACAACTCTAGGAATCAAAATTTCAATAATTTCTTTTTTGATTTTAGTTAACATTACATCTTCAGATTCATCAAAATCATCATGCTGTGTAGAGATTACAATTGCATCAATTCTTTGTGGAACATTATCGTCAGAGTACTCTATAGTTACTTGAGATTTTGCATCTGGCCGTAAATAGGTAATATCTTTGTTTTCTCTTCGTAATTCAGCTAATTCTTTTAATAATCGGTGAGATAATTCTAACGCCAAAGGCATATAGTTTTCAGTCTCATCAGTAGCATATCCAAACATCATTCCTTGATCTCCAGCACCTTGCTCTTCTGGGGTAACTCTGTCTACACCTTTATTAATATCTGGTGATTGTTCGTGAATTGCAGATAAAACTCCACAAGAATTTCCATCAAACATATACGCACTTTTCGTATAACCAATTTTATTAATTACATCTCTAGCTATTTGTTGAACGTCTAAATATGTTTTAGATTTTACTTCACCTGCTAAAATTACTTGGCCCGTGGTAACCAAAGTTTCACAAGCAACTTTACTATTTTTATCGAACGCTAAAAAATTATCAATTAATGCATCAGAAATTTGATCTGCAACCTTGTCTGGATGTCCTTCAGAAACACTTTCTGAGGTAAATAAATATGACATAATATTCGTCTTTTGTGTTAAAAAATGATTCCTCGATATAAAATTGAGGCTTCCTTAAAATTATTTTTTCCTGAGTAAATAGGAATCTATAGGAAATAAAAATTGATTGCGTTTTTGCTAAAAGAAGTATATAATTACTGCTTTAGCATTTTTTTTATGAGGTTGCAATCAGTTCAAATTTTTCCTCTCAATTAGATGACAAAAGTACACTATAAAATTAAAATGGGTCCTTTTTTCTCTATAATTATTTGTGATAGCGTCATCAATAAATCAATTTCAGGGTTTTAAAATTGATGTTTTTAAAGAATGAATAAAACAAAGACGTATAAAATGCGAAATCAATATTTAAAAAAATAAACTACTTTTTATTTGGATATTAAATTTTTCTACACTTATATTTGCACTCACAAAGTTCAATAACTTATTGAAATGTTATCAAGAAAGGTGAAGGGATTAGACCCGATGAAGCCTTAGCAACCCTTTAGAAATAAAGAAGGTGCTAAATTCTACTCAATTATTTTCTAATTGGATAGATAACAAAAAAGAATTTTCCTGTTCTGGAAAGTCCTATTTTCTTAATAACATTTTTCTAGTAAGTACATCAACTAAAATTGGTGCATTTGACTTTTTTGTTTATTTATTAACTCAAAAAAAAATAGAAAAATGAGTACATTAAAATTAGCAACCAACGCGTTGCACGCAGGACATGACGTAACTGCAAACGGAGGTACAAGAGCAGTTCCAATTTATCAAACAACATCGTATGTTTTTAACAATTCAGAACATGCAGCAAACCTTTTTTCATTAAAAGAATTAGGATTTATTTATACTCGTTTAAACAATCCAACAAATCAAATATTACAAGATCGTTTGGCAGCGGTAGAAGGCGGAATCGGAGCCGTAGTTTTTGCTTCCGGAACCGCGGCAATTGCTACAGGTTTATTAACGCTTTTAAAATCAGGAGATCATATTGTTGCCTCTAGTAGTTTATACGGCGGAACTTACAATTTATTAAGTGTTACGTTGCCAAGATTCGGAATTACAACTACGTTTGTAGATGCCTCAGATTCTGATAATTTTGCGGATGCTATTCAAGACAACACAAGAGCATTTTTTGTAGAATCTTTAGGGAACCCTAAGTTAGATGTGTTAGATTTAGAAGCAATTTCTGCACATGCAAAAAAAGCAGAAGTTCCTTTTATTGTTGATAATACCGTGGCAACTCCAGTCTTATTAAACCCTATAAAACACGGAGCAAATATTGTAATTCATTCGCTTACAAAATATATAGGTGGACAAGGAACTTCTTTAGGGGGCGCCATTGTGGATGCTGGAACTTTTAATTGGGCAAATGGGAAATTTCCTGAATTCACAGAACCTTCTGCAGGTTACCATGGTTTAAAATACCATGAGGCTTTGGGTGCTGCATCGTATACGTTTAAATTAATTTTAGAGGGTTTAAGAGATTTTGGTGGAGCTTTAAGTCCAACAAACGCCTTTAATATTATACAAGGTTTAGAGACTTTACCAGTTAGAATAAAACAACACTCTACAAATGCATTGGCATTGGCAAAATGGTTAGAAGACCAAGATGAAATTGCTTGGGTAAACTACCCTGGTTTAGAAAGTAGTAAATACAAATCATTAGCGGATAGATACTTGCCAAATGGGCAAAGTGGAATTGTTACTTTCGGACCTAAGAAAGGTTTTGAAGCAGCAAAAGCAATTGCAGATAAAACAAAAATATTCTCTTTATTGGCGAATATTGGTGATACGAAATCGTTAATTATACATCCCGCTAGTACGACACATCAGCAATTAAGTGCAGCCGCTCAAGAAAGTGCAGGAGTTTCTCAAGACTTAATTAGATTGTCTGTTGGTATTGAAGATTTAGAAGATTTAAAAGCAGATTTAAAAGCAGCTTTTTCAGAAATATAAATTAATATGTCAAACTGAGCTTATTGAAGTATAATCGATTTTGATAAGCTCAATCTGACAAAAAAAAAGTATTTGAAAGACCAACTACAACATATCAATATTAGTAATTTCGCCACAGAAAGCGGAACTCATTTTTATGATATTCAATTAAGTTATCAATTGTTTGGTCAAAAATTAGGAACAGCTCCTCTTGTTTTGGTAAATCATGCATTAACAGGAAACAGCGATGTTGCTGGCGAAGATGGTTGGTGGAAAGATGTTATTGGAGCTGAAAAAACAATTGATACAAATACCTATACAATTTTAGCTTTTAATATTCCAGGAAATGGATTCGATGGTTTTGTAATCGATGATTACAAAAGTTTTATTGCTAGAGATGTTGCAAGCCTTTTTTTAAAGGGATTAGTAGAATTAAAAATTGATTCCCTTTTCGCTTTAATTGGGGGTTCTTTGGGTGGCGGAATTGCTTGGGAAATGATGGTGTTAAACACAAAGCTGACCAAACACTTTATACCTGTCGCAACAGATTGGAAGTCTACAGATTGGTTAATTGCCAATTGCCAAATTCAGGAGCAATTTTTGGTAAATTCAAAAAATCCGGTGCATGATGCACGCATGCATGCCATGCTTTGTTACAGAACTCCGGCATCCTTTAAAGAGCGTTTTCAACGAACTAAAAATGATGCTTTAAAAATATTTAATGTAGAAAGTTGGTTGTTGCATCATGGAAACAAATTACAAGAACGGTATCAATTATCATCTTACAAATTAATGAATCAGCTATTAAAAACAATCGATGTTACAAATAATGGTAAAAAAAACATTGAAATTTTAGATTCAATTACAGCTGATATTCACATTATAGGTGTTGATTCTGATTTATTTTTTACTGCTGAGGAAAATAGACAAACGCATAAAAAGTTAGCGTTAACGAAAGACAACGTTACGTATAATGAAATAAACTCTGTGCATGGCCATGATGCATTTTTAATCGAACATGAACAATTACAAACAATTATTGAACCTATTTTCAATAAAGATTATAGAAAGAAAAAAATGAAGGTAGTTAAGTTTGGAGGAAAATCATTAGCCAATGGAAAGGGTATAGAAAATGTTATAGAAATTATTCGAAAGAAATATAAAAATAACCAAAAAATTACAGTTGTTGCTTCTGCAAGAGGTAATTCTACGAACGATTTAGAAGTTATGTTAAAGGAGGCATCATTAAAAAAAGAGTACAAAAAGAAGTTTGAAGAGTTTAAAGAATATCAACATACACCTAATAATTCTGTTGATTTTTCTCAAGAATTTTTAAGACTAGAAACTATTTTTGAAGGAGTTTCTCTATTAGGGGATTACAGTCAAAAAATTAAAGATGAGGTTTTAGCTCAAGGTGAATTATTATCCGTTAAACTTTTAGCGAGTTTATTAGAAAAAGAAAATATTTCTGCAAACGCAACAGATGCTCGAACTTTAATTATTACTGATGAAAATTTTGGAAATGCACAACCTATAATATCAATTTCTAAAGAAAATGTAACTACACATTATAAGCAAAAGAAGGATACAATACATATTGTAACGGGTTTTATTTCTTCAAATAAAAAAGGAGAAACTACAACTTTAGGAAGAAATGGAAGTAATTACACTGCAGCTTTATTAGCAAATTTTTTAGATGCTGATGAGTTGCAAAATTACACACATGTTAGTGGTATTTATACTGCGAATCCAGATTTAGTAGCAGACGCAAAAAAGATTGAAGAATTATCTTTTTCTGAAGCCAATGAATTGGCAAATTTTGGAGCAACTATCTTACATGCAAAGGCGATTATTCCTTTGTTAGAAAAGAATATAAACCTTCGTATTTTAAATACATTTAATAAAGAAGATAAAGGAACTTTAATCACGTCAGAATCATCTACAAAAGGAATTAAATCTATCGCTACAATTAATAATGTTGCACTGCTAAATTTCGAAGGTAGAGGTTTGTTAGGAAAAGTAGGTATTGACGCTCGAATTTTTAAAGCTTTGAGTGATAAGAATATTAATGTTAGTATAATTTCACAAGGTTCTTCAGAAAGAGGAATTGGTTTAATTATAGAAGCAGAAAGAGCACATGAAGCAGTTTTTTCTTTAGAAAAAGAGTTTGAAAATGATTTTTATTCACAAGATGTAAATCAAATTTCAATTATAGATAATGTTGCCGTAATCTCTATTATTGGGCAAGATTTAAGCGAATTTCATCATCCTTATAATGCATTAATTAAAAACCAAATTGTACCCGTTTTATTCAATAATACGGTATCCGGTAAAAACGTAAGTTTGGTTGTTAGAAAAGATGAATTACATAAAGCTGTTAATGTAATTCATGGACAAATTTTTGGAGTTACCAAGAAAATAAATATTGTTGTTTTTGGTATAGGTTTAGTTGGTGGTACTTTAATAGATCAAATCATTCAAAATACACAATCTGTTCTAGAGAGAAGAAAAATTCAGTTAAATGTTTTTGCTGTAGCAAACTCTAAAAAAGTGTTGCTTAATAAAAACGGAGTTTCTAAAAACTGGAAAGAAAACCTTATAGAAACTGGAGATGAAAATGTGAAAGTTGATGCTATTATAGCATTTGCAAAAGCACATCATTTCGAAAATTTAATTGCCGTTGATAATACTGCAAGCGTAAATTTTGTGAGTAATTATATTCCTTTTATAGAAGCTGGTTTTGATTTGGTTTCTTGTAATAAAATTGCAAACACATTATCTTTTGATTTTTACAAAGAAGTAAGAGCAAAGTTAAAAGAACACAAAAAACAATATTTATATGAAACAAATGTTGGTGCGGGTTTACCTTTGATTGATACCATTCGTTTATTGCACGAGTCAGGAGAGAATATCACCAAAATTAGAGGTGTTTTTTCAGGGTCTTTAAGTTATTTGTTTAACAATTTTTCTACAAAAAATGTTCCTTTTTCGACCATATTGCAGGAGGCTATTGACAAAGGGTTTACAGAACCAGATCCTCGGGAAGATCTAGGAGGAAATGATGTTGCTAGAAAATTATTAATTTTAGCAAGAGAATTAGATCTGGAAAATGAATTACCAGAAGTGCAAATCAAAAATTTAATTCCGGAAAAGTTAAGAGATAATTCTGTTAGTACCTTTTTAGGTAATTTAAAGCTGTTAGATGATGAATATCAAACTCTAAAAGAGCATCAAAAACCAAATCATGTTTTGCGATATATTGGTGAATTAAGCGGAGATTTATCTCAAAACAAAGGTAATTTAGAAGTAAAATTAGTTTCTACGCCAGAAAGTACTCCCTTAGGCTCATTAAAAGGTTCTGATGCTATTTTTGAAATTTATACAGAATCTTATGGGGTGCAACCTATTGTCATTCAGGGCGCAGGCGCAGGTGCAAGTGTAACAGCAAGAGGTGTTTTTGGAGATATTTTAAGATTAGCAAAGCATAATAATTAAACTTCTAACAAGGTTTCAAAATCCTTGTAGTTATAATAAAACAATGAAAAAACATTTCGAAACACAAGCGATTAGAGGTCAGATTGAAAGGTCTCAGTTTTCTGAACATTCTACGCCGTTATATTTAACTTCTAGTTTTGTTTTTGAGGATGCAGAAGAAATGAGAGCTTCTTTTGCTGAAGAAAAAGAACGTAATTTATATAGCCGATTTTCAAACCCAAATACAACTGAATTTGTAGATAAAATTGTAGCTATGGAAGGTGCAGAAGCCGGTTACGCTTTTGCAACAGGAATGTCAGCTATTTTTTCAACATTTGCTGCCTTGTTAAATGCTGGAGATCATATTGTTTCTTGTCGATCTGTATTTGGTTCTACACACAGTATGTTTACTAAATATTTACCAAAATGGAATATTGAAACTTCTTATTTTAAGGTAAATGAAGTAAATTTAGTAGAAAGTTTAATAAAAGAGAATACAAAGATTCTTTATATAGAGACACCAACAAATCCTGCAGTAGATATTTTAGATTTGGCATTGATTGGTGAGATTGCTAAAAAACATAATCTTATTTTTATAGTTGATAATTGTTTTGCAACACCTTATGTTCAGCAACCAATTAAATTTGGAGCAGATTTAGTAATTCATTCAGCAACTAAATTAATTGATGGTCAGGGCAGAGTTCTAGGTGGGGTTACCGTTGGGAATAAAGAATTAATGCGAGAAATTTATTTATTTGCAAGAAATACTGGTCCAGCAATGTCACCTTTTAATGCTTGGGTGCTGTCTAAGAGTCTAGAAACATTAGCAATAAGAGTCGAAAGACATTGTGAAAACGCTTTAAAAGTAGCCGAGTTCTTAGAAAGAAATAAGAACGTCGAATTGGTGAAATATCCATTTTTAAGATCTCATCCTCAGTATAAAGTGGCTAAAAATCAAATGAAACTAGGAGGAAATATTGTTGCTTTCGAAATTAAAGGAGGAATTGATGCTGGAAGAAACTTTTTAGACAATATTAAAATGTGTTCATTGTCTGCAAATTTAGGAGATACTAGAACGATTGTTACGCATCCATCATCAACGACTCATGGGCGTTTATCGGAAGAAGATAGATTGGAAGTAGGTATTACAGATGGTTTAGTGCGTGTTTCTGTTGGATTAGAAAATGTAGAAGATATTATTACAGATATTGAACAAGCATTGAATGCTAAATAATTATATTAAATTATGTAATTTTGTTTTATGCTCTCAAAGAAAACAAAATACGGAATTAAAGCACTAACATATTTGGCAAAGCAGGAAGATAGAGTTCCTGTGTCAATTGCTACAATTTCTAAAAGCGAAAATATTTCTTTAAAGTTTTTAGAAAGTATTCTGTTAACGCTTCGTAAAAACGGGTTTTTAGGCTCAAAAAAAGGAAAAGGTGGAGGTTATTATCTACTGAAAGAGCCGGAAGATATTCAAATGACTTCTGTGATGAGAGTGCTAGAAGGACCCATTGCAATGGTTTCTTGTGTAAGTTTAAATTTTTATGAAAAGTGTGCTGATTGCCCACATGAGAATGCCTGTGCTGTTCATAATTTAATGATTCAAGTTAGAGATAGTACACTACAAATTTTTAGAAATACATCACTGGCAGATCTAACCACTAATAAATCATAGATTATTTATAATTTAAAAAATTCACGAGAATTCTGATGAAAAAGACTTTATTACTCTTTTTAATGTTATTTTTTTCTTTGAGTTTCTTTAGTCAAGAAGAAATAAGGTTAAAGACAAAATTCACTAATTTTCTATCCAAATCTTATTATAGTATAAATCTAGGAGGTATTTTTTATCCGTTTTCAAATGATCATTTAATTGATGGCTACAAAACAGAAACTTTTAGTAAAAATTGGTTTTCAGGAAGATTGTTATTAGGTCACAAATTAACAGATCATTTAGCGGTTCAATTTGGAACAATGAGACCAGCTTCTTGGTTTAAGTATGATAATGTAAACAACATCGGTTATGACAGAAGTGTATGGATAAACGCTTGGTCTTTGTCATTAAAAAAAGATTTTAAACTCTATAAAAACACCTCTTTTTATGCCGAAGCCGGAATCGCAAATTTAACTAGATTTGGTTTTTCTATTAGTGATAAAATAATTTATGAAGATGCACATTACGCAAGTTTATTATATGGATTTGGTTTGCAACATCGCTTAAGTGATAAGTGGCGATTGTCCTTAAATGGAACATTTCTTCCAAAAGAGACAAAGCACAATCAACCATCAATTTCCCAAGTTTCTTTGGGTTTTGAATATCACTTGCAACAAGTTGACGATTCAATTGCTAAGGAATATGTAAGTAATGATTATTTTTTCCCAAACAATATTTTGCAAGTAAGTTATGGCACAAGTGCAATTGGTTTTGGTGTAAATCAGTTTTTTGGAATGAGCCTAAAGGTGGGGAACTTCGAGAGTTTTGGTATTCCTGTTTTTTGGGTAGGCGAAGTAAAAACAAAACACGCTTTTTCGCTTACTTATCAAAGATTGATTTTTAGATCAGAAAAGATTGTCTCTTTAGATTGGGGGGTAAGTATAACCGCTTTTCAATCAGAATTAACAAATGAAAACGTATTTGCTTTCTCCATTTTTCCTGTCTTACGTTTTTATCTTCTAAGAAAAAAAGCATTCGATTTTTACGCAAACTATTCTATTATTGGTCCAACATATCTTACAAAAAGCGATATTGATGGTCTTGAAAGTGGACCAAAAATAACCTATCAAGACACCATGGGTTTTGGTGCTTTCTTCGGAAAAGATAGAAAATACAATTTAGAGTTACGAATTATGCATTATTCAAACGGAAATATCTTTACTGGCAATGATGGTGTCGCAATTCCTCTTCAACTTACATTAGGTAAAACCTTTTAATAAGGTCTTAAAATATTGAAGTATCAATAATTTTTCTATTGATTTTTTAGTAATCTACTAAAACGATAGGATTTAAGTGATTTTTAAGATCTCACGATGTCTTTCTATCTATAAAATCTTTATGTTTGCATACCCTACTATACAAATAGGGTAAGAAAAATTGCTTAATTATTATGATTACAGATCAAATGATTTTTAGTAAAAAAATAAGAAATCAAAGTTTTGAAGAAGATAAAAATTCCGATAAACCAATGAGAAGTATAGCGAAAGCATTTAGCTGGAGAGTTGTTGGAACCATTGATACATTGGTGGTTTCATATATTATATCGGGTGAAATGGTATTAGCAGCATCAATTGCTTCGGTAGATTTTTTAACAAAACTAGGCTTATATTTCTTTCACGAAAGAGCTTGGAACAAAATTAAATGGGGAAAATAATGAGTTTAAATTTAAAGAAAATTAACGAAGAGTTAAAAGGTAAAAGTCCCTTAGAAATTATTGCTTGGGCTGTTTCTTTTGCTAAAAACCCTGTCATTACGACGAACTTCAGGCCTTATGAAGTGGCAATTTTAAAAGCAGTTACTGACATAGATAAAGACATTAAGGTTATTTGGTGCGATACGGGTTATAACACTCTACAAACTTATAAACACGCAGAAGAAATCATTAAAAAATTGAATTTAAACATTCATTTATATACGCCAAAACAAACTACTGCTCATAGAAATGTTGTTTTAGGAGTTCCGTCAATAGAAGATCCAAAACACGCAATTTTTACAGAGCAAGTAAAATTAGAACCATTTACTAGGGCGATGAAAGAGCATCAACCAGATGTATGGTTTACGAACTTAAGAAAAGGTCAAACTGCTTTTAGAAATAGCATAGATATCGTTTCTCAAAGCAAAGATGGAATTGTAAAGGTGAGTCCGTTTTATAACTGGACAGATTCAGCATTAGATACTTATTTAGAACAGAAAAATTTATCAAATGAGTTTACATATTTCGATCCAACAAAAGTAGAAAGTAATAGAGAATGTGGTTTACATATCTAAAAGACATGATTATGAATCAAAGAACAATACAAGTAGATGCTTTAGAAAGTGAAGCAATATATATATTTAGAGAAGTAGTTGCGCAGTTTGAAAAACCTGTATTGCTTTTTTCTGGCGGAAAAGATAGTATAACGTTAGTTCGGTTGGCGCAAAAAGCATTTTTTCCAGCCAAAATTCCTTTCCCATTAATGCATATAGACACAGGTCATAATTTTCCTGAAACTATTTCTTTCAGAGATAAATTGGTTGAAGAATTAGGAGTTGAATTGCTTGTAAGAGATGTGCAAGACAATATCGATAGTGGAAGAGTAAAAGAAGAAACTGGAAGGTACGCAAGTAGAAATATGTTGCAAACAGAAACTTTGTTAGATGCAATTGAAGAGTTTGGGTTTGATGCGTGTATTGGTGGAGCAAGAAGGGATGAAGAAAAAGCAAGAGCGAAAGAAAGAATTTTTTCTGTTCGAGATGATTTTGGTCAATGGGATGAGAAAAATCAGCGTCCAGAAGTATTCGATATGTTAAATGGAAAAATTGATTTAGGACAAAATGTTCGTGTTTTTCCAATTTCAAATTGGACTGAGCTAGACGTTTGGTCATACATACAAAAGGAAACTATTGAAATTCCTTCTATTTATTTTGCGCATAAAAGAAAAACATTTTTTAGAGATGGATTAATTTGGTCTGCAGATGATACTGTCGTCTATAGAGATGAAGAAGAAGAAGTGATAGAAAGAATGGTTCGCTTTAGAACTGTCGGAGATATGAGTTGTACAGCTGCAGTTTTATCTAATGCGGTAGATATCTCAAAAGTAGTGGAAGAAATTAGAGATTCTTCTATTTCTGAAAGGGGCGCAAGAATTGATGATAAGCGATCTGAGGCTGCCATGGAAAAAAGAAAACAACAAGGGTATTTCTAAAATTTGAAAAGTAAATTTTGTCATTAGTAAAAGTAAAATAATATAAAATTAGGTGAATAGCTAATAAGCTAAAATCCAACAGTATAAAGAATGAAAGTATTAAAAATAGCAACAGCAGGGAGCGTAGATGATGGCAAGAGTACTTTAATTGGTCGTATTTTATACGATACAAAATCGTTGACAGATGATAAATTAGAAGCGATTGAAGAAAAAAGTAAACAAAGAGGTTTTGATTATTTAGATTTCTCCTTGGCTACAGATGGTTTAGTCGCAGAACGTGAACAAGGAATTACAATAGATGTTGCGCATATTTATTTTTCTACACCCTCAAAAAGTTTTATCATAGCAGATACTCCAGGTCATATAGAATATACAAGAAATATGGTTACTGGAGCTTCAACAGCCCAAGCTTCTATTGTTTTAATTGATGCTAGAAACGGAGTTGTAGAGCAAACGTATCGTCACTTTTTTATCAATAATTTATTGAGAATTAAAGATGTTGTAATTGCCATAAATAAAATGGATTTGGTTGGTTTTTCTGAAGAGAAATACAATGTGATCAAAGGAGAAATTGAGTTTTTAGCAAGTAAAAGTGCCTATAAAGGCCAGAATTTAACTTTTATTCCTTTATCCGCTTTACAAGGTGATAATGTAGTTTCTTCATCAGAAAATATGCCTTGGTATAAAGGGGTAACCTTAATGCATCATTTAGAAAGTTTAGATTCTGATGATATAAGTGATGATTCTCAAGCTCGTTTTCCTGTGCAAACAGTAATCCGACCAAAAACGGAAGATTATCACGATTATAGAGGATATGCTGGTAAAATTTATGGAGGAGATTTATCAGTTGGAGATGAAATAGCAGTATTACCGTCTCAAACAAAATCTAAAATTAAAAGTATAAATTTCTTCGATAAAGAATATGTTATCGCAAAAAGAGGAAGTTCGGTTACTATTACTTTAGAAGATAATGTGAATGTGAGTAGAGGAGATATGTTGGTGAAATTAAATGAAGAGCCTACAATTGCAAAACAATTAGTTGCAACTATTTGCTGGATGGATAAAGAGCCTTTGCAAGCATCGAAAAAATATTATATAAAACACGGTGTAAATGATGCGCAAGCAAAAATCACACAATTAAAAAGTATCATTAAAACAGATTTTTCTGGAATAGAAGAAAATCCATCTGAATTAGCATTAAATCAAATTGGAGATGTGCAATTAAAATTAAGTAAACCCTTGTTATTCGATTCTTATAAAGACAATAAGTATAATGGGTCTTTCATCTTAATTAACCCAAAAACAAACAATACCGTTGGGGTAGGTTTTATAAAATAAACTTAATAAAATTTATAAAATATTAAAATGCAGAGTTTTAGAACAGAAATAGAAAATCCAATTGTAGAAAAAGATATTATTGAATTAGCAGATAAAATTGCTCAATTTAAGAATCTGCAAATAGCTGAGGAAAAGTTTAGAAGTTTACGTTTAGCAAGAGGTGTTTATGGTCAGCGTCAAGAAGGTGTACAAATGATTCGAATTAAATTACCTTACGGGAAGGTGATGAGTAATCAGTTGCGAAGAATCTCTGAAGTTTCTGATGAATATTCTAGAGGTAGATTGCACATTACAACGCGTCAAGATATTCAAATTCATTATGTAGATTTGGATAGAACACCAGAATTATGGGCAGCATTAGAGCGTGATGATGTTACTCTAAGAGAAGCTTGTGGAAATGTAGTACGAAATGTAACGGCTTCTGAAACGGCAGGAATTGATGTAAACGAACCTTTTGACGTTTCTCCTTATGCAGATGCATTGTATAAATTCTTTTTACGAAACCCAATTTGTCAAGAAATGGGACGTAAATTTAAAGTTTCTTTTTCTTCTACGGATGAAGATACAGGATTATCGTATTTAAATGATTTAGGATATATTGCTAAAATCCAAAACGGAGTTAGAGGTTTTAAAGTAATGGTAGCGGGGGGGTTAGGCTCTCAGCCACGGCATGCAGAAGTGCTATATGACTTTCTACCTTCGGATGAAATTATTCCAGTAATGGAAGGTGTTTTAAGAGTTTTTGATCGGTACGGAGAACGTAAGAGTAGGGCTAAAGCAAGAATGAAATTTCTTTTAAAAGACATTGGTTTAGCTGCTTTTAAAGAATTAATAGTCGCAGAGCAAAAAGCAATTGAATTGAAAACAGTTGCGATTGATGCGCAATCTTATGTGCCTTCAAAACCAGTTTTGGTTGAAGCATCGAAGGTTGAGATTAAAAATAAAGAAGCATTTGATTTATGGAAATCAACAAACCTAATTTCTCAAAAGCAAGATGGATATGTTGCAATCGGAATCAAAGTTTTATTAGGAGATTTTTATACAGACAAAGCACGTTTATTAGCAGATTTAGTTGATAAATATGCAGCTGGTGAAATTCGTTTAACCCTAAGACAAAATATAGTAATTCCTTTTGTAAAGCTCGATTTAGTTCCCTTATTCTATTCTGAATTAGAGAAATTAGGATTTGTTGAAGCTGGTTATAACAAAGCAGTAGATATTACAGCTTGTCCAGGTACAGATACCTGTAATTTAGGTATTGCAAGTAGTACAGGAATTGCAGAAGAATTAGAACGTGTTATTGCAGCAGAATATCCACAATATCTAATAAATGAAGACCTTGTTATTAAGATTAGTGGTTGTATGAATGCATGCGGACAGCACAATATGGCAAATATTGGTTTTCAAGGA
>Ga0209712_10000193_pt1 | contig 54642 bp, 46 predicted proteins | sample ArcOceMetagenome_FD_187443 | JGI IMG/M metagenome (GOLD analysis project Ga0209712, IMG submission 187443) | Marine eukaryotic phytoplankton communities from Arctic Ocean - Arctic Ocean - Greenland ARC118M Metagenome (SPAdes) (version 2) | ecosystem: Environmental > Aquatic > Marine > Oceanic...
CTAGTTGTGCGATGCCGGCTTCAAAGCTAACACGGGTACGGGTAGATGATTTTTCAAAAATCATACCCAACACTTTATTTTTCAGAGGCTCAAAAACCACACCCTGATGCTGCATGGCTTTTAATTCGATAGCACGGTTAATCAGCATGCTTAACTCCGAAGGAGTTAAGTCTAATAAACTTAAAAAATGACGGGTTGCCATAAGTTTGCCTTTATTATTGTTGCGCGGCGAAAAACGCTTTGATTTGCTGCACGGTTTTTTGTGCAACTGAATCAGCTTCGTCGTTTGTTAAAATAAATGGAGGCAATAAGCGCACCACGTTGCCGGCGGTTACATTCAATAAAAGTCCGGCGTCTAATAATGCAGACTTCATAATAGAAGCGGCATTTTCTTGTGTGTTAAGTACCACACCAATCATCAAACCTTTGCCACGGAATTCTAAAATGTAATCCGTGTCATTTAGGTCAGCTTTAATTTTTGCGCGAATGCGATCGCCTAATTCTAAAACTCGTTCACATAAGTTTTCAGATTCAATGGTGTCGATTACCGCATTGGCTGCAGAGCAGGCCAGAGGGTTGCCGCCATACGTTGAACCGTGACTGCCAGGCTGTAAAACCTCAGCGGCTTTGCCTTTGGCTAGACAGGCACCAATCGGTACGCCATTGCCCAAGCCTTTTGCCGTGGTTAATACATCTGGGCACCAATCAAAATATTGGAACGCAAAGTATTTACCCGTACGGCCGTTGCCGGTTTGAATTTCGTCCAGCATTAATAGTGCATCGTGTTTGTCGCACAGGGCACGCAATGCATTCATGTATTCGTCAGTGGCGGCGGTTACGCCCCCTTCACCTTGTACAGGCTCAACCAATACTGCAACGATGTTTTTGTCGTTGGCCATGGCAGTTTGTGCAGCGGCTATGTCGTTATAAACCACACGGGTGAAGCCTTCTAATAAAGGACCAAAGCCTTCTTGCGCCGCTGGGTTTGCAGTGGCCGTTAGGGTGGCCATGGTACGACCATGGAATGCGCCTTCAACCACTAAAATAACAGGGCGAGTAATGCCTTTGTTGTGGCCGTATTTACGGGCAATTTTAATGGCCGCTTCATTGGCTTCAGCACCAGAGTTGCTGAAAAATACGTTGTCCATGCCGCTTACGCGTGTCAGCTTTTCAGCCAGAGTTTGTTGCTGGCCAATACCGTACAGGTTAGAGGTATGCACAAGGTTATCAGCTTGATCGCGAATGGCGCGTGTCACAGCAGGGTGGCCGTGGCCTAAGCCGCACACAGCAATGCCGCTTAGGGCATCTAAATAAGATTTACCATCGGTGTCGAAAACGTGTGCGCCTTTGCCTTTGGCAAACGTAACTGGCAAACGTCCATATGTGTTCATGATAGGTTGCATGATGTTTCCTCGGCAGCCTAAAAATGCAAAAGGCAGCCAATGTGAATTTACCTGCAGCCGTGATGCTTGCTGCTTAAGGTTAAATCCGTGTGCTGCCAAAAAAGGAAGCCAAGCATCATACATAACTAGGGTATGAATACAAGCCATAGCCTTGGCAGAGTACGACTAGTTCGGCGGGCATGTGTATTTTATAAGTAAAGTTATCTGGTTGGTCAGCTTTTCGATGAGGGAGGCCTAGCAAATAATTTATTTACCAGGCCTTTGCTTCTTTAAACTGAAGTTTTTCGTATGCGAGAACAGGTTATTAATAGTAAAGCGAATATTAAGTAAGGGTTAATAGGTGCAATCCCTAAGAATTTATTTTCACCCTCTTCTTTTGTTCGACTTGGATCGTTAGGGTAATAATCTTCTGCATCATTGACGCCATCAGAGTCAGAATCAGGCGTCAAAGGATTGGTATTTAGTTCGTTTACCTCTCGGCTATCAATAAGGCCGTCGAAGTCGGTGTCAGCAGAGTGGATATTGGTTCCTAGTTGATGTTCAGTTAAGTTATCAAGTCCATCGTTATCAGGGTCTAATTGATTATCGCTAGGGTCTAGAGGATTAAGTTGATTGCTAACCTCCCAGCCGTCATTCATACCATCAGCATCGCTATCTGGATTTGATGGATTTGTGGTATGGATGTATTCATTAATATTGCTTAGGTTATCCAGATCATAGTCGTTGCCATCGTCGTTTAATAGAATAAGCAAATCATGTTCAAACTCCCAATTATCAGGCATACCGTCAGAATCTGTGTCGGCATTATTCGGGTTGGAATTAAGTTCTAAAACTTCTTGCCCATCAGTTAATCCATCCGAGTCAGAATCACTGTTACGAGGCTGGGTGTCGTTTTGCATTTCTTGTAAATTATTTAATCCGTCGCGATCTAGATCTAGGGCTGCATCATTACTAAACGGGTCAAGGTTTGAATTTGACTCCCAGCCGTCAGTCATTCCGTCAGAGTCGGAATCAGGATTATCTAACTGAGTCCCAAGTGCAATTTCATCTATATTGCTTAGGCCATCGTTATCCATATCAAGGTTTGCATCATCGAAAGTAGGATTTAGACCGTTATCAATCTCAATATTGTCGGCTAGCCCATCATTGTCCGTATCTGATAATAAAGGATTTGTGCCAGCGATAAATTCTTCTAAGTTTGATAGCGAGTCGTCGTCGATGTCTTGTGTGGCGTCACTAGGGTCATTGATGTTCAGTGTGTAAAGTTCTTCCCAGTAGTCTGGTATGCCGTCGTTATCACTATCGGATTGCATGTACTGAATATCATCTATCCAAACGGTATCAGAGCCAGTGTTTACGCTACCATCTTTACGGTATTCAAATCTAACGGTATGTCGTCCTGAGTCCACATTAAAACTGTACTCCTGCCAATCAATTAAACCGCTAAGATGTAAAACACTAGTGTCATCAATGTATACGTTGAAGTAATCATAATTGTCTTCGGATGAAATTTTGGCTTTAAATGAAATGCTGCCTTCTTCGAAGTAGTCATTGAATTCTAATTGGGCATATTGATTGTGCGTAATGGTTTGAGCGCGAGCACTATATGTACCTGTATGGGGGCTGCTGGTATCAACTTGCCAACCACTATCAGCTTCTTCAGGAATCAACCAGTTAATGGGAAGTCCACCCGATTCAAAACCGTAAAACCTAAGGGATGGAATCGATAGGGCGTCGCTTGGGTCTGTTGAATAGTTAAATTCATCGAGGTTGCTAAATCCATCACCATCGCTATCAATGTTAGCATTACTGGTAAGCGGATCTAATCCATATTGAACTTCCCATCCATCTGGCATTGCATCACCATCAGTATCTGGATTAGCTGGGTTGGTAGTATGGGTTTGGACCTCGTCAAAATCCAACAGGTTGTCGCTATCGCTATCAGGGTTGTTTGCGTTAGTGCCCAAGAGTGCCTCCTGGGAATTGCTTAGGCCATCATTATCACTGTCTAAGTCCGCATCATTTGTAAGTGGGTCTAGTTGAGACTCTACTTCCCAGCCGTCAGGCATGCCGTCATTATCGCTGTCAGGGTTGTTGGCGTTAGTGCCTATTTCAACTTCAGCAGTATCATTTAAACCGTCACTATCTGAATCTGCATTGTTTGGGTTGGTTGAGTGCGTGTTAATTTCATCTCCGTCTGTTAGTCCGTCACTGTCACTGTCATTCAGATTGGGGTTGGTTTGATGGGTGAAAATTTCTTGGTAGTCTGTTAGTCCATCGGTATCAGTGTCAGCTAAATTAGGGTTTGTATTAAAGGTAAACTCTTGTAAATTAGTTAATAAATCTGAGTCATTATCTAATGCTGCATCATCCGCATTATACATATCTAAGAGGTGTTGACTCTCCCAGTAATCCGGCATTCCATCATTGTCAGCATCTTGCCTAACGTAAATAACATCATCAACCCATACGGTATCTTCAGCTGAATTTACGCTCCCATCTTTGTGGTATTGAAAGCGAATGGTGTGGAAGCCATCATCAAATTCAAGTTGATATTTTTGCCAGTCGATGTTGCCGCTTAATTGAATGACTCTCACATCATCCACATAAACATTTAAAAAATCGAAGCTTTGCTCTGAGGAAGTTTTAGCAAAAAATGAAAAAGTGTTAGCTTTAAAATAATCACTAAATTCTATTTCGGCGTTTTGGTTGTGAGTGATAATTTGAGGGCGAATACTGCTGGAGCCTTCTGATGAATTGGTTGTGTCAGTCTGCCAGCCAGCGTCAGAGTCTTCGGGCGTGAACCAGGCCTCTGGTGTTTCACCTGATTCAAAATCAAACGCTATAATAGTTGGTCGAGATGCTGCATTAGAAGGATCACTGCCGTAAGTAAATTCGTCTATATTATTAATTCCGTCACTATCGCTATCTAGTAGGGCATCATCACTAAGAGGGTCCAGTGAATAAGTGGTTTCCCAGCCATCAGGCATGTTGTCGCTATCGGTATCGCTATTTAATGGGTTGGTGCTGAAAGTAATAACTTCGTTATAGTCAGATAAATCATCATTATCACTGTCGACGTTGTTCGCTTGAGTACCGTAAGTAAATTCTTGAGCATTACTTAGGCCGTCACCGTCTAAATCCAAATTAGCATCATTTTCCATAGGATCTAATTCCGACTCTATCTCCCAGCCGTCATTCATACCGTCACTGTCTGTATCAGCATTGTTTGCATCAGTGCCTAATTCAATTTCTCTAGCATCGTCTAAGTTGTCGTTATCTGAGTCTGAGTTATTTGGGTTGGTAGATGAGGTGTTTATTTCATAATCATCTGTTAAACCATCATTATCAGAATCGGCTAAATTGGGGTTGGTGCCATGAGTCATGACTTCATCGTAATCGCTGAGACTATCGCTATCAGAGTCGGCCTGCAGGGGGTTGGTGCGAAAAGTGTATTCTTGTAGGTTACTCAATGAATCGGAATCATAATCAAGGGCAGCATCAGACGGGTCTGTATTGTCTAGCCCATAGGTGGTTTCCCAGTTGTCATCCATGCCATCGCCGTCAGCATCGTAAAAAGGAAGTGTGCCGCAATCGATACCAACAGTTTTAAATGCTGTATCTACTTTTATAAAGTCATAATTTAAATCATAAGCAGAGTCGATGACGCCGCAGGCTCCATTGATAAAGGTTTCATTGGCAGTCCAGTAATTCATATTGGCATGAGCAAATGTTAGAAATGCTGTTTGCACATCCCAGTTGGTTGAATTTGCTAGTAAATAGAACGCTCGATTATAAATGCCGCTGCTATAGTGCACATCCATGCCATCATAATAATCATCTGTATGGCCAATGGACCTACCATCTAAGGCGGGGTCTTCGAAATAGCGAAGAGCAGGAAGGCTTTTTGTGATGTCAGCACCTACTAGCCAATCAACACTTCCTCGTAGGTAAAACTCAGCGGCTTCTCCAGCAATATCTGAGAATGCTTCATTCATGCCGCCGGATTCGCTTCGATATACTAATCCAGAGTTTTGCTCGGTAAAGCCGTGGCTGACTTCGTGTGCTGAAACGTTAATATCAACTAGAGGGTAGAACATACTGGCGCCATCACCGAAGGACATAACCTGTCCATTCCATGTGGCGTTTTCATAGTTACTGCTGTAGTGCACGCGCATAATTAACTGGAAAGTTAACGGTGCCGTATTTAACCAGTCTTGGTACATGTTAAAAACAACGTTACCAAAATAATGGGCATCGTTTAGAGGGGAGTATGCACCATTAACAGTTTGAAATGTATTTTCAGGGCAACTATATGAATAAGCGCTAGACCCAGACGTTCCGTGATTTAAATTGACTGTTTTAACATTGTCGTTTTCTAAAATGCAGGTGCTAGCATTTTGCCGAACATCTAAAAAAGAAAAGTCAGTACCGTATTCGTAACGGCCTGTTTTCTCATTACCTCCTGGGCCTGAGCCTATTTCTATGTGGTTTAGGCCTTCCCATGTTTTTATTACTTTACCTGTATTGGCGTTAATAATAAAAAATGGTCTGCTTGGCTGTAAGCTGCTTTTTATTTTAAAGGGTATTTGTGTGTCAGTAGGCTCAGCTAGGTATTCGATTAAATAAGCCATTGTAGCGTTTTGTTTTTCGACATAAATAACTGTTTTAATAGTCTCTGCACTGATATGCCAATTCTCAGTAGTGTGCTTAAGCTGAGTTTTTACCGATGTCAAAGCTTCATCGCCTGTGATAGAGGGCCCTTGCTCTATTTGCTTATCTATATTGGTGTTTTCTAGGCCCTTAATCAGAAACCCTGTTGCTTGTATTTTACCTGTTGGGTGAGCATGAATGTTTAAGGTTTCACCCCAGATAGGGATGTTTTTGTAGTGCTGTTGGTAGCGTTTGTGGGTTTTTCCAGTCCGATCTATCCGTACACTTTTTTGGGTTAAAGAATTACTGTTATTAAGCCCAAATACTTGATGAAGTTGGCTGTTTGTAGAAAAAGAGCGGCCTTGGTTAATGGTTGTAGCACTGAGATCAATGCTGCGCGCATTTTCCCTTTCAATTGACCAGGTTAAGGATGAGCTGATAAACAGTAAGCCTGTTAGGCCCCATCTCGTTTTAGTTAGTATGGAAAACACCAAATACAATCCTTGTAAGAAGATCAAAACAAAAGTAATAATGATGAATTATAACGTGCAAGAGAGTCATAAAGAACCTTAGTGCTAAATGGGTAGCGAATGTCTTACAAAATACATCTTTTAAGTGGCTGTTTGCCTATAAACTGAGCAGTTGTGGGGGCAAATCAAAATAGGTATTTAAGGATTGAGGCGTTAAAATATTGCTACATTAGTCATAATTGAAGCATTGTTGTATGAATGATAAAACATGGCAGTTTTGGGTAGACCGTGGCGGCACCTTTACGGATATCGTAGCCAAAGATCCTGATGGTCAATTACTGACTCATAAGCTGCTCTCTGAAAACCCCGAAGCGTATAAAGACGCGGCCATTGCGGGCATTCGCCATTTATTAAAGCTTAAACCTAATCAAGCGATCCCACCTGCAACTATTGAAGCGGTAAAGATGGGCACCACGGTGGCCACCAATGCGTTATTAGAGCGTAAAGGTGAACATACGGCGCTATTAATTACTCACGGTTTAAAAGATGCACTATTTATTGGTTATCAAACTCGCCCTGATATCTTTGCCATCAATATTCAGCGCCCTGAATTGCTATACAAAAATGTAGTAGAGGTCGAAGAAAGGCTCTCTGCACATGGAGATGTAATCACTCCGTTAAACCTGTTAAAAGCCAAGACCGATTTACAGGCTTTATTTGATGGCGGCACGCGCGCCATTGCCATTGTTTTAATGCATGCTTATCGTTTTACCCAGCACGAAGTCGCGTTAGAAACCATCGCAAAAGAAATTGGTTTTACTCAAATCAGCGTGAGCCATAAAGTGAGCCCTTTGCAAAAACTTGTTAGCCGCGGAGATACTGCGGTGGTGGATGCGTATTTATCACCTGTGTTGCGTAAGTATGTACAGCAAGTGAGCTCGGCTCTAAACCCTTCTGAATCAAAAACTAATAATGGAGGGGCTGGCGTTAGCGAGGAAGTTGGAGCAAGGCAAAACTTGGCGAAGCCGCGCAGTTTACAGGTGGTAAATGAGCATGCTGAGTCAAGTTTTAACGCAGTGCCAGCAACGCAGGTAGCCAGCACCCCATTATTTTTTATGCAAAGTAATGGCGGGCTAACCTTAGCTGAAAACTTTGAAGGCAAAGACGCCATTTTATCTGGCCCAGCGGGCGGCGTGGTGGGCATGGTAAAAACCGCAAAACGTGCAGGTTTAGAAAAACTGGTGGGTTTTGATATGGGCGGCACCAGTACCGATGTGAGCCATTTTTCTGGTACGTATGAGCGGGTCTTTGAAACTCAAGTGGCCGGAGTACGTTTGCGTGCACCCATGATGCAAATACATACCGTGGCGGCAGGTGGCGGTTCTATTTTAAATTTCCGTGATGGCCGTTATCAAGTGGGGCCTGAAAGCGCCGGGGCTAATCCTGGGCCTGCCAGTTATCGTCGTGGCGGCCCATTGGCGGTTACGGATTGCAATGTGATGCTGGGTAAAATTCAGCAAGATTTTTTCCCAAAAATATTTGGCCCAGATGCCAATCAACCTTTAGATGTTGACGCGGTTAAAACGCAGTTCGACGTATTATCAAAAAACATCGAAGCAGCAACAGGCTTAGTTCAAAGTGCGGAAGCCACGGCAGAAGGGTTTTTAGATGTGGCGGTTGAGAATATGGCCAACGCCGTTAAAAGTATTTCCATTCAGCGCGGCTATGACTTAACCGATTATACATTGGTAAGTTTTGGTGGTGCTGGTGGCCAGCACGGTTGTTTAGTGGCCGAAAAGTTGGGCATTAAAAAAATCATGCTGCACCCGTTTTCGGGTGTGTTGTCGGCGTTTGGTATTGGTTTGGCTGATCAAATAAAAATGCATGATGAGGCCGTGGATGCTGAATTTAACCAAGAAAAATTACATGAGCTAAATGCACGAATAGAGGGCGTAAAACCCGATTTAAGCGACAAGTTTTTTAAGCAAGATAATGCAAGTGTTACATACGAAGCGAGCCTGCATTTAAAATATCAAGGCAGTGATACCACATTGCTGGTGGCCCTTGGCGATGAAAACTCAATGCGTGAAGCCTTTGAAATTCAGCATAAACAATTATTTGGTTTTGTTTCTGATGCACCTTTATTGATAGAGGCGCTGCAAGTACAAGCGTGTTTAGAAAGCCAAAGCGATGAATTTAATTTTGATGCGGCAGTAAATGAAGGGCAGGCCATTGCTCAAAAACCATTATTTAGTAAGGGTCAATGGCACAACGCGAATGTATATCGACGTGAAGACTTAATGGTTGGCCAAAGCATAACCGGCCCTGCGCTTATTTTAGAGGCCAATAGCACGGTTGTGATTGAGCCAAATTGGAGCGGAGCGCTAAATGAAATCGGTGACTTAATTCTTTGTTTTGATGCGTTGGCAAGTTGCCCTTCGATAGAAGATGAAGACGCCGCGTCGGTAACTGATTTTAGCAGCGTTACTGAGGAAGCGGGAGCAAGGCAAAACTTAGCGAGGCCGCGCAGTTTACAAGTTGTAAATGAGCACGCCGAGTTAAGTTTTAACGCCGCTCCAGCGACGCAAGTAGCTGCTGATCCGGTGTTGTTGGAGATATTTAATAATCGTTTTATGAACGTGGCCGAGCAAATGGGTTATGTACTTGAACGCACTGCAAGCTCAGTCAATATTAAAGAACGTTTGGACTTTTCCTGTGCGGTATTCAGTAAAGAAGGTGAGCTGATTGCCAACGCGCCGCATATCCCTGTGCACCTTGGCAGTATGAGTGAAAGTGTCTTAGCGGTATTAAATGGTGGCCAAGTATTGAGTGATGGTGATGCCTTTGCAGTCAATACCCCTTATAACGGCGGTACACACTTGCCGGATGTAACCTTGGTTAAACCAGTGTTTGTGAAAAGTAATAAAAATGCTGAGCCACAGTTAAGTTTTTTTGTGGCCGCGCGCGGGCATCATGCGGATATCGGTGGTGTCACCCCTGGCTCCATGCCGCCGTTTAGTACCAGTATTGAAGAAGAAGGTATTTTGATTGATAACCTAAAAGTTATGAATCAAGGTGAGTTTTTAGATTCCGTGGTAACGGAATGTTTAACTCACCACGCATTCCCTGTTCGAAATTTAAAGCAAAATATTGCGGATCTAAAAGCGCAAATCGCCTCATGTGAAAAAGGCGCCAGCGAATTATTTAAGCTGGTTGATTATTATGGTCAAACAAGGGTACAAAATTATTTAAGCTTCGTTTTAGATAATGCCGAGAGTGCCGTACGTAATGTGATTAGCCTGCTGGATGATGGTCACTGTCGCTATGAAATGGATGACGGCAGTGCCATTGAAATTACCATTAAAATAGATAAGCAACATAATAAAGCCACGGTGGATTTTACCGGCACCAGTGACACCCATAAGGGTAACTTCAACGCACCATCTTCAGTGGCTAGAGCCGCTGTGTTGTATGGCTTTCGCTGTTTAGTGCCGCACAATATTCCGCTTAATGCGGGCATATTCCGCGCGTTGGATATTCGGATTCCAGCAGGCAGTATGTTGAACCCAAGTTACCCTGCGGCTGTGGTGAGCGGTAATGTAGAAACCGCGCAATATGTGGTGGATACCTTGATGGGGGCGCTGGGTGTAATGGCTGCTTGCCAAGGCACCAATAATAATTTCACTTTTGGTAATGATGAATATCAATATTACGAAACCCTATGTGGTGGCATTGGTGCCAGTGCACAAGGTAAGGGTGCCAGCGCTGTGCACGGCCACATGACCAATAGTCGACTCACTGACCCTGAAGTATTGGAAAGCCGCTATCCAGTGCGTTTAGAAAAATTTGAAGTACGAACAAACAGTGGTGGTAAAGGTTTGTTTGATGGGGGCGAAGGCATGCACCGTCAAATTCGTTTCCTCGAACCCATGACCGCTGCCATGATCTCGGGTCATCGAACAATTAAACCTGCTGGTATTAAAGGTGGTGGTGATGGTCAGTGTGGAATCAATAAAGTGATTCGACTCGATGGTCAGGTAGAGCCGCTTGAAGGATTGGCCCAGGTAGAAATGAATGCTGGAGATTGTTTTGATATTCAAACGCCGGGGGCGGGGGCTTACGGTTTTAAGCCGGTTTAAATACTCTAAAACTTAACAAGGAGGTTTTATGTTCGCGGTTATTTTTCGCGCAAGCGTAAAAAAATTAGATGCTCAGTATGATGACATGGCCAAAAAAATGCGAGAGCTGGCCATGTCTGAATATGGTTGCACTGAATTCACTAGCTGTACGCAAGGTAATGAAGAAATCGCCATTTCATATTGGCCCAGCCTTGAGCATATTAAAACGTGGAAAAAGGATGTTGCCCACTTAGAAGCTCAGAGTTTAGGTAAAGAAAAATGGTATGAAAATTATCGTGTTCAAGTGGTGGAGATTAAGCGAGAGTATTCAAGTGAATAGCGTCGTATAAAACAATGAAAGCGAATGTCGATTACCATTTTGATAAATGGGAGTTAACGGCGCGCAATAATAAGAGAATATGAAATTTTAAAAAACAAAAAGGCGCTTTATTAATTAATAAAGCGCCTTTTTGTTTTTTATACTACGTAATTTTTTATGTGGCTTAACTATCACCATCGGCAAATGTTAGGCCTTTGTTAATATTAAGGCCGTTAATGACAGATGTTTTGAAGTTGCCGTCTAAGGCTTTTGCAGCGGCTTCAAAGTCGGTGGTGTTTTTATTGTTAATGGTGTCTTTGATGTGAAGGATGTTGGCTTTGATGGTCTCCACATCTTGCTCATAGCCATTATTTTTCATAACGGCGTAAATGCTAAGTTCTGTATTGGCGCTTTGATCCAAAAGTATTTCGATGGATTCAATAGATTGTGCCAAAGCTAACCAAATGCTGTCTTTGCCATAGCGGTTAAGCTCTGTAATGATATCGGCATTGCCAATAAAGTCTAAAAACTCTTGAATAGAAACCACAACGGCTTCACTGGCTGGTGTGCCTTTGCCATCGTCATCAAAGCTGCTGAAATACGTTTCTAATTGGTTTTTAGTAAATAGGGTTTGGTAGCCAATACCTGTATCTCGGTAATCTTGTTTCCACTGAGTTTGAATGCTAGTGGCTCGGCTATTAAGTTCATAAGTGAGGGCTTGAATTAAATCGCATTTTTCAGGCTCGTTATTAAAGTCAGTCACTATGTCACTGGTAGTTGTGCTGTCACCGGCTAGGGTTTCAAATAACGCAGTTTCAAGGGTGAATAGGCCAAGCTCTTTAGGGCGCTTGCTGGATAAACCGGTTTCTGTAATGGCCGTTGCAGAATCTATTAGGGTGTTGATTTCAGCAAGGCTGTTATTTAAAAAGCCATTTTGATTGGCTGTGGTGGCATTACGATAAAAGTCTATGTAATCCAGTGTGGCAGAACTGTTTTCTGTGATGTTCAAAGGGCCAAGTTTAAAGGGTAAAAGCCCATACCAGCTTACAAGGCTGTCTTGCCAAACGTTTTGCAGTGCGAGCAGTTTTGTTTCGTCGGCAGTGCCATTACAGAAATCATCCACTTTGGTATTGAGTGTGGCAATGTTTGAGGCAAAACCATCAACCGCAGGAACAGCGGATGCATTGATGGCTGTTTCTATGGCTATGTCCACTTCTGTTTGTGAGCTAATAGTTTCAGAATCGGATTCTGAGCCGCAGCCTGTTAAAAAAGCAGCAGTTAATAGGCTAAATGCCATTGTGTATTGTTTGCTTAACATCTTCATATCTTTTCGATCTTTCATTACGGCGCAGTTAAATTTGAGCGTTTAAAGTTAGCCTGCCAGTGTGAGCATGTGATTATCCCATTGAATCTGGGGATGATGTTGACGAAGGTCACGTTGTTCTATCAAGGTGTCACATTGGATGTGGCGGATTTTACCAGTCGAGTTAGACAGTACAAAGTATTTGTCATCTAACGAGACAGTAAGACCACACACGTTGTGAAAGTAGTGTTGGCCTAAAAATTTGCCACTATCAATATTCCAAAACAGTGCTAGGTCACCTCTTGGGCTGGTAAAGGCGGCAGTTCGGTGTTTATTGCTAATGCGAACGCTGCCCACGTAATCTTTCATTTTTACTAATAACTCTTTAGGAGCGATCAGCGGTATAAAAGCATCCCCTTTTATTAAGGCGGTGAGTGGGGTAGTTTTTTGATGGTTCATAAACTCACGTTGCACCTGCATAGCCACGGCGATGATGCCATCGTCACTGATGTCTATGTGTCGCAAGCTGGCTTTTGTTGTGTCGCTAAAAAATTGCTGTTTGATTTGGCCGGTTTTTAAATCCAGTAGACTAATGTTGGACTTCATAGTTTCGCCATTTATGACGTTGCCAGATTCGTTCTTAATAAGCCCACCATTGGCAATTACCAATGTGTTTTTTTGGGTGGGGTGTAATAAAATTTCGTGAGGCCCAGCGCCACCACTGTCTAGCTCTTGGATAACGTCATAACCCTGAGTTTCTCTCACGGTGATGATGCCTTTTGTATTGTGTTTGTTGCTTTCTGAGCAATATAAAAGGTTTGCATCGTGATTAAAGCAGGCGTGCCCCTCCATAAATAAATGTTCTGGGCTTTTAAAATGTGCGATGGGATTTTGTTTTTTTACGTCCAGCACTAATGCTTCATTGCCAGGGCGACGTGAAACCATAATGGCTTGATGGGGGTTATTTACATGCTGAGTCAATCCGTGGCCACGAAAAGGTGTGTTCAGGTTTTTCCCAATAGTTGATGGACTTGACCATGCTAGCCCGTAGTTTTGTTTTTTTCCGCCAGCGGCTGATAACCAATACTGCTTAGGCTGTGGTGTGAAAAAATCACAGGCAGGCAATAACGGTAAGGCGCAGCCAGCGGCCAAGGTTTTTAACACTTGGCGACGACTTTTTAGTATTGGTTTTTTCTGTATTGGGCTTTTTTGTGCTTTCATAAATACGTTTGATGCTAAATGGCGTTCACAAATAAAATCAATAAATCCCTTTGATCTTTATTTAGCTGCATGAATGCATGCTTGCTTATTTGAGCTTCGCCACCGTGCCATAAAATAGCTTCTTCAACTGTGTTGGCGCGCCCATCATGCAAAAGTGCGTGACTGCCGTTTACTTTAGCTTGCACACCAATGCCCCATAGTGGCGGGGTGCGCCACTCTTGAGCGCTGGCATTAAAATCAGGGCGGTTATCAGATAATGCTTCTCCTAAATCGTGCAATAAAAAATCACTGTAAGGCCAAATGGTTTGATTGGCTAAATGAGGGTGTGATGTGCTTTCAGCGGTTTTAAAGCTTGGTTTGTGACAGTTCTGGCAGCCGCTTTGGTAGAATAATTCACGGCCTTGTCGCACGGATTTGTCTGTTAAGTTACGTGCCTTAACAGGGGCTAGATTACGATTAAAGTTCACAGCCAAATCAAGTTGTTTTTGATTAAGCTCAACACCGTTTTTATCGTTGCCATTGGCTGCGGCCAAACATGTGGTTTGTAACGCTGTGCAAGGTTGGCTTTTAAATAATGGGTTGCTGATGCCCAGGTCATTTGCGAATGCGCCTGCTACTGTCATGGTTAAGGTGGGTTTGTTGGCTTTTAAGCCAAAGCGCCCTGGCTCAGTTTTTTTGGTTTCTGTATTCCAAACTTGATTCACTTTCCCTGAAATACCATCTTGGTTTTTATCGGTTTCATCGGCAAGGGCATTAATTTGGCTTTGCGGAATCAACTCAATTAAGCCCATACCATGAATGCTAGGGGCTGTGCGTAACGCAATCATTGTATTTTTTCCATGATTACTCTGAAGTGGGCCGTAACCTATATTTTTAAAAACAGGGCTGGGCTTTTTCAATGTTACTTTAGAACCATCAGGGTAGCTGACGGTTTTTGTTTGCCAGTTAATGTTTACATAGGCTTCGGGTGCTACATCGTGTTTTAACGATTTGGCAGAAGGCACGTGACGTAACTGATGAGACAAACTGGTGGATTGAGTTTGCAGTTGATCCCCATACATAGGGTGGGGTACAACACCGGCTTTTTTTAATAATTGTTTATGTGTACTGCTGTCGTTGGGTTTAACGCTTAAGCGCACGAGAGTGCTGAATAGTTCTTGTTGTGAATCTATTGGCGTACTGCCTTTGCCGCCGTTTACATGGCAAGCCATGCAGGTGCGAGCATTATAAATGGGTCCAAGGCCATCTCGCGAATCTGTAATGGTAGGGGCTTTGATCCAAGGTTGTTGGGCCAGTGCTTTACCCGAATGAAATTCAATTTTTTCATCCATTGAAAGGTTGTTGGCTGGCGTATCAAAATGAATAGACGAAATGGGTGTGACGGTTGTATCCCCGCCTGGCTTCCATTCGGATGTTTGGAATTCAGGTGCGGTATTGCTTTGTGGATTACTGGATTTGTTTATGTTGCTCGTTTGAATAGAGCTTGTGTTTTCGCCACAGGCACTAATAAAAATCAAACTGGGTGCTAAAGCCAAAACGCAAACAAGCCGGGCAAAGCCCAGCTTGTTTTTTAAGTTAAGGCTTAGGGTTTTATCAACCCTAAGTTTTAAGTACTGCATAACTTAAATGTGTAACCTATGAATTAGTTAAATGCTTCAGTTGAACCGTTTACGGTATCAGAAATGTCACCTAGACCAAGTTTTTCAGCCATTTCAATGAAGCCATTTGATTGAGCTTTCAGGCCATTGATGGTGGTGTTAACAGGGTTTGTATCGTTACGGTTTGCATCCATGATTAATACGTCGAATGGTTGATCATTACGCGCAGCGGTATCAATTTTTGTATATTCGGTCGCAGTGGTGGTTAATGCAGCACTGATGTCAGTACTCAGTTGAGTAAAGCCTTTGTCATTTAAGTAATCATCAAAGCCGTAACCTTTCACACTGTTGCCAGTTTCATTGTCTTTGCCATCTTGTGTGCTGTCATAACCTGCGTAGTCACCGTAATAAAGGTTTGCAACACCTTCAGCGTTTAGCCAAACATCACGGTGGGTGTTATCGGAGAAACAAGAGTGTTCATCTTCTTGAGAGTTACCTGAATAGGCTACTTGCATACGCTCGCCTGCTAGCTCGCCGTAGGCCATGGTGCCCATGGCTTCAACAATTTTAGCGATACGTGATGTGGTGGCAGTTGAGTTAGATGTATCAACAAAACCAGAGCGGTAGTTACTTGCGTTTGGCGCCCATGCTGTTTGCATTTTTTCTAAATCAGTAATTAGTTTGCTTACCGCTACTTCAAGATACTGGTGGCGTCGATCGGCATTGGCATTCGTTGTGAAGTCTTCGATAGGGCGCTGACCACCATGGCTAAAGTCATTAACTTTATCAGCGTCGCCACGGTTGGTTCCATCAGTACCATTACCAGCCGTATTTAAATCCTGACCCCATAGTAAAAACTCAATAGCGTGGTAGCCGCTTAACACGTCAGCGCCTTCACCAGCGGTAGTTTCACCTAAATCTAGCAAGTCGGAATTAATAGTAATAGCCGTGGTGGCGATAATGTTTTGTGATTGGTCGGCACCGTTTACTTCTCCGCCACCGTTTATGCCAGCACCATTGCCAGGTACTGCGGGTTGGCCGCCACTAAAGTCGCTTGTATCAATTTTCACGTAATCAATCAGGCCTTCTCCAAGAGGCCAAGCGTTAAGTGCGCCTTCTGGGCCGTCTTCAGTGATGAATGTATTGTCTTTACTAACGCCTGATTCAAAATCAATAGGGCCATCTTGGAAGCGGAACGCTTCACTTTGTCCGTAAGGCTCACGAGCAGTTAACCATGCTTTTTTAGCGGCAATAAGGTTTGCCTCAGTGGAGGAGTCTTTGAATGTAGCAAGTGCGGATTGCAGTGCTTTTGCTGTAATTACGGAGTCTGTGTAAACCGCATAAGCAATTTGCGCGTTAGTTTCTAATAATTTGGATTCAGCAGATTGGCTGCTGCTACTGCTGCTGTCTAGGCAGGCCATTAATAGTGAAGAGCTGGCGATTACGGTAGCTAACTTAGTAAGTTTCATCTATGTTCCTTGGATATCTGTAGCGTCTTTTATATTTGTGAGCTGCATGTTGATGTGAATCAGTGCAGGGTTGATCAATTTGAGTGAATATTAATCTGAATGAGAATGATTGGCAATGCCAAATGATTGTGCGATTGGTTCTTATTTATTAGTTGGCGTGATTCGGTTAACATGCCTGCGGTTTTACTTGGTTGCCCAGTGATGAATGTAAATGCCAGAGTTTGATGGTTATCTGGGTGCATGGAGATAGGTGAGAGAATGAAATTTGTACATGTTTTTGTGGTAGTGGCTGCAATGTTGGCATTAGTGGGTTGTGGCTCAAGTTCTGACAGTGCGCCAGAATTAAGCACAAAGCAGCTGCTTGGGGATGCACTTTTTAATGATGTGAGTTTGTCAAAAAACGGCACTCAATCATGCGCCACCTGTCATAGTCCCGATAGAGGCTTTGCGGATTCTCGAGATATGAATGGCGAGCTAGTGGATACACCTTTCGCGGCTTCCCTAGGTGATGACTCTCACTCTCTTGGTGATCGTAATGCCCCTACAGCGTCTTATGCCATGTTGATACCAGAGTTTTCTGAGGGCACTCGACAGCGTCAAGGTCAGCAGCAAGTTGAGCATGGTGCTTATGAAGGGTATTTAGGAGGGCAATTTTGGGATGGTCGCGAGGCGAATTTAGCGGGACAAGCCGGTGGGCCGCCAACAAACCCGTTAGAAATGGGAATGGCAAATAAAGCCGCAGTTGTGGATGTATTACAGCAAAATGAAAAATACGTAGCGGCATTTGAATACTTATATGGCGCGGATATTTTTAATGATGCAGCGGCTGAAAACCCAAAAGCGTATGACGCTATGGCTGATGCCATTGCACAATTTGAAACACTGGATACAGAAAAATTTTCGCCGTTTGATTCAAAGTACGATGAATCGTTAATCTTTCCTGCTCAGTATGTGTATTCAGGAAAAGCAGCGCTAGGCAGTAGTTTGTTTTTTAGTTCAGATTTTTCTTGCGCCGCTTGCCATCAGTCAAAGTCGTTGCCGAGTCGCAGTGAGCCGTTCACCAGTTTTGAATACCATAATATCGGCGTACCAGAGAATACAGAATTAAAAACCATTCGTGACGCTCGCGGTATAAGCGGGGCGTTAAATATTGATTTGGGCTTGGCTAATAATAGTAATATTGATGCCGGTGACGTTGAAGCATCCAAAGGTAAATTTAAGGCTCCTACACTGCGCAATATAGCCGTGACGGCGCCCTATATGCATAACGGTGTATTTAGTTCTTTAGAAGCCGTTTTAAAATTTTATGAACACGCAAAATTGCGTGCTTTAAAAATTAATAACGATTCTATAGTGAATGATATTCAAAACCCTGAAACCGCAACTTTATTTAAAGATGCAGAAGTGAGTGAAAATATTTCGCATGATCTTTTAGGTGCTAATGATAAGGATCTAACGCCAGAAAATATTGAAGCCATCGAATGTTTCTTGTTAACCCTCACCGATAAACAATACGAACACTTGCTGGATGCGGACAAAGTAGCCAGCTGCGGAATTTAATTTCACTTTTAGAACAGCATGCGGACTTGCCTCTTATGAGAAGTATGAATCATTTTGGCAAGTACCGCTTTTTTCGTTTTAGTAATTGATACCTTTACTTATTGCTAACCATTTTTAATTTTTTAGGAGTCGGACGTGACTAGCCCGTATGCATTTTTATATGGAGCCCTTTGTATATTTGGGGGCAGTGTTGTTTTTTCTTCAAGTGTTTTGGCGGATGATCAAGTTGATCTGACTAAGGTTTATATTACTGGCGGTGCCAATGAAGTGGCTAAAAAACCGGGTTCGGCTATTTTATTGGATGAAACCCATTTAGAAAAATTTGAATATACGGATATTCACCGTGTATTAAACGCGGTGCCTGGTGTAAACCTGCAAGAAGAAGATGGCTATGGCTTGCGCCCAAACATTGGTTTGCGTGGCACCTCTCCTGAGCGTTCTAAAAAAGTGACGGTAATGGAAGACGGTGTGTTGTCGGGACCAGCGCCTTATTCAGCACCTGCTGCCTATTATTTTCCTAATGTTTCACGCATGAGCGCGGTTGAAGTATTTAAAGGCCCGTCCACTATTCAATACGGCCCTGCCACGGTGGGTGGTGCGATTAACCTTGTAAGTCGTGTTATGCCTTACGCCTCTGAAGGTGAATTGGACGTGCAATATGGCTCAAATAATTACCAGCGTTTAAATGTTTATCAAGGCCAGCAGGTAGGTGACTTTGCGTATTTGGTTGAAGGTTTGCGGGTCAGTGCGGATGGTTTTAAAGAGTTAGATAATGGTGGTGATACCGGCTTTGTACGCAATGATGTTTTGCTTAAAACTCAGTGGCAAATCATGGGGGATTACTCTCATGTATTTAAAATGAAGTTGGGTTATGCGGATGAAGAATCCGATGAAACGTATTTGGGTTTAACTCTGGATGATTTTAATGAAAATCCTAATCGCCGATATGCGGCTTCACAATTGGATAAAAGTGAATGGCAGCATACGCAGTTTCAATTAAGTCATGTATTGGACAGTAATGACTTTGTGGTCAGTACGGATGTTTATCGTCATGAGTTTGATCGAGATTGGTTTAAGTTAAATGGCTTTAATTCTACGTCGGTGAGTATTGCGGATGTTTTAGCAAGTCCGGTGACTTATCAATCTTATTACGATGCATTAACGGGGTCGGCTGATAGTGCTGGCGTTGAAGAGCAATTACGCATTGGTAATAACGGGCGTAAATATATTTCTCAAGGGTTACAGTCGCGTTTTAATCAAACGTTTTATTCCTCAAGTGTGATTCACGCTTTGGAAGTAGGTGTGCGTGTGCATCAGGATCGAGTTGAAAGTTTGCACACTGAACAAAATTATTCCATGACAGCGGGCGGTCAATTAGCGATACAAAGCGATACGTTTAAAACCACCACAGACAGTGAAATAGAAGCAAATGCATTGGCGGTTTATGTTCAGGATGAAGTGGAGTGGGGTGTTCATACCCTGACACTCGGTGTGCGACATGAAAACATCGAAACCACTAAAATAGCTTACGGCACATTAACAGGAATCGAAGAAGAAAAAGAAACTCTAACTCAGTCGGTTACGCTACCGGGTGTTGGTGTGTTCTCTGAATTAAGCCCAAGCTTTGGTGTGTTGGCGGGCGTTTATAAAGGTTTTACCGCCGCCACACCCAGCGGCAATAGCAATATTGAGCCGGAGTTCAGTACCAATTATGAATTGGGCTTTCGCCATTCAGGGTTAGGCCAGCTAGAGGTTATTGGATTTATTAATGACTATGAGCAGTTTAGTGGTTCATGTGCTCAGTCTCAGGGTTGTGATGGCAGTATTGCTGGTACGCAGGCCAATGCAGGCAGTGCGTTAGTATTTGGTTTGGAAGCAGGTTGGAGACACAGTGCGGTATTAGCTGAGTACACTGTGCCGTTTTCCTTCACTTATACCTACAGCAATGGCCAGTTCAAAGAAGACTTTACCGATACCAATGGTGTGTTTGGTGAAAAGGGCCAAGAGATTAAAAACGGTTACGAGCTGGCTTATTTGCCGGCCCATAAGCTAAACCTGCAAGGTGGCTTGAGTGTTGAAAAATGGGATTTGAATGCATCGCTATTGTACCAAAGCGATGTGCGCACGATTTCAGGTGAAGGCAGTATTCCTGAGGCTCAAAAGGTAGGTGCGTATTGGGTAATGGATTTATCAGTAGATTATCAATTGATGCCTGAATTATCCCTTTATAGTGCTTTAGATAATGCCCTTGATGAGGTCTATCTGGTGTCTAACAAGCCTTATGGCTATCGCCCAGGTAAGCCTAGATCCATCAATGTGGGTGCTAAATACCAATTTTAGGCCATATGGGGTCTAACCCATGAGGGTAGGTACCCTAGTTATTTACTAGGGTATTGGGTAAAATGGGGCAGTTTTGTGGGTTTATGCCCGTTTTCACCTGATTGAACGAGAGAATGTTATGTCCGATATCATGGATCAAATCAAAGACCAGATCGAATCAAACACTGTGTTGATTTACATGAAAGGCAACCCAAACCAGCCACAGTGCGGTTTCTCTGCTCGTACTGTTGCAGCCCTAATGGAATGCGGCAAACGCTTTGCTTACGTTGATGTTTTGTCTAACCCAGATGTGCGCGCTAATTTGCCAGCATACGCTAACTGGCCTACTTTCCCTCAGCTTTGGGTTAAAGGCGAATTAGTTGGCGGTTGCGATATCGTAACTGAGATGGCTGAATCTGGTGAGCTACAAAAAATTATGGATGCAGCTGTGCCAGCTGACGCTTAATTAGCGTTTAGCACAGTGAAAAAAACCCGCTTTGCTTTTGGCAAAGTGGGTTTTTTTATGTCTAAATTTTATCAAAGCGCTTATTACAGTAGAAAAAGTCCACTGTAACATTTCTGTCACATATCACTTTTAAGCTTCCGGTAAGGAATAATAAAAGGTTAAAAGAATGACTCCCCTAAAAGGACTGTGGTTAGCAGCAATATGCGTAATCAATGCATGTATCTGCCAGTCTACATTTGCATCACTGAATGGATCACTAGAATCCCAGCAAAAATCTAACTCTCGCTCTTCAGCACTTGCCAGTATCACTCTTATGCCAGAAGCCTTTACGGCCTTCGCACAAGCAGAATCCACCATTACGTTGTTCAGCATGCATGGCTCAAACACCATTGGCGGCAGTTTAGCGCCGAACATGGCAATGGAATATTTACGTGCAAAGGGTGCTAAAAATATTCGCATTCAACCCTTAGAAAAACTTAATGAAAAAATGGTCGTGGGAGATGTATCGGAGCAAGGTAAAACGGTACAAATTAAAATATTGGCCCACGGTTCAAGTACGGGTTTTAAGGGTTTAATGAGTGAAGATGCTGAAGTTTGGGCATCCAGTCGTCCGGTTAAATCCAAAGAAATCAAACAAGCAAAAAGTAAAATTGATTTAACCAGTCATGTTAATGAACATATTTTAGCCATCGATGGTTTGGCCATCATAGTGAATAAAAAAAATGCCATTAGCGAATTAAGTAAAACCCAGTTGGGTGCGATTTATTCTGGTGAGATCAAAAATTGGTCTGAGTTGGGTGGCGAAAATCGCGACATAAACTTATATGCCCGAGACAAAAACTCCGGCACATGGGACAGCTTTAAAAATATGGTGTTAGCCAAACAATATACGCTGCACGAAACCGCACGACGTTTTGAATCCAGTGAAGCGCTGGTGGATAACGTAGTGAATGATGAAGCGGGCATTGGCTTTGTGGGTATGGGCTTTGTTGGCAAGAGTAAGTTACTCGCCATTAGTGATGGCCCTGCGCAAGGGTTTAAGCCTTCGCAGCTGACACTGGCCACAGAAGATTACCCGTTGTCGCGTCGTTTATTTTTATATTCTAATGCCAGTGAAAACGCTTACGCTGATGAGTTTATCGGATTTGCAGAAGGCATTTATGGGCAAGAGATTGTGATGCAGCAGGGCTTTGTTTCACAAAATGTTTCGTCCATGGAAGGTGAGCTTCATAAAAACTTACCTGAAGATTATTTAGGTTTGGTACAAGGGGCCAAACGTTTAAGTACTAACTTTCGCTTTCAGCCGGGCAGTGCCAAATTGGATAATAAAGCCATTAAAGACATCAAACGTCTGGCGTACTTTATTCGTCAGCAGCAAAAGTCTTTGCCTGATGATCAAAAAGTAGAGCATGGTCGTAAATTAATGCTCATTGGCTTTGGTGATAAACGTAAAAGCAGCAATCGCTCTAAATTAATATCAAAGTTAAGAGCCATGGCGGTGCGCCGCGAGCTTGCTCGATTGGGTATTTATCCTGGGCAAGTAAAAGGCTATGGGGATTTTAACCCTGTTGCAGCCTATGAAGGCACAAGCGGCCTTAAGAACCGCAGAGTAGAGGTTTGGATTCGATAGATATTTGAGTCCATTAAGATGACGTCTTATCGTCATCAATGGCTTCGATCGTGGGCTGGCGCCATAGGTAGATACTGACACATGCGCCAATGAAGAATAATAATAGCTTGACCCAAAGCATGGGCACCACCCAGATAATCGAGATGCCCATTGTGAACCAGATCATGCAAATGGCCATGATCTTGGCTCGCTTTGGAATACCCTTGCCTTTTAAATAATAAATAATGTATTTTCCAAGTTTTGGGTGCTCAACCAGCCACTGGTAAAACTTGGGGCTAGAGCGCATAAAACAGGCGGCAGCCAATAATAAGAATGGTGTGGTAGGCAGCAAGGGCAGGAATATCCCTAATACGCCCAAAATCACGCACAGCCAGCCAATGACGATGAGTATGCCATTAACCCATTTTCTATTTCTCACGCACTAGCCTAGGTAAAAGTATCTGGGCAAAAACTTATCACTAATGAGGGTAATTTCCAATTCCATGACTATGCTAATTAATGAGTTCAATCAAAAGGAGGCAATCATGTCTGAAGTTGCCGTGAAAGAGAATGGTCAAACCCTGAACATTGCAGTGAAAGGGCGTTTTGATTTCAGTATTTTGCAAGAGTTTCGTGACGCATACAGCGACAAAGTAGATTCCGGCTCTACCTTTGTGGTGGATCTGGCGCAAACGGAATACATCGACAGCTCTGCTTTGGGCATGCTGTTAAATATGAAGAATCACCTAGGCATTGCAGACCGTGAAATTGAAATTCATAACTGTCAGCCAAATTTAATGAAAATCTTCAATATTGCGCACTTTGACAAAAAATTTAAGTTCTCCTAGGTCGTCCGTGTGGCCAGTTTTTGGTCGTGTGGCGATTAGTGGTTTAAAAGTGAAGCCTAGGGGTTTAAGCAGCATATGAAGATATTGGTAGTTGATGATCAGTCCGCTAACCGCGCCATTTTGCAGTTCTTATTGGAAGATGAGGGCCACGAAGTCATCGAGGCGAAGGACGGTCAAGAAGCTTTAGACTTGTATCAAGAGCATGATATCGATTTAGTATTGATGGATGTGATGATGCCGGTTATGGATGGTCTTGAGGCCACCATGAAAATTAAAGAGCTTCAAACCGATGGTAATCATGTGCCGGTTATTTTCTTAACCGCTCAAGACGATGATAAAGCCCTAACAAAATGCTTGCAGTCAGGGGGGGATGACTTCTTAGCCAAGCCTTATAACGAGGTGGTGCTAAAAGCCAAAATCTCGGCTCATGGACGCATTCGTGAGCAAACTGTAGTGATTCGTAAAAACAACGAAGAGCTCACCCAGTACAATAATCTATGGCAGCGTGAGCAAAATATTGTGGCTCACATATTTAATAAAGCCATGGAGCACAATTTAAGTGACTGCAAAAACCTCAGCAGTTACATAGCGCCTGCCTCTACCTTTAACGGTGATATCCTGCTGTCTGCCCCTAGTCCTAGTGGCGGTTTGTATGTGTTTTTAGGGGATTTTACTGGTCACGGTTTAGGCGCGTCCATTGGCACTCTGCCAGTGGCACACAGTTTTGATCAGCTGGTACGCCGACACTTAAGTGTGGGTGATATCGCGTTTGAATTAAACCAAATGCTTACCGGCATGTTGCCCGATTATATGTTTTGCTGCGCCACCATCTTAGAGCTAAACCCAAAAGGGGATAGCGTACAGGTATGGATGGGCGGCTTACCGGATGCGTATATTATTGCCAGTGATGGCAGCTTGAAAGGCACTATTTGTTCCCGCAGTATGCCGCTGGGCATTGAGCAAGATCATGAATTTGATAAGGGCTTTGAAGTTAAAAAACTGGCAGAAGGTGAGCGTATTATCTTCTTTACGGACGGCATTATCGAAGCTGAAAACCCCGAGGGGGAATTTTATGAAGAAGCGCGTTTATTAGAATGCTTCCAAGCGGGTAAAAAGAATACCTTAAAAAATGTATTAATAAGTTTGAAAAACTTCATTAAAGACGCCGAGCAGCGTGATGATATTACCGTGGTTGAGGTGTGCTCGGGGCCGGTTGATATTCAGCAAGAAAAATCATCAGAAGATTTAGAAAATTACGATGGCATCATGTGGAATATGCATTGTGAGCTAGGCCCTGAAGAAATAAAACGAGGCCAGCCTGTTGATGAAATGATGTCAGTATTAGGTGCGCAAACCTTGCTGCGCCCTAATAAAGATATGATTAATTTATTGTTAACTGAGCTATACAGTAACGCGTTAGAGCACGGTATTTTAGGTTTGTCGTCTGAGTTAAAGGCAACTGAAGAAGGCTTTATTGAGTATTACACTCAGCGACAAGCGCGATTAGATAACCTGACGGACGCAAAAATTGATATCAAAATAGAGCTGATTAAAGAACCAGAGCTGCTACTGCGCATTGTTCTTAGTGACTCTGGTGCGGGTTTTGATTTCAGTGATGTACTGGCCAGTAGTCATGAAGATTCATTTGGCCGCGGTGTGGCGCTTATTAAACGTGTGTGCAAATTAATGGAATACTCGAATGGTGGTCGCACAGTGAAAATAGAGTTTCCTGTGAGTTATGTGGTTGAAGACGATATGTCGTCATGACAATAGATATGGACTAGTTAAATTGTCCTATGTGGGATTTAAAATAAAAAAGGCCGTCAATTGACGGCCTTTTTTATTACTCGATAATATTTGAGTTGAACTTATTTTTGTTCGCCGTGATAGGTTAAAAATAAGTCAATAACGTTATCAGGAATGCTGGCGCATACTTGTAAGCTCAGTTTTTCATCATCGTCGATCTCTACAAACGCTTCATCTTCTGCATTTAAACCCGATGCATAAAGAATTGGGAATAATAACTCTCCGGCGTCTTTTTCGAATTTACCGTACCACGCATCTTGCTGCTCGATGGTGATGATCATAAAACCCATGGACCAGTTTTCCAGTGGTGCCGCTTCGTTGTCTTCATCGGCTTCTACATTCAGTTCGCAAGGCACTGGAAAGCTTAAACCCGATTCAACGCATTCTTTGATTTCTTTTTGCAATGTAGCAATCAAAGATTCAATTTCGCTTAATTGTGCTTTAGAGCAGTTAGGTGCTTCAGGGAAAACAAGCGGGCTAAGTTCTGCCCAAGGCAAGCTTTTAGGGCTGACCACGTTGGCCGTTAATAGACCGTGCAAGGCAAAAAAGTCTAATCCTTCAATGGCGTCCGCTTGTTCTTCTAAAAACAGTGCAAGGGCTTCTAATTGGTCTTCGTTTAACGCGGCAGATGTGCTCATAGTATATAAGGCTGACGTTTGGCTAATTGGATGGCTGCATTATAGCTGAATCCTAGCTGTGCAGCATATAGGCGCGGCGAGGTTGTCTTAAGCTTTTATGTTTGCATATGGCTTGTATTAATGTGCGTCTGATTTATTCTCTGGTTTATTAACGATATTACTAATTTATATGTGAGCTTATGCGTGGACCTAAAGTAACTCTTGAACAGTGGCGCACATTGATGGCAGTAGTGGATTATGGCGGCTACGCACAAGCGGCCGAGGCCTTGCACAAAAGCCAGTCGTCTATTAGTTATACAGTGACCAAGCTGCAAGAGCAGTTAGGTATGGAATTGCTGCACATAGAAGGGCGTAAGGCGGTGTTAACCCCTGCAGGGCAGGCGTTATTGCAGCGCTCTAGACATTTATTGGATCACGCAGTGGAGCTGGAGCAGGTGGCGTCCAGTTTGCAGCAAGGTTGGGAGCCTGCTGTGGCTCTGGCCATGGATGTGATCTTTCCCAAAGACTCTTTAGTGAAAGCGTTTAAGGCGTTTTTACCCCAAAGCCAGGGATGTAAATTGGTGCTGCAAGAAGAAGTTTTGTCGGGTGCGGCCGAGGCCTTGCTGGAGCAAAAAGCCGACCTTTCGATCACACCTGTGGTGCCACCTGGTTTTATGGGTGAAAAATTGATGGATATTCCTTTTATCGCGGTTGCGAGCCCTGATCACGAGCTACACAGCTCTGAAAGGTTGCTGTCATTAGATGATCTATCAAAACATATGCATATTGTGATTAAAGATACGGGCTTAAAGCGTAATATTGATTCGGGCTGGTTGGGATCAGATTTACGCTGGACATTATCAACATTCGAAAGTGTTAAAACATTATTGTTGAACGGGTTGGGATTTTCTTGGTTGCCGATTCATTATGTACAGCAAGAAATCAATGACGGCCGATTAAAGCCGTTGAAGTTTGAAGCTAGTTATGAAAAACAAGGCACTCTATATTTGGTTTATGCCAATAAAGATATTGCAGGTCCAGCAACACAGTTGTTGGCGCAATGCATAAAAGACAGCAGTGCAGAATATGAAAAACAATGCCCTAAGTTTCTTTAGGGTTAATCTAACCAAGTATTATCTTTTAACGTAATAAAAGGCATTGAATACCAGTAGTAAATTTTTTGACTTAGGGATGGGGCGGTGCAGTTATAGCGGCTGCGCCCATGAGGCAGTGTTCCGTTAAACTGTGCGCTTATGGTTAGGGTGTCGTCGTTGACCTTTTTATTGGTATTCATTTTTTTACCGGAAAAATAACACTGAACATAACGGTGATTAATATCCTGTTTGTTAACCGTTAAATGTAATTCGGGCGCTCTCTCTGTCACCTCTCTTATTTTATATTTTGGTTTTTCACCTAATACATAAAAAGGTCGGCTTAGTAGCTTGGTTTTAAGCGTTTTTGCATTGGCGTAAATACCAGAGGCGGGAAAGCGAGGTATGGCCAATAAATCGGTGGTTTTGTTGATGGCGCCAGATTGCTGTGAGAAGCCAATAAACCCTTGCTCTTTAAGCATGCCTTGTAAGTGTTCATCAAATTCACCATAAGGGTAGGCTAGCCACTTATGATGGATATCGAGTTTCTCTTCTAACCTAGTTTGTGCTTTTTGAATATCTTCTTGAGTGCGGATCAGCCATTGCATTTTATTTTCATTGCTTATTCTTTTTAATAAATGATTGTGTTCGTGGCTGTGATTGGCAATGGTGGCGCCGTTTTTTTGCATCTCTTTTAGCATGTCCCAGCTTAATTGCAGAGAGTGGCTGTCATCAATGGCTTTAGGATTAACAAAAATGGTGAATGGCCATTTACGTGCTTTTAATAATGGGAATGCGTTTTCATAGATAGATGAATAAGCATCATCAAAGGTGATGGCCAGTGTTTTTTTATCAAAGTTTATGTTGTTGTTAATGTTGTGAAGGATATCGGCTAGCGGTAATACTTGAAAATCCAGTGACTCAATTAACTCTAGGTGCGCTTGAAATTGTTTTGGGGTGATACTGGTGATGGCAGGGGTTTTGTTATTTACATGGTGGTATTGAATAAGCGTTGCGTAGTCATAGGTGGCAGGCACTAATTGACTTTTAGCTAAGCTTATTTGGCTAATGAATATTGTGGCGAATAATAAAAACGGTAAATATTTAAGCTGCAACTGAATTAGGCCTTTTCATGTTAATAAAAGCTTTCTAGGCATTCCATGGCTTTATTAATGGCAATGAGCTTTTTTTCATCACCGCCTCTGTCGGGGTGGTGGCGCATGGCAAGTCGGCGATATTGCTTTTTAACAATGCTAAAGTCAACGTCCTCTTCTAGCTCCAGGGTTTTAAGAGCTTGCTGTTTTTCTTCTGAAATTACATTGCCAGTGGTAAAGCGCAGCCAAAATTGGTCTAGTAATTTATGGATATCTGTCTCAGTGGTTTGGTTAAGTTGTTTTAGGTCTAAATAAAAAACCGAAAGCGGATCAATCTTTTTGGCTTCTTGAGAATGAGCTTCTTGTTTGTTTTGTGTATCAACCTTGTGGCTGTGTACCCAAATACGCAAGCTGGTTATTTCCAATGATTTATGGCTGTTTGAATCTGATAGCCAGTTTATATTAATGCGATGCAGGGCATTGAACACTAAAAAATGGCAGCGGAACATTGAAAGAGACGTGTTTAATACCGAGGGAGATAAGCGCTTGATGCTTTGCAAATGACGAATAATGTCGTATTCGCTGCATGATGCTTGTGTTAATAAATAACACTCAATGTCTTGGCTTAAATCAAAGTTGAACATAACAAATTTCAGTTAATATATTATCCAAGTTTAGTCTTTTATAGGGAGAGTGGTAAATATGTCAGAATATATTTTATCTGTGCAGGATGAGCGACTGCGCCAGGTATTATTAACAGGTGAAAGGCCTGATGAGCAGGGGCGTTGGGTGGCGCAAGATGTTGTAAATGACATGGTTCGATTTTCTAATGTTTCAACGTCAAAGACATCGAGTGTGAAAGCGTGGCTTGTTTCCATTCGTGCCATTAGTTTAACGGCCACTTTGATGCCGGCCGTTGCATGTTTGCTTTGGTTAAGTTTTTTAGGGTTGGAAATCGATTATATAAGTTCAGTGTTGGCGATTGTGGGTTTGCTGTTATTACAGATCGCGGTGAACTTACTTAACGATGTGGGGGATTATTTGAAGCTGATTGATTTGCCCAATACCCCTGGCGGCAGCGGTGTGATCCAGCAGGGCTGGCTTACTGCAAGGCAGTTTCAATACGCAGCGTGGGGCGCTTTGTTAGTGGGATGTTTGTGTGGCCTACCTGCATTAATGAAGGCGCCAGAAGGTATTTTGTTTTGTGGCTTGTTAGGTGTGATAGGGGTGCTGGGTTATAGCGGCTCGCCATTAAACTTAAAGTATCGTGCGCAAGGTGATGTGTCGGTATTTTTGTTGTGTGGGCCTGTGTTAACCATGGGCATTAGTTATGCCGCCACGGGGCAATTACATGAGGGTGTGTTGTTGCTTGGGGGGTATTTTGGATTTGCAGCCGCGGCCATATTAAACGCAAATAATATGAGTGATATTCGTACGGATGAAACAAGAGGCGCAAAAACACTGGCCAGTATTTTGGGGTTCGAGTGGGCCCGTCATGGGCAAACCTTATATTATGTTTTAGCATTTAGTTGTTTGCTGGGGTTGTTTCAATCTCTTACTTGGTGGGTATTTTTACCGTTTCTGCTGTTGCCTTTACTGATCAAACAATTAAAAACATTCTATGGGGCTTCCCAATCATGGGATGAGCAACTGACAATCCTTAGATTCGAAGCGGCTAAGCTGCATTTGGTTTTAGGTGTGGCGCTGAGCATCAGTTTATTGGCCGCCAATGCCTTGCTTGTCCATTAGCGTTTAAAGTGAGTTGTTTTTTTGCTGAGACCTGTAAACACTTTACAGGTTTGCCTGAGTGGGTGGTGTGTAGAAAATTTGATTTAAGTACCACTCTTGTGGGCCTGACGGTGTTTGCACTAAGGCGCTATCGCCCACTTCTTTTGAAAGCAGCGCGCGGGCCATGGGGCTATCGATGGAAATATTTCGGCTATCGGTAAAAATTTCTTCTGGGCCTACGATGCGAAATGATTTCATTTCACCGTCTTCATTTTCTACTTCAACGTGCGCCCCAAAAAACACTTTTCCTTCTTGCTCTTTGTTATAGGGCACCACTTTTATGTTTTCAACACACTTGCTTAAAAAGCGCACTCGACTGTCGATTTGTCGTAATAAGCGTTTATTTTCTTTGTAATCTGCATTTTCAGAGCGATCCCCAAGGCTGGCAGCCCAGGTTACTTTTTTGGTGATCTCTGGGCGGTATACACGCCACAAGTGGTCTAACTCGTCTTTAAGGCTTTGCATGCCTTCAGGGGTAATCAGTTGGGTTTTCATTGGGCTTTTATTGAGAGCTAAACAGCGTATTAACCTGCATTGTAGGCTTAGGCGATGCGCTTGTTAAGTTAGTGGTGTGCAGTTCATGCAAGCTGGCACAAATCAACTAGACTAAATTGACATGGCCCAAGTATTTATAAGGGCCGTATTGGTTGAATGTATCCAAATAACGGCCATGTGATGCGCTGAGGGTGATACAGGGAAGGGAGTAAGTCATGGTAAGGACAGCATCTTTAGGTGTGTTGCTGCTGTTATGTGTGCTCAGCGTGAGTGCGCATGGGCAAAGGCTTAAAAACAGCGAATTTTTAAAAGACGTCATGCAGCTAAATCCTGCTATTTATGATGTTAAGGGCATGGGTAATTGGAAAAAAGGCAAACAAGCTGGGCAAATACGCTTGGTGATTGCCCGTTCAGCCCGCCAAGATGAGATTTTTTTGCAATGGGTGTCTTGGGACTCTAAAGGGCCATACAATATTAAAAGCACGGTGCAGATCAAAGAAATTGAAAAAATGGGTCGCTATAAGGTGAGCTTTATTCGCCGTGAAGCTGGCAATGGGGGGCGTAAAATTATTTTGGGTTTGGAAAATTTATACGATAAAACCACATCTCGCGCCGTGATTGAAGTGCAAGATGTGGGGTTGTATCACTGCAAAATGGAGTGATACATAACTTTTAGTTAGTCATCAATGCCAATAGGAATGGCACTGATCATGTTGTCAGGTAATAAACGCGGCGGCTTTTCTGCAAACTCACCAATCCCTTCTACTACTTGCCCTTCATCAAACTCATAAGGAGGGCGTTCCTCTTGACGGTCTAGTGTTAGGTTCTCAAAATCAAACAATGATGTATCTGCCATCTGGGAAGGAGCAATGTTTTGCATGGCATTAAACACTTGCTGAACACGCCCTGGGGTATCTATTTCCCATTGGTTTAACATGGCTTTGATGTTTTGACGTTGTAAGTTTTCTTGTGTGCCACAAAGGTTGCACGGAATAATCGGATACTGTTTGTGCTCAGAGAACGCTTTGATGTCGGTTTCTTTACAGTAGGCCATTGGGCGAATGACGATGTTACGTTTGTCATCACTTAATAATTTTGGTGGCATAGAAGCCAAGCGAGCACCGTAAAACATATTTAAAAACATGGTCTCAACAATGTCGTCCCTGTGGTGGCCAAGGGCGACTTTATTGGCGCCAATTTGTTCTGCAAAGCCATATAGCGTTCCGCGGCGCAGTCGTGAACAAAGGCCACAGGTGGTTCGCCCTTCAGGTACTTTTTCTTTAACAACAGAATAGGTGTCACGGTTGACGATGTAATATTCGATGCCAAGTTTGTCTAAGTAGGACGGCAGAATATGCTCAGGAAAGCCAGGTTGCTTCTGATCTAGGTTTACGGCGACTAATTCGAATTTTACCGGGGCGCTTTTCTGAAGGTTCATGAGAATTTCCAGCATGGTAAAGCTGTCTTTACCACCGGATAGGCACACCATAATGCGGTCGCCATCTTCAATCATATTGAAGTCTTTGATAGCGCGGCCCACTTCACGACGTAAGCGTTTTTGCAGCTTATTTACTTCAGTCTTTTGCTTTTTATCTGTGCTGTCGGCAGCAGATGGCGCTTGGCTGGCATCAACGAACGTAACCATGTTTACAACCTTGGATCTTGGATGGCGGGATTTTAGCCTAGTTGCCCGCAAAAAACAGGTATGAATTTGTTATCGAAAGCTGTGCGCACGATGAATTAAGACGGTTTACAGCTTATGGGTGGCTTATATGGTTCTGGGAGTGATGGTGTGCGGGTGGTTTAGTCTTATGAGAGCCTCAGAATGAGGCTCTATTGCAGTTTGGCTTAAGCAGCTAAATGCTTGTGGCCATCATCAGGAATCAGCTGTTTATAGCGTAACAAAAAGGCTTCAAGCGTAGCTTGAGGGCGGCTATGAAAATGTCGGCGCCAGAATTTACCCATAGCAGGAATGTCTGTGGCTTCAGGCAGGGGCTTATTTTTGCGTTTGTACAGCAGCCAAGCAATGGCCGTGGCGTAGCGCAGGTTGGTTGTTAGCTCTAAGTGAGGGTGAGCCAGAAATTCATGCTGACTGGCAAGCCCTCTTACTTTACTGGCCAACTCTGGGTCTTTTGCTAGGTATTGGTCCCACAAAAGCTGGTGGCTGCGAGGGTTAATGCGGTAAACACCAAGACCTCGAGTTTGAGGCTCACATAAGTGAAAACCCAATTCGGATTCCATAGCCGCAGTGGCCACAAGCAGAATTTGTGCTGAAGGGGAGAAATCCCCTAAATATTCTAATGTGGGGCGAATAACCAGGTGTTGTAGTTCTCTGGGACAAATTCCCATTTGCATCTTCCTTAATGGCCTTTATTTGGAACAAATGCTCAAAATAAAGGCTTAAATCAACATAATTACCAGTTCTGTCTAAACCTTAGATGTTGATAGGGAAAACGCAAAAAAATACTTGCAAATATATTCCAGCTATGAAGCTGATTTAGCTATGGGTTTCGCAAGGTTTGTTAAGAGCAGGGTTGCCAGCTAGAGCATTAAGCTCATCCATGTTTAAAATGCTGATCTCCTTGCCTTCAGTAGCGATTAATTCCTGCTTTTGGAAGCGGGTAAAAATACGGCTCACGGTTTCAACCGCTAGGCCTAGGTAGTTACTGATGTCTACACGAGACATGGATAGGCGGAATGATTTAGCAGAGAAGCCGCGACGCTCGAAGCGTTGGCTTAAATCTAATAAGAAGTATGCAAGGCGCTCGTCGGCACTGCGTTTAGACAGTTGCAGCATCATTTGCTGGTCCTGACGAATCTCACCACTCATGTTGTGCATGATTTGTTTGCGCAAGCTTGGGATCTCATCGCAAAGCTGATCTAGGCGATCTAAAGGCAGTTCACACACGGTAGTGGTTTCTAATACTTTGGCTGATAGAGGGTAGATATCCTGGCTGTAACCAGAAAGGCCTACTAGTTCGCTGGCCAGATGAAAACCAGTGATTTGCTCTTCGCCACTTGGGGCAACCGTGTAGCTTTTAACAGCACCGGTGCGAATGGCATAAACAGCGTGAAACTTATCACCTTGTTTAAACAGCATTTCACCTTTTTGAATAGGGCGACCGCGTTTGATGACTTCATCAAGGGCGTCCATATCTTTGTTATCTAGGGAGATAGGCAGGCAAAGGGAGCTCAAGCTACAGGTACTACAATGAGTGCCGGTACCTTTTGAGGTGCTAATGAAATCCACTACGTTTTTACTGTCTGCCATGTTTCCCCCTATGAGATCAAAAGCGCTGATCTTTGGCTGATGGCATGGTGTTGAAAAGGCTGATCTATGTCAAGAAAAAGCACACGGGTTTAAAGGGTATTCTACTGAAATTTTGTCTAATACCCTAGCCATGGTGCAAAAAATGTCCAAATGCCAAAACAAATGATCAATGCCCCCATTAGGCCTTTAACCCAAGGTAGTTGTTTGAAGTGGTTTAATTGCTGAGTGAAGGCCGCAAAACTTAATAGGGCCGGCAAGTTGCCTAGGCCGAAAGCCACCATTAATAAAGCGCTGTGAATAGGGTTCGCAGAGACCAGTGCCCAGCTTAATGTGCTGTACACCAGGCCACAGGGTAAAAAGCCCCATAATGAGCCTAATGCCAATGCTTGAAGCGGGTGGTTTACCGGTAATAGGTGTTTAGAGAAAGGTTGGATGAGCTTCCATAATGAGCTGCCGGCTTTTTCTAGCCACAGCAGGCTGGCATTAATGCCTAATATATAAATGCCCATCAGAATAAGAATTAGGCCGGCCAAGCTGCGCAATATAAGGCCCACCGCAGTGTGGGAGCTTGCTAGCCAAAGCCCAACAAAACCCACCACTAAACCCAAAAGGGCGTAAGTGCTGATGCGACCCAGATGGTAGCTTAAGTGAAAACTTAAAGAGTTGCGTTTGTTTAACGAGAGCGCGCCAACGATGCCACCGCACATGCCCATGCAGTGCACGCTGCCAAAAAAGCCTAATAAAAAAGCGCTTAAAAACGATAAGGGTTCATTCATGCTGATTTATGCTTTTGGCGGCTCAGGTGTGTCATTTTGATTGGCTTCTGTGACTTCTTTTTCAGCAGTGTTTTTCACATCAGGCCCAGCATCGTCATCAAATAAAATGCGGTGGGCTGGGCTGTCTAAATCATCAAATTGCCCACCTTTACTGGCCCAGAAAAAAATAGCCGCGCCAGCGCCAATAAATAGCAGGGTAATCGGGATGGTAATAAAGATGATTTCCACAAGGAGCCTATTTTTTATGAAACCACGAAGGGTTATCTATTAAACGTTATTTCAGGGTGCTTAAACGCAAAGCATTAAAGACCACCACCAAAGAACTGCACGACATGCCAATTGCCGCTGCGTATGGCGGCACCATACCAAGGGCGGCCAAAGGCAATATGCTGCCATTATACAATAAGGCCCAGATTAAGTTCTGCCTAATAATACGGCGGCACTTGTGGGCGTGTTTGATTAGTTGCGGCAGACGATTTAATTGGTTGTTCACCAAAATAATATCAGCATGAGTTTTGGCTAAATCACTGGCGCTGCCGATGGCAATGGAAATAGGGGCTTTTGCTAATACGGGTACATCGTTAATGCCGTCACCGACCATGATTGTGGCTTGGTGTTTGTGGATATTGGAAATGTAATTTAATTTTCCTTCTGGGCTAATGCCACCTTGTGCATGCTCAATGGCCAGTTGTTGTGCCACGGTTTGAACTTGATCGCTTTGGTCACCGCTTAAAATTTCAGTGCTTAGGTGTAAATCTTTTAGGGCTTTAATGGCTTGTTTGGCTTGTGGGCGAATCTCATCGCTTAATAAAAACCAAGCGAGAACAGTTTGTTCATTGTTGTTTGTATTTTGGCTGCTTAATGCAATCCAGTGGCGTTCATCAGGGGCGTTAAGTGAGTTGCTATTATGTGATTCGGATACAAAGCCTTTGTGTCCCAGTAAATATTGTTGGCTGTTAATTACGCCTGAAATACCTTTACCTGGGTGTGCTTGAATGTCGCTGGCGTTTATATGTTTTTCTTTGAATTGTTTAAATGCGTTAGCAATAGGATGTGAACTGTGAGCTTCCAGTGCACTGGCAATGGCCAAAACGTCGTGCTCATTTAGGGTTTTATCCAATACCTGTGTGGTTTCAATATTTAATAAACCCAGTGTTAGGGTGCCGGTTTTATCAAAAATAATGCGTTTACTGTGAGTGAGGGTTTCTAAAGCATGGCCTCGGGTAATTAAAATACCTTGTTTTCGTAATGCGCTGGTGGCAGCGGTTAACGCAGTAGGGGTAGCCAAAGACAGTGCGCAAGGGCAAGTGGCCACCAGTACAGATAACGTGATCCAAAACGCTTTGTCAGTTTCAATGAGATACCAGCTGGTAAAAACAATCGCCGACAATAATAAAACCGCCATAACAAAATACTGAGCAATATTGTCGGCCATTTGTGCAATCTTTGGTTTTTCCTGCGCGGCGCGATTCAATAAGGACATAACCGTAGAAAGGCGCATGTCTTGGCCAAGAGCGGTAATGCAAATATCAATGGGGCTATCTACATTTAAACTGCCGGCAATGACGTCATCATCTTTTTGTTTTGAAACAGGAATGAATTCCCCCGTCATGATGGATTCATCAATGCTGGTGCGACCATTGATAATGGTGCCGTCGGCCGGAATGGTTTCCCCAGCTGGAATGCGCAAATAATCCCCGGTGTTTAGTTGGGTGACGGGCACGATGCTTTCAGTAAAATTATTTTCTGTCGCGTCTGATTGTTTATTGTCGGTGTTTGGGCTCAAGCGAATGGCCGAGCGCGGCAATACGCTGCCTAATAAGTTGCCTGCCTCAGAGCTATTAATGCGTGCGCGATTTTCTAAAAAACGCCCCAGCAATAAAAAGAAAGTAAACATGCATACGCTGTCATAGTAGACCTCTTCACCATGAGTAAACGTGGACCAAACACTGGCTAAATATGCGCCGCCAATGGCGATGGATACGGGCACGTCCATAGTGAGGTGTCGAGACTTTATGTCGCGCCAAAACGCTTGGAAAAAAGGTCTGGCACTGTAGAGCACTACTGGCGTGCTAATGGCTAGGCCAGCAAAGCGAAAATAGGTTTCAAACTTAATAAATAAACCGGCCCAATCACCAACGTATAACGGCACGGCAAACATCATGGCTTGCATGGTGCAAAGTGCGGCCAGGACCAGTCGACGCATGGCCAGTTTTTGCTCGGCTTCGAGTTGCCTTTGTACTGCATCAGGGCTGTAAGGTTGTGCTTTAAAACCCAATGCATAAATACGGGAAATGAGCTTGCTTATGGGGGTTTTGTTTTGATCCCAAGTGATCTGCAATCGATGCTGGGATAAATTTAAATTAGCCTGCTCAACGCCTTCAAATTGCATCAGTTGTTTTTCAATTAGCCAAGTGCAGGCCGCGCAAGTAATGCCTTCAATGACCAGTGCGATGGTGTGCAGGCCATTTTTTTGCAGCTGCGCCACATCACTTAATACATCTGGGTGGTCGTATAGTTTTAATTCTTGGCTGATGCTGCTGGGTAGGGTTTGAGGTGTGAACTCAGGTGTTTCGTTGTGGTTGGTGCGAAACTGGTAATAGCTTTCGCTGCCCCCTTGTACGATGGCTTGAGACACTGCTTGGCAACCTATGCAGCACATAGGGCGTTGCTGCCCTAGTATCATGGTGCTTAGGTTAAGTCCTGCATCGGCTTCTTGGCCGCAGTGATAACACGGGTTGCTCATAATGAATAACGCTAATTATTTAAGCGTGTTGGTTTCACCTTGGGCCATGTATAGCTCGTTTCGTAAGCGCCAGCTTTGCTCAGGAGATTCCACTTGTACGTAATAGCGGCCATCCCCAAGGTCGTCAATGAAGCCTTGATAAACCGGCTTGCCGTTTTGCTTTTCTTGAGTCAGCTGCATTAGTGAATCGCGATCAGCTGTGGCTAGAGTAGGGTGGCTCAGTTTTAACTGCAGCATGCTTGGGGCCACTTGGCGGCTGTTAAGTAAAACAAATGTGGCGGTGTTAGCTTTCACCGTTAACTCTGCGCGAATATCCCAGCTTTTGGCTTTTTTATCCCACTGTAATTCTTGGTTCATGGCCAAGCCTTCTTTGTAGTAATTGTCTCTTACTAGGGAGTCTTTGGTGTTGGTGGCGAACGTAATAAGAATGGTGCAAACAATGATAGAAGACAGTGGGAATGCTATCAGCATGAATACGTAAGGTTCTTTGTACCAAGGGCGGTTTTGATCATTCATATTAATACTACGCTTCAAAAAGCCCAAACGTCAGCACAAGGCCAGATATGGGGGGTTAAAATTTTCGCTATCCTAGCAAAATGGGTAATTAAATCTAGGGGTGTTGCTACCGAATGGGTACGGTTGTAAGTCTGAAAACAGACAAGCCCTGCTTAATAAAAATTAAGTAGGGCCTGTGAAGCTGCGCGATTAACGGGCTGGGCTGGTATTAGCGTCCAGCTGGGCCAATGAATCGACTTTCTTCTTTGGTGGTTAAACCATCCTCTCGAACAACCTCAAAGATAATATCGGTACGAGATGTTTTCAGTTCCCACGGTATCGCCTTGACGTTAAGCGGCAGACTGGCACTTTCACCAGATTCTAGCTCAACAGTGGTTTTACCTGAAAGCTCACCGCCTTCAAGGCCGCTTACGCTAATGGTGAATACGTGCGCATCTTTATGCTTGTTAAAGATTTTAGCTTGATAGCTGTTTTGCACTCGGCCGTCGCTGGTGTTGCTATACAAGGAGCCACGGTCTCTTAATACATCAACATCTAACTGGCTGCGGTCAAAAATCGAATAAACAAATACACCCATCATGACCACTAAGGCAACGGCATAACCGATAAGTTTAGGGCGTAAAATATGAACAGGGTTGCCCTTTAATGCGTGTTCATTGGTATAGCGAATAAGGCCTTTCGGATAATGCATTTTATCCATGATCTCATCGCATGCATCGATACACAGAGCGCAACTGATGCACTGGTATTGCAAGCCTTCTCGTATATCTATGCCGGTAGGGCATACCTGAACGCACATATTGCAATCAACACAGTCGCCTATGTTGGCTTCCACGGGATCGACAGATTTTTTGCGAGTACCGCGACCGCTACCGCGTTCACCGCGACGTTCGTCGTAAGATACTATCAATGTATCCTGATCAAACATAACCGCCTGGAAGCGAGCGTACGGGCACATGTGTAGGCATACTTTTTCTCGTAAGAAACCTGCGTTACCGTAAGTGGCTAGGGTAAAGAATAATAACCAGAAACTGGCCCAAGAGCTTTCAATAGAAAATGTTAGTAAATCGGGTAGTAGCTCTCGCATGGGGTAAAAGTAACCTACAAACGCGAGGCCGGTAGCCACTGAAATAACCAGCCAGATAGAATGCTTGGTAAGTTTTTTGAAAAACTTAGAGGTGCTCATGGGGGCTTTATCAAGCTTCATGCGCTTATTGCGATTGCCTTCAAGTTTTTCTTCGACCCACATGAAGATGAACGTCCAAACGGTTTGCGGGCAGGTGTAACCGCACCAAATGCGTCCCGCGAGTGTGGTAATGGTAAATAAGCCAAACGCACAAATAATTAATAAAAATGAAAGTAATACTAAATCTTGAGGCCAGAAGGTCAGCCCCCAGATGTGAAACTGGCGAGCCGGCAGGTCAAATAAAACCGCTTGCTGGCCGTCTAAGTTGACCCAAGGTGTGGCGAAGTAGGCAATCATGAATGCCCAGAGTGAAAAGTTGCGCAGCTTATTAAAAAAACCATGCACAGAGCGCACATAAAGTTTGTCGGCTAATTTGGCGCCAACACCTTCATATTTACCTTCAATGGATTCAGGGATGAGCTCTTTAACGGGGATTTTTTCACTCATGTTAATACTGCCTTTCCGTTGGGAGACAATTAATTTTAAGCCTGTATTTCACTTATTACCAAGAGAGTATTAAGTAAGCTGAAAACTAACCATATCGAGTTAAAAATTTTACCCAGTTTAAAAGATTAGCAGACTCTAATAAACCAAAAAAAAGCGGCATATAGCCGCTTTTTTTATAATGAATGACTTGTATCAAGAAAATTTAAGGCCTGTTTAAAAATGCATAAATGCAATTGAGCAAACCATTTTCTAGTGAGTTAAATGTGACTTTAACTCACTCAGTCATTACTTTTGAGATAACGAGTAAACGTAACCAGATAGTACGTGTACTTTGTCTTCACCAAGAATCTCTTTCCAAGCTGGCATTACACCGGCACGGCCGTTTTCAATAGTGAATTCAATTTGTTTCTCAGAACCACCATACAACCAGATGTTGTCGGTTAAGTTTGGTGCGCCAACAGCTTGGTTACCCGTGCCATCTGCAGAGTGACATGCAGCACATGCTTGTGCGTATAAAGGTTTACCTTTTTTCGCATCACCAGCAGCTTCACGACCAGACAAAGACAATACGTGTGCAGTGATGTCGCTGCGCTCTTGTGCTGTCATGTTTGGTTTCAAACCATTTGCAGGCATCGCACCGTTACGACCATTAAGAATGGTGTGTTTGATTGCAGCAGCGCTACCGCCATACAACCAGTCTGTATCGGTTAGGTTAGGGAAGCCAAGTGCACCTTGTGCAGTAGAGCCGTGGCAGATAGAGCAGTTAGAAGCGTAGATGCGTTGGCCTGTGGCTAATGCGTCTTCGTCTTGTGCTAGCTCTTCAATGCTCATGCCGTTTAGCTTGTCATAATAAGGCTTGTATTTGGCTTCAGCGCGAGCAACTTCTTTTTCCCACTGACCGTGAGAAGACCAGTCGCTAAGACCTGTCCAGCTACCAATGCCGTAAATTGCGATGTAAAGCACACCGAATATAATTGTGCTCCAGAAAAACCAGATCCACCATTTTGGGATAGGGTTATCTAGCTCATGGATATCGTCGAAGCTGTGACCAGTTGTTTGATCAGTTTCTTCGTCGTACTTTTGACCGCCTTTGGTCAAGATAATAAGGGCGCTACATGCGATCATTGAACCGATCACGATGGCCGCTACCCATACGTTCCAAAACGTTGTTAATTCACTCATTTTCTTTTGTCTCCGTTGTCGCTGAACGGTGCGCGATTTGATCGTCTTTAAAAATTATGTCGCCGTCATCTTCAAATCGGCTCTTACGGCTTGAGCTATAAGCCCAAGCAATAACACCTAAAAATGCGATTAAAGCGAATACGGTACCTAAACCGCGCACGTCATTAATATCCATGGCTCTACCGTTTCTGTGTTAGCACTGTGCCAAGCTGCTGCAAGTAAGCAACAAGGGCATCGATTTCACGAACACCGTCAGCTGCTTCTTTAGCGCCGGCAATTTGTTCGTCAGTGTAAGGAACACCAACCATGCGTAATGCTTTCATTTTCTTCGGTGTATCGCGACCGTCTACTGTATCTGTAAATAACCACGGGAATGCTGGCATATTTGAAGTAGGTACAACGTCACGAGGGTTGTACAAGTGAGCACGGTGCCAATCATCAGAGTAGCGCGCGCCAACTCGAGCCAAGTCAGGACCAGTACGCTTAGAACCCCATAGGAATGGGTGTTCGTATACGTGCTCACCTGCAAGCGAGTAGTGACCATAGCGCTCAGTTTCAGCGCGGAATGGACGGATCATTTGGGTGTGACATACGTGACAACCTTCACGGATGTATACGTCACGACCTTCAAGTTCCACAGCAGATAAAGGCTCAAGACCTTCAACTGGCTGTGTTGTTTCTTTTAAGAAAAACAGAGGAACGATCTCTGCTAATGCGCCCCAGCTAATTGCAATAACGATCAATACGATCATCAGAGGGAGGTTTTTTTCAACGATTTCGTGTTTCATGTTTATCCTCTCTCTTATGCTGGAGTTGGGTTGTTGGCGGCGGCTTGATCTTCAGCGCTAACGCTGCGAACCGTTTTAAATACGTTGTAAGCCATGATAATCATGCCGCTCAAGAAGATAGCACCACCAAGGGCACGCACAGCGTAACCAGGGTAAGACGCTTCTAGAGACTCAACAAAGCTGTAAGTCAGTGTGCCGTCAGCGTTTACTGCGCGCCACATTAGGCCCTGCATGATGCCGTTAACCCACATAGCTACGATGTAAAGTACAGTACCGATTGTCGCTAACCAGAAGTGAATGTTGATCAAGTTAGTTGAGTACATTTCACCTTGTTTCTTACCAAGAACAACAGGTAGAAGGTTGTAGATAGCACCGATAGATACCATGGCAACCCAGCCAAGAGCACCTGAGTGTACGTGACCTACAGTCCAGTCAGTGTTGTGCGATAGAGCGTTTACAGTTTTGATAGCCATCATCGGGCCTTCGAAGGTAGACATACCGTAGAAAGACAAAGAAACAACTAAGAAACGTAAGATAGGATCGGTGCGAAGCTTATGCCATGCGCCTGATAGGGTCATCATACCGTTGATCATGCCACCCCAAGATGGAGCAAGAAGGATCAAAGACATAATCATACCCGCTGATTGAGCCCAATCTGGCAGTGCAGAGTAGTGAAGGTGGTGAGCACCAGCCCAAACGTAAATAGAGATCAACGCCCAGAAGTGAACGATAGATAGACGGTAAGAATAAACCGGACGCTCAGCTTGCTTAGGTACGAAGTAGTACATGATGCCTAGGAAGCCCGCTGTTAGGAAGAAACCTACTGCATTATGGCCGTACCACCACTGAACCATTGCATCGATCGTACCCGCATATATGGAGTAAGACTTGAACATGGTCACAGGCACAGAAAGGCTGTTGATGATGTGCAAGACTGCGATGGTGATGATGAAAGCACCGAAGAACCAGTTAGCAACATAGATATGTGGCTGAGAGCGCTTAGCAATGGTGCCAAAGAACACAATCGCGTAACACACCCAAACAATGGTAATCAAAATATCGATTGGCCATTCTAGTTCAGCGTATTCTTTAGAAGACGTTAAGCCTAAAGGCAGAGTAATGGCCGCGGCCACAATCACTGCTTGCCAACCCCAAAAGGTAAACATGGCTAAAGAATCAGAAAAAAGACGGGCTTGGCAAGTACGTTGAACCACGTAATACGAGGTTGCAAATAATGCACAGCCGCCGAACGCAAAAATTACGGCGTTAGTATGTAGGGGGCGCAAGCGTGAGAACGTAAGATACGGAGTATCAAAGTTCAGCTCAGGCCAAACAAGTTGTGAGGCAATCAGTACGCCGACAGACATACCTACGATGCCCCAGACCACTGTCATGATGGCAAAGTATTTTACCACCTTATAATTGTAGGTTGGATGCTCAGTAGCGGTGCTCATGTTTAAAAGTTCCATTCGCAGCAAGTTAAAAAATCGGCGCAATTATCAGGAAAGGTCGATATAAATGCAACGAAAAGCCGTGATGCATATCAACCTTTTCCCTCTCTTTACAATAAGTTAGGGCTTTTTGCGTATTAAATGCACAGTTTTAGGGTGTCATTAACAGTGGTTTAAGCTTAGCAGCGAATATTGGCTTTGTTCATTTAATCTAAAAAGAAGGCCGAATTTAAATTCTTATGGTGCTTTACTGGCTTTTTTTCGAGCGGCCATTACACTTGCGCCCTCTGAAAATATCATGGCATTTTGGCTCATCTTTAGTGAGTAGAGCTAAGCGGTCAGCACCCATAAGATTTATGTATTTAGGGGTATGTCTTGCATACCATTTTGAATATTTGTGAGTGCGAACCATGTGAGGGTTGTGTTTTGGCGTATCTAATTAATGGCGAAGGCTCTAAAACCTGTGTGCTTGCCCATGGGGCAGGTGCGCCAATGGACAGTGCCTGGATGGAAAATTTTGCAGTGAATCTTGCAAAGCAGGGCATTAAAGTTGTGCGCTTTGAATTCCCTTATATGCAAGAGCGCCGTGAAAATGGTAAAAAGCGCCCGCCGAATCGCCAGCCTGAACTAATAGGCAGCTTTCAACAGGTGTTGCACGACATTGAAGGGCCATGGGTGTTGGCGGGTAAATCCATGGGCGGACGTATGGCTTCTATATTGGCCAGTGAGTTGGCTGCCCAGCCTGATGATAAACTCAGTCAACAGCTTAAAGGTGTGTTGGCGTTGGGTTATCCGTTTCACCCTCAGGGTAAACCTGAAAAATTACGCATTGATCATTTGCCTATTGTGAATGTGCCCATGGCCATTGTGCAGGGTGATCGAGATAAGCTGGGTGACAAACCGTTAGTTGAAGGCTTGGGTTTGCCAACTGGCTTGCAGTTTTTGTGGCTTGAAGATGGTGACCACGATTTAAAGCCAAGAGTGAAAAGTGGTTTTAAGCACGAAGAGCATCTTGTTAGGGCGGTTGATTACAGTGCCCAGTTTATTAAGCAGTGCTTTTCCCGTTAGTTTTATAGGTTGTTTTCAAAGCTAACCTAAACTGAATACATTAAATTTATAGTATGTTTGCCGTTTAGTGCTTCTAGGCATTAAAGGCACCAAAGGAAGTATCCATGGCCATGACTCAAATTATCCTGCTTTGCCGCCAAGGCTTTGAAGCAGAAACCGCCGCTGAGATTCAAGATCTTTCAAGTGAGGCTGGGTGCTTTGGCTATTGTAAGACTCAAAAAAACCAAGGCTATGTAAGCTTTTTTGCGGAAGATCATCAGTTAAAGCAGTTGGTCGAGCACGTATCGTTTCGCCGTTTGATATTTACCCGTCAGTGGTTTGTATGTGGCGATGCCCTTGAGTTATCGGGCACTGATCGAGTGTCTGAAATTCTAGAAAACATGGATGGCATTCCTCATTGTGGTGAGGTAGAAATCATTCATACCGATACCAATGAAGGTAAAGAATTAAGCCGTTTATGTCGAAGTTTGACTGGGCCGTTAGCGGCTACGTTACGTAAAAAGAATAAACTAAGTGCCAAGCGCAACAGCAAAATTCCTCGCTTAATGCTGTTATTTTTAGATGGCCAACAAGTGCACATTGGTTTTCACTTTACCAATAACGCCTGCAAATGGCCTGACGGCATTTTGCATTTAAAAAGCCCAAAAGATGCACCAAGTCGTTCTACTTTGAAATTAGAAGAAGCATGGCATTGGTTTGTGCCTAAGCGTCAATGGGGTCAGCGCATCGCAGCGGGTATGCGCGCTGTAGACTTGGGTGCAGCACCAGGTGGTTGGACATGGCAGTTGGTAAAACGCAGCATGATGGTCGAAGCCATTGATAATGGCCCTATGAAAGGGGACTTAATGGAAACCGGACAGGTTACTCATCACATGGTGGACGGTTTTAAATTTAGCCCAAGTAAAAAAGCTCATTGGATGGTGTGTGATATGGCGGAAGCGCCGATCAAGGTTGCCGAGCGCATGGCCCATTGGGTTGTTAATGACTGGTGTGCGGAAACCATTTTTAACTTAAAGCTGCCAATGAAAAAAAGACATGCTGAAGTGAAAGCCTGTATTGAGCTGATGGAAGAGAAGTTTGCTCAGGCAGAAATCGAAGTGGAAATGGGTTTCAAGCATCTGTATCACGATCGTGAAGAGATCACCTGTCACATTCGCCGTATTTATCACCGCAATAACGACAGGCTTGATTACGAGGACTAGTTCCTGAGTAAGTGTTTGTCTGCTTTTACAAAAAAGGCCCATTAATTTTTTAATGGGCCTTTTTGCGTTTTAATCAGTGCGGTTAGCGAACTTCAGTGATGGTGATTTTTTCACCCCCATCAATCATAGCGCTGATGGCCGCGGTGGCGTCTTTTCTGGCTTGGCTGCTGAACCACTGATCCCAAGCCTGCACAGAGGTCCAGTTGGTGATAATTAGCTTGTGGTGAATGTTATTGATATCAGTCAGTGATTCGCTAGAAATATAACCGGGAGCTTCTAATACCGCCTTTAGCGTAGTGCGAATGGCCTCTAGATAATTTGGCTCTAAGTCTTCAGCTACTTTGCGCTCAATAATAACTTTGATCATGACAATTCCAATCTGTTGATGATGTATATAGAAATAGGGCTAAACGCCGCAAAAATCAAGCCCCAGTAGCGTGTAATTACAGATAAATAATTGATCAAATAGCCCACAAGCTGTACTCTGCGCCCCCATTTGTACTAATCCGATTTTTTAAAGGGCTCAATCTTGATTTCAACCGCCAACATCACCATGCAGTTTGGGGATAAACCCTTATTTGAAGACATTTCCGTTAAATTTGGCGAAGGCAACCGTTACGGTCTAATTGGCGCCAACGGTTGTGGTAAATCCACGTTCATGAAGATCTTAGGTGGCGAGCTAGAGCAATCTGGCGGCACCGTATCCCTTGATCCTAATATGCGCATGGCTAAATTGAGTCAGGATCAATTTGCCTACGAGCAATATTCAGTAATCGATACCGTATTAATGGGTCACGCTGAGCTGTGGAAAGTAAAAGCTGAGCGCGATGCGATTTATGCTAACCCAGACATGACCGAAGAAGACGGCATGCGCGTAGCGGATCTAGAAACAGAATTTGCAGAAATGGACGGTTACAGTGCAGAAGCCCGTGCGGGTGAGCTGCTGTTAGGTCTAGACCTTCCAATTGAGCAGCATTACGGTTTGATGAGTGAAGTGGCCCCAGGTTGGAAACTGCGTGTGCTACTGGCACAAGTACTGTTCTCAGACCCAGATGTAATGCTACTAGACGAACCAACCAACAACTTGGACATTAACGCCATTCGTTGGTTAGAAAGCGTATTGAACGAACGCAACTGCACCATGATCATTATTTCGCACGATCGCCATTTCTTAAACAGCGTATGTACCCACATGGCTGACCTTGATTACGGTGAACTGCGTCTATACCCAGGTAACTACGACGAGTACATGACAGCGGCCACACAGGTTCGTGAGCGCATGTTGGCTAACAACGCGAAGAAACAAGCTCAAATTTCTGAGCTTAAAACCTTCGTAAGCCGTTTCTCGGCTAACGCATCTAAAGCGAAGCAGGCCACGTCTCGTGCGAAGCAACTAGATAAAATTAAGTTAGACGAAGTGAAAGCGTCTTCTCGTCAAAGCCCGTACATTCGCTTTGAACAAGAGAAAAAATTGTTCCGTAATGCGCTTGTTATGGAAGGCATGTATCAAGGCTATGACGACAACATCTTATTTAAAGATGTAAACCTAATGGTTGAAGTTGGTGAGCGCATTGCCATTATCGGTCAAAACGGTATCGGTAAAACCACCTTTTTGCACACACTGGCCGGTGAGATGAAATCCAAAGGCGGTGACATTAAGTGGTCTGAAAACGCGAACATCGGTTATTACGCGCAAAACCACGCAAGTGACTTTGAAAAAGACATGAATCTTTACGACTGGATGGATCAGTGGAAAGACGAAGGTGATGATGAGCAAATCGTACGTGGTCAGTTAGGCCGTATGTTGTTCAGCGCAAGCGACATCAAAAAGTCAGTTAAAGTGATTTCTGGTGGTGAACAAGGTCGTATGTTGTTTGGTAAGTTGATGATGAACAAACCAAACATCTTATTGCTGGATGAACCAACCAACCACATGGATATGGAATCCATTGAGTCATTGAACCTTGCCTTGGAAAACTACGAAGGCACATTGATGTTCGTATCTCACGACCGTCAGTTTGTAAGCTCAATCGCTACGCGCATTATTGAGATTACCGACAAAGGCATTAATGATTTCCACGGCACTTATGAAGAGTACCTAAAAACACAGGGCATTGCTGAATAAGCCAAGCTAAGTGTTGACCCGCATATTTATGCGGGATTAAAAAAAACCGAGTGAATCTAAACTTTTTAAAAGCTTAAACTCACTCGGTTTTTTTATGCCTGCTCATTATTAGAAATAAAATGCAGGGTATTTTGCTTTGCTACTTATAAGGATTTTTCTAAATCTTTATAAGCTTCGCGAGATTTTTCTTTCGCCCGTTCAGCGGCTTCTTGCCCATTGTCCATAACGCTGTCCGGTGCGCTGGCGCAACCGACATTCAATAAAAACATGATCATGAGACCAAACAATGACAGTTTTTTCATGGTGCATCCTCTTTGATTATTTTTTCCATAAGCCTATCAGTATTTTAATAAAAGCTAATAGGGTCGCTATAGCCAAAACCGTTAGGCCGTAACCTATGTATTCACACAACCAATTTGGCTCGCAGGGTAGGCCAATTTGAATGCTCATATTTGTGTGCTCTTATTAATCTAGCAGCATGTGCCAAAGAGTTTGCGCTACTAGCTGTGTCTTGCGCCAACTCCAGCCACGGCTTTTGCTTTGCTCTCCGGCTAAATAGGTGTCGATGATCTCGACATTTTGCCACTGCTCGACCGGTAGCTTGGTTAAATTATGGGATAGGATTGTAAAATCAGCCAGTTTGCCCACTTCAATGCTGCCACGATTGTGCTCTTGTGAAATCTGCCATGCGCCGTTAATGGTCATGGTTTTGATGGCATCCATAACAGAAATCTGTTCGTTTTCTCCCAGTGTGTGTTGTCCAGAGCGTGTACTGCGTAATACCGCCCCCTGCATAGCGCGTATTGGGCCAATAGGGGATGAAGGGGTGTCTGTATGTAAACTCACCGTATGGCCAGCCTCTATGGCCGATTGCACAGCCATAAAACGCTTGGCGCGCTCTGGCCCTACAATGTTGTCATGCAATGCATCGCCATAATAATAAATATGGTCGATGTAAAAGCTTGGGGTGAGACCAAGGGTTTTGGCAGTTTTAAATTGTTTGCTGGTCACCAGAGCGTTGTGTTCCATACGATGCCGAACGTTTGTATTGGGCAGAATGCTCTGTGTGTGTTTGATGGCGTTAAAAAATTGATCGGCAGCACGCTCGCCTTGAATGTGGGCTGATATTTGCCAGCCGTCACTGTGGTGTTGATGGACTAATTTATTTAGCTGGTTTTGTTTAAATGTCAGGTGGCCTTTTTCTCCCGCTTTAATGCCCAGCTTGTTTTGAGTGAAGGCATTATTTAAATATGGTTGTGCCATGGCCATACCCCCTGCGTATGGGGAGCCATCAATCCAAAATTTAGGCCCCAGAACTTTAAAAAAGTCGGTGCCGTTTTTAGGTGTAATGCCTGATTTATTTAATTCTTTATAAAGTGGGTAGGTGAATACCCGTACAGGGCTGTCCGCGTGCTGAGCCACGGATTTAAGTGAATTAATATGATCAGGAATAATAGGCTGTAAACCCGGAGCCACTATGGTGGTGTAACCGGCTTGTGCGTAACGCTGCAATTGTTTAGTTAACAAAAATAAATAAGCTGATGGCGGAAACTTAGGCGTAACCTTTGTGAATAACGCCATGGCACCCACTTCAACCACTAAACCTGTTAGCTCTCCATGTTTATCTTTATCAAAATACCCTCCTTGCGGATTAGGGGTGTGTTTGTCTACTCCGGCGGCTTTTAAGGCTAAAGAATTGGCAAATGCACTGTGCAGAGTTTGGCTAATGATAAACAAGGGTTTATCAGGGGACAGTTCGTCTAGTTGTTTAAGAGTGGGTGCTTTAAGTGCGGGGATTATGCTTGGGTCCCAGCCATAGGCGATAACCCATTCGCCAGTGCCTTTGTCGTCAATGCCTTGTTTAAGGCTCTTCATGACTTGCTCGGGGGTGTCGTGATTAAAGCCCGATATATCGATGGTCTCAGCCATCATGGATGCCAATATGGGGTGCGTATGGCTATCAATAAAACCGGGCATGAGGGTTTGGCCATTGAGTTTGATGATACCTGTATCAGGGCCCTTAAAATTTAAAATGGTGAGTTCGTCGCCCACTGCAATGATTTTACCGTTTTTGATGGCCAGTGCTTGCGCGTTGGGTTGAGCTTCATTAACGGTAAGAATGTCCCCTAAAAATATTTTGTGCGCGAATGTATCATCGGCAAAAACACTGCTATTGAAAGCGGCGCTTATTAGAAATATTTTAAGCGCTATAGAGGCGGCGCTTTTAGATAGCAAAGGTATTGAATTAAAAGGCACTTGGACTCCGTGTAAAACAGTATTGGTTATTATTTTTTGTTTTTACAGTACTTGGAGTCTAATGCTTATTGATAGAAAAGCTATGGTCTATTCGGCTAAAAGCTGGAGTTGGGTTGTTGTAAAAATGCCAGTTCTTCGGGAGTGCTTTCGCGCCCTAATATTATATTTCGGTGTGGATAGCGGCCAAATTTTTCAATGATTTTTTTGTGTTGTAATTCAAAGTCCAAATTATTTTGAATGCCATTTTTTTCATACAATTTAACGGCTGTCTCATGTACCACTAATGATTCACTGTGCATAAAAGGCATATATAAAAAACTTTTTTCTACAGCGCTTAGAGAATTGTCAAAACCTTGTTTTATGGCCTCTTGGGAAAGCGTAAGCGCTTGAGGGTCACTGATAAATGCTTGTGGTGTATCACGGTAAATATTACGAGAGAATTGATCCAGTATGATGATCTCGGCTAAATAACCTTGGGCAGTGGTGCGCCACCCGTTTGAATCACCAAGCGCACAATCGCGAGCCGCATTGTATATGTCTCCAAATCGTTGTTTGATGTTGTCATCAAAGGCCAAATCTTTTTGCCACCACATGCTTGGTGTGATTTCTTGAAACCAAAAATCTAATATGTCTTGAGGGCTGTACATAAGAATGCCTAAGGTATGTATGGCTAATAATAGTGTTGAGCCTAGCCTGAATGGCCCTTATTTTAAATGGACTTACCAAAAAATACTGGAAACAGGTTTTGCGTTATTTGTTGTGTAGTGATTGCTGAATTTGAGTTTGAAATGTTTTAGGCAGCCACCAAGACATATCTATGGCAGGGGTGTTGCTTGGTAAAATTGGAGTATCAAGAACAATAAGTGTTCGTGATTCAAGCTTGGCGCGCCTAATGTCGGCCCCTACATACTTTAAAAATAGTGCTTTGAATGAACCGTCGGTCATGGCTATGTTAAGGCCTTTTTTGATGAGTTTAGCCAGTTCAGGCCGCTGTTTAGATACATAAAAGTAAGTGGGCTGCGGATAAAAAAGCATGACGTTGTCTGCAACTCTTAAGGTGTCAGATTGCTGCTTCTGCTCGTCCCATATTTCAAGTATCCCGCGATGGAAATAATCAAACCGTTCAGAGGCCAGTTGTTTGAATAGAGATTGGTAGTTCACATTGGTGACAACGGGTAGTTGATTGTGAGCGTAAATGGGCAGGTCGCTCCAATGTTTGCCGTGGCCACCTACATGCTGTTGCAGTTCTTCAAGGTTATTGATGCTTTGCATTTCATCATGCTTTTCATGTTTGACCAATAATAAACGTAAACCCAGCATGCCTCGGTATATGGGGATATGGATTGGAATGAGGCTTTTTTCACGCTCTTTGGTGCTGATCATAAACTGAATGTCTAATAGGCCATCTATGACATGAGCTTCGCCTCTGGCTTCATTGATGTCTTTTGAGTTGGCGCCCTGAATGAGATATGGGCGATTTAATTTACTCAGGGCAAGGTCCAATACTTTGATGCCAAGCTCGTATCGGGCTTGGTTTTGATAGTGTTTTACGATGAGGGTGTCCGTTGCCCAGCACACTGGGTTTACCAGTAGCCATGCAGAAAACAGTAATAGAACAAGAGTGCGCATAGAGCGGCTTCCAAATAGGGCTCTATGAAGTATAGAGCAGGGTTTGGCTAGGCGCGATGCTCTGAAGCCTCTAAGGCTGGTTGGTAGAAGCAGTAGTGTTGGTCTGTTTTTTTAGCGTGGTACATGGCCACATCGGCCATATGCATAAGAGACTCAATCTCTTTGCTGTGAAAAGGGAATAAAGCGATGCCGATATTCGCTTGTATGGTGAGCGGTTGATGCTTGTACAAAAAGGGTTGCTCAAAGCCTTTTAATAGTTTGTTGATTGAAGCTTGCCATGTGTTTTCATTTACAAATGGCAACAGTATGCAAAATTCGTCACCGCCCATGCGTGCAACCGTATCGCCGTCTCGGGTAATGCTTGTCATTCGCTTAGCAAATTCTTTAAGGTAAGCGTCTCCTGCTTGGTGCCCTAGGGTGTCATTGATGACTTTAAACTTTCTTAAGTCGATATTAATCAACGCGTAGCTTGCCTCACCTCGTAGAGCATTAGCCGAAAGATTCATTAGGCGCTCATTGAATAGTTTTCTATTGGGTAAGCCGGTTAGGTCGTCATGGGTGGCAATTTCTTCAAGCTTTTTATTGATATTTGTGAGTTCTTGGGTGCGCTCTATCACGCGTTTTTCTAGGGCTGAATTTTGTTCTTCGATGAGATCCATTTTATGAATAATGGATTGCTGCATGCGATTAAAGCTGCGTGCAAAAGACGAAATTTCATCGTGGCTGCGTTGGCCCGTTTTGAGGAATTTTTCTAATTCATTGTTCTTGCGTAATTTGTTGGCTTTTTGTGGTTCTAGGTCTTCGGTAATGTGTTTTAAGCGTGCCATGGGTTTGGCCACAAGCTTGCGTGTAAAGAAATAAAAAATAAACCAGAGTGCGGCTGTTTTTAATAATGAATTCACAATAATGAGGGTGAATCCGTAACTCACTCGGTCAAAAACGGCTGTGTCACTGGCGAATAAATGGCAGTCACCAATGTACAGTGGTTTCCCTTGCGCGTTTGTATGAATCAACTGAAAGCTGTGCTGATAAAACGTATTGCCATTGATGTTCTCAATTTTTTTAATGCTTTGAAATGGCTCGGGGAGTGAGCTGGTTACCATGGGGCTGTCATGTTTTATGTTTGATGAGCCTGTTGTCTGAGCCAGGTTTTTACCCTTGTTGTCATTAATTCTAACCGATGCAATGTAATCGATGTGTTGCATGCCTTGGATGGTAAGCTCTAACTGGTTTATGTCGTAACCCCAGACTGATTCATTAAGGCTGGCTTTAAATGTTTTTTCTAGGTTTAGCATGCCGTGTAGCACATCGGATTTTGTATCCATGTACTCAGAGTGAAGTTGCCATAGGGTGAGCGCCACGGTAACTAGCAGGTAGCTACCAAATATATATCGTAATAATTTAAGGCCGATAGAGTTTTTCATGTATGTGAAATACCTATGAGGGCGCATTTACGGGTGAAATCAACAATTGTCAGGCATCTATTTCCAATCGTCATATCTTATTCAGTTTAGACAAAATCGGTAAATATTACAGTTTGGGGCTTAGGATGGGTGTGGCAATGACAGCTAATAGGGTGTTATAGCTTTGGGTTATATTCTGTTAGTAAACTTATAAGTGGCTGGTCTAAGAGCCTGTTTAAATTGCTAATTAGGTTTCTGCAGTGTGAATTTGGGTGTGATTTAGCGAATTGTTTAAATTCAGTTTTTTCTTGCGTCTTTAAATGACTACGACTTTGTAATGAATGATCAGGGGCAGAAAAATTTGAAGGAGTACGATTCAGAAAGCTGAAAAAGTATGGGAGGTAACGGGTTAGATAAGGAAAGAGCTTGCTGTAAAAGTAGGGAGGTACGAAGTGCTCAGCTGAATTTACGTCAGCTTTTATATTAAAAATATAAAAGCTACAAAATAAGTCAGCTAAAGCACTTAGCTATGCAAGGTTCTACTGATTAAACAGCACGAACGTTGTTTGCACATGGGCCTTTTTGACCTTGGCCAACTTCAAACTCAACCTCTTGGCCGTCGTTCAAAGTAGCGTAACCGCCACCAGCTTGGATTTCAGAGTGGTGTACGAACAAGTCTTTACCGCCGTCTTCCGGAGTAATAAAACCAAAACCTTTGTCCGCATTAAACCACTTAACGATACCTTTGCTCATATTCTTTCTTCTTTATAGGGTGAACTTTAAAGACTAAATCCGCTATCACCATTACGAAAGTAGTTTTTGGGTCTAACATGACCCTTGCTAGTTTGCTTACAAAAAATGTAACCCAAGCTGGCAATGTTGAATAGATTATATCACTGATATTCGAATAGTTCTTGTTATATCAAGGCTGCTGGCCCATTTGTGCTACTTTAGACTGCATAAATACATAAACAGGGCTTTGTGCTGTGTTTATAAGGCGTAATGGGCATTTTTGACCCATTAAGTGGCGTAAATAATGGAATTTCTAAATTACTGGTTTCGTTATTTCCCTATTCATTCTTGGAAATAACGAAAACTCATCTGGCAGCTGTGAAATTTTGAGGAATAATGTCACAAATTAAGAGACTCTTTCTGTGAAAAGCCTGCTCACTTACCACATTAAATCGTCTGGAATTTGGTAATCCGCATACGGGTCGTCTTCTTCCTCTTTTTCTAATTCGCTCACATCAACCAAGGATACAATGTACATGGCATTGCGCTCTTTGATTTTCTCTGCGATGACAGAAGGAATGACGTAATAATCTTGGCCACGTTTAGCGATGGCCAACATGCCGCGGCTTAATTGATGCTGCATAATGCTGCTGACTTGAATCTTCTTAACTTTTTTACCGTCTGTGAAATTGTAATCCACTTCACAGCCTTTACGGTCTAAACCGTGTTTTTCTAATAGCTGTTTGATTTGAGCGTTAATGGCTTTAGTGCGCGCTTTTTCATTCTGCTCGGCGTTAAGGGTTTTGTCTTTTTCTAACTTGGCTTGTCGAGCTGCTTCAGCGGCGGCTTTGCCTTCGTCTGTAACGTCTTCACCTTGGCGTATTTGTTTGTCGACTTTTTGCTTCTGACGTTCAGCTTGTTTAACTTTCTTTTTGTTTACTAACCCTGCTTTCAGCAGTTGGTCTTGTAAGGAGGCCATGTATCTACCTATTAATACTTAAATCTAATGGTGGCCATATTAAACAATGCTGAAGGTCTAGCCAATGCTCTGGCGAGATTAATGCTATTTATAGGGGCTAAGTTCTTTGTAGAGTGTTTCTGGGCCGTATTTAAGCTCTAAGGGTAGGCGCTGGGCTTTGCTTAGTTTTTACTTAACAAGGGCATAGCTGTGGTCTATTTGTCGTTCAATTTCACCCTGGGGTAGGCTGGCATCCAATATCAGAGTATTCCAGTGGCGTTTGTTCATATGGTAGCCGGGGATGACAGCGTCAAACGTGTCTCTCAGCTCTTGGGCATGGTGTGGGTCGCACTTAAGGTTCATTTGCGCATGTAGTTCTTGGCTTTGTTTACCAGAGGGGCTGATAAGCGCAAACATTTTACCGGCCACTTTATAAACGTAAACATCAGGATCAAATGGAAAATCCAGAGTGGCTTCTGGCTTGCTAGCAAGGTAGTCAATGCAGGTTTGAAAATTCATGGCGGCTTCCATAAAGCTAGGCGTTAAGACAAGGGTTTAGTGTAAGCTAAAATTTGTCTTTAACGCCACCGCTATGGAGCAAGTAGGATGAGTTACGGGGTCACAATATTAAAGGTGCCCTTTGGTAAATCTAACAGGCT
>Ga0209712_10000194_pt1 | contig 54475 bp, 50 predicted proteins | sample ArcOceMetagenome_FD_187443 | JGI IMG/M metagenome (GOLD analysis project Ga0209712, IMG submission 187443) | Marine eukaryotic phytoplankton communities from Arctic Ocean - Arctic Ocean - Greenland ARC118M Metagenome (SPAdes) (version 2) | ecosystem: Environmental > Aquatic > Marine > Oceanic...
TCTGGTGAAGCCGGTTTTATTACCTTAGGTGATGAAGTCACCTCTGGCTCATCATTGATGCCACAGAAGAAAAACCCCGATGCGCTTGAACTGATGCGTGGTAAATGTGGCCGAGTATTTGGCAGTTTACAGGGCATGTTAGTCACTATGAAAGGTTTACCACTTGCCTACAACAAAGATATGCAAGAAGACAAAGAAGGTTTGCTTGATGCTGTAACTCAGTGGCATATCTGTTTGTGTATTGCGTGTGAAGTGATTGACAGTATTAAGCTGGACTCAGAACGTTGTGCCAAAGCCGCCCGTGAAGGTTATGCCAATGCCACTGAACTAGCCGACTACCTGGTAGCTAAAGGAATCCCATTTAGAACTGCACATGACATTTCGGGTCAAGTGGTATTAGCAGCGTTACAGAAGAAAAAAGCCATCGAAGAGTTAAGCATTGCTGAGTTGCAGCAATTCTCAGACTTAATTGAAGACGATGTATATGAAATATTGCAATTGGAATATTTAGTCGATAAACGCAGCATCTTAGGTGGAACGGGTATTGACCCGGTATCTAAAGCTTTAGACGCTGAGTTAGCGCAGAATAAGTAAGGATTTATTGTGGTCGCATCACACATTGACAGCGTTAAAATCATTCGCAATTCGGCGCCTTACATCAATGCACATAGGGGTAAAACCTTTGTCTTGATGTTTGGTGGCGAAGCCATTGAAGAAGCTAACTTTGCTAATATCATTCATGATATTGCCTTGTTAAACAGCTTAGGTGTGCGATTGGTTTTAGTGCATGGTGCACGGCCACAAATCGATCAGCGGGTAGCATTACGTAATTTGCCACCTCGTTTCCATCAAGGTATTCGTATTACCGATAAACAAACCCTTGAATGTGTAAAAGACGCGGCAGGTTCGGTGCGTGCAGAGGTTGAAGCACTATTGACTATGGGGCTGGCTAATTCACCAATGCACGGTGCACAAATTCGAGTCTGTTCAGGCAATCTAGTCGTCGCTATGCCGGCAGGTGTGCGTGATGGTATCGATTTTGAAAATACTGGCGTGGTGCGGCGTATCGATGTAGATGGTATTAACGATCATCTTAATGATGGTTCCATTGTGTTGTTATCTCCTATGGGATATTCATCAACAGGCGAAGTGTTTAATTTATCTCATGAAGACGTAGCCACTAATGCCGCGATCGCACTCAAAGCAGACAAACTGATATTGTTTAATCACCAAGACGGGATTGTTAGCAAAGAAGGGCGACTACTAAGAAATTTAGAATTAGATGAACTCTATGCCATGTTGGATGAGCCTTTTTACGCCTCAGAAAAACAATCACTTCAAGCCATAGTATCTAGTTTAGAAGCCGGCATTAGTCGTTGTCACACTGTTAGTTATCGTCAAGATGGTGCGCTACTTCAAGAGCTGTTTACTCGTGATGGCGCAGGCTCTCTCATATCCCAAACATTGTATGAACAATTACGCCAAGCGAAAATAGAAGATGTCGGCGGCATTCTTAAACTGATCAAACCTTTAGAAGAAAAAGGCATTTTGGTAAAACGCTCAAGAGAGCACTTAGAGCAAGAAATCGAACAATTTACCCTAATTGAACGTGACGGCATGACAATAGCCTGCGCCGCACTTTATCCTTACATTGAAGACAAAATGGGTGAGCTAGCCTGTGTTGCAACCCATAACGACTATCGTGGCGGCAATCGTGGCGAACGGCTATTAGACTCGATTAAATTACAAGCACGTGAACAAGGTTTACAATCTATTTTTGTGTTAACTACCGTGACAGCTCATTGGTTTCAAGAACAAGGGTTTGTTGAAGTCAGTCTAGATGAATTACCAACAAAGAAAAAACAGCTTTACAACTTTCAACGAAAATCTAAAGTGTTTAAGCTAGCGGTCTAATAACTCAAAAGATAGACCTGCAATGTATTCATACCTGACTCGAACAAAATTATTTTTCGCTACATTATTTTTCGCTACATTTTCTATTAGCATTATGCTCTCTGGTTGTGATTTATTCCAAGATCAAGCTATCAAACAAGTCGAACAATTTATACTTCAACAAAACATTGATAAAACCAAAGAAGACTGGAAAACGTCTTTGCCACAACCCTCAGAATTCACTTTCAGCCAAGACAAAACCTACCTATGGCAGTTAACAACAAGTAAGGGTGATATCACTATTGAGCTAATGCCAGACGTTGCACCTATGCATACATCCAGCACAATTTATCTCACCAATTTAGGTTTTTACGACAACACCATATTCCATCGCATCATTCCGGGTTTTATGGCACAAGGTGGCGATCCACTTGGAAATGGTCGAGGTAATCCCGGTTATAAATATGCGGGTGAATTTAGTGATGACATTAAACATACTCAAGGTGGATTATTGAGCATGGCAAATTCGGGCCCGAATACAGACGGTAGCCAATTTTTCTTAACTTTCACCGCGACGCCTTGGTTAGATGGCAAACACACTATATTTGGAAAAGTTATTCAGGGTATGGATGTGCTTGAAAACATAGAAAAATTGGGTTCCAGAAGTGGTAAAACCAGCGAAGAGGTTTTACTCGTTAAAGCGACTATTTTGGTTCAATAAGTTCACCTTATTGCCTTCGTTTTAGTGCTTTAGTACTCGCAATAGAAAGGCGCTAATATTGGCACACGAAGCCTTGGTACTTTTTCATAGACAATAAAAAAGCCGCTAATGCGGCTTTTAAACTGATACTGGAAAATTTTACTTAACGCCAGCGACCGCTTGTTTTGCCAGCTCAGTAATTTTATCCCATTCGCCGTTGATCATCGCGTCTTCTGGCGCTAACCAAGAACCACCGGCACAACTGACATTAGGCAGAGCTAAATAATCGTTGTAATTGCTGGGGCTAATACCACCTGTTGGGCAAAACTTAATATCAGGGAATGGACCGCCAATAGCTTTTAGGGCTTTTACGCCACCTGATGCTTCAGCAGGGAAAAATTTCAAGTGAGTGTAACCATGATCTGCGGCTGTCATCAATTCTGAAATAGATGAAATACCAGGGATAAGTGCAATGCTGCCTTCGTTACCCGCTTTCAACAAATCAGAGGTTAATCCAGGGCTGATAGCAAACTTAGCACCCGCATCTATGACTTGTTGTAACTGTGCGCGATTTGTCACAGTGCCTGCACCTATGACCGCTTCAGGTACTTCTTTAGCAATTTTAGCGATGACTTCTAGCGCCGCTTCTGTGCGTAATGTGACTTCTAATACGCGAATACCACCGGCAATAAGCGCTTTTGCCAACGGCACAGCATGTTTAACATCTTTTATCACCAATACAGGCACAACTGGCCCCTGGTTAAATATTTCTTCTGATGTCATTTTCCAATTCTTTGTCATTGTATTTAACCTTTACAATTTTGATTTAAATAAGCCATAGCACCAATCAAACCATGATCGGGCTCGGTAATAATGAAAGTCGGTATGCCAGCTACATAATCACGAAATCGACCCTTAGCTTCAAAACGTGCCCGAAAGTCACTTTGTTTTATAAAATTAGTAAAACGAGGGGCAATGCCACCTCCAATATACACGCCGCCACGTGTGCCTAAATTAAGGGCTAGGTTTCCTGCAAAGCTACCCAAAATTTTACAAAACTGTGACAATGTATCCACGCATAATGCGCAACTACCATCAAGGGCTCTTTCAGTAATATCAGCAGGTTCGTCTAACGGTGCTAATATCCCTTTGTGCTTGGCAATAGCTTGATAGATATGCACCAAACCACGGCCAGACAACACTTCTTCAGCAGATGCATGGCCTAATTTATCAGTTAAAAATTGCCATATAGCGATATCCACGTCATCCACAGGTGCAAAATCTACGTGACCGCCTTCACCGTCAAGCGCTAACCAACCGTCAGCGATATGGGTTAAGTGTTTAACGCCTAACCCCGTACCGGGACCAAATACAGCAATGTTGTCTAAATCGTTTGCCTGCCCTTGGCCAACTTGTTCTTTTTGTTGATTAGTCAATACAGTAACGGCATGGGCAACTGCGGTAAAATCGTTAATCACCCCTAACCAATTTAAGCCTAGTTCGGCTTGTAATTGGGAGATAGAGAACTGCCAGTGATTGTTTGTCATAGAGATGACATCACCATTCACTGGGCAAGCCACACCTAAACAACCGGCTGTAAAATCCAAGTTTGGAAATTCAGCAATATAAGCCCCAATAACAGCACCAATAGTCCTATAATCACTACACAAATACTTTTTGATATGGCTCAGTGAGCCACTCTCTATTTGTGCCAAACGAATATTAGTGCCGCCTACATCCGCAACAAACTTTGTCATTTTATTAGTCCTGACCAAAAAATAACGAGCAAGCGCCCTGCTCTGCACCGGTTAATGTTGCACGCATACCTGCAAACATTTCACGACCCATACCAATTTGATGTTTGGCAACGTCGGTGACTTTAGCTTCGCGTTTGGCTAATTCTTCATCGCTGATTAGAATATCCATTGCACCCGTTTCAGTATTTAACTCCAACATATCGCCGGTTTGCACTTTAGCTAACATACCGCCTTTTATGGCTTCAGGTGTCACATGGATAGCCGCTGGCACTTTACCAGAAGCGCCAGACATACGCCCATCGGTGACTAACGCCACTTTAAAGCCTCTGTCTTGCAATACTGCAAGAGGTGGTGTCAAGCTGTGTAATTCTGGCATACCGATAGCAGATGGTCCTTGAAAGCGGACTACAACAACACAATCCTTATCCAACTCACCGGCTTGAAAAGCTTCATGTAATTCAAACTGATCTTCAAATACCACCGCAGGAGCTTTGATTTTGCAATGGGGTTCTTTTAACGCAGACGTTTTCATAACAGCGCGGCCTAAATTGCCACACAAAACAGATAAACCACCGTCAGCTTTGAATGGTTCTTTAACAGTCGCTACCACTTGTTTATCAAATGATTCTGTTGGCCCGTCACGCCATACCAGTTCACCATGTTCTAACATAGGTTCTTTGGTGTATTGCTCTAACCCTTCGCCACATATAGTTTGTACATCGTTATGCAACAACCCACCTTGTAACAATTCTCTGATCAACAATGCCATTCCGCCTGCTGCGGTAAAGTGGTTAATGTCGGCTGAACCGTTAGGATAAATACGAGTTAATAATGGCACAGCACTTGAGATATCGGCAAAATCATCCCAATTGACTATGTACCCTGCAGCTTTGGCCACAGCAACTAAGTGCATAGTGTGATTGGTTGAGCCACCGGTAGCCAAAAGCCCCACCAAACCATTTACTATGGCTTTAGCATCAACTATGTGTCCAATTGGGCGATATTCATCGCCTAAATCAGTAATACGGGTAACTTGCCTTGCAGCAGCATCCGTTAATGCATCACGTAATGGAGTGCCGGGATTAACAAATGACGACCCAGGCAGATGTAGACCCATGATTTCTACAACCAATTGATTACTATTGGCAGTGCCATAAAAGGTGCAAGTACCAGCGGAGTGATAAGATTTTGATTCAGCATCCAGTAATTCTTCTCGACCCACTTTGCCTTGAGCATATAGTTGACGAATACGGGCTTTTTCTTTGTTCGGGAGACCTGAAGGCATAGGCCCTGCAGGAACAAATACTGTAGGCAAATGACCAAAACTCAATCCACCAAGCAATAAACCAGGGACGATTTTATCGCAAATACCTAACATCAAGGTTCCATCAAACATATTATGTGAAAGCGCAACAGCCGTGGCCATTGCAATAACATCACGGCTCATTAGGCTCAGATCCATACCCGGTGTACCTTGAGTCACACCATCACACATAGCGGGTACGCCACCAGCAAATTGGGCAACACTGCCAACTGCATTAATCGCCTTTTTCAGCTGAGCTGGGAAGGCTTCATAGGGCTGGTGAGCAGAAAGCATATCGTTATAAGAAGACACTATCGCAATATTTGATTTAGTCATGCTACGCAAGTCGGCTTTGTCATCGGTGCCACAAGCAGCAAAGCCATGGGCTAAGTTACCACATGACAACACACCACGATGTGGGCCTTGCAAACGTGCATTTTCAATTTTTTCTAAATAATTTTTACGTGAGCTTTGGCTGCGCTGAATTATTCGGTCTGTGACTTCTTGGATAACAGGGTTCATGGATTTTTCCTATAACTTAAATTTAATCAGGGTGCCCACAAAAGCTCGACATCTGCGTTTTTAATTACTGCTCGGATTGGCATAACCAAGGCGTCGTCATCTGACAAAACCGTATTTAACACATCTTTTTTGGTCTCACCGGTGACATGCAAAAATATTTGATTGCTGTTTAATAATGCAGGCAAGGTTAATGACATGCGTTGATTGGGTGCTGTTGTAGGCTTAACTGCAATAAATGTATCACCGGACTCAAGATCTAAGCCTTGGGTAATTTGCTCTGAACAAGGAAACAATGACGCAGTATGGCCATCTTCACCCATACCTAAAATCAACACGTCAAATGGCGTTCGCATTTTTTGTAGATTATCTGTACATGTTAATACAGCATCTTCGGCATCGCCATGTTGAGTTTTCAACGCTACAAAATTAGCATTTGCAGCATTATTAATGAGTAACTTGGCACGAAGCATTTTTTCATTTGATGCATCGTCGGTATTATCTACCCAACGTTCATCAGCCAAACTAACATCAATTTTGTCCCACTCTAAATTAGTTTTAGACAAAGCATTAAAGAGCTCAGCAGGGGTTCGCCCGCCTGAAACTACTAAGCTTGCTCGTCCATTTTCTTCTATACCATCTCTAAGTAATTTAGTGATTTTACGAGTAAAGGCTGTATTAAGTTGTTCAGCTGTTCTAAATTTTGATTGCGTTAACGCCATTATTTTTTACCTATTCTGCTTTCGTACCAAGCTCTATCTTCACGAGCTAGTAACGCGATTGACGCTACTGGCCCCCATGTGCCTGCCTGATAGGGTTCAGGTGGCTCGTTGCTGTTTTTCCACGCAGCTAGAATACCATCTACCCACTTCCATGCAGCCTCTACTTCGTCACGACGAACGAATAAAGCTTGATTACCCAGCATGACTTCCATTAACAGTTTTTCATACGCATCAGCGATACGTTCATCTTTGAATGTTTCAGAAAAGCTCAGATTCAACTTTGACTTTTGCAAGTCCATGGAACCTCTTCCAGTTAACCCTGGCACTTTATTCATAACAGTGACTTCAACCCCTTCGTCTGGTTGGAGTCGTATGGTCAGCTTATTTGGTGGTAACTGCGGAAAACTGTCTTTAAACAAGTTATGAGGTTGACGTTTGAAGTAGATCACCACTTCACTGGTTTTATTCGGTAGACGTTTACCAGTGCGCAAATAAAATGGCACACCAGCCCAACGCCAATTGTCTAACTCAACTTTCAAAGCAATAAATGTTTCGGTGCGGCTTGAGATATTCGCATCAGGCTCGTCTAAATAACCCGGTACTTCTTCGCCTTTAACAAATCCACCTACATATTGACCACGAACTGTATTTTGACGAACATTGCTAGCATCGATAGGGCGTAACGATTTAAGTACCTTGAGTTTCTCATCACGAATACTATCGGCATCTAAATTAGCAGGTGGCTCCATCGCAATCAGAGTCAGAATTTGCAACAAGTGATTTTGCACCATGTCACGCATTTGCCCCGCTTCGTCGAAGTATCCCCAACGACCTTCAATACCTACTGATTCGGCAACACTAATTTGCACATGGTCGATACAGTTGTGATCCCAATTAGTAGCAAAAATTGAGTTAGCGAAGCGCAAAGCGATCAGATTCAGAACGGTCTCTTTACCTAGGTAATGATCAATTCGATAAATTTGAGTTTCATCAAAAAACTCAGCTACCTGATCGTTGATCACTTTAGACGATGCCAAATCGTGACCAATGGGTTTTTCCAACACAACTCGCATACTTTTATCGATAATTTTAGCCGCTTTTAGTCCACGACAAATATCGCCAAAAATAGAAGGTGGTGTAGCAAAATAACAAACCATCAGACGGTCGGGATCGACATGCTCTTTGAATGCTTTATAACTATCTGGGTTTTTCATATCGACTAATACATAGTCTAATTTTGCTGAGAATCGCTCCCATGTATCTTGGCACAGCTCTTCTTTACTAAATTTTTCAATATTTTCTTTTACAAGTGCGACATATTCTTCTTGGCTGATATCTTGACGTGCTACACCGATCACTTTTGTTTCGGCGTGCATCAGATCAGCTTTTTCGAGTTGATATAGAGAAGGTAAAAGTTTACGTCTGGCCAAATCGCCTTTTGTGCCAAACAAAATGAAATCACAAGGTTCGAATGAATTTTCCAAAACCATTTTTTCTGCCTACTTATTTTTTGATAGATAGTGTTAATTGTCATAACGAATTGCAGTTACAACTTAATCAACAACGCATAAAGTAAAATTTAACACCATATGTAGTAATTTTACAACTTTTCACAACGTTTTGCTGCTAAAACTATCGTTATGAGCGTTTTTAGTCCATTAAACCGAAATATTTCCTGTTAAAAAATTACAACTATAGTACTCTGATGTTATAGCTAACTGTAATGTTGGCCTCTGAGTGGAACCAGTATAATGAAGTTTTTGATGCTCGCATGAATATTCTTGAAAAAATAACCCAACATAATTCTGTCTTTAGTAAATCTGAGCGCAAAGTTGCAGAGGTCATACTAGCGAATCCACAGACGGCGATACACAGCAGCATTGCTACGTTAGCAAAAATGTCTGGTGTAAGTGAGCCTACAGTTAATCGTTTCTGCCGCAGATTAGATACCAAAGGTTACCCCGATTTTAAACTGCATCTGGCCCAAAGCCTCGCTAATGGTACGCCTTATGTAAACCGTCATGTCGAAGAAAACGATGGCCCTGAAGAATATACCCATAAAATTTTTGAATCGACTATGGCCTCACTCGAGGTAGCACGCCAATCAGTTGATATAGCCGCGATTAACCGGGCTGTAGACTTATTGACTCAAGCGCAAAAAATATCCTTTTTTGGATTAGGTGCTTCGGCTTCAGTTGCTCATGACGCATTAAATAAATTTTTTCGATTTAACGTTCCAGTCATTTATTTTGAAGATATTTTAATGCAACGTATGAGCTGCATGAACTCCGGTGAAGGTGACGTAGTAGTATTGATTTCGCATACAGGCAGAACGAAGAGTTTGGTAGAAATAGCCCAAATAGCTAGAGGCAATGATGCAACTGTTGTAGGCATTACCTCTAAAGACAGCCCTCTATCCAGAGAATGTAACTTAGTGTTATCTCTTGAAGTCCCTGAAGATACTGATATGTATATGCCTATGGCCTCAAGGATTGCTCAGTTAGTACTGATAGACATATTGGCCACTGGCTTCACATTAAGAAGAGGCAACAAATTTAGGGAAAACCTTAAACGAGTAAAAGATACGTTGCGCGGTTCAAGGTTTGATAAACGTAGCGATTAATGTAAATCGCTTCCTTATTTTAATAAATAGAGCCAAAGGCTCTTTTTTATTAGAATAATTTCACTTTTTGGCCGTTTTGCACTACCATTTTTGTAATAAAATTACATTTTAGTTAATTTATAACTATTTAGCCTTTGTAAGTATCTACAAAGAAAACTATCGCCTTATAGAGGCTATGCTTACATTATTGAACTGCGCCAATTCTAAGCAGCACGTTCGGCTTAGATAGGTAACATATGCGCCATAACAACAGAGCACCCAAACTATGTTAAGACGAACAAAAATACTCGCTACCTTAGGTCCATCCACAGATACAGTGGAGCAAATTGAAGCGATTATTAAAGCTGGAACCAATGTGGTTCGAATGAACTTTTCTCATGGAACGGCCGAAGATCATATTAACCGAGCAGATAAAGTCCGCACCGCAGCGAAGAAATTAGGTAAATACGTCGCTATTTTAGGTGACTTGCAAGGGCCAAAAATTCGAGTCGCTAAGTTCGTTGATGGCTCAATTATCTTAAAGATTGGTGACCACTTTATTCTAGATGCCGATATGGGCAAGGATGATGGCAACCAGCAAGCTGTTGGAATTGACTATAAAGCCTTACCTCAAGACGTCAACAAAGGCGATTTATTATTACTTGATGATGGACGTATTCAACTTAGAGTCACCAGTGTTGAAGGTAATAAAGTACATACCGAAGTTACGGTTGCCGGTAAATTATCAAACAATAAAGGCATTAACCGCCAAGGCGGCGGTTTATCTGCTGAAGCACTCACCGCAAAAGATAAAGAAGATATTGTTACCGCAGCAAAAATTGGTGTGGACTATCTGGCGGTGTCTTTCCCACGCTCTGGTGACGATTTGCGTTATGCCCGACAACTTGCTGAAAAAGCGGGTTGTTATGCGATGATATGCGCCAAAGTAGAACGTGCTGAAACCGTTGCTTCTGACGAAGCCATTGACGACATTATTGAAGCATCGGACGCTGTGATGGTTGCTCGAGGCGATCTAGGTGTGGAAATTGGCGATGCCGAACTCGTTGGCGTACAGAAAAAACTTATCGCTCGCTCTAGGCAGCTGAATAAAGTAGTGATTACCGCCACACAAATGATGGAGTCGATGATAACTAGCCCTATGCCGACTCGTGCCGAAGTTATGGACGTAGCGAATGCAGTGTTAGATGGCACCGATGCAGTAATGTTGTCAGCCGAAACAGCCGCTGGTGAATTCCCAGTTGAAACAGTGGAAGCGATGGCACGGGTCTGTGTTGGCGCTGAAACTCATCCAAGCGTCACTATGTCAAAACATAGAATGGATGAAGCGTTTAGTTCTGTTAGCGAAACGGTTGCGCTTAGTGCAGTTTATTCAGCTAACCATTTAAGTACTATAAAAGCGATTGTCTCTTTGACCGAGAGTGGTAGTACCCCCTTGTTAATGTCACGTATCACTACATCGCTATCCATTTATGCTATGTCTAGGCATGAAAGCACTCTAAATAAGATGGCATTATACCGTGGTGTTAAACCAGTGTTTTTTGATTCAAGAGGCAGCGACCCGGGTCAACTTAAAAAAGATGTTGTGGCCATATTACTAGAAAAAGGCATTTTGGAGCCAGGCGATCAATTCATTATGACCTACGGTGATGTTATGGAAACAATCGGCGGGACTAATGCTTGTAAAATTGTTACCGCTTAGGGATAAACCCTAACTTAATAAATGTTCTGAATATAAACGAGTCGCTATGACTCGTTTTTTTTGCCTAAGTATTGATTAACAACTCAACTACTTATTAATAATCAATATAGATGGCCATTACCCAAATAAATTAAAATCATCGATAATCCCCATTACACTTAACACACAAATTAATTGGAGTGTCTAATGAGTACAAATAAAGAATTCGATATTGTTATTTATGGTGCGACTGGTTTTACAGGTAGATTAGTTGCTGAGTATTTGGTTAAACAATACCCCGGCGATAATTCGGTAAAATGGGCAATGGCTGGCAGAAGCGCTGAGAAACTAGCTCAAGTACGTGACGAAATAGGCGCACCTGCAGATACTCCTTTGGTTGTCGCCAACTCTGACGATTTAAGCTCAATCCAAGCTATGCTAGACAGCACAAAACTTGTGTTAACAACCGTAGGTCCATATCAATTATACGGCTCTGATTTAGTGGCTATGTGTGCTAAATCCGGCGTGGATTATGTAGACTTATGTGGTGAGCCAGTATGGATGAGCGAAATGATCCCTGCCCATGAAGAGGCCGCTAAAGCCAGCGGTGCACGTATTGTGTTCTCTTGTGGTTTTGACTCTATTCCATCTGACTTAGGTGTTTATCATTTACAGCAATTGGCCAAGGAACAATTTGGTCACACTATGCCTAGAGTAAGATGTCGTGTTAGAAAAATGAAAGGCACTTTCTCAGGTGGCACCGCAGCAAGTTTTAAAGAGACGCTTATAGCGGCTAAAAAAGACCCAGCTAAAATGCAGGCACTTCTTAACCCATTTTCTCTCACCCCAGGATTTGTGGGCGCTAAGCAACCTTATGGCAATAAGCCTTACTACGAAGATGATCTAGGCTCTTGGGTGACACCTTTTGTGATGGCGGCGATTAATACACGCAACGTTCAGCGCTCTAACTTTTTATTAAAAAGCGAATATGGCGATGACTTTGTCTATGACGAAATGTTTATGACAGGACCAGGTGAAAAAGGTGAAACCATCGCCAACGCTATGGCTAATGACAAAAGCATGGGCGGCGACGGTGGTCCAAAACCTGGTGAAGGCCCAAGTAAAGAAGAGCGTGAGGCCGGTTTGTACGACATGGTGTATGTCGGCTCTGACGATGAAGGCAATGTCATTAAGGTTGCAGTAACAGGCGACAGGGACCCTGGATATGGCTCTACTTCAAAAATTATAACCGAAGCAGCGATCTGTTTGGTAAATGACGCAAAAGATACTAAAGGTGGTATTTGGACTTCAGCTCCTGCTATGGGCGACAAGTTAATTAAACGTCTTGTGGCAAATGCTGGATTAACTTTTACTCAAGAGTAAATTTTAAGATAAGGGGCTTGTTGTTATCTGCGAGCCCCTAAATATGTTTCAATTTGTATGTTATTAATTTTACAGTACTTAATAAAGCGACGCATTAACACCCTATAAAACCGACCACACACATCTCACACAATTTATTTAATTATTGCGGTTTATAAACTGATTTTTCCACGCATATAGTCAACAGCCCTGCCATTTAATAACACCCGATTACCAAGCACTTGGCATTCCATTTGCCCTGTTCTTTGTGATAACTGTTTGGCTTTAAAGCTATTTTTATCAAGTTTTTTTGACCAATAAGGCGCTAATTCACAATGAGCTGAACCTGTAACAGGATCTTCATCGACTTTAAGCTTTGGGAAAAAACATCGGCTCACAAAATCAACATCGCTACCAGCTGCAGTAACCACCACACCTCTTAGATCGAGGGTCTTCCATAATGCAAAATCAGGAGACAGTGTTCTTACTGCTGCTTCATCATCAAGTTCAATAATGTAGTCGAAGGCCGCAGAAACGGCTTTAGCTTTTATACCCAATCCCAACAACAAATTATCAGGTGCTATAACGGGCTTTGGAAAAGATGCAGGAAAGTCCATTTCTAACCCATTGGAATTTTTAGTGACGAACAAGTCACCACTTTTAGTACTAAAACAAATTTCAGGCGTTTCATGGCCTAAATGTTGAAACAGTACATGTGCCGCAGCTAATGTTGCGTGACCACATAAATCCACTTCATGAGACGGTGTAAACCAGCGTAATTGAAACTTGTCCTGATAAGACACAAAAAAAGCCGTTTCAGACAAATTATTTGCCATTGCAATCTTTTGCAGTAACTCGTCAGCAATCCAAGATTTTAAGGGACATACCGCTGCAGGGTTACCCTCAAAGACTTGTTCCGCAAAAGCGTCAACTTGAAATATGTCTATTTCAATATTATTTTTCACTTTGCTCTTATGCCCATACTATTTTTGCAAAAATTTCATGCCCACTCCCCATCTATTCGCAAAACCCGGCCAAGGATCAGATAATTTGCCATCTGCTTGTTTGGTTTGAGTACTGTTTTCACGTTTTGGTAAATACTCACAAGATGAGGCTTGTTGTTTTACGTAACAGTCTAAAAAAGCCAATGTCATATGCTGGTTAACACGGTTGAGAGTCTCGCTACTCCAGCTAGGTTCGTAATAATGACCTAAGTCGGCATCCGCAGCATAGGCGACTTCTGGCGCAGGGTGCGGAGCAATATTATGACGGGCATTTTCAAACACCAGCATAAAGCTGTCTTTTGCTGCTGATTGTTCAAATAACTTTTTCACACCTTGTTCATAGCCAGATACGTCGTCAAGATCTCCGGTGACGTATAAGCTCGGTACTTGAATTGCATCCAATTTATGTAAATTTTGCTCTTGTCCCCAAGGGGCATAAGCCACCATGGCTTTCCAGCGGCTATCGACTTTTGATTGCCCCGCATTACAAATATTGAATACCGGTACTAAGGCTTTTGCGGCAGGTTCAGGGAAACCGAAAGCTTGCAAACCTTGCTGATTAAAGTTGTAGCAACCGCCTACAGTATTCACCGCCCCATAACCGCCCATGGAATATCCGATTACAGAAGCTTGGTCAGTATTCACTACTTTAGCCAAATCAGACTTGGCTGATGTGAAATGATCCAATACAAACTGTTGGTCACGGGCGCGATTGATTAAGGTACTCGGAAAACCAGCAAAAGGGGCGTTTTTAAAATCAACTTCACCGGTAGTGGAGTCTGTATGATCTATTCCTACAACTACATAGCCGTGGCTAGCTAAATGCTCTCCAAGATAGAACATGATAGTACGATAGCCAGTATATCCATGGGATAAGACCACTAGTGGATAGGTTTTTTCTGGGTTAGTTTTTGCGTCTCTCACACTGTGACCCTGGATTGAAAATGCTTTGTGAGTTCTAGTCACATTTTCATACGTCGCTTGAATGTCTGTTTCCTTGATGACTGCTGGGTACCATACTTCTAGAGTCAAAGTACGGTCTTCCAAACTTTGATAATCTGTGGCGCTAAGTTGCTTTGGGTTAGTCGCCTTTATTGTCTGTACCCCAACTGAGTAACTACCTCGCTTTCCTAATTCTGGGGTGACGTCAGGTTGAGATGAGTATAATTCCTGGGCTCTATCGGCAGCACCGGCATCATCGGCTGCAAAAACATTAAAAACCAAACAACTACAGCACAATAAAAAAGATGCTCTGAGTGTTTGTTGAAACACGGTTTTAAAGACAGTCATGACTATATTCCTTGGTATTATTCTGATTGAGGAGGGTTATTAGTCGCCATAAATTGATTAACGCGCTGCATAGCGTTTTGACGGATATTGCCATAAAACAAACTAAAGTCGAGTATGTGGTAACTCTTGTTAGGCTGATCTAAATGATTTGAGAACGCATTATCTACCTGCGGCATAATTTCTAATCTGCCATCTTGCTTACATTGTGCCCAGGTTAATTCGCTAGTCAACGCAGGCAATTCTTCAAAAATAAATCCAGGGTTATTAGCTAAAAGCATATTCAACGGGGTACGCTTAAAATCAACAGGCATAGCACCAAGATGTTGGCTTTTGGGTATTTTGTCTTGATGACTTTGCCAGCTCAATGGATTGACACAGACAGAGGGCTTAACACTATCGTCGGCTTGTCGATTGAGTTCCCAACCAGTCTTATACCAATGAGGAACTTTCGCATCTAATTCGCCTCCTTGCCCGTATACATCGTAACTGATAATACAGCCAAGCTGGTTAGCTTCTTCACATACAGTGATCTGTTCAAAACCTCGGGTAAATTTATCTTTGGGTAACCAATAACCGACTAAATAAGCTGCGACGAGTTGATCGAATAGCTTAGTATTATCCACCTTTTGTTCTAATAATCGTAAGGCGTGTGTTGTACCTTGGCTATGCCCGACTACAATAAATGGTCGGCCCTGATTATAATGGGTTAGATAATAGTCAAATGCAGCTTCTACGTCTTGATATGCCAAGTCTAAAGCTTGGGTGCCCAAATCAAACTTTTCAGGTATAAATGATTGTAATTGGGCTTCGCGATAGTGCGGTGCATAAATATTACAACAACCGTTAAAAATACTGGCCATGCTAGACAACATATATTCGATTGATTGAGCTTCGGAGTTTTCGATTTGCATGGTGGAATTCCAGCCCCCTGGGCCAACAAATCCAGTTGAGTGAACAAAAAACACATCTACCGCTTTATCTACTATATCGCCACTGGTGTCTATGCCTACAGGCACTAAATCAGAGGTGTTGTTTTTATGTGGATGAGCCACCCAAAAATATTCGTTATCAAAGTCAGGGGCTGGCGGGGCGTCAGCTAAAATAAAAGTGTTTGGGGGAGAAAAATAGTTAAATACCCATTTCTGACCAAACAAAATCAAAATAATTAACAGGCATACTACGGGCAAAAAAAACAAAAAAAACAACTTCTTAAGCAATCGCATATAGGTATCTCAAAAAACATCTGCGACAACTTAGCTCAATATAATGAATCAGAGCAACCGACAATTTTCTGCATTAAGCAATACGATGTTTTATCTCTGGAGATCGAATCAACTAGCAGAGTTGCCATTAACCCTGTACCAGCCAGCAATGCTATATCGATCGCTCCGACTGGTAAGGACTTCATGAGGAAAAGTATCACTAAGGAAAATCATACAACTATTAAACACCGGAGGCACAATTAGCAGAGGTGATACTTGCTCATCAGCATACAAAAGTAACTCACCGCCATCATTTTTACCCCAGTCAGGGTTCAAATAAAGTACCGTGCTCAAGACCCTATGACTTCGTACCCTTGATGTATCACCTTTAAAGGCATCCAAGTGTCGCTGATAAAAATCTCCAATTGAATAATGCGAAAAATGACATTCAAAATCGAATAGGCCCATAAATAGTCGCCTATTCAATCCCATTTTCAAGTGCTCCATGCATTCTAAATATGACTGTTGGGTGACAGAAATACCGTTAAGCCACAAGGTTGAATCAGTTCTCACCTCAGAATTTATTTGTAGGCTGTTATTTCGACCAATACCGGCAGGTTTAAATTCAACTGAGGCTAAGCGTTTTGCTTCAAGCAGTAATTGATCGGCAAGCCACTCTGGTAAAAAGTCCTGTAATTGAATAAAACCTTGTTGCGCCAAAGTGTCAGCAATTTCATCGATTAACTGTTCTGTAAAATATGTATTTTCAGTAATCTGTGTCATATCGATACCGGGTAGGTTGTTCCCATCATTTTAACAAGCGCATGCCAATAATCACTAGTGTTAATCCACAAAAGTGCATCCAACCTAAGGGCTCTTGCAATAAATAGTTGGATAAAATGATCGTCATCAATGGGCCAACCGCGCCAACAATTCCAGCCTTGCTCGCACCGACTATTTTCACTCCTGCACTCACTAGAAATGAGGGTATAAGGGTACAAAAAATGGCGATGCTAGCAGCACCTGCATACATAGGCCATGTAAAAGTGGTGAGATCTTGCACGCCAACTGCTGTAGCGTGCATGAGCATAGTCACCACAGCACCAATCATGGCAATACAAGTAAACCGTTGGCTGCCAATACGCCGAGAATAAATTTGGTTGGCAATCATGTACCAAGCGGTAAAAATACTAGCAATGAACACCAATAAACTACCATACCAAAGATTGTCGCCACCAAAGCTCAAATCAGCCAAAAAGAATAAACCAATGCCGCTGTATGCCACAATCAAAGCTAGCCATAGACGTGGCGAAACGGTTTCCTTAAGAAAAACCCAAGCAAAAAACATCGATATAGCGGGATAACAAAACAAGATCATCCGCTCTAAGCCTGCACTGATGTATAACAGCCCCTGTAAATCAAGAAAACTAGCAATGTGATAACAAGCCACTCCAGCCACTACTGCGCCTATCACATCTTTTTTTGTTACACCCCAACCTCTTCGCGACACTGTCCAGTAAAGGATACCCAGATAAAACGGCAAAATAATCAACATTCTTAAGGTTTGCAACTCGAGCGCGCCAAGCCCAAGTTGAAATAACATTTTTACTATAATGGCTTTGCTGGAGAACAACAAAGTCCCTATCACTACAAAAAATATGCCTTTTTGTTGCTGCGTAAGGATCATTTATGTTCCGGCTTGTGAGCCTTTCCCCATAATAAAATGCAAAATGGCTGTGAGGTGTTATGTGCAGTCAAATGAGAATTTTGCTGGGATCTAAGATAGCTGTAACTGATTAGCATTTTCGATACATATCTGCTGAGTTGTCACAAAAGTATTTTGGATAAGTGCCGCATCGCTGCTGGCTCGATGACGCTGCTCTTTCATTTGTTGAAACAATCTGTCTTTGGTTGCGTGCCATAGCGACATTTGTGCTTCGTTTAAAATCATTTCCAGCGAGCTAACGTGGAATTGTTTGGTCACGTTAGCCGCGTGAAAAAGCTTAATTAGCCAAGTATCATCTACCACCCAACCATCTGAATAAACGACCTGCCCCATCAAAAATTGATTGAGTTGCAGACAAACCTGTTGTGCCGACAAACCTTTTTCTGCGAGTAATTGCCGACTAATGCCATGCAATGATTCAGCTTCTTGGTCCCAGTGGGTCCAATCGCTTTGTGGTTTAATCAAGCTGCAAAACCTTTTGCCTAACTGATCTATGACCCCCACTTCAATGGGATAACTTAACGAGCCAAAACCACTGGCTTCAACATCAATAATAACAGGGATAGAAACACTGGCTTGAACTCTAAGATTGCTCACAACATGCCTAGTCATTTATTTGGTGGTTAAGAAATTAACTTTACTCTAAAAATCAATTATAAAGATAGCAAAACAAAGAATAGCTAAAAAATGAGACGTTTAAAGTTACTCAACCAACGCATTAGAATAATGCAGATTGCGCTGGTTATCGACAATAATGCCATCGTACCCTGGTGTACGGTTTAACAAGTCCATACCTTTTTGCACACCCAAAACAAACACTGCGGTAGATAATGCATCATTCAATGTACTACGTTGACCAATGATCGACACACTTTGCACCTCATAGGCCGAAGTACCTGTTTTGGGCGATAGAATATGGTGAAACCGTTTTCCCTCTTGTTCAAAATAACGCTCGTAGTCACCTGAGGTCGATAACGCAGTATCAGCTAAGGGTAAAACCACTGCCTGTTTATCTTTGTTACGTGGATCACGAATACCTACCATCCACGGTTTACCTAACCTGTCACCGAGCAGTTTAGTATCGCCACCTGCTGTCACTAAGGCGTGTTTAATCCCACGTTGTTTTAGTATATCGATAGCATTGTCTACAGCATGCCCTTTAGCGATGCCCCCTAAATCAATTTTAACATTGGGATGGGCGAAAAAAATACTGTGTTCATCGATGTTGAACTTAATATGTCGGTAATTAATGGCCTTTAACAACTCATCAATTTGATCTTGTTGTGGTTTTTGACCTTCTCGATAGTTGTACAAGTAGCCTACGCTGGCAAAGGTGATATCAAATGCACCATCGGTCTCCTTTGCAAGTTCAACTGATAAAGCAATGAGTTCGAATAACTCCATAGATACTGGCACCGCAACTACAGCAGCATGACTATTCAGCTGACTCAACTCACTGCTTTCAATATATGGACTCATTAACTGATTAATACGCTGCATTTCGGCCATCACAGCTTGTATTGCATCATTACCTTGCTGCTCGGAATCACTCCAAAGCTCTACGTGAATATTGGTGCCCATGATCCCTTGATCATCTTCAAACCACTCTGCATATGAAAGCCCTGAATAAACCAGCATACATAACATTAAAATGGGTGAGACCTTATCCTTCATACTTATACCCTGCATCTTCACAGTTTTAATTCTAAGCCGAGTTGATAAAGGTGATTTTTCTTTAAGTCATATTGTTCAGCCGTCACAGCAGCTGCTTTTTTAAGGGGTAATTCTTTCATTAAAAGTTTGAGTAAATTGAGTGCATCAGCTGAAACTTCGGTCTGATCTTGTTTTTCTCCTGCAATCATCAGTACAAATTCACCTCTTTGATGATTTGCATCAGCCTCAAGCCAAGTCAAACAAGCTTGCGCGCTTCCTGAGTAAAACGTTTCAAATGTTTTAGTTAGTTCTTTTGCTACCACCATTTGACGGTCTTCACCCAATTCAACTACGATTTGTCTGACAGTATCTGCCACTCTGCGGGGAGATTCATAAAACACGCTGGTGCTGGTTTCTGTTAATAAACGCTGCAAAGCTTGCTGTTTGGCCACAGCCTTGACCGGTAAAAAACCCTCGAACTTAAATCTGTCGGTTGCTAAGCCAGCGGCACATAATGCAGTGATGGCAGCACACGGTCCCGGCAATGGCACAACCTTAACCCCGGCCTCTCTACATTGACTAACCAATCCATAACCTGGGTCGCTAATCAATGGCGTACCCGCATCAGAAATCAAGGCTATGTTTTCACCTAGGTTTAGCTTTTCGATAAGCTGTCTAGACCTCTGCGATTCATTATGATCATGCAATGAGGTCAATCGCGTCGAAATATCATAATGTTGCAACAAACGCTGGCTATGCCGAGTATCTTCAGCCGCAATCAAATCGACTTCAGCCAATATGCGTATAGCCCTGTGTGTGATGTCCTCCAGATTGCCAATAGGCGTGGCGACGATGAATAACGTGCCTGGTTCAGTCAATGATAACTCTCCAAATTAAAGCGATTGCCTAAAGTATTTCTAAGTATAAGTTTTATCTCTCAACCTAGTCACAAAGCATTAGATATTTATATCCGGTACTATAAACTAAAACACCCATATTTCCTCAAAATAAAGGCTTCAGAACAGCAGGGGTGCTTCAATTTAAGGCAGGTCAATGAATTAATATCGACCACATTCTGAATTGGCCTAACGTAGAAGTGGAGTAGCCTGTTGTTCCCTTTAGGGTGGGTTTTAAAGCGATTTATTCTGCGTTGGCGATTTTTGACTTAGATTGCTGAGTCTGCAAATCGCCGTCTTGCCTTGGAGGCCCCGCCTAAATAGATTTAAACTACCACTGAAACGTTTATTTTGAGGTAACATGGGCATAATATTATTTAATGGGTAACAGCGATGAGTCTTCGAACATTTGTTGTATTATGGATCGCTATTTTGTGTTTTCTTTCTTGTTCTAGTAGTAACACTCGGCAAGCAAAAAAAAACACGGTACAGCAACCTCAAAAAATTATCGAAGTAGCAAAAGACAGTGATTACTTCCTGACCCAAGCCAAACAGAATCATGCAAAAAACAATGATGTATATCAACGTAATGATTACCTGATACAAGCCACCGAAGCACTGCAGAGAGAACAAAAATGTCACAAAAGCATCAAGCTGCTTAAAGTACTGCACCCTGAGCTACAGGACAACCGTCATAAAACTCATGCCAATCTTATTTTAGCGGAGTGTTACTTAATATTATCTGATAACGCATTTGATAGGGTTGAAGCCATACTCGCAAACTTGACTGGTGCTTACGATTATCAAGCGCGCATTGCATCATTGGAAGCTCAGCTTCAAGTTAACAAAAAGCAATGGCTAAAAGCCGCAAAAGCGTTACAAAACACCGATATTGAAGAACTAGAAAAAATCCAAACAATTTGGCAATGGGTCAAAAAACTAAATTTGGCTGAATTGGAAAAAGCTCGACTTTCGGGATCAGAGCTGCAACCTTGGTTGCAACTTGCCATCATAGTAAAACGTTTTGCATTAGAGCCTGAGCTGTTTAACCAGCAATTAGTCAGTTGGCAAAGTAGACATTTAGGTCACCCATTGGTGGCTAATCTTCCAAAAGAATTACGACAGTCGTTACTGCAATTGCCGATAGAAGCAAAACGTATTGCTGTTTTATTGCCATTAACGGGCAGACTTGCGAATCAGGGCTTAGCCATAAAAGAGGGTATCTTGGCCGCATATTTTGAAAATTTATCTGATGTAGAACTTATCCAAAACAGTTTATCTGAGAATGTCGGTCTACTAGACGATGCCACTCAAAGTAATACCAAACAGTATCGTGAAATTCAATTTTTTGATTCCGCCTTAAAAACAGCACAACAGCTAAATATGCTTGTGGCTGATTTTGATGTGGTTTTAGGTCCTTTGGTCAAACAACAGATTATTGAACTAACCGCTGTTTTACCCGAAGATAAAATACTTTTGGCATTAAATAGAGTCGAATTAAAGGCTAATACACCTATCTTAGAAAAATTGGATAATACACTAGAGACTAATTGGACCCCGGCAGAACATTATTACTTTTCATTAGCGCCAGAAGACGAAGCTCAACAACTGGCGTTACATATCCAACAAAAACAATTCGTAAGACCTATTGTTTTCGCGGCAAATAATCCTACAACACAAAGAATGGCTGAAGCATTTATTGCTACTTGGCAAGAAACGCCCAACGCCACTCGGCCAGACTTAACCATATTCACCGACAACAAAGACATGCGTATTCGTGTTTCAGAAATGTTAGATGTAGCCCAAAGCAAACAACGCATTAAACAAATGGAAGTGATGGCTGATGTCGAAGTTTTTGGGGTGGAAAGAAATCGTCGTGATATCGATGCGATAGTTTTGTTTGCCAACCCTGAACAAACCCAACTGCTCAATCCCATTATTGAGGCGAGTCTAAGCCCTTTTGCCCGAAAATCACTATCGGTCTTTGCATCCTCACGTAGCTACAGCTTAGATTTAAACAGCAACAGTCTCAGAGATTTACGTAACCTAACATTCACTGACATGCCTTGGATGTTACCTGGTCATAGCTGGCAATCCTTGGCCAATCAAACCACACAGCTTTGGCCACAGAGACAAGACACCTTGTTAAGATTATTTGCTATGGGTTTCGACGCATACAACTTACTCCCTAATTTGCGACGATTAAAGGCACTTACGCAACTCGCCAGTAGCGGTCTAACCGGTAACATCAATGTTGACACTCATGGCGTGTTACACAGACGTTTGCCTTGGGCTCAAGTTGCCCAGGACCGAGTGAAATTACTTGCAATGGATTAAACAGGCACTCTCTACTTCAATTGGCAATGAGGCAGAGCGTTTCGCTAGAACCTTCTTAGAACAGCAAGGTCTTACATTTATTATGCAAAATTATCGGTGTCGCACAGGTGAAATAGATTTAGTCATGCAAGACGGTGAAGAACTAGTGTTTGTCGAAGTAAAATACCGAAGCCAAAACAAACACGGCTCTGCAATAGAATTTTTTCATGCTAGTAAAAAACGTAAATTTGAATCTGCTGTTATGCACTATATGCAAGATAAAGGTTTCAACCCTAGTATTGTCCCACATAGAATTGACTTAGTGGGCATTGAGGGAAAAGGCCAGCAACGGCAAAACATCGATTGGTTAAAAAGTGTTTAACCCATCGCTACGAAAAGCAGCAACTAATTTCTTAGGAGTATTATGTTAGAAAACATTAAGGCAAATTTTACTGAAAGTATTCAAATCAAAATTGCCTCAATTGAGTTATTACCCGAACCCATTTCTAACGCTACTTACATGATGGTAAACGCACTTATAAACGGCAACAAAATATTATGTTGCGGAAACGGTGGCTCGGCGGTTATTGCACAGCATTTTTCATCATTGCTAGTGAATAAATTTGAACGTGAAAGGCCCAGTTTACCTGCGTTAGCACTTACTGCAGATGTTGCAACAATATCTTCAATTGCGAATGATTTTACATTTGAAGAGGTGTATTCAAAGCAAGTTAGCGCCTTAGGCCAAGCAGGGGATATTTTATTTGTAATATCCACCAGTGGCAATTCACATAACGTGATCAAAGCCATGGAAGCAGCACTTAGCCGTGACATGACAATAGTGGCTTTAACAGGTATGGACGGAGGCAAGATGGCAGGGTTAGTCAGCCAACATGATGTGGAAATCCGCGTACCGTCAAATCGAACCGCACGGATTCAAGAAGTCCACTATCTTGTGGTACATAGTCTTTGTGAAGGAATAGACAACTGTCTGTTTCCAGAAAATTTTCAGGAGTAAGACATGCTAAAATCAAAAAAGACAGTTTTGCCCTTAGTACTCTCTGCAACATTATTATTGCAAAGCTGTGCGGGGTTAATTATAGGTGCTGGGGTGGGAGCTGTATCTGTCGCACATGATAGACGTACAATAGGCACCCAGGTTGACGACACAACAACAGCCAGTCGCATCTCTATTGCCATGTTGAATGACACGGCAATAAAAGAACAAACCAGTATTTCTGTTCAAGTTTTTAATGGAACCGCTCTATTAGTAGGCCAAGCTCCTACTCAGGCGCTGATGCAACAAGCAGAAAAACTAGCTTCGTCAGTCAAAAACATAAAAAAGCTGCACAACCAAATCCGTTTAGGCCCACCAATACCTGCAAGCATAGTAGCGAATGATGTTTGGCTCGCCTCAAAAGTAAAAACCAAACTGATTGCTGATAAACGTATTGATGGTCTTCACATTGAGATAGAAGTCGAAAATGGTGAAGTATTTTTAATGGGTCTTGTCAGTGAACAAGAGTCGAATATTGCAGTAGATATCACACGCAACATCTCAGGGGTAAAACAAGTAATAAAGGCATTTGAATATACTTAGCCGTAACCTTGGTTAACCAATACTTTTTTTAAATAAAAAAAGCGCCTTGTAGGCGCTTTTTTTTTGACTGACTATTTCTAGTTAAGCTATTTAACAACTGTTAACGTAGGCTTACCTTTTTTAGGCTTTTGCTCGGCTTCATTGGTTACAGTCTGTTCTTCAACTTCATCTGAACCAATATTTTCCTCAACAGTAAATACCGTACCCGCACCATTTTCTTTGGCATAGATAGCTAGTACTGCAGGGCAAGGAACTACTATATTCCTTGGAACACCGCCAAATCGAGCATCAAACATGATGTGATCCAGACCTAATTGCAGATTACCAGTAGACGATGGTGAGACGTTAAGCACTATCTGTCCGTCTTGCACAAACTCCTGAGGTACTTGGGTACCAGAGTAATGTGCATCTACCACTATGTAAGGAGTGAGATTGTTATCTACAATCCACTCGTAAAATCCGCGTAATAAGTATGGCTGATTAGGTGTCATATCACTTCTACCCCTTATAGAGGGTTGTGTATTTCACGTTCTTGGTCAGTTAATGACGCGATGAAAGAAGGTCTTTCAAAAATACGCTTCATATACGCCTTAACGTCTTTACTACCGGTACCAGTTAATTCGATACCCAATGCAGGTAAACGCCACAATAACGGTGCTAAGTAACAATCAACTAAACTGAATTCTTCACTCATGAAATATGGTGTTTCAGCGAATAATGGCGCTAAAGATAAAAACGCTTCACGTAGTTCATTACGAGTCGCTTCTAAATCGCCCTTCTTAGCCATGATTTTTTCAGCTAACACATACCAATCATTCTGAATACGGTGCATCGTCAAACGACTCTGACCACGAGAAACTGGGTAAACTGGCATAAGAGGTGGATGCGGGAAACGCTCGTCCAAATATTCCATGATAATGTGCGAGTTATATAAAACCAGCTCTCTATCAACTAGAGTAGGCACAGTTCCATAAGGATTTAGTTCAAGCAAATCTTCTGGCAATTCATCAGGAACCGTAAAACTGATTTCTACGCCAACACCTTTTTCGGCTAACACTATACGTGCTTGGTGACTGTATATATCTATCGTGTCTGAAAACAACGTCATTATTGAACGTTTATTGGCGGCTACAGCCATCTAAATTTCTCCTAAATTTCATACGTAATCGCATTATGCCGAGGGCATCTATGCTTTTATCTTTGACTAGTGATTAGTAAGTCAATCAACTAATTAAAAACGGATAAGAAAGGGGCTTATACATTATATATAGCCCCTTCCAAAAAATTTTGCGGATTATACACCAAATTCCAAACAAAGTTTTGCTGAATTAGTGTACATCTCTCCAATAATCTTTCTTAAGTAGATAAACCAAAGCTAGCAATACTAATAGGAAAATCATGACCCAACGGCCTATAGATTCCGACTGTAAACGTGAAGGCTCACCGACATACACTAGGTAGTTAACCAAATCTAATACTGCTTTGTCATATTCGGGTGCGCTGAGCTGACCACTTCCGTCAGCTTTTAAGCCAACATAACGGTCGACCATTTCTCCGTCTACCAACATTTTCTCATACGTTTTGCTTGGCACACCTTGAAGTTCTTGCAGCACATGAGGCATACCTACGTTTGCAAATACTAGGTTATTTACACCAAAAGTAGTTCCGTCTTCAGCATAAAAAGATCTTAGGTAAGTATAAAGCCAATCTGCACCACGCACCCGACCCGTCAATGTTAAATCAGGAGGTGGCGCACCAAACCATTTAGCTCCAGATTCAGTAGGCATAGCATTTTTAATATGATCACCAGGCTTGGTACCCGTAAACTGCAAGTTTTCTTGACCGAGTTCTAACGGAATACCTAAGTCTTCAAAAGTACGCTGGTAGCGTTGATATTGCATTTGATGACAACCTAAACAGTAATTCATAAACGTCTGTGCACCGGATTGCAAAGACGCTTTGTCGGTTAAATCATATTCAGCTTTATCAAGAGGCACCTTACTGCCACCAGCAGCGCTAGCTAACATAGGTAACAACAAGCACAATACAAAAATTATCTTTTTCATTCTGTGATCCTCGCTGGTACTGGAAGAGTCCGTTCGTTTCTGCTGTATATAAACAATAAAACAAAGAAGCCGAAATACATAATGGTCGCTATTTGCGATGCAGTAATTTTCCAAGCTTCTTGAGGTGTACCCCCCAAATAACCAAGGAAAATAAATACCGCAGCAAAAGTAAGCAGATTCCACGTATGTAAGCCACAACGGTAACGCCAAGATTTCACTTTACCCCTATCAATCCAAGGCAATAAAGCTAAGCAAATAATGGCCGAGAACATAGCAATAACACCGCCCAATTTATGGGGTACAGCTTTTAAAATTGCATAGAAAGGTGTGAAGTACCAAACAGGGAATATATGCTCAGGCGTTTTCAAAGGATTAGCAATCTCAAAGTTTGGAGCCTCAAGAAAATATCCTCCCATTTCTGGAGTGAAAAACATGATGTAACAAAACCCCAGTAAAAAGATGCAGAATCCAATTAAATCTTTCAACACAATATGCGGGAAAAAGGGCACGATATCGTTAATGATGTCGTATTTATCCGTATAGTATTCATGAATTTTATATGTGGTTTTTTCTTCTTCAGTTAAAGAGCCTTTCTTACGTTTAACATCTGTTCCATCTGGGTTATTTGAACCCACTTCATGCAGCGCTACTATGTGCAAGAACACCAATATAACAATGACTAAAGGTAGAGCAATTACATGCAGCGCAAAGAAGCGGTTAAGTGTCGCCCCTGAGATAACGTAATCACCTTGGATCCAAATAACTAAATCAGGACCAATTACTGGAATAGCACTAAACAAAGATACAATTACCTGCGCACCCCAATAGGACATTTGCCCCCAAGGAAGTACATAACCCATAAAGGCTTCAGCCATTAGAGCTAAGTAAATAAACATACCGAACAACCACAGTAACTCACGGGGTTTTTGATAAGAACCGTAAATCATGCCTCTGAACATATGCATGTAGATAACAATAAAGAACGCTGATGCACCTGTACTGTGCATGTAGCGAAGTATGTAACCGTATTCAACATCACGCATGATGTATTCCACTGAAGCAAATGCTTCTTCAGCAGTTGGCGTGTAACTCATAGTTAACCATATGCCTGTGACAATTTGGTTAACTAAAACGATCGTCGCCAAAAACCCAAACATGTACCAAAAGTTCATATTTCTGGGAGCCGGATATTGAATTGCGTGCTGATTAGCGACGCGCATTATGGGAAGACGATATTCAACCCAGTCCATCAAATTTTTCCACATGTTATGCTGCCCCTTCTTCGGAACCAATCAAAATAGTATTGTCATCAATATACATGTAAGGCGGCACAACTAGATTTAAGCCTGCTGGTACGTTTTGAAAAACTCGGCCAGCCATATCAAATTTAGAACCATGACAAGGACAGAAAAAACCTTCTGGCGCACCCTCAACGTATTCTTCAAATGCACCATCCTTTAAATGTTGTGGTGAACATCCTAAGTGAGTACAAATACCCACTAATACCAAATATTCTTCTTTTAAAGAACGATATTGGTTTTTAGCGAATGCTGGTTGCTGCTCTTCATCAGAATTGGGATCTTTAAGTTGATCTTCAAAACTAGCTAATGAAGCAAGTAATTCAGGTGTTCTACGAGCTATCCAAACTGGTTGGCTTCGCCAGATAACTCTGATCAGCTGACCGGGTTGAATTTTACTAATATCCGCTTCTACATCTGCACCAGCAGCTTTCGCTTTGATACTAGGGTTCCAGGATGCGATAAAAGGCACTGCTGCACCGACTACACCGATACCACCAACAACAGATGTAGCTACCGTTAAAAATCGGCGTCTATTACTGCTAACTGGTTGGTTTTCGGTTTTAGACGAATCATTCGCATCTAAAGATACATTGCTCATCCACTAATCTCCGAGGGTTAATTTGACTGACACTTCACATTTTGAGTGACACATGACTTATACGAGACTCAATAGATAAAGTTTTTCTATTAACCGAAAATGATAAAAGAAAACCCACATAAAAGACAAGGAAATCGTCAATAAAATGAAGAATTACCGATACTTAACGGAATTTTAAGCAAATATTGATGTCATGCCAGTTTTTTGTACAAAACGTAGGCAATAAAAAACCCAGCAAAAGCTGGGTTTTTGAAAAGTGTTTGTCGTCGAACAATTAACGTTTTGAGAACTGTGGACGCTTACGTGCTTTATGAAGACCAACTTTCTTACGTTCAACTTTACGTGCGTCACGGGTAACAAAGCCCGCTTTACGTAATGCTGGACGAAGTGTTTCGTCAAATTCCATCAAAGCACGTGTAATGCCGTGACGAATTGCACCAGCTTGACCACTAATACCACCACCGGCAACGGTGATGTAAATGTCAAACTTTTCAGTCATTTCAACTAATTCTAGCGGTTGACGCACGATCATACGTGCAGTCTCACGACCAAAGAATACGTCAAGAGGACGTTTATTTACTACAATGCTTCCACTACCTGCGCGAAGAAAAACACGAGCTGTGGAACTTTTGCGTCGGCCAGTGCCGTAATATTGTGTATCTGCCATCTGTAATTGCTCCTTAAATGTCTAAGACTTGAGGCTGCTGAGCAGCATGTGTATGCTCAGGACCAGCGAAGACTTTCATTTTGCGGAACATATCGCGTCCAAGTGGACCTTTTGGCAACATACCCTTAACCGCTTTTTCAATGATCATCTCTGGTTTGAAAGCTTGTAACTTCTCAAAGGTAGTATCTTTAAGACCGCCTGGATAACCAGAATGAGAATAGTAAATTTTGCCTTTGGCTTTGTTGCCAGTAACAGTTACTTTCTCAGCGTTGATCACAACTATGTAATCACCAGTGTCCACATGAGGAGTGAACTCTGGCTTATGCTTACCGCGTAAACGGCTAGCAATCTCAGTCGCTAAGCGACCAAGAGTTTTGTCTGCGGCGTCAACCACATACCATTCACGTTTTACCGTTTCTGGCTTTGCAACAAAAGTTTTCATTTTAAAATTACCCGAAATATATAAATAATCGTTACATGATTTTGTGTCCGGTATTTAACTACCGACTGCTACACAAAACCGCTAAAAATCAATACCTTGACCCCTTCGAGCCGTATGATTCATCCGCTTTCCCACAAGCGGGGGCAACTGGGCAGGGCGCGAATTATACAGATGTTAAGAGAAAACGCGAGCGTAAATTTTGAGCTTTTATTAATTAGCTGGCTTTTAACAGTTGTTTATCGCTTGGGTACTAAAAGAGCAGGGTCTAATCTTTCCTTGAACCAATTAATTCGCCAATCCAAATGTGGGCCTGTAGCACGACCGGTAGCACCAATTTCAGCTACCAAGTCGCCTTGTTTCACTGTTGTTCCGGCTTCTACATGACCTTGACTTAAATGCAAAAAAGTAGAAGACACGCCGTGCCCATGATCGATAATCATTGTGCCGCCTGAATAATACATATCTGCAACAAACAAAGTCACAATACCATCAGCAGGTGCATATACAGATGTACCCGTTGGTGCAGCCACATCCACACCAAAGTGTGGACGCTTGGGTGTGCCGTTGAATACACGCTGACTACCATACACACCGCTAATGGGACCGGCCGCTGGCCAAATGAAATCTTGATAAAAATCGGTACGTTCATCATCCAGGGTTCGTACTTTGGAAATTTGTCGGTTATCTAACTTAATACGCTCGCTCACTTCTTTAGGAGGGCTAACATATTTACTAGGAATGCCTTCAATCCTTTGAATATCGTAAGTTCTGGCCTGCAACTTCAGAGGCTTAATGTGCTCGACGCCCTTGTTATCTAACCATTTAAGTTGTTGTGTTAATTTGGCATCTCGACCAAAACCAAAAGCAAAATAACCATCAGCTGATATTTTTAGTGGTTTGTCGTTTAGCCAAACTTGATGTCCAACTGGGACTTGGCCACGAATTAAACTACCTTGGGTCATTTCACCTTTTAGCTCAAGACCATCAGCACAGACATTTAAAGCAATAGCACTAAAAAACAAAACTAAAATTAGTTTACGCAAAAGCTATTGCTCCTTTACCCACACCTTCATAAGCTAGCACTCTAAAATCACTACCTGCTGACATACGTTTATGTTCATCGGCCATAAATTGAGCTAAACATTCTACTGTTGTATCAGTATCCAGCATTTCTGATTCTTTTTTAGGAATAGCCAGTTCAAATCTGCCTTGAGATGATTCGTAGGCAAATACATGATGTTGTTCAAAGTCACCTTCAGGCAAAGTGAAAGCCGTATCGCTAGCATCAACGATGTCTTCTGTAGAGCCTATGTAGATATCGCTCCAACGTTTAGCCCAATACTCTTGCCATTTGATGCTTTCTTGCTGGTTTTCAAACACGATAACTTTAGAACGGTGACCATGGGCAATCCGTTGGCAGTTGCCATCATGCTTTTTAAGACCATGGGTGTAGTGATAAAATGGTGTGTTAATAACTTCTGCACGTAAATTTAGTTCGATACCTGCCACGTTCTCAGGTAAGTGAGTCGCAATCACATCTTTGAGATAATCACTCACCGAAGGCATAGTGACATTTTGTGAATAAACAAACGCGTAGGCTTCAGCTGGGCAATTTAGATGAATAGATTTATTGTTAGGCCGAATAAAGTCAACTTTTACTCTGTCAGATGTTTCGTCATGTTCAACATGGCTATATCCGTGTTCCACTGGCACTAACAGTTTATGGTCGATGTATTCGTCTATAAGTTGTTTCAGTTGTTTCTTAACTTTACCAAAGTCCAACACCATGCTTTCTTCATTCAAATCACCGCTTAGGATCACGTCTACTATCCAGCTTTCTCCTACCATGCCACGCTCTGGGCAAAGATAAGAGAAATCCATTACGGTCAAATCATTAACGAATAATTGCATAAAAAGTGTGTATATCCTGTTCTGTAATTGTAACTTTTACTATAAAAAGCATCTAGCGCTATATTATAAAGATAACCAGTCAGATGTCAGCTTTGTGATTTCAAAAGTTGATCTTTTAAGTTAGGTGGAATGCCCCTGATCATCAAAGTATCAGAACCCGCATCGTAACTCACTCTGTCACCTAATAATTTACGCTCAAAGCTGAGTGATACACCGCCGCCTTGGCCACTGAACTTAGCTAAGGTTTTTAACACGCCACGATCGGCTTGGAACTGCTCTTCAACTGGCAATTCTGCACTTTGGTTAAATTCCTCAAAACTCACATGATCACTGGGAAGTTTTGCAGCTAGTTCTTGAATTTGGATATCTTCCCCCAGTTCCAGTTTTTCTTTGTAATAATTAGAAACCGTTTCGCGCGCTTGGTGTTTTTCTTGTGGGTCTAATTGTTCAGCGGCTAGAAAAGCATCAACAGTCGTTAATAATTGCTTATTTTGTTGTTTAATATCCACTAACTCTTCACAGCCAATAAAGTGCATAAAAAAGTCAGACACTTTTCGCCCCATGCGCCCTTTGATAAAACTGATATAACGTAACTGGTCAGCGGTCACGGCTAATTGAGTCAAATCAATTCTAACCGCCAACTGCATTTTGGCTAAATCTAAATGGTCGCTGCTGGTCAGTTCTAAATCACGATTTATTTCGACATGTTGCTTAGTATTAATAATCGCTATCATTAAATAGTCAGTGGCTAAAAACTGATAATGACTAAATACCACAAAACCTGTTTCAAGTGTTCCAGTATCAATTAAAGACTTCTTCAACAACTCACTAGCTTGAATACTAAATTCAACAAAGTCATGTTTCTCAGTCTGCATGTCTTCTAACAGAGTTTTAAATGATACGCCGTGAGGGGCCGCATTTTGCGGCTCTTCATTAGCTGACGGCTCTTCATTGGCTGACGGCTCTCGACTAACACTAACTATTTCAGCGTTTTGAGCCACAAAAGCACCTACCCCTTTTCCGGGTTTAGTATTAAAAGCGTGATTAATCTGTTGAGCCAAATTTTCAATTTCTGGGCTCACGTCAAAACAGCTAGTTCGAGGAACTAGAGTCAATTCTTGTTGTTGATTAACGGCCAACTGGTGTACAACAAAGTGATGGATCAACGCACTCACATTTTTTCCTTAACAAAAATCAATTAAATTTAATCGCTAACTCACTGGTTTATTCGCATTTTATCTAGACCATTGTTACTATCGTCCTAATATACAATGCTAATATTTTTGAGCTAAGCAACATGCCACAACAATCCAAATACTCTGACAGCCAATTTGAAGCCATTATGCATGACATCATTATTGCTTTAGAGAAAAATCAAGCGAACCGAGACCTATCACTTATGGTGTTAGGTAATGTAGTTACTAATATTTTCCACCAGCAAGTCCCAGAGAACCAGCGCCAACAAATGGCCGAACAGTTTACACAAGTGCTATTAAAAAGTATCAATGGAAAATAAAAAAAGGTCGACACGTTAAATGATCCTAGCTGAAACCCCGCGCAGAAAATTAGTCACCCAGTTAGTCAACTGGGGTCACTGGTTTGCGCTGCTTAATATTGTTATTGCAGTCACTATTGCCGCCGTTTATATTCTTAATTCTCCAGCACCTGGCTCAGCAATCGGCACATTTTACTTATTCACTAATTGGATAAGCCATATTGGTTTTTTGACATTTTTTGGTTTTGTCATCCTTATCTTGCCACTTTGTTACTTAGTCCCTAATGCAAAAGCAGTAAAAGCACTGAGTTCTGTGTTGGCAGCTTTGGGTTTGGCTTTGTTAGCTTTTGATGCATTACTCTATAATAAATATGGGGTACACCTAAGCGTTAACTCAGCAGAACTTATCCGTAATGAAACACAAACCGCCATCGCTCAGTTTGGTTGGCAGCAATGGGGCTTTTTACTGCTACTGTTTGTTGTTTGGTTGTCATTTCAGCTAATTGTTGCGAATGCGTTATGGCAACGCATCGGCAGATTACAAAAACGCAAATTAGGCTTACCTATTAGTATATTTTTTGTCAGCTGTTTTGTTATCAGCCATGCCTTGCATGTTTGGGCCGACGCTAAGCTGTATCAGCCCATTGTGCAACAAGACAACATGTTCCCCTTATCATACCCGGCTACTGCTAAAACGCTGATGGCCAGGTATAGTTTGCTTGATATAGAAGACTACCAGCAGCGTAAAGCTTTACAATTTAATCAAACAATCAAAGGTATTACCTACCCAGCTGAGCCAGTTTACTGTTCAGTTGATAGCAGCAAAAAAGTTTTGCTATTATCAGTTGTTAAGGGAGAAATGCCGAGCCCCATATCTGGTTTGTCCAACTTTGAGCATCATTATCTACTGCAATCGTCTTTAGATAATGGCATCACTACTGTTTTGTACGGGTTACCTGAACTGTATCACTCTGCTTTACAAGGTTACTCGCCATTATTACTGCAGTTACCTAGTTCCATGGGACTGAGTGTGTCTTTGTATCTCGCTAATACTAATAATCAGCGGCTCAGCAGCTATCAACAAGATTGGCAGCAGTTTAAACAAAACATATCCAGTGCCACGAGCAATTTATCTATTGGTTTTGTGCAGGCAGAGCAATTAGATGAGCTTTTAACAGAAAATATTTTAGCGCAATATCAAGTTATAGTGACCAACCTTGTTGACCAGAGCTCTTTAAAAAATGCATTGTGGACCAACTTTGCGGTCAATAAATCCATGGCTAGTTTAGAAGATATAGCTCCCACTGCATTAGATTTATTAGGATGTTCGGCACAAGCCAAAGCATATAGCACTGGAAATACCCTCACCCAGAAAAGCAACCTCAACTACCTTGTCAGTACACAAGGCAGCAAAGTGTTGTTATTGACCAACAAACAACGAATCGAAATCATGAAAAATGGCAACGTACGTGTGTTTGACTTAAACACTGGCGAAGAATCCTTCAATCAGGTTGAACCCAATATTCTTAGCCAAGGAATTAAACACCTAAGTCGCTTCTCCGCTAAACGCTCGATTAAACCTTTGTAACACGGTTAGTAAACAATCAGGCCTATTAACTTAAAAGGCTTGATTGTTTGTTCCTAGCAGTTGTATTTATACACATATTTTCCACTTCCGTGTTGACAGAATATTAAAAGCACCCTAATGTAAATGATAATCGTTATCATTTACATTAGGGTGCTTTATGTCTTTATCCCACAACTTTACTTTTTCAGCTTTAGAAATGTCCGTTCGATATGGTGATGGCAGTAGTAACAACGAGGATATTATAAGTTGCTACGTGCACATGGGTTTAGACCGCGCCAAAAACCTCTCGGAGATTACAGTCGTGCAACATGCACATATGCGCGTGATCAATACCTTAATTGACACTATGTGCGATCACTGCCTTACAGCTGTTTGGCGTAAACAATGTTATCGCTATATAAAACGTCTATTGCCGCTGTTATTCGAAATGTTAGATAAACAGCAATACCTGCATAAAACCCAAGAAATCCAAACTTTACACGCATATTTCTTTGAAGATAATCAAGATAAATATCAGCTACATAACGCTGAACATTCAGACCTACCTAGTATGAAAAAACAGTCTTGAATCGCCAATATTTAACAGGAGTTTGCCATGATAGAGTACAAATACATATGTGTTAATCATAGATTTTGGGTCGATGCCCATCCAAAGGAAGCTTTCAGCAGTGTTCAAAAAATGACTAAAGTAGCGGAACACTTGCTACAAAAAAATCAGCCTCACAAAGCGATACCTTTTTTAGGTACCGCATTTGAAACGGCAGAAATCATTTTTGATAAACGCTTAGAGTCACCACAACTTACCACAAGTTTAACCTCATTAGCGATTATGTTGGCACATGCCTATGCCTCAACTAATCAAATTGATACAGCCAACGCCTTACTGCAACGTCTGAATAATAAAATGAAATGTGCAATTGACTGTGCGCTAGGTTACGCCACAAAAGCCGCGTTTTTTGAACACTGTTCTAGAGCGATTACCGAAGCAAATATTGAAATTATGTTTAATCCTGCTTCGTCAACAGTCAACACTAAACAGTGTTTACAAATTCACTAAAATTAATTTTCCACTTGACTTAATATTAATACGATCAATAATGAGAACTATTCTCATTAACATTAAGCAGTCCAAACATGAAAAAGTCTTCAATCACTCTAGCCTTGCTCCTAGCATTCTCACTCACCGCTTGTGTAGACGATGGTGATGACGGTATGCAAGGGGTTGATGGCGCTGACGGCGTATCAGGAACAAATGGTACTGACGGTGCAAGCAACTTTGTCACGAGAACTGATGTGATCACATCAAATGCAAATATTGCCTACGCCGCCTACGCAGACTCATTAATTTCAGTCAAAACTATGCGCGATACACTTGCCACATTTATTGCCCAGCCTACAGAAGCCAGTTTCAGCAGTGCTAAACAATCTTGGTTAGCATCTCGCGAACCCTATGGTCAGACCGAAGTTTATCGCTTTAGAGCCGGCCCAATTGATGCGGTATTAGCCGATGGCACAATGGGTGAAGATGGCGATGGACCTGAAGGTCGAATCAATGCATGGCCTTTAGGTGAAGCAATCATCGATTATGTCGCTGTTGAAGTTGACGGTGACTCTGGCCCAGAAAGCGCGGCCAATGCATTAAGCGGCAACGTTATTGCGAACACTACTGACTACCCAGTTATCGATGCCCAAACCATTCAAGGTGTGTCTGAATTTGGTGAAGATGAAAGAAACGTGACAATAGGTTATCACGCAGTGGAGTTTTTACTTTGGGGGCAGGACTTAAACGAAGATTCAGCTGGTTCAGGAAATAGAGATTCAAGTGGCGGACAGCGACCAGTAACTGATTTTTCTATCACTTTAGGTGAATGTACCTCCGGTGACGTTGCGGTAACAGATGATATCTGTGCTAGGCGCGGCGATTATTTGTTAGCCGCAACCGATGTATTAATTGCCGATCTAACCACTATTGTTGAAGCATGGGAGCCAGGCGCTGGGGTGCATTACAATGCATTTATTGCAGGTGGTGATCAGTCATTGGCAAAGATATTAGAAGGAATGGGCCGTTTAAGCTACGGAGAGCTAGCCGGTGAACGTATCAATATCGCTTTAAAAACCGATTCACAAGAAGATGAACACTCTTGTTTTAGTGATAACACCCACAGAGATATCTTCTTGAATGCTAAAGGTGTTCAAAACTCTTTCAACGCTAGTTATACGCGCATCGATGGTGAGCAAATTGAAGGCGCATCTATCTATGATTTAATGGTAGTTGAAGGTGAACACGAACTTGCCAATAGCTTACGTGCTTCACTAGAAGCGACTATGGCAGCGGCCGCAGTTGTCGATACTAAAGCCAAAACAGGTACACCGTTTGATGTATTAATTCAACAAGGCATTAACCAACCTAATGTTGTCGCAGTAATCGACACATTGGTTAATCAAACTGATTTCATCGAACAAGCCATTGTGGCTTTAGGTGTTACCACTAACGATTTACGCCAAGATACTGAAGAACCTATTGGTGGTTAGTTCGACATAATTGGAAAGTTATTAATTGGGGCGAATAGGCCCCTTTGTCGTTTCAAAAAATGAGTGGGAACGTCTGGAAAGCAACATGAAAAGTATTACTATTATGCCAATGCAACCTTTAAAAATTGCGGTGGTTTTAGCGTTTCTAACAGCCTGCGGAGATGGTGGTTCTAACGTTCCCGTCACACCACCTGTTGTTGTAACCCCAACGCCAGATCCTGAGCCAGTACTTGATCATAGTGGCTTAACACCGCTAGAGGCATCAACCATCGATGATGCTGAATACTTATCTGGTGGCGATGTCACACTATTTATTACAGATGAAGATGCGTTCAGTACCCGTCCTGACCTTATTGCTGGGGATTTTACTTTAGATGGTAACTTTACTTCAGGCGATCACATTTTTAGAACTCCCCACCAAGATGCAGGGCCTTTGCTTAATACCAGTAATTGTCAGGGATGCCACCTAAATGATGGGCGAGGAGTGTTGCCGGACAGTATTGAACAGCCCTTTACCAGTATGCTAGTCAAAATTGGCGACAGTCTAGGCGCGCCAGATCCTATTTATGGCGATCAATTACAAACATTTGCTGAACAAAGTTTTAGTACCTCCGACTTTACTTCAGGCTGGCCAAGTTATAACGGTTCAATTAATGGCGATGTATTAGTAGGTGAGGCATACACCTATATTGAATTTGAAGAAATAATCGGCAGCTATCCAGATGGCACATCCTATAGTCTGCGCAATCCAGTATATAAAACCAAAGACTTAAGTTTTGGTGATTTTACCAGCGATATACGTTTTTCTCCGCGGGTCGCACCTCAAGTATTTGGGGTAGGGTTATTGGAAGCCATCCCTGAACAATACATACTCGCACTGGCTGATAACAACGACAGCAACAGCGACGGCATTTCGGGCCGAGCTTCAATGGTCACCGACCTATCTAGAAATGAAACCCGCCTTGGCCGTTTTACTTATAAAGGTCAAACCCCAAGTGTTCTCCAGCAAGGTGCCGCTGCCTATCAGGGTGATATGGGGATTACCAGTAGCCTATTCCCAGATGAACCTTGCAGCGAAGCACAAACAGCATGCTTAACTGTTGCCGAGCGAGAAAAAAAAGTTGGAGATCAATACGACATCAGCGATTTAGAGATGGCTCAAGTCGAATTTTATAACCGCGTATTGGGTGTACCCGCTAGGCGCGGATTCAATAGCAACAACGCACAATGGGATACCAACATAGCAGCAGGACGCCAACAGTTTTTTGAAGTTGACTGTATTGGCTGTCATACACCAAGACATGTCACAGCAGAAGCGCCAGGCAGTGTGCTAGGAGAAATATCATTTAGTGGGCTACAAGAAAACGCAGCACCCATCGAAATGTTATCCAACCAAACTATTTTTCCTTACACCGATTTGTTATTACACGATATGGGTGGCAGTTGTGCTGTAACACGCGAAACAGCTGATGAGCAAAGTTGTTCAACAGGCGAAGAGTGTATGTATGTGCAACGCTGCAACGGTTTAGCCGATGGCTTAACACAAGGTATGGCATCAGGCACCGAATGGAAAACACCTGCTTTATGGGGAATAGGCTTAGTACAAACGGTGAACCCAGCGGCGACCTTCCTCCATGATGGACGGGCACGTACTATTGAAGAAGCGGTGTTATGGCATGGCGGCGAAGCACAAGGTAGCTTAACTGCCTTTAAACAACTTAGCAGTGAGCAACGCTCGCAAGTACTGGCCTTTATTGAATCACTTTAATGGCTAGCAATAAATGATAAACAATCGATATTGGCTCATCATTTTGATGACCTGTTTTACAAGCTGTAGCAAAGTATCCGTGCCCGATTTTGAGCAGGCAGAACACTTGCCTGCCGGTGGCATGACAGGAAAAGGCTTGTCTGATAGAAGTTTTGTTCAAGTGGGCAGACATGTAGATCGAAAAGAAGAGTTACTCTTCTGGACCGGATTTTCGTTGTTTCGTGATCCTTGGGTGATTGCGCCCAGCTCAACAGAAGATCGTGATGGTTTAGGCCCGTTGTTCAACACTCGTTCTTGTATTAGCTGCCATTCTTCAGGGGGCAAAGGCCCAGCGCCACAAGAAGGCCAATCTAAACCTTCTGCCTTGGTAATACGTTTTGGCTCAGGTGAAGCACCTATCTTTAGCGACCCTATCTATGGCGGCCAATTGCAACCTCGCGCCATTGCTGTGACACACAGCAGCATTCAACCTGATTTGCTGGGCGAAGCGCAGTTGCATTTAAGTTATCAGCTAGTATCGAGTGAATATGCAGATGGCACCCCTTATACCTTGCGCCAACCTACCTATCAATTAGTTGATTTAGCCTACGGTGCTTTGGATAAACGCACTGTTCTTTCTCCGCGTTTTTCTCCAGTAATTTATGGCGTGGGGTTATTGGACGCCATCAGCGAACAAGATTTACTGTCACAAGAAGATATTAATGATACCAACCAAGACGGTATCTCTGCCAAATACAACCGTGTACCCATTATGCCTTCGAACCACAACACCGCAGAATTTCATGGCTCGGTAGCTGGCAATTTGGATGCGGGCCTCATGGATACCGCTCGTATGGGCATTGGTCGTTTTGGTCACAAGGCCAAACATCCCAGTTTACATCAGCAAGTCGCTGCAGCATTTAGAGATGATATAGGTATCACCAATACATCTTTTGTCGATGAAACATGCAGCACAGAGCAACCAAACTGCCAAGCGGCGTCTGCAGTAGGCGGTCACGATAGTGTTGAAATCCCAGATAAACTATTGGACTTGGTTACCCAGTTTAATCAACTCATTGCCGTACCTCCCGCCAGAAGTTTAGATAAAAAACATATACAGCAAGGGCGGGAGCTGTTTTATCAAATAGGTTGCGAATCTTGTCACACCGCCAATTACACCACTGATGCCCGATATCCACACAAAAGCCTCGCCAATCAAGCCATCTGGCCATACACCGATTTGGCTCTGCATGATATGGGTGAGGGTTTGGCCGATGGCGTTAACGAATATGCTGCCAATGGCAAAGAATGGCGCACACCTCCTCTTTGGGGCATAGGTGCCAGAAAAAATATGCGTAGTGAAAATTTGTATTTACACGATGGCCGAGCCCAAACCGTTGCCGAGGCTATTTTATGGCATGGCGGTGAGGCGCAGGCCAGTCAACAGTCTTTTATTCAATTAGATCAAGCACAACGAAACACACTATTAGCGTTTTTAGATGCCATTTAGGAGCAGACATGCACAATTTATGTAAATTGTTAACAATTAAATCTTTAACAAAAGTGGCAATAGCCACCTCCTTGAGTCTGGCATTAGCCGCATGTGGCGGTGGTGGAAGCGGCGGTAGTTCAACACCTGTTATAACCAACCCAGTCGTGGTGGATCCTGTCCCAAGTGGCACTTTAGAAGACCAATTCGCGCTGTATTTAGCGGATTTAACTGACGGTCATATTATTCCGCGTTATACGGCCATACAGACTGAAGCACTGGCACTCAAAGATGCCACAGGTGTATTCTGCGCATTACCGTCTGCAACCAACTCTGACTTAGTAACGCTACAACAAAATTGGCAAGGTGTTAACGGTGCTTGGCAACAAATTCAATGGCTAAAAGTAGGTGCTGTGGTAGAAAATGATCGCTTATTGCGTATTCAGCTTTGGCCTGATGACAATGATGCTGTGGGGCGTGGTGTTAATGACCTTATCGCCGAGCAATTTGTGGTGACTGCCGAATACGTGTCTGGCCAAAACTTGGGTGCCCAAGGGTTACCTGCTCTTGAATATTTATTTTTCCCCGAAGTCTCGACGGATTCCTTGTTAACTGCAGTTGATAAAGAGAAACGCTGTGAAGTCAGCAGTGCCATTGCCCAAAATGTCTTAAACATGAGCACCGCCATAGCGGCTGATTGGCAAACAACTGGTGGCAACTACCGAGCAGAGTTTGTTGCTGGCACAGGAGATTTCACTTCCATTCAAAATGCGGTTGAGGAGTTAACCACCAACTGGCTGCAACATATTGAGATTGTTGAAGATACAAAACTAAACGAAGTATTAGGTGATGCTACACCGGGAAATGCTCGCAATGCGGAGCATTATTTGAGCGATACATCACTCCTCAGTATCAGTAATAATATTCAAACCTTTTTAAGTATTTATACCAATGAAGAAGGAGTGGGATTTGATTCAATATTGGTCGATTTCTTAGAACAAGTCAGCATCAATACTGAAATCACCACTTCGTTAACCGATGTCAATACGCAAATAGAACAAATCAATCAAGACTTTGATTCTTACGAAACTATGTTGGCAGATACAGCAGGACGCGAAGCTTTGACAAACTTAGTCTCAGAAATGCGGGTGCTGATAGACCTAATAGACACGAGCTTCACCCAAGCGTTAGATCTTAATCTTGGCTTTAATTCAACTGACGGCGACTAAGTTTTTACTATGCAAAATACAATAAAAAAAATCCAACTCGCGCGACTATCTAAAGTGACGTTAGGTGTCGTTAGCGTTCTAATGCTGCCAATAACACACTTAGCCTTAGCCCAAGATAATGCTGGCGAAAACGTCAAAGATGATATCCAAGACGTGATCCAAATTTTTGGAAACAAACAAGCACTAGAAACGGCTACTGGTTCTGGTTTTGTTTTAAACGAAGCCGCCCTAGAGCAGTTTGAATTTGATGATATCCACCGGGTATTACAAAGTGTGCCGGGGGTGTATATTCGAGAAGAAGACGGTTATGGATTGCGCCCGAATATTGGTTTGCGCGGTGCCACCAGTGAACGCAGTAGCAAAATAGCGTTAATGGAAGACGGCGTGCTGATTGCGCCAGCTCCCTACTCTGCTCCTGCTGCTTATTACTTTCCGAATGTATCTCGTATGACCCAAGTGGAAGTGTTTAAAGGCCCATCAGCCATCACTTACGGGCCAAACACTGTAGGCGGTGCAATCAATATGTTATCTCGCCCAGTGGATGCTGAAGACAAGGGTGAATTAGACATAGCTGCAGGCCAGCAAGGTTATTCCAAGGCCCATGCACATTATTCAAAAAACATAGGTAATTTAGGCCTGATGCTTGAGGGCATAAACTTAAGAGCCGATGGGTTTAAATCCTTGGCAGACGATAGGAATACTGGGTTTGTCAAAAATGAAATACTGGCTAAAGCCGACTACCAGTTTACCGACGCTCCATACAACCAGCAAGTGCAACTCAAAGTAGGTTACTCGGAAGAAGTATCACATGAAACCTACTTAGGTCTAACCGATGCGGATTTTGCTGCCGATCCATACCAGCGTTATGCGGCCAGCCAAAATGACAAGTTTGATTCGGAACACTTACAACTACAAGCATCCCACTACATTGAACTTACCCCCGATATGACAGTTTTTACTCAGGTATATCGCCAAGACTTTAACCGCGACTGGGATCGATTAAACAGCTTTGTTTCAAGCCGCAGTATTGAGCGTATTTTAGCGGCGCCTGGAACAGGCCTAAATGAACGGTTTCTACGTATATTAAAAGGCGAAACTGATTCCTTAACCACAGACGAAACCTTAATGTTTACGTTAAACGACCGCACCTTTTATTCTCAAGGCATACAATCCAAGTTGTCATGGGATAACAAATTAGGTGCAGCTGATGTGACGGTCGATGTAGGTTTACGTATTCATCAAGACCAAGTCGAACGGCTACACAGAGCGCGCTTCTTCGATATGGTTAGTGGCCAGTTGCAATATGCTGGGCAAGCAGACGAAGTCGCCACCAACAACAAAGACACCACCACGGCCATTGCCGCCTTTGTTAATTCAAAAATACAATATGGTGACTTACATACCTCAATTGGATTACGTGTCGAAAATATCGAGGGTGAATCCAACAACTATTTGCCCCAAACATTACAAAGCAACAGCGATAGTGTGGTGTTACCCGGCGCGGGGGTGTTTTATCAACTCACTCCTGAATTGGGAATTTTAGCCGGCATTAACAAAGGTTTTGTGCCTAATAGCCCGGGTGAAGCAAGCGACATAGAACCAGAAGAAAGCTGGAATTATGAGTTAGGCCTAAGAGCAAATGTAGCTGACTGGCAAATTGAAGCCATTAGCTTTTTTAACGATTACAGCAATTTAAAAGGCAGCTGCACCTTCTCTAGCGGTTGTACAACTGAGCTTGATGTGGAATTTAACGGCGGCGAAGTGGATATTTACGGGGCTGAGCTTAGTACCCATGGTCAGTTCGAGTTATCTAATGGGCTTGTGATCCCAGTTAAGATTGCCTACACCTATACCCAATCAGAATTTCAAACCTCTTTTGATTCGACTTTTTCACAATGGGGTGATGTCACAAACGGTGACGAGTTACCCTATTTGCCAGAAAATCAGTTCAATTTACAAGTGGGTTTAACGGGTGAAAACTGGCAAGTGGACTTAGCTTATAAATATATGACGAAAATGTCAGAAGCCGCAGGCACAGGGGTGGAACTCGAAGGAGTTATGACATCAGATATCAGTCAGATTGATGTCGCAGCTTGGTATCAAATAAGCGATGCGTTAAGGGTTTACGGTAAGCTAGACAACCTAACCGACGAAGCGAATATTGTTTCTCGTAGGCCTTTTGGCGCACGACCCGGTAAACCTAGACAGTTTGTTCTAGGTGCCAAGTATGCATTTTAATTAAGCACTCTTTTAACGCTTTGTTCGATGGCAATTAACCGTAGGCAATTTATGTTAGGAACAAGCCAAGTTGCACTAGCCGCTTGGCTTCTACCCGCCTGCACCACCCAAAAAACCGAACAATGGTTAATCAGTACATGTAACGATCAACAAGGTCAAACCATGGCTGCGGCGATCGATAGTCAAGGGCAAATTGTTAACGCAGTCAAACTACCAGCCCGAGGTCATGACTCCCTAGCTTTACCACAAAAACCCGGCCATGCATTAGTGTTCTGCCGTCGCCCAGATCGCTTTGCACTAGAAATAGACTTTATCAATGGCACAATAGTAAACAACATTCAAAGCCAAACTGATAGCCACTTTTATGGCCATGGTGTGTTATCAAAAGACGGGCAATACCTTTTCACCACCGAAAATCTGTATAACAAAAAGCGCGGCCAAATAGTGGTGCGAGACACACAAAACTATCAAGTATTAGACAGATTTGACTCAGGTGGCGTAGGCCCTCACGAATTAGTGCTTATGCCCGATGGAAAAACCTTAGTGGTCGCCAACGGCGGTATTGAAACACACCCCAACCAGCCCAGAAAAAAGCTTAACTTAGCCAACATGCGCCCCAATTTGGCTTACCTAGATATCGCTTCTGGCAAAGTACTGTCTAGTTACGCACCACCAGATAACCAATTAAGTATTAGGCACCTAACCGTTAGTTGTAAAGGAGCCGTATTTGTAGGGGCTCAGTATCAAGGTAGAAAGTCTACTATTCAGCCTTTAGTCTTTGCACATGATGGAGAAAACGAGCTACAAGCTTTTAGTGCATCACAATCCCAGTGGCACAAAATGCACCAATACACAGCCAGTTTATTAGTCAAAGGTGACCTACTCTGCGTTAGCTGCCCAAGGGGCTCACATCTTAGTTTTTGGGACACCACAACCCGTACTTTTATTGACCAGAAAATATTCAGCGATGTGTCAGGCCTCGCCTACTCACATGGCAACTTGTTAGCGTCTAGCGGCAAAGGTTTACTCAAAAGGCTAAACCACGCAAAACCCTTTACCGGACCTGCGAGTGTTAGCTCATTAGCGCTAAAGTTTGATAATCATATGACGATGATTGCTGCGGGTTAAAAGCCTTAGCGTTGTTAGAGGTAAGTTAAAAAATAATTATCCAATTTGGCACATACAAAAATACCCACACAACCAATTATGACTGGCAACAAAGTGCCTATTCTAATCATTGTGATTTAGTTCAATTAAGCGCTATGACTCCTGAATTTTTACTTTTATCCAAGCCCAAATAGTAGTCTGAGAACATGGCGACTTTATTGCCTTTCAGTGTAAGGGCTTATGTTCAGAAATCACAGAGGATAAGGCTATCGTCAAATTATCCAACAATGCAGACATTAGAGTCAACAAGGATAGACTAACGAGTGTTAATCCACAGCAACACTTCTGTTAAGTTAGAGTTGTGCAGGTACCCTCAGAGAATACCTGCCCATAGAGCGATATTAAGCAAGGACCAGCAAACCTCAAATAAATAATTTGAGATCTATATGTAATACCTACTTTTTAGTTCTAGTTGCTCTTGCTATGTCTGAAAAGTCGACGTCTTTATAGGTATAACTTTGCTCTTTAGAAAGGTTCTTTCCATAAGTGTTAAGCCAGTCTCTGTGTATTGCTAACTCCGTATGCGCTGGAGGAATAATATTGAATGTCACAGTGTATTTGTCATCAATACTGCCAGGAAGCGTTATATTTCGGGCATAATGAAAGTTATCGACCAAGTTAATATGTGGTACTACATCTATAAAAGTGCTTAATCCTGTTTTTTGATTAATCACCCGAGAGGTAATATGTAGGTATGGGACAAATCCACCACTGGGCGTACCTTTGGGTGTATTTTTAGTATCCCAGTTTGCTCTTGCCTCAATATGAACATGTGTCTCATGTTCTTTAAGATGCAGTAATCCAGCAGGCTGCACATGATCTTTAATTGCACCTTCAAAGATAAATACCAGTCCCGGCTCTAAGCGTTCTTCACCGATTACAAGTTCTAGTGCCATACTGTTGGCAGCCCAAAGTATGCTCATAAGGGTTAATAGTTTTTTCATTGTAGTGTCTCCAATTTAAGGTGTTTTAAGTTAGTTTACGTATCATCATTTTTCGATAAAAGCTTGTTCGATAACATAATGCCCCTGAGTTCTTGATGTGGCTCTTTGTCGCCTAAGATCTGTATTAATGTCTTCAAAATTCCACCTTTATCACAAATTATAAAACGGTCCACTGGAGGATCTAGATATGGAAAATTAAGTTTTTTGGATTTCCTCATCTGAATGTTTTGTATCTAAAGTATTTACACATAAAGACACAGCAAACAAATAATAATAAGAACGATTATCATTTGCAATAAAGTTATGCATAGATATATATTAAAAACCTCGATTTTTAATAAGTGAAAGGACAAACGAATAGCATGATAGGTGAACCAGATGCTCAAAATTTTTCAGAAAATGAGCGATTATTGATGAGTAAAGGAGTGAGGATCACCAAACCTCGCTTATTGATATTGGAGCTATTACAACAATCATGCACACAGCATTTTAGTGCAGAAGAGCTTTACAGGCTATTGCTTTCTAAGGGTGGGAAAGTAGGTCACGCCAGTATTCACAGGGTACTCACTGAATTTTGTGCAGCTGGCATTGCGGTTAGGCACAGTTTTTCTCCCAACAGAATGATTTACGAATTATCGTCACAAAACGACCACGATCACATGGTTGATGTTCATACGGGCCAAGTTATCGACTACGACAGCTATGAGTTAAATGAGCTGGCTAAAAAAATAGCCCAAGCGCAAGGGTATGAGTTGACCGATAAAATGCTGGTGCTTTACGTTAAGAAAGCCCCTCACTAACTTTTATACAAACAAGGATGCAAATAGTATTGATTCTCATTTGTATTTTACTTATAGTGTTCGCAGTTACATAAATTACTAATCCATTTGTATTTTGAGGGAAACATGTTTAAATCTAAAAAAAGATTATTATCAATTGCCATAGTTGCTGCCACATTTGGATTAACGGGCTGTGGTGGAAGTTCTAGTGATTCTACGCCAACGCCGACTCCTACACCTTCGGTCAATAGCGCACCTACAGACATAGCCTTGTCTGCCAATAATGTTTCAGAGAACGTTACAGGTGCAGCTATTGGCACGTTATCAGCAACCGACGCTGATGCATCAGATACCTTTACTTTTGCTGTTAACGATGATCGTTTTGAAATAGATGGTGCGGCGCTAAAACTAAAAGCAGAAAATGCCCTCAACTTCGAACAAGAAACAAGCGTCACCTTGAGTGTTACTGTTACTGACAGTGCAAGTGCCACTTTCAGTAAAGACATAACAGTGAGCGTTGATGACTTATTAGATTATTACGACTTCGAAAGTAAAGCGATGCCTGGAGAATCTTCAGTTAGTTACAGTGGACAAATTGCACGTCAGTTGTTGATTAGTGACCTATTCAAAGTGATTGGTGCAGAACTAAGTGATGTAACAACATTTGATACAAATGGCACATTTGTCAATCGTGAAGCAGTGATGAATGCACTTAACTCATATTTTGATGTAGCTGATTACGACGTAGCTTCACAGCGTACACTTTTGACCACCACCACCCCTAGCGGTCAAACCATACTGTCCGAAATATCTAGTTCTTCTAAAAACCTTGTCGGTAAAATTGCAGGTAATGATGCCACAGGTCAGCATAAAGACTGGAATAGTGAGTTTGCAGGTTGGGGAGCAAAAGGCTCTACAACACCTGAAGGCCTTGTTCGTACCTTCTTTGATATGCTTGCTGATAACGCACAAACTCAATTAGACGGTACCGTTCGTCAAGACCCATTTGGTAACGATATTACTAATATCTCTTTAACCAGTGATGGTCGTGACTTAAGACAACTTATTCAAAAATTCTTATCGATGTCAGTCTCATTTTCACAAGGTGTGGATGATTACCTAGATAATGATGTAGATGGCAAAGGGTTACTTTCTGATCATACCGATACGGAAAAAGCCTATACCTCGCTAGAGCATCAATTTGACGAAGGGTTCGGTTATTTTGGTGCAGCCAGAGATTATCTTGATTACAGTGATGAAGAAGTAGCCACGAAGGGCGGTCGTGACGATTGGCAGCTTTATCACGATACCAATGGCGATGGATCCATTGACTTCAATTCTGAGTATAACTTCGGACATTCTGCCAATGCAGCTAAGCGTGACCGTGGTGCAACCGTTGCTACCGATTTCAGCAAAGAAGCAATGGACGCATTTTTACAAGGTCGTAAATTGCTAAACGACACTGCTGGCGTTGCGTTAACGGATGAGCAAAGAACTGAGCTGTATGGGTATCGTGATATTGCTGTTCTAACATGGGAAAAAGCCATTGCAGCAACCGTCGTTCATTATATAAATGATGTAGATGCTGACCTAGACAAAATTGGCACTGATGACTTTAGTTATTCTACTATCGCAAAACATTGGTCTGAAATGAAGGGTTTTGCTTTAGGTTTGCAATTTAACAAAGCCACCCCCCTTAGCGATGCAGACTTCATCACAGTTCACACCATGCTGGGTGACATGCCAGTGTTAACAGGCGAAGATGAAGTGTTGGCTTATCGCGCTAATTTATTGGTAGCTAGAGATTTGTTGCAGGCAGCTTATGCATTTAATGCTGAGAATGCGGCTAATTGGTAAACCTTTTATAACAAGATTTAATAACAAAATTCTGCAACAAAGTCTTATAAATAAGCTGGAATAACACGACTGATATTCCTAAGAGGTTACCCTTTCGAGGCTAACCTCTTTTTTAAATTTTACGATATACATATTGGAGTAGATTAGGTGGCAAAGCCTTTTAAATCGAAACTAGTCAATCTAGTGCTAAGTAGTGTCGCTATAGGCGTAATAATGAGTTTGGTGGCTTGTGGTGAAAGTTCAAGTAGCACTCAAGGGGCGTTATTTTCTCAAGCTGTCACCCCCCCAACTGCGCCTAGCAATAATTTCAACCAAACGTTGCTGCTGCAAAGTTTAACTGACAATGTCATCGTTCCTACTTACACAAAATTCGCTCAATTAGCGATTGATCAAGAGACTGCAATTGGCTTTTATTGCGATGCAGTCATCTCTCAAGCAACAGATACTGATGCAAAACAAATATCAGCAAAACAAAGTTGGCGAGATGCCATGGCGGTTTGGCAAATAGCCGAAGTGATGCAAATAGGGCCACTTCTAGACAACAACAATGCTCTGAGAAATAAAATATATTCTTGGCCAAATACGAGTTCTTGCGCATTAGATCAAGACGTAGTGTTAGCTGAACAAGCTAGCTACGATATCAGTTCACGTACTGCTAGCAGAAAAGGCTTAGATGCCATCGAGTACTTATTGTTTAATCCAAGCTTAGATCATAGCTGTACAGTATTTGGTACCGCTCCTCAGGGTTGGAATAATCGTACAGATGAAGACAGAACAGTGGCACGATGTGGACTAGCAAAAATGGCTGCTGAAGATTTAGTCTCCAATACACAAGAGCTATTAACAGCCTGGAATGGCACGGCAAACGTTCAAGGTTATGCAGACATTCTTAAAAATGCAGGACAGCAGGATAGCATATTCAGCAATGCTCAAGACGCAGTAAATGACGTGTCTGACGCGATTTTTTATATCGAAAAATTCACTAAAGACGCTAAATTAGCAACTCCACTGGGAGTGTTTGCAAATGATTGTGGTCTTGTAGCCTGTGCTGAAAACGTAGAATCTCGTTTTGCTTATCATTCCCTGCAAAATATCATTAGCAATATTCAAGGACTGAATATGATTTTTTTGGGTGGCGAGACTGATGCAGGTGTTGGATTTGAGGATTATCTGCTGGATGTAGGTGCAACTGACACCGCAGCACAAATGCGTGGCGATTTAGCCGAGGTCATAGAGTTTGCCTTGAGCCTACAAACCACACTTTCAGAGTTGTTAGTGCAAGATCCAGAGCAAGTGCAAGAGGTGCATGATCAACTTAAAGACGTAACAGATAATATGAAAACAGACTTTATCCAAAGGCTCGCACTTGAATTACCGGCTACATCGGCAGGTGACAATGATTAATCTAAGTAAAGTAAAACCAGCAATGAACAAAAAGCCCTTAGCAATATTAATTAGCAGCATACTGCTTAGTACATTTGCTATTGCAAATGATGACCACACGTCAATCGAGCGAATGAGTGTAATTGGCAGCAAAGAAGACCTCAGAAAATCCAGAGGCTCAGTCACGTTGATTGATGAACTGGAGCTAGAAAAGTTTGAATATGATGACATTGGCAGAATTTTAGCCTCTGTTCCCGGGGTCAATATCCGTCAAGAAGATGGTTATGGGCTACGTCCAAATATCGGTTTTCGGGGTGTCACACCTGAGCGTAGTAAAAAAATAAATATCATGGAAGACGGCGTGCTAATTGGCCCTGCCCCTTACTCTGCATCTGCCGCGTATTATTTCCCCAATACCACCCGTATGACGGCAATTGAAGTCACAAAAGGTCCATCAACCATTAAGTACGGCCCCAATACTGTGGCTGGAACGTTAAACCTCATTTCTAGACAAGTACCCGATAGCCAAGAAGCTGCAGTGGATATTGGTCTTGGTACCGACAACTATGGCAAACTCCACGCTTATTATGGCGATACTGTTGGCGATTTTGGATTCCTGGTTGAAGGTTTGCATTTTAAAGCGGATGGTTTTAAAGCGATAGATGGTGGCGGTGACACGGGTTTTGATAAGTCAGATTTGATGGCGAAATTCAATTATCGTCTGAATGGTGATAATTACACTCAGTTATTTGAATTAAAACTTTCTTACGCTGAAGAAACATCTGATGAAACCTACCTTGGCTTGACTGACGCTGATTTTGCTGAAAATCCTTATAGACGTTATGTATCTAGTCAACTAGATCAGATGAATTGGGAGCATCAACAAGTTCAGTTAACTCATCATATTGAATTTTCAAATTTTAATGCCACAACGCGCATTTATCGCAATGACTTTGAACGCGATTGGTTTAAAGTAAACGAATTCATTAGTTCTCAAGGTGGATTTGTTCCGACACTACAGCAGATTTTACGCGATCCAACAAGTGAACAAAACCTACCGTATTATCAAACCTTAACTGGTGACAGAGATAGCACTTTAAGAGAAATATTGGTGCTTAGCACAAACGCTCGTGAGTATTATTCACAAGGCATGCAAATAGATTTTTCATGGGATTTGGGATTGTTTGGGCTTGAACACCAGATTGAAGGTGGCATTCGTTTTCATGAAGATCAGATTGAGCGAAATCATATAGAAGACAAATTCTTTATGCGCTCAGGAAACCTGCAATCCACTGGTGAGGCCACAAGACCCACTTCAACCAATACTGAAAACACTGAAGCACTGTCTGTATATATTCAAGACACACTGCAGTTTCAAGACCTCAGTCTAACGGTGGGTGTCAGAGGTGAATCGATTGATGGTTATTACCAAAACCGTGCACCGGGCCGAGAGCAAGACTTTCTGAAAAAGACTAACAGGATCTGGTTACCCAGTGTTAGTGCGTATTACGAACTGTCTAAATTTTCAGGTATATTTGGTGGTGTACACAGTGGTTTTGTGCCCACTAGTCCTGCGCAAACGGCAGAAATAAAAACTGAAAAAAGTGTTAACTATGAACTAGGTTATCGATACGTTAATAGTGGTCAAAAAGCTGAAGTGATAGGTTTTTTCACTGACTACAGTAATCTTAAAGAAAGCTGTTCTGTCTCTGCTGGGTGCGACACTGACACTGAATTTAATGCAGGAGAAGTCGATATTTATGGGGTTGAGGCTACGATAAGTCATACCTATAAACTTAATAGTCAGTTATCCATGCCTTGGTCGCTTGTTTACACACACACTGAATCCGAGTTCAAAGACACCTTCTATTCTGATTTTACTCAATGGGGATTTGTAAATGAGGGAGATGGTGTACCTTATTTAGCGGATGATATGTTATCTCTCAGTCTGGGATTAACTACGAACGATTGGCAAATATATGTGTTAGCCAGTTATTCTGGCGAAATGAAAGAATCGGCTCAGACTGTTTTAACAGGCGATCCACGAGATTCATCACTAGCAGGTATAAAAACTGAAGCATTTACTAATGTTGATTTATCAGGAAGTTATGATCTAACCAGCAATAGTCAACTGTATGCAAAGATAGATAATATTTTTGATAGCGCAAAAATATCTAGCCGTAGACCGTTTGGAGCAAGACCGACTAAACCGAGACAGTTTCAAGTGGGTTACAAATACAGGTTTTAAGTGACTGTATTTTAATAGGCTGTATTTTAGTCTGAGATGTTTTAAAGAGAGTTAAATGCAAATAGTTGATTTACTAAGCGAGAGTATCCTGTCCTTACCAGGGTATTTGGTTGATGCCAATAAACGTATTTTTGGTATCTACTTAGTGTCAGCTATTTTGTTAGCTGTTCCGGCTTACATTGTTCAACACAAAAATTTTAAGTTAGGCGATTTTTGGGGTTACCTGTTTAACAAAAAAATATGGTTTCATGCTTCTGCACGGCTTGATTACAGCTTATTTATTGTCAACCGCCTGCTAAAAATATTGCTTTGGGCCCCCATAGTCCTCACTATGGTGCCCATCGCAATAGGATTTTCAGACCTACTTGCCACACTGTTTGGCGAAATGACACCTATCACTGATAACCAGATTGTTATTATCAGTGTATTTACACTGGTACTTTTTTTGTTAGATGATCTGACGCGATTTTTACTGCACCTAGCGCTGCATAAAGTACCTGTTCTGTGGGATTTTCATAAAGTACATCATTCAGCAAAAGTGCTGACACCCATGACAATATATCGAAGTCATCCTTTTGAAAGCTACTTATACGCATGTAGAATGGCACTTTCTCAAGGATTAGCAGTGGGTATTGGATATTACTTTTTTGGACCAACATTGAGCATGTTTGATGTACTGGGTGCCAACATTTTTGTATTTGTGTTTAATGTCATGGGAGCAAACTTGCGTCACTCTCACGTATGGTGGTCTTGGGGAGATAAAATTGAGTCATGGTTTATCAGCCCTGCACAACATCAAGTGCATCATAGCGATACACCAGAGCATTTTGACCGTAATTTAGGCTCAACTTTAGCTATCTGGGATAGAATGATTGGCACCTTAATTAGGTCATCTAAGGTGGGTAAAATTCGATTTGGTATCGGTGTTGGTGACCCAGGTCATCAATCCATATCTGAGGTCTATATCAAGCCATTTAAAGATAACCTTACAAGAATAGCATCCGCTAAAAAGTAAACCTTTTATGACTCATACTGATTGTTGAATTGATGATAATCAGTCTTCAGTCTTATATCCAAAATCATTGGAATTATTAAGCGCCAGAAAATCTACGTGACCCATTGGCTTAGTTCATTGAATGCAACGTCTGTTATCAAATAGGGCTAATGAAGCGAATAAGTGCAACCAACAAACGTGCAGTTTCAAGTATGCAGGGTATAAATAAAGTCAGCATCAACAAAGAAGCTAAGATGATGCTGACTCAGTTACCTAAAAGTTATGACTAACCTGTAACAGGACGGTTCGTGGTTCACCGGGAAAATGACCATTACGTTGATTAAACCCGCTGGACGCATATTCTTTATCCAGCAAGTTTCGAATATTTAGCTGAATATCGAATGTTTTATATGTCGTCCTCCAGCTAGCATCCCAAACAACATATGCTTTAACCGTTTGACCACTAAAGCTGATACGTTCACTGACGTAATCCATGCCAATAGCAAATGCTGAGGCGATTGGAGGCATGTCGTAACGTGTCCAGAGCCCGAGTGTATGATCCGGTGCATTTACGAACTCATCACCTACCGAGTTACGTATTGAGTTAGGCAGTCCACCTGTGATTTTTGCATCGTTGTATGCGTAATTAAATGTGCCTGTCCAGTTCTCGGTAATATCACCTACCGCATCAAATTCAATGCCTTTACTGGTCACCTCTCCAATTTGAAACACACTAGGTTGGCCATCGTTTATGCCTGTATCATCAGGGTTGCCAACGGTGACATTGTCTTTAACGATGTCATAAAATGTCAGTGTGGTTAATATGGCATCGTCAAGCCACTTATTTTTGACACCCAACTCCCATTGTTCACTTTCTTCAGGCTTTAGCTTACCGGGTGCATCGTCATCGAAATCACCGTCTAATACCGAAGAAAGTGATTATGGATTAAAGCCACTGCTTTTTGAAGCAAAGACCGACATATCTTCATTGGGTTTATAAACCATGCCAAAACGAGGCGATATATCTGAGTCAGAATAGCCAAGGTTATTGGCATTGTCTTGTTCTTCAAAACGGTCGTAACGCATGCCAACAATGGCCTGCCATTGCTCACTTAATGCAACCTGGTCCTGTATGTAGATCCCTGCGCGCTTGTTACCTGTTTCTCTCAAAGGAAATTCTCTTACGAGATAAGTAGACGTATCGGCTCCATACACGGGATTGATAATATCTATATTAGGAATAAGAGATGGCTCTCCACGGCCTGCAATAGGTAAAAACTCCGCATCATTTATAAAATAAACAGCACCCACCAGAAGTGTATGTTGCATATCCGCTATAGATGTTGTGTAAACAAAATCTGTGGTCACACTGTATTCAACGTTAGCGCGATATTGATTGCGGAACTCTCTTACCATAGTCCGGCCATCATCTAATAACCCTCTGTTCTCATGGTAGTTTTGAGTCCGTTCGTTAGTCAGGTAGCGAAGTACTGTTGTATTTGATAAATTTTCACTGATATCTGTATTGATTATCGTTTGCAAAACATCCGCTCTTA
>Ga0209712_10000195_pt1 | contig 54159 bp, 50 predicted proteins | sample ArcOceMetagenome_FD_187443 | JGI IMG/M metagenome (GOLD analysis project Ga0209712, IMG submission 187443) | Marine eukaryotic phytoplankton communities from Arctic Ocean - Arctic Ocean - Greenland ARC118M Metagenome (SPAdes) (version 2) | ecosystem: Environmental > Aquatic > Marine > Oceanic...
TAGACGTAAGTGGGGGTGTCGTATTGTTCAGCGATGTGGTTTAGGTCGAGATCTTCGACATGTAAACGGTTGCCACGATATTCAAAGTTATCCATGCTAGAGCTCATTGGTTACTGGTTTGTGCATCAGTTTGCACTGGGTCTGGAATATACAAACTACCTGCTTGGCCACAGCTTGCAATGACTAAGCTTAGGGTAAGCATCCACATTAATTTTTTCACGTTGTAACCTGCTCGATTGGCATAGCTGTAATATGACAAGATTATACCCTTGATTCTCGCTTCTGCACTAGCTAAGACCGCAGCAATGCTATATTTTGATAGCCTATTTACCATCAGTCCCTAGCAATAAGAGAATAATATGAGTGAAGCCCTATTCCATGAGCGTGTCGATAATTTATTTTTGCAGGTGGAAGAAGTCCTAGATGAAGCCCTTAGTGACATCGACTTTGTCAACAGTAGCGGTTTATTAACCATTACTTGTGAGAACAAAAGTCAGGTGATTTTGAGTCGCCAGCCACCCTTGCAACAAATTTGGCTGGCCTGTTTGGAAGGGGGTTTACACTTTCAATTGGTGCAAGATACCTGGTTACTTACCACCGATCACAAGCAAACCTTGGGCCAGTGTTTGACCCAAGCGCTGCAGCAACAAGCAGATGAAATATTCGACTTTAGCCTATTAGATAGGTTGCAAGACTAACGCTCAGACACCAAAGCCAAGGCTCGTTCTGCGGCAGCCAAAACCTGCTTAGGAGCGGTGCCTCCAATATGGTCTCTGGCACTGACTGAGCCTTCTAAGGTGAGCACATCAAATACGCCTTCGGTGATCAAATCACTAAAGCCTTGTAATTCGCTTAGGCTCATTTCACTCAAGTCTTGGCCGGTGGCAATGCCATGGGCTACGGACTTGCCTACGACCTCGTGGGCATCACGAAAAGCCAAGCCTTTGCCGACTAAATAATCAGCCAAATCTGTTGCAGTGGCAAACCCCTTAAGAGCGGCTGCCCGCATTTGCTCTCGTTTGGGCGCTAGGGCAGGCACCATGTCAGCATAGGCCCGCAAGCAGCCCTTGACCGTATCAATGGTATCAAATAAAGGCTCTTTGTCCTCTTGATTGTCTTTGTTATAGGTTAGGGGTTGGCCCTTCATTAAGGTAAGCAAGCACATGAGGTGGCCATTGACGCGGCCTGTTTTACCCCGCACAAGTTCGGGTACGTCTGGGTTTTTCTTCTGCGGCATAATAGAGGAGCCGGTGCAAAAGCGATCAGGCAGATCGATAAAATCAAACTGGATTGAGGTCCACAATATGAGTTCTTCTGAAGCGCGAGATAAGTGCATTAATATTAAGCTTGCCGCCGCACAAAACTCAATGGCAAAGTCGCGGTCACTGACGGAGTCTAGAGAGTTTTCTGAAGGGCGATCAAAACCAAGCAGCTTACTGGTCATGTGGCGGTCAATAGGGTAGCTGGTACCTGCCAAAGCTGCGGCACCTAAAGGCGAAATGTTAACGCGCTTGCGCAGGTCTTGCAGGCGCTCATAATCGCGCTGTAGCATTTCGTTCCAAGCCAATATGTGGTGACCAAAAGTGACAGGTTGAGCCGTTTGCAGGTGTGTAAATCCGGGCATAATGGTCGCGTTTTCAGCCTTGGCTTGGGCAATAAAGCCTAGCTGTAAACGACTAATCTCACTGCAAATGATGTCTATTTCGTCGCGTAAATAAAGGCGTATATCGGTGGCCACCTGATCGTTTCTAGAGCGCCCAGTGTGGAGCTTTTTACCCGCCATACCAATTTTTGCTGTCAGCGCCGCTTCAATGTTCATATGCACATCTTCTAAGGCCACGGACCAAGTAAAGTCGCCGCGTTCAATTTCAATGCGAAGCTCTTCTAAACCGCGTAAAATATCGTCCCTTTCTTGGGCACTTAAGACCCCCACATGGCACAACATTTTGGCGTGAGCTACGGAGCCTTGGATGTCTTGGCGATACATACGCTGGTCAAAGTCCACAGATGCAGTAAAGCGAGCCACAAAGGCGTCGGTGGGCTCACTAAAGCGGCCGCCCCATTGTTGATTAGTTGCGGTGTCGGTGGTTTGGCTCATGGGTGTTCCTGTAAACGAGGTTAGGGCGAATGGATTAACGCTATTGTAGCGAGGGGGCTGGTCTATAAGCAAGGATTTCACCCGCACAGACAAAAACCTAGGCACTTTAGGCTGAGTCGTTTAACCCAACCGAAGGCCCCAATGGCCTTCATGTTGGCTCCAACAATCTTGTTCTGTGTCGTACACAATATGATCTTTGACGTCTTTCACTGAAATATTGACGCTATGCAAATGTGTGTGGATGAGAGCACTAAGCGCGGTTGGACCGGAACTGGATAAAAAGCTAGCAAGATTTGCATTGGTATCAAAAATACAAATAACCTTTAAGCTGTTGGGAAACTTGGCATAGTTTACTAAGTGGGTTAACCATTGAAAGCCGTCAATGTCTTTTAATGCGACTTCGCACACCTGAGTTAAAACAAGCCGCAGTTGATTATCGATTTTTTTATCGGTTTTACGCATATCTTTACTTACGCCTTGGTCGCCTCACTTTGCTGCTAATTAAGTATCTAAGGTTATTAAGTGGTTAGGAGAAAGCTCATCTGTGACAAGTACTGCACCCTTAAAATCCCTCGCTTCTGCAAAGGCTCCAGGAAAACCGATACAAGCAATACCCGCAGCTAAGGCAGACGCCATACTAGCTACTGTGTCTTCTATAGCTATACAGTCGTGTGCTTCAAGGTTCAAGTCTGACAAGGCTTTTTGGTAAATATCTGGGTTTGGTTTGGCATTCGTCACCATGGTGTCATTGCCTACGAAACTAAAATCACTGCGCTTTATCTGATCGCCCAGGGCAACAAATACCGCATCAACATTAGCTTTGGAAGTACTGGTGACAAAGGCAAGTGGCCAATTATTTGCTTTTGCATGAACGATTACACTGGCTATACCTGGGCGCAGCAATAAAGCTTCTTGGGCCATTAACCCATCAAAAATTTCGGTCTTGCGCAGGTGCAGTTGTGATGCATCTACATCCGTGCCATGGTGGTTGGCGAAGTCTTGAATGCGATCACGGCCTCCAGACTTGGTTAGCAGCTGCTGGTAAACTTCAGCGCTCCAGTTCCAATCGAGGTCAGCCTCAGAAAAGGCTTGATTGAACGCGCGCCGCTGTAAGTCAGAAGTCTCAACTAGGGTACCAATAGATCCAAAAAAAATAGCTTTAACCGTCATAATATTTGCCTTTTGTATTAGCTTTACCCATGCATACACCCTTTTAGTGACCCGTTATGAGGCCGCTATAGTTGCTTAGGTCTGTTGCTGAGGACGTGGGTATTTGTGAGTCGAAAGTAAAAGTAATCACCAGTTTTAGGGCAGGCTGATGCATCCTGTGCTGCCCTATTAACGTTGTTTATATTGCGTGGGGCAATGGCTTCTGGTCACGTCATCGCTTCTAAGTTTGATATGCTTAGTGGCGCGCCCACTGACTCTTTGTCGCCACAGTCTAAAACTTCTGGGTTTTAAGTTACGGCGCATAAACTTAATCACGTCTGACTCATTCATGCCAAATAGCCTTTCGATCGCTTCAAACGGGGTGCGATCTTCCCAGGCCATTTCGATCACTCTTGATTGTTCGCTCTCTAAAAGCAACATAAAAAGATTCCAAATTGTTTTGTAAACGAGTTTTTACTTTACCCATTTAGGGTCAAAGGCGAAGGGCCTGTGGCGCGTATTATGTTAGCAACTCTAGCCCTCTGTCAAACCCATAAGAGTGGGTCAGTTATTTGGCTAATCTACCCCCAAGTTCAACCACCAAAAGCGGTTTAAGTGTCTAACTCATAGAGTGATATGATGGTTTTGCTTTTAACTGATTTATCAAAATATTTTTCTTTAACGGTGACGTAATCAGCATTTGAAAAAAACTCTTCCATGTGTGTTTGACTGGGAAAAGAGATCGTAAAAAGCCGGTTGATGTGAGCCTCTGTTTTAGATAGTAAAACTTCAGACACTCTAAAATCAAAACCAAACGAGCCCCCGAAGGACTTTAGAATAGGTGCCATTGCATCCCGGTACTGTTGATACATTTGGTCATCAATGACATCGAGCCCCATTACGCGTTCATAGGCCATGTAAATACTCCTGTGCTGCTGGTGGCTAACTGATTAGCCAGTCGCATGTTAATTGCTGTTGGGTACACCAGCAGTGCCTAGCCCTTATGGACGCTTAAGCTCTAGGGTATTAGAGGTTAAGCTAAATGCATCACCGCCCATTTTGCCGACAGAATCAACTAATTTTTGGTCGATTCTGTGGTTGATGTAGAGGTCATCGCGCACATAAATACACTGTACATCTAACAGTACAACACTCCCACCTGTGGGTAAATCACTAATACAGATGACTTCTCTTAAGGTGCATTCATAGCGCACTGGGGAGGCTTTAACTGAGGCGGGCGCAACCGTCTGACTAGGGCATTGTTCCACTTCAGCAAAATCAAACTCACTTGCAGTCGCTTCGAGACTGGCACTGGTCATGTTCATTTTTTCTAAAACATCAGAGTTGGCTATGTTAACCACACACTCGCCAGTTTCAAGAAGGTTTTGTAGGGTGTCTTTGTCAGTGCCACTTCTTGGTGTCACCTGCGTATACAAAAGCACTGGGGGGTTGCAACTAGCCACGGTAAAAAACGAATAGGGCGCTAAGTTGTCAATATTATTGCGTGACCGAGTACTGATCCATGCGATCGGTCGGGGAGTGACGCCGCCATTCAAAAGGTGATATTTTTGTTGGCTGGCTAATTCTGTAACATCAAAAAACATGACTATTCCATCTATTCCATTGGGGGTGGCTCATCTATTGGTATTATACAACTAATGCGGTGCAAGCTCATTAGCCCAAAAGACCTAAAATAAAAGTGCATGTGGTGCACAGCGTTTTTTAACTTAAAGCGGCAGCCTGAGACAGTGAGAGCTAATAAGCCAACCCAAAAAGCGTTTAAAGGTCTGCATAAAAAGCGGTTTTCATATCATCCGCTAATAGGTAATTGCTGCCTATAAATTGGGTCATGATCACGCCTGTAATTTGTTTATCTGGGTCGACCCAGAAAAAGGTGCTAGCGGCGCCGGCCCAGCCAAATTCATTCACTGTCGCATGGGGGGAAAGTGCTAATGAGGTATTGATCATCACTCTGCCACTAAGGTTCCAGCCATAGCCAAGTAATGGAGTCGCACCGATACGCAATGGTAAATTATGCACAGGGATGCGGTTTCCATGCATCATTTTTAGGCTTGTGGGTGATAATAATACCTCGCCTTCCCGACTTTTTCCGTTCAAAAGCATCCTTACAAAATGACTATAGTCTGAAAGTGTTGAATAAAGACCAAGACCGCCACGCCTAAAGTTAGGGGATTGTGTTGGGTAACTTTGATGGGGGTCTTGTTCCTTTAACACGTGTTCGCAGGGACTTAAAAGGGGTAATTGGTGCAGTTTTTGGCTGCCATAAACAGTCATTAAGCGGCTCAGTTGTGAGTCGCTTAAGCAAAAGCTAGTCTCCTGCATGGCTAAGGGATCAAATATATATGACTTTAAAAGATCGTCGATGCGTCGATTGGTGGCTCTTTCTAGGACGTGGGCCAAGACATCGGTCGCCACGCTATACCGCCAGTCGTCACCAGGATGAAATGCCAAGGGCAGTTCGGACAACAGCGCCATCATTTCGTCAAGATCGCGATGTCCATCGGCTGATATTTCATGGGCACGATAATAGGCCGCAATAGGACACCCAAGCAAAAAGTCATAAGAAAACCCCGCTTGATGCGTGAGTAGTTGTTCCACCGTAATCAGCGTTTTCGCCTGTTCTTGTAGGCCGTTTGGGAATAACACTTGCATACTTTTAAAGCGGTGATCAAAGCTTGCAACTGTGTCGTAAAGGTGCAGTTTTCCTCGTTCAATGAGCATTATTGCAAGCACAGACACAAGCGGTTTTGTCATTGAGTAAATACGATAAATAGCCTGCGGTGGAATCTCTGTCTGCTGTGCCGCACGCGCATAACCGCAGGCTCCCGAGGTGTGGGTTTGTCCCGCTGTTTCAATCTTCCACTCAATGCCACTGAATTTCTCATCGTCAACATATTGCTGGGCTACATTATGGACTGCATTACTCATACTCAACTCTCTAAGTTTTTGCCTGTTGATAGATTTTATGATCACCACACTAGCAGACTTTTCAATGGACCTGTGCCGCCTTGGCGATCTCTTTGGCCAATTTTTGAAGGCTATGCCCAGCTGAAGATAGGTTGTTATTATAATGAGCAGGCCAACTAAATGCACATCATGGTAGACGGATTAGAGCTTTTATTTGCCGTGATAAATTAGCCTATTAAGAACATTTATCCAAGTGTATTTATCATGCATATGGCGCCCACTAAAAGTAGGGTAGGCGTTACAGTACCCTGGGTACTTGCAGCAAAGGTTGAACAAGTAACGGGCTTGAGGAGTTATTTAGCGATGGTTTTGTGACGTTGTGCTTGGTATTGCTCATACGTTAGATTGTAATAGACTGAACAATAATCAGCTTGATGCCTTACTACATAGTCACGTTTACATTCGTGAAAGTGAATTATTTGCCCCGCCGCATACATCGAAGCATTAGTGCAGCTAGCCACTAGACTGGCCAGCAAAATGGAGGTTAATAGTCGAGACATAGATCACCAATACCTAAACTTAATTAATGGCAATAAAACATGGTGTGCATGACAAGCATAACCTTCAAGCTAAGCTTCACGGTGCCCGCCGTCGGCGCCATAAAAAATCACCCAGGCTGCAAAGTCTGGCGTGAATGCTTCAAAGTGGTGCTTCTGATTGGCCGGCACAAATAACACCTCCCCCATCTCAAACTGATGCCTAGCACTGCCGTTTACAAAGTAACCAGAGCCAGAGATTACAAAGTACAACTCATCCCTAAAGTGGGGTTGTTGTAGGTCTACCCCTATAGGTTTGTAATACTCAAGCACTGTGGTGCCATGGGTAAACATTTCAATAAAAGGCATGTCAGTGGACAAGAGTTTTTCAGAGGCATGGGTTGGGGTTAATCTAAGCCTTGTTTCCATCATGCAGTTCCTTAGATTTTTAGCCTTAATACTTTTATTAGCAGCCAAGGCATAAACAGCTATGTGCTTTTTAACAAGCTCACCTTCTGCGCCAACAGTTTGACTAAAGTGTAGTAGAGGAATTTAATTTTGCCTGTGCTAGCTCATTTGCAGCTATGGTTTTACGCCGACGTTGAGCGCGACAAATAATACCTTGGCTCCTATACTGAGTCGTATCAATGCTATTTAACGACCATGACAGGGTAGAAGAAAATGAACTCAATTAAGCGCATAGGGCCGGTTGCTCTGGTTTGCTTTTGTGCCTTAGCTTGGCTTAAAGCAGCCCCTGTATTTGCCCAGTGCTCGCTGCTGTCTGCACTCACTATGGATCAGGCACTGCCATGGTCTGGCCAGCCTTTAGTAGGCAAGACCTACAAGCTAGATTACTGGTTGGTACAAGATGGTGATAGCCTCAGCTTACCTGAGGGGCATCGGTTGCGGTTGGGGCATATTAATACTACGGAAATGGCCAGTAAAGGTCGTCCAACACAGGCCTATGCTGAACAGGGTAAAGCCTGGCTTAAGCAACAACTAAAGCAGCAGCCCGTCATTTATGTACAGTTACTGCCCGAGGTTAAAGACCGCTATGGGCGCTGGTTAGTGAAGCTTTATGATGGTGTTGGGTCGAATCTTGAAGCCTCTTTGGTAGCCCAAGGGTTAGCTTACGTCATTAGTATGGATGGCCAAGGGGCGCCGCGGTGTTTATGGCAGCAAGAGATCGTGGCCCGCAAGCAAGGGTTGGGACTATGGCAGGCCTCTTTGTCGCGGGTGCGAGACGCAGCCCTATTAACGCCTAGGCAAGGCGGTTTTATGCGCCTAGGAGGCGTGGTGACTGATATTAGTCAAAGCCAGCGGTACTGGTACATTGGGCTTGAAGGGCAGGTGGCTGTGAAAATTGCCAAGAAAGTGCTGGCAGCCTCCCGTCTCAGAATCGATAGCGCTCAACAATTAAAGCCGTGGATTGGGCAAAATATTACTGCTAGAGGTTGGTTGGCGTGGCGCAAACTGAGTAAAAAACAGCATAAAAAAGGCTTTAAGGCTGGCGTAATGAGCCTTTACCACCTGCATATGCTGGAGCAAGCCCCACATTTAGGCAGCTACTAAAATACCTGTTCTGGAGCTGTTTCTTGGTTATTGCTGGTGCTAGCGCCGTTGCTTTTAGGCCGTGCCATTTGTTTGGGTGTGCGTTCTGCGCGGAATATTTCCTCTACCGCAGACGCATCCCCAGGCCTTGCCAATTCACCGGTGGCTTCGTCGATTTTAATGGTGACCATTTTGTCGGGCTGTTGCCGTTGTGTTTGGGGTACATCTTTGAGGGCAATTTCCATGAAATCGATCCAAATAGGTAAGGCTGCGGTACTGCCAAATTCATTCCTACCCAAGGTGGCTGGTTGGTCGAAACCCACCCACGCCGTGGCCACCATGGAGTCTACATAACCCGAAAACCAGGCATCTTTTTGATCGTTAGTAGTGCCTGTTTTTCCTGCTAAATCATCACGTTGTAGCTTTTTAGCCTTTCGTGCAGTGCCTTTTTGAACTACATCTTGCAAAATAGTATGCATAATATAATTAACCCGTTCATCCATGATGCGCGGTGCAATAGGTAAATGGGTGATCGGGCGGACTAGGTCGGTGGCGTTAGTCTGTTGTAGGGCGTCTTCTTGATCTAGCGCTTGGTTGAGGGCCACGATGGCAACATCGTTAATGGCCGTTATTTCTGCAGGGTCAGCTGGTTCTAGGTTGACTTCATCGGTAAGCTTTACATATTCACAGTTAATACACACGGTGGTGGGCTGGGCTTGGAACAGGACTTTGCCAAAGCTGTCTTCAATACGCTCAATAAAGTAGGGCTTAACATGATAACCCTGATTGGCGAAGCTTGCGTAGGCGGTGGCTACATCGATAGGAGGTACGCTGGCACTGCCTAATGCGAGGGATAAGTTACGCGGCAACTGTTGCGGCTTAAAACCAAACCGGGTGGCATAATCGATGGCCGATTTGATGCCTATTTCCCGTAAAATGCGGATCGACACTAGATTACGAGAAGTATAAAGGGCTTTGCGAAAGCGAGTAGGGCCAAAGAACTTGCCGCTGTAGTTTTCTGGCCGCCATGAGCCTTCTAGGCTGGCGTCATTAAATACTACGGGTGCGTCGTTGACCAAGGTAGCGGCGGTGAAATTTTGCTCCAAGGCTGCTGAGTACACAATGGGTTTGAAGTTAGACCCCGGTTGACGAAGGGCTTGGGTGGCCCGATTAAATTTACTGTGTAGGTATTCAAAACCACCCACTAAGGCGATCATGGCCCCATCTTTTGGATTGAGCGCAATTAAGGCTCCTTGGGCATCGGGCACTTGGGATAAGTACCAAATACTGGCATCAGCATAGTCCTGGCGCACTCGAATTTGGTCGCCGGCGCTAAGGACGTCGCTGATGTTATCTGGAGCACGCCCCATGCTATTAATAGAAAGTCGTGGCCTAACCCAATTCATGTCACTAAAGTTAATGGTGACCATCTGGCCGAAACGCAGCAACAATTGGGCAGAATCGTCGCCAACTTGGCGCACAATGGCAGGCTGCAGTGGACCAAATACAGGGGTATTATTAACTAATCTCTCGGCTTCCTCTGCAGTAACATCTGGGCCGTGGCTCATTTCTACACCGCGATACCCGTGGCGCCTATCGTAAGCTAACAAGCCTTTTTGTACTGCCAGTTGTGCCGCATCTTGACGCATACTGTCGATGGTAGTGTAGACGCGATAGCCACCAGTATAGACGTCTTCAATGGGAAACGAATCAAACAACTCACTGCGCACCATTTCGGCGACATAAGATGCTGAAGTTTCTGGTGTTAAGCTGTGAAAGCGGGCCGTAATAGGCGTGTCAATGGCGGTTTGGTACTGCTCTTGGTGAATATAATCCAGCATTAACATGCGGCCTAAAATCCAGTCTCTGCGTATTTTAGAACGTTGCGGGTTGGAAATGGGGTTATATCGAGAGGGCGCTTTATACAGTCCTGCAAGCATGGCTAGTTGTGGTAGGTCGAGTTGGCTAATAGAGCGGCCATAATAAACTTGGGATGCGGCCTCGATACCATAAGCTCTGTGGCCCATAAACATTTTGTTAAAATACATTTCCAGTATTTGTTCTTTGCTGAGTTCCTGCTCTATCTGAAAAGACAAAAGTATTTCATTAAATTTGCGGATAAACGTTTGATCTAGGGTTAATAGGTAGTTGCGCGCTACCTGCATGGTAATAGTGCTGCCTCCACCTTGAATTTTGCCGCCAGCTTGCACCATTCTTACTGCCGCCCTTATCAGCGCTTTTGGGTCAACGCCGTAATGACTGTAAAAGTTCTCATCTTCAGCAGCCAACAAAGCATCGATGTAATGTTGTGGTACTTGATCTATGCCCAGCGGGATGCGGCGTTGCTCGCCAAATTCAGAAATTAATTTACCATCTCTGGTCATCACCCTGAGGGGCGTTTGTAGGTGGTAATCCCTGAGGCTATTGACATCGGGTAACCGAGGCATCAGGTAAAACCAGGTGACCGCTGCAATGGTGATTGTGCCAACGATTCCTAGTATCAAAGCCCATTTAAACAGGCGGCTTATTAATGACATGCTATGCTTTAACTCTAGGCAATAATTGGAATGAAATGCGCGAAACAAACGAAAGTATATAAGATCTATACAGATTCGCCACCCAAGGATGGGATTAATGTTAAAACAATTAACTTGGCTCAGGATAAAACCCCTTGTATTGGGCATGGACTGGCAGGTTGATAACCTGCGTATGGTGCTGTTAGGCCCCGCCAGCAAAGGCAATCATCAGACAGCGCCAAAATTGTTAGGGCAATGGCATTGGTCATGGCCCTTGCTGTCAGCCAATGGCCCCGTTGAGGCACAACCCCCATGGCAAGATTTTATTGCTCAGGTTGCAGGACTAAGAGCTAAAGCTCCCGTGCATGTTAATGTCGGTATTCCTAACCACCTGTGCACATGGTTGCATTGCCCTGCAGGTCTATTCGAAGGTCGTGCTAAGGGAGTGGCGTTACAACTAGGCTATCAGCGTATGGCCGCAAAGGCGCTCAATATTGAGCCGGCCAATCTGCGAGTCTGCTATTTGCAGCTGGGCCCAAACCTTAGTTTCTTGGTGGTCACTAAACGCCATTACAGTGATCACATAGGGCAGCTCATTATGAGTTTGCATGATGCCGTACAGGGATCTGTTGTAGGCCGCATTGAACCCCAAGGCTTAACGCAGTTTGTTGCACCTGCTGGTATCGACGATGCGTGCGCTATGGCTTGGTTTATGGCCCATAAAGTGAGGCTGCCGGCATGTTAGTCTGGTATAGACCTCAACCCAATGAAGTTAATTTTTTACCTTGGATAGAAGGTTATCTAAGCGCCAGAAGGCGCAAGCGGCAGTGTTTATATGGCAGTGCCCTAGGTATGGTGATGCTAAGTGTGGGTGCACTAGTGTGGTTGTATTTTAACTTACTTCAAGCGCAGGCCGGCGTGCATCGGCACATGGCTCAGGGGGCGCAGCATTTGCAGGTTCAGCAGCAGCGCTGGTGGGATGCATCTCTCCATCAACGTCGTCTGGAGTGGGGTCAGGTGCAGCAGGGTCAGCAGGCGTTCGATGCATGGTGGCCAGTGCACCAACTGTCTCGCGTATTAATAACATTACAACCCTACCAGCAACTGGTCAGTTGGCAATGGCAGTCTATTAACACAGGCCAGCAAGTGGTGTTCACCATCACCGGTGGTGGCCGGTGGCAGGATTGGTGGCAAAGGGCTGTCAAGGTGTGGCCATCTTTGCAAGTGGAAGCGCTGAGGCCAAAGCCTGATGGATGGACGCTTGAGGCGCGCTACCTTATCCCTGCCTTACCCTTGTCGTTGCCGTCAAAGACCCCACTTGCAGCGCCACCAGCGCATGTTTTTGCGATCCAGTTAACACCCCAGTCTTTGAGTGCTGCTGGTGTCGGCACTAAGGTGGAAGTCTTGGGTTCGATGATGCGCCAAGTCGCAAACTATGGTCAAGGCATTGAAATTGTGAGAGGCCAAGGGGTGCAGATCAAAATGCGTCTAGATGCATCCCACTGGGCTGGTTTGGCGCCCCTACCCAGTGCGCCTGGATGGCAATTACAAGATCTTTCTGTGCAGCAAACACCATCACAGCAATGGCTAGTGTCGTTGCAGTGGTTGCCCAATCATGACACACCTCCCTCTCATGGGTTTCGACAGGCGCCTACAGCTGCGTTACAAGCCACCACCTACGGCAATATTGAGCATTATGCAAAGGCCTTCCAAAACCTGCCTTTATTGGTGCAAGCGCCACTGATGCAGGGGGCTTTAGCCAGCATTAATCCTGCGCGTGGCAAGGTGCAGCTGGCTGAGGATTTCGTCTTCATGGGTTACAGTCAGCAACAAGGCCAAGGCCCTGTGGCGTGGTTCAAAGTCTTACTCACGGGTCAGTTACTGCGGGTTGAAGTGGGTCATCATATAGATAACTGGCGGGTGTCTGCTGTTGGTTCACAGGGCGTTAATCTGACCCTAGGTCAGCAGTCTGTGACTTTAAAACACCCATGTTTTAAACAGGTATGTCAGCTTGAATAAAATCAAATCAATCTTCTTGGGGCTGTTGCTTTCGACTTCAGTTGGTGCCCAAAACATCACTATGAACGTGCATAACGTGGCGCTTGCAGAGGTATTGTATGAGCTTGCTGAGGCTGCGCAACTCAATTTGGTGTTGAGTCATGGGTTAGATTTTGATATCAGTGTTGTGCTGCAGGATGTGGACGCACGCACTGGACTGACATTAGTGTGTAAAAGTGTTGCCGTCGATTGCCAGTATACCCAGCAAGGCTTGGTGGTTGGTGAAGCAACGGATCAATCTAATACGCAAATATTACCACTGCATGTGGTTAAACTGAATTATGGTGAAGCAGACAGCATCATGCTGGCCTTACAAAGTGGCCAGACGATGTTGTCAGCCAAAGGGCAATTGTTGGCAGACAATCGTAGTCAACAAATTTTCGTTTACGACGATAATGCCCATGCTGCCAGCCTAGTTGAAGCCATCAAGTTATTGGATCAACCACTAGCACAAATTCTAATAGAGGGTCGTATCGTCATTGCTAAATCGAGCCTTGGTCAATCTAGTGGGTTAGACTTTATTGGTCGCCTAGGCCCTAAAGCCAAAGCAGCGGATACCTCAGGTGGCCAGCTTGGAGTTGTATTTAACCAGTTAGGGGGTGGCTTACAGTTAGGTTTAGTAGGGGCTCATATTATGTTGAATTTGGAGTTGGCAGCGCTGGAGGCCATTGGCCAAGTGTTAACCCTGTCCCAGCCCCAAATATTAGTACAAGAAGGTTACGCTGGCAGTATCCAAACGGGCCAAGAGGTGCCCTATATCGTGGCTACAGATAATGGTCAACAGCAAGAATGGAAACGGGCCGTGTTGGGTTTAACCGTCACGCCAAGGTTATTACCTAAAGATCAGGTGCAATTAGACCTACTGGTAGTGCAGGATTCAATTGGTGACTTGCTGCCCAATGGGCAGTTAGCCCTTAATACTCATAAGTTGAAAACTCGGGCAGTGGTGGGCTTAGGCCAAACATTAGTGTTAGGAGGCGCCCTTTATCAACAGCAACTAGATCGATTGTTGACCAGTCCAACCTTATCGGGGCTGCCCTTCATCGGACAGTGGTTTGAGCAGCAAAAGCAAGACTCTGAGAGGTTTGAACTTTTGGTTTTTGTAACACCTCGCATAGTTAACCCTTGATTATATTATTGTAAGTCTCCATAATTTAACTCGTCCTACCCGGCAGTGAGCATTTAGTGCTAAACGACCGGGTTTTGTTGTTGCTGTTCCTAAAAGGAATTTCATTGTGAATATATTTTTAATTGGCCCGATGGGCGCTGGCAAAAGCACCATTGGGCGTCAACTTGCGCGCGAGCTAAAGCTAGAGTTTCTAGATACTGACCGGGAAATTGAGGAAAGATCTGGTGCGGATATTCCGTGGATTTTTGATGTTGAAGGCGAAGATGGTTTTCGTAAGCGTGAAGCAAACATGATCGCTGAGCTAACCGAACACCGAGATTTGGTGATGGCAACGGGGGGTGGTGCGGTAGAGTTATCTGAAAACCGTCAGCATTTGTCTGCCCGTGGCACAGTGGTGTATTTATTTGCCACGGTTGAGCAGCAGCTTGAGCGTACATCAAAAGACAAAAATCGCCCCTTGCTGCAAAATGAAGACCCAGAACAAGTGCTGCGAGATTTGTTTGCTCATCGTCACGCTTTATATGAAGAAACGGCTGATATTCAGGTGGCAACAGGTGCTCAAAATCCACGCTTGCTAGTGGCAGAAATTATTAAACAAATTGAAGCTATACGCTCCCTATAATTTATCCAGTCTCAGCTAAGGCTGCCACCAACCTGAGCCATTATAATGACCAGTGCAAACCACACATTATCTGTTGAATTAGGCGATCGGAGCTATCCGATTTATATCGGTAGTGGGCTGTTACGGCAAGCACAACTACTGGGCCAGCATATTACTGGCAAACAGGTTATGGTCGTGACTAATGACACCATAGCGCCATTATACCTAAACACGGTCTTAGAGGGGTTACAAAGCCTGCAGATCGATGGGTTGCAAGTGGACAGTCTAGTACTGCCCGATGGTGAGCAGCACAAGCACCTTGATACTGTGAGTTTGATTTGGGACCACCTGCTACAGCAGCGCCATAATCGAACCACTACCCTCATTGCCCTAGGTGGGGGAGTCATTGGAGACATGACAGGTTATGCTGCGGCAGCCTATCAGCGGGGGGTCAATTTTATCCAAATCCCCACCACTTTGTTATCGCAAGTGGATTCTTCTGTGGGTGGAAAAACCGGCGTTAATCACCCCCTTGGCAAGAACATGATTGGTGCGTTTCATCAGCCTCAATGCGTCATCATAGATACCCAAAGCCTATCTACTTTGCCGGCCCGCGAGTTGTCTGCAGGTCTAGCAGAGGTCATTAAGTATGGGCTTATTGCCGAAGCAGATTTTTTTGTCTGGTTAGAGCATAATATTCACCAGCTGCGCCAACTGGCGCCTGATTTAATTAGTCAGGCCATCTACCGATCATGTGTATGTAAGGCGCGTATTGTGGCTGCTGACGAGCGCGAACACGGGCAGCGAGCCATGCTCAATTTTGGTCACACATTTGGTCATGCCATAGAAACCGAAATGGGTTATGGTAACTGGTTACACGGTGAGGCAGTGGCCGCTGGCATGGCCATGGCGGCAGATTTATCTTGTCGCTTGGGGTGGATTTCAAAGCCACTATTGCAGCGTGTTCAAAGGCTGCTGCAAGCATGTGAATTACCTATATGGGGGCCAGACGTTATGCAGGCAGGGACCTATCTAAAGCATATGCAGGTGGATAAAAAGGTCACTGACGGCACTATTCGTTTAATACTTTTACAAGCATTAGGTGAAGCTGTAGTGACTTCAGAATTTGGCCGGGATGCGCTCCAGCAAACCCTCGATCAGCCGTTGGCCGTTTAGGAGGCTAGAACTGTGAGCCGGTCCGCAAAAAAAAATTCCACTGGCACCAACCTTAATATCGCCTACGCTGCTTATGTCGAGCAACTAAACCTGCAAGAAGAAACCCCTCAAAGTATTAACTTAGAGGGCTTTCAGTACCAAGCCAAAGCCCGCAGCCGACAGTTAGATACACTTTTACATTTAAGTCAGTTCTCTGATTACCTGGTGCTGATTAGTGCGCCTTCTGGGGCTGGTAAAACAACCTTTATTGAGCAGTTTTTAAGAGTTCAGCCGGCCGGCGCATGCATCGTTCATTTAGTGTTACAAGAATCTGTTAATGCGTCCTGGGTGGTACGTCAACTGGTTCAACAACTGCCTGTTCAACTACCTAATCATGCCAGCCTAGAAGTCAGTATTTTGGCGCTGCAAGAGTTGGCTCAAGAGTTAACGCTGCAAAAAGAAGTGTTGTTGTTGGTAGTGGACAATGCTCAATGGCTAGACGAAGATGCCCTGGAGTTGCTAGCTAATTTGTTGCCTCGTAGTGCCCAGATCGATTCTCGTCCCCACGTTATTCTTTGCGCTGATCACAGTGTGGTGGAGCGCATTGAAGCGCCACAGTTTGCTGAGCTCAGGCAGGAGCGTTTTTATCATCTAGTTTTAGCCCCATTCAACCAAGAAGAAAGTGCTGAATACTTGCGTCAACGATTGCAGCGCATTGGTCTTAATCATGCCCTTGCTCCTATTCAATTATTACAATTGCATCAACTCGCTAAAGGTAACCCTGGGTACCTTAATATGCTGGCCAATAAGGCCCTCAATAAGGGTGGGTTGGTGCAACAAACTGGGTTGCCGTTCTGGCATATAGGCGCCACTATTATTGTGGTGGCTGTATTAGCTGGTATTTGGTGGGTTAATAATGCTGCTGTCAAAGCAAGGCTGCAAAACGAGTTCCAACCTGACCCTGTGATCGAGTCTGTAGAGCTGGCGCCTATGTCAGCCATGTCAGCCATGCCACCTGCGGACCCCTTGTTAGCTGTGGCACCTGTAAAGCCTATGGCACAAGCACTGCCGCCGTTGGAGCCCATAGTGCTGTCACCAGCCTCACAAAATATCACCCTAGAACCTCAGCTTGAAACCACGCCAAAAATTGAGCCTTTAGTTAAGCCGGCGCCCAAAATTACGCAAACTGAGCCAATATTGTCGGTGCCAGTGTTGGCAGCGTGGCCAGAAACGACCACGACTACAAAGCAGCCATACAGCTATAGGGCCGTATTAAAACTACCTAGCGACCATTACAGCTTGCAGGTTCTTGGTGCTCGTTTGGAAACGACTTTAGAGGCGTTTATAAAGGCTCAAGCGCTGATTCAGCCCTACTATATTATTGCCTTAGAGCGTGGTGGCAATCCCTGGTATATGGTGCTGGTAGGGGATTACGCCAGTTCTAGTGACGCCCGAGGTGCAATATCATCACTCCCCGTGGGCCTGCAGAATCAGCAGCCTTGGCCACGGCCTATGGTAAAGATCCAACAGCAGATTCGCAATAAATTCAACACTAGTGGTGAATAACTTTTACAAATTCGGCGAACGTCGCCAATTGTGTAGGTATTTATCTAATCTATAGCCAAAATAATTTGTTAGCCGTGGTTTTCTCCTGTAGGATGTTTGTCCATTTGTTGATTAAAGATATCTATAAGCTCTAATAAGAGTTTTTAATTACAGCAAGTGTCTACTGACTCTTGTTTGCTTTTTAAGACAGTCTTTGTGGCACTTGTTAACACCGCGGTGGCTATGTGGTCACCCAGATTAGCGAGAGAGATGCTGATGAGCGCTGGCTTTTTTAATCCTAAAGAATTTAAAGATAACTGTGGTTTTGGCCTCATTGCTCATATGCATGGGGATCCGAGTCATGATTTATTGCAAAAAGCGATAGAATCCCTCACCTGTATGACCCACCGTGGCGGTATCGCTGCTGATGGTAAAACTGGAGATGGGTGTGGTTTATTGCTGCAAATGCCAGATGGTTTTATGCGTCAGGTGGCCTTGGATAACTTTTCTGAAGAGCTGGCTGAGTCTTATGGCGTGGGTATGGTCTTTTTGTCGCAAGATGAAGATAAGGCTGCACATTCTCGCAATGTGCTAAACCAAGCTATTGAAGACCACGGCTTAGAGCTTGTTGGATGGCGCGAAGTGCCCGTAGATGCATCTTGCCTTGGGCCTATCGGTGCCGATTGTCAGCCGCGCATTGAGCAGGTGTTTGTAAACAGCCCAGGCCTGCGTGGAGAGGTGTTAGAAGCACGTTTACTTGTGGCCCGCAAAACCACAATGTACGCCCTCACTGCAGACGAAGATTTTTACGTATGTAGTTTGTCTCATCGTGTGGTGTCTTATAAAGGTCTGATGATGCCAGTGGATTTGCCGGTGTTCTATAAAGACTTAGGTGACCCGTCTTTAGCTACTGCCATTTGTACCTTTCACCAGCGCTTCTCTACTAATACCTTGCCACGCTGGCCCTTGGCTCAACCGTTTCGTTTCTTAGCACACAACGGTGAAATCAACACCATTGAAGGCAACCGTAACTGGGCTAAAGCCCGCCAAAGCATATTATCTACGCCGCTGATTCCAGAACTTCAAGAACTAGAAGGCGTGGTCAATACCACAGGTTCCGACTCTTCTAGTATGGATAACATGCTTGAACTGATGGTGTTAGGTGGTATGGACGTGTTCCGTGCTCTCCGTTTGATCATGCCGCCAGCTTGGCAAAACGATGAGTTGATGGACCCAGAACTACGGGCCTTTTATGAATATAACTCCATGCATATGGAAGCTTGGGATGGCCCAGCTGGCATGGTCTTAAACACGGGCCGTTATGCCGTATGTTTGCTCGATCGCAATGGTTTGCGTCCTTCTCGGTGGGTGATGACTAAGGATGATTATCTAGTCACCGCCTCAGAAATTGGCACCTTTGCATACGATCCTTTAGATGTGGTGGCTAAAGGCCGTGTGGGCCCTGGTGAAATTTTGGCGGTAGATACCCATACCGGCGAAATTATGCACACCAAAGACATTGACGACCGCCTCAAGGCGTCTCAGCCTTACAAAAAATGGTTGCGCAAGTCTGCCATTCGCTTAGAGGGCACTTTAGACGAAGAGCAGTGCTTTGAAGACTTTACTGAAGCTGAGTTGAAGCAGCACATGAAGATGTTTCAAGTGACCTTTGAAGAGCGTGATCAGGTGATTCGGCCGCTAGCAGAAAGTGCCCAAGAGGCCGTAGGTTCTATGGGAGACGACACTCCCATGGCTGTGCTGTCTAGTCGTGTGCGCAGCGTGTATGAATACTTCCGCCAGCAGTTTGCACAGGTCACTAACCCCCCTATAGACCCACTCCGCGAAGCAGTGGTGATGTCTTTGGAAACCTGCCTAGGCAAAGAGCGCAATATTTTCCAGGAAGGGCCAGAGCTTGCTAAGCGCATCGTGCTCGGGTCACCAATATTATCGGCCAGCAAATACACTAGTTTGTTACACATGAACCAACCGGGTTTTAAGGTGCTCAGCATTAGCCTGAACTATGATCCAAGTGTTGGCTTAGAGGCCTCTATTAAAGCGCTTTGTAAGCAAGCTGAAGAAGCCGTGCGCAAGCGCGTTGGCATTTTAGTGCTGAGCGACCGCGACATAGAAAAGGGCAAACTGCCGATTCCCGCAGCCATGGCTACAGGAGCAGTTCATCATCACCTCACGAATACTGGCCTGCGCTGTGATGCCAACATTGTGGTTGATACGGGCAGTGCGAGGGACTCCCACCACTTTGCGGTACTGATTGGGTTTGGTGCGACGGCGGTATACCCTTATCTCAGTTACCGGGTTATTAACGATTTGGTGGCGTCGGGTGAAATTATTGGAGATCCTGCGGAATGCCATAAGTCCTACCGTAAGGGGATCAATAAAGGGCTGCTCAAGATCATGTCTAAAATGGGCATTTCTACTATTGCATCCTACCGCGGCGCTCAACTGTTTGAAGCCATTGGCGTGAGTAGCACCATTGTGGATTTATGTTTCCATGGTGTGGCTAGTCGCATCGAGGGTGCACAATACGCAGATTTTGAACTCGATCAGCAAACTTTGGCAGCAGAAGCGTGGATCGGCCGTAAGCCTATCCAGCAAGGTGGCTTACTGAAATATGTGCACGGTGGTGAATACCACGCTTATAATCCTGATATAGTCACGACGGTACAAACTGCCGTACAAACGGGTGATTATGAGGTGTATAAAAAGTACGCCAAGCTAGTCAATGACAGGGGTGTGGCTTCGTTACGCGACTTACTCAAGCTTAAGCCTGCCAATGCTATAGATCTGAGTGAAGTAGAGCCTGTCAGCGAAATATTCAAACGTTTTGACAGTGCTGCCATGTCTTTAGGTGCCTTGTCGCCAGAGGCCCACGAAGCCTTGGCTATGGCTATGAACGAATTAGGTGGCCGCTCTAACTCTGGTGAGGGCGGCGAAGATCCGCTGCGTTACGGCACCAACAAGCGTTCCAAAATTAAGCAAATAGCCTCTGGTCGTTTTGGTGTCACACCAGCCTACCTGGTAAGTGCCGAAGTATTGCAGATCAAAGTGGCCCAAGGCGCTAAACCTGGCGAAGGTGGTCAGTTGCCAGGGGGCAAAGTTAACGATCTGATTGCCACCTTGCGTTATTCTGTGCCTGGTGTGACGCTAATTTCCCCTCCACCCCATCATGATATCTATTCGATTGAAGATTTGGCGCAGCTTATTTTCGATTTGAAGCAAGTTAATCCAGATGCATTAGTGTCGGTGAAGCTAGTGTCTCGTCCTGGTGTTGGCACCATTGCTTCGGGTGTTGCCAAAGCCTATGCAGATTTAATTACCATTTCTGGTCACGATGGCGGTACTGCCGCCAGTCCTCTCACCTCGATTCGTTATGCGGGTTCTCCATGGGAGCTTGGCCTTGCCGACGCCCACCAATCCTTGCGAGGCAATGGCGTTCGTGGCCGGGTTAGGGTGCAGACAGACGGTGGCCTAAAGACTGGTTTAGATGTCGTAAAGGCCGCTATGTTAGGTGCAGAAAGTTTTGGTTTTGGTACCTTGCCTATGGTTGCTTTGGGCTGTAAATACCTTCGTATTTGCCACCTTAATAATTGTGCCACGGGAGTAGCCACACAGAACCAGCAACTGCGTGATCATCATTTCCGCGGCACCGTAGACATGGTGAAATATTTATTTACCTTTATTGCCGAAGAAACCCGTGAGGTGATGGCAGAGTTGGGTGTGCGCAGCATTGAAGAGCTAGTTGGGCGGACTGAGCTGCTAGAGGTGAGTGGCGGTGTTACTAATAGACAGCGTAACTTAGACTTGTCACCTTTATTGAGTCAAGTGGGTATCGACCCCAGTCAGCCACACACTGTGCAGGTGGCTAATAACCAACCCTATGACACCGGCGCTTTGAACCAACAGATGTTGGCTCAAATGGCCGATGCCATTAACCACTCTACAGGTGGTAAATATAACTTTGAACTAACTAATTGTGATCGTTCCGTGGGGGCTAGAGTCTCGGGTGCCATTGCCAAAGTTCACGGTAACAATGGTATGTCTGGACACCCATTAGAAGTCCATTTAAAGGGTATTGCAGGGTTAAGCTTTGGCGTATGGAATGCCGGTGGTTTGAACATGTACTTAGAAGGTGATGCTAACGACTATGTGGGTAAGGGCATGGCAGGCGGTAAGCTTGTTATCTATCCACCCAAAGGCTCCAGCTTTAAGTCTAACGTCACCTCCATCATGGGTAATACCTGCTTGTATGGCGCAACGGGTGGCAGCCTAATGGCTGCAGGTTGTGCAGGCGAGCGTTTTGCTGTGCGTAACTCCGGCGCCCATGCGGTTATTGAAGGTGCTGGTGCCCACTGTTGTGAATACATGACGGGTGGTGTGGTCACCGTGCTTGGTGCCACAGGCTACAATTTTGGTGCAGGCATGACGGGTGGTTTTGCCTTTGTATTAGACGTAGATCGCACTTTTGTGGATAAGTACAACAGCGAGTTGGTGGAAATTCACCGCATTCGTGGTGAGCACATGGAAGAGTACCGCAGTTATTTGCGCGGCGTGCTGCATGATTTTTCTTTAGCTACCGGCAGTCAGTGGGGTAAAGAGCTAAGTAAACATTTTGAAGACTATGTCAGCAAGTTCTGGTTAGTTAAGCCCAAAGCAGCAAATTTACAGCAGCTCATGGCGAATACGCGGACTAAGACAGAATAATCCAAAGTTTTTGAAAAAATACATTACCAAGCAAGCGAGGCTATTATGGCTCAACGATTAGATAACCATTTCCAATTCATCGACGTAGGCCGTCAAGATCCTGCTAAAGTGCATCACGACTTGCGCAAGCGCCAGTTTACTGAAATTTATCAGCCCTACACTGAGGTCGAAGCTAAACCCCAGGCGCATCGATGTTTAGAGTGCGGCAACCCTTATTGTGAATGGAAGTGCCCAGTGCATAACTACATTCCTAACTGGCTTAAACTGGTGTCTGAAGGCAATATTCTAGAGGCTGTGGAATTATGTCATCAGACTAACTCCTTGCCAGAAGTCTGTGGTCGCGTATGCCCGCAAGACCGTTTATGTGAGGGTGCCTGTACTCTTAATGATGGTTTTGGTGCAGTCACCATTGGTTCAGTGGAAAAGTACATTACCGACACTGCCTTTGCCATGGGTTGGAAGCCCGACCTTAGTCACGTGATTGAGACGGGAAAAAAAGTGGCCGTAATAGGTGCTGGCCCTGCGGGTTTAGCCTGTGCAGACGTATTGACACGCGGTGGCGTGTCAGCTGTGGTATTTGATCGTTACCCAGAAATTGGTGGCTTGCTCACCTTTGGCATCCCAGAATTTAAGTTAGAAAAGCCGGTGATGGCTAAACGTCGTGAGATCTTTGAAGGCATGGGCATTGAGTTTAAACTCAATGTAGAAATAGGTGCAGACGTTACTCTAGATGAATTGATGGCAGATTACGATGCTGTATTTATGGGGATGGGCACTTATAAAGCCATGCGTGGTGGCTTTCCAGGTGAAGATCTAGAAGGCGTGCACGAAGCCTTGCCTTACTTAATTTCTAACATCAATCGGCGCATGGGGTTTGAAAAAGATGCGGCTGATTTTATCGACCTAAAAGGTAAACAAGTGGTGGTGTTAGGTGGTGGAGACACTGCAATGGATTGCAACCGTACGGCGATTCGGCAAGCCGCGGCTAATGTTTTTTGTGCCTACCGTCGCGATGAAGCCAATATGCCTGGCTCACGTAAGGAAGTGGCCAATTCCAAAGAAGAGGGAGTGCAGTTCTTATTCAATCGCTTGCCGGTGGAAGTGATGGGTGAAAACGGTAAGGTTACAGGGATTAAGCTGGTCACAACCCGGCTAGGTGAGGCTGATGAAAATGGCCGCAGTCGCCCTGTAGTGGTTGAAGGTAGTGAAGAAATAGTAGCCGCAGATGCAGTTATTGTAGCCTTTGGTTTTAGCCCAAATCCAACACCTTGGATGGCTGATGCAGGTGTTGAATTGGACCACCTAGACCGCGTACAAGTACCACGGTGCTCTAATTTAGTGGCTAAAAAGTATGCCTTTCAAACCTCTAATGCCAAAATTTTTGCTGGTGGTGACATGGTGCGTGGTTCCGACTTGGTAGTGACTGCTATTGATGAAGGACGCAGAGCTGCGGATGGTATTTTGGATTATCTACAAGTCTAAAGCCTTTATCGAAACCAGCATGACACCCGCTTAGTTGCCACAAACCGTGACAATTAGGTGGGTGATCTATATCATAAGCAACAATGTTTATAAACTCGCCTTAAGGCCTTTTTGTCCCCATGACCGCTTCCAAACCTGAATTAAAAAATGACCGTTTTCTTCGTGCCCTGATGGGCCAACCCGTTGATGCAACCCCCGTATGGATGATGCGTCAAGCGGGTCGTTATTTACCAGAATACCGTGCTTTGCGGGCTGAAGCGGGTGATTTTTTAAGCCTTTGTAAAAATGCTGATTTCGCCTGTGAAGTGACCCTGCAGCCATTACGTCGATATGACTTAGATGCAGCGATCTTGTTCTCAGATATTCTTACTGTGCCAGATGCTATGGGCCTGGGTTTGTATTTTGAAACTGGAGAGGGCCCTAAGTTTGAAAAGCCAGTTCGCACCGAGGCCGATGTCGCTGCACTCAAAGTGCCTGACATGGACGCAGATCTAGGCTACGTCATGAATGCCGTGAGTACTATTCGTAGTGCCTTGTCTGGTGATGTGCCGTTAATTGGCTTCTCGGGTAGTCCATGGACCTTAGCGACCTACATGATTGAAGGCAGTTCCAGTAAAGACTTCCGTCACATCAAAGCCATGATGTACTCTACTCCAGAATTGTTGCATCAAGTGCTTAGCGTATTGGCTGATTCGGTAATTGCTTACCTCAACGCGCAAATTGCAGCCGGTGCTCAAGCAGTACAAATTTTTGATACTTGGGGTGGAGTCTTGAGTGGCCCTTGCTACCAAGCGTTCTCGTTAGATTATATGCAGCGTATCGTTAACGGCCTTACCCGTGAAGCTGAAGGGCGCGCAGTGCCTGTCATTCTATTTACTAAAAATGGTGGCCAGTGGCTCGAGCAAATGGCAGCCACAGGGGCTGATGCTTTGGGTCTAGACTGGACTATAGAAGTGAGCCAAGCGCGTGACCGGGTGGGTGATAAGGTAGCACTACAAGGCAATATGGACCCTAGCGTTTTATATGCAGATGCACCTACAATTGAAGCAGAAGTGGGTCGCATTTTGGCAGACTTTGGCAGCAATGATGGCCATGTATTTAACCTAGGCCACGGTATCCATCAGTTTGTAGACCCAGAAAGCGCTAAAATATTTGTTGATGCTGTGCACGATCAAAGCGCCCAATATCACTCCTTAACATAGTCAGTAGGAAGCTAAAATGCCGCATTGCGTTATCGAAATCTCTAACCAACTGAGCACAAGCGTGACGCCTGATAAGTTGTTACGTTGCGTGTTTGACGCCCATGTAAAGTCAGGTTTATTTGAGACGGATCATATCAAGGTGCGCTGCACTGGCTACGACCATCATCTGGCAGGCACTGGCTCAGACCGGTTTATCCACGCCACGTCGCACATTAAAGCAGGTCGTACGGCAGAGCAAAAGCAACAGTTGAGCAACATGATCGTGCAGGGTCTCATCGACATTGGCATTACTTCGGCCGCCATGAGTGCACAAGTGGTTGATTTAGCCCCTAGTTACGTCACCTTTACCGATTAAATGCGGCCCATGAAGCTAGGTATTGCTCTATAGAGCGTCGCGATTAGTTAAGTGATCAGCGCAAACCAGCCATGGGTCACCCTAGCTAAATCACCTGCCTTTAGCTCAATCTCCAAGCCCCTGCGGCCACCGCTAACATAAATGCTTGCATAGCCTTGAGCACTGGTATCAATGACCGTTGTTAGTGCGCGCTTTTGGCCCATAGGGCTAATGCCACCGAGTAGGTAGCCAGTGCTGCGGCCCACCATTACAGGATCTGCCATGGCCACTTTTTTCACGCTCAAGGCCTTGGCCAAAAGTTTTAAATTGAGCTGCTGATCTACAGGCACTAGCGCCACCGCCAAAACTCCGTGGCCCGTGTCTACGACCAGTGTTTTAAACACTTGTTGTGAAGTGACTGCTAACTTTTCTGCTGCTTCGGTACCATATGATGCAGTTTGTGGATCATGGGTATATTGGTGCAGTTTGTGGTGTACACCTAAGCTAATGAGTTGGTCTATAGCGGGAGTCATGACGGATCGATTCGGTGCAAAAGAGTTTAATGTTTGAGTATGCTAACCCTAAGTGTGGGCCCAGTCGAGGCCCAAGTAGGTTTAGTGAGGCCAGCCACCTTTTGTTGCTCAGGTGGTTTGATCAAGGTTTATCTTGTAGGCACGAGCAACGCTGATATGAGTTAACCAGAGTTTAACTGTAGCATTAATATATAGGTGATTATCAATGAAGCAACAGATTGGCTTATTCCTGTTTAGTCATGATTTACGTCTGGATGACAATCCAGCCTTGGCCTTGGCGGCTTCAGAGGTGGATCAATTAATTTGTCTTTACTGCCTAGATCCTAAACAGCCACCCTCAAGCTTACGCGCTCCAAGTAACTTATCAGCTCATCGTCAGCAGTTTTTATGGGCATCAATCACTGACTTACATAAAAGTCTAAAACGCCTTAATCAGGGGCTTATGGTCACTACTGAGTCATCCCTTGATATCATTCCTCAGCTCATCACCCAGCATAATATTAGTCATATTTATGGGAGCGAGCATGCCGGCTATTACGAAAATCAAAGCTGGCAACGTTTGGCTAAACGTTACCCTTTTATTGAATTTAAGCGCCTTGCTAGTCATACATTATTTGCCCAATCAGAGCTGCCTTTTCAGCTCACAGATCTACCGACTTCTTTCTCTAAATTTCGTAAACTTGTAGAACCTCTTTCAATTAAATCGCCCTTGCCCCAGCCTACAAGCATGCCTCCTAGCCCAGTGACGCCCATACCACTGCCACCTAATTCAATGACTGTGATCCATGATTCACTGTTTGAGGGTGGCGAGCAACAGGGACGAGTCCATCTGCAAGGTTACTTTGACTCGAGGCTAGCCAGTCACTACAAGGAGACTCGCAATGGCCTTGATGGCATGGACTATTCCACCAAATTTTCCCCATGGCTTGCCAATGGGAGTTTATCGGTGCGGCGAGTTATGCATCAGTTGCGGCACTATGAACGCGATATAGAAGCCAATGACTCAACTTATTGGATTTACTTCGAACTGCTATGGCGAGAGTACTATCAATGGTATGCGCACCATTATGGGGTTCATCTTTTTAGTGCCAGAGGCATAAAAACCAGCAAACCCAATACCAGTTTTTACCCTGAGCGCTTCCAAAAGTGGTGTCATGGCAACACCCCTTACCCCATTGTGAATGCTTGTATGAAGCAGCTCAAAGCCACAGGTTATATGAGCAATCGCGGCCGCCAGTTAGTGGCCAGTTGTTTTGTGCATGAATTAGGCCTTGACTGGCGCTATGGAGCGGCTTACATGGAGCAGCACTTAGTGGATTACGACATGGCTTCTAATTGGGGTAATTGGCAGTACCTTGCAGGCGTGGGCGCAGACCCGCGGGGTCACAGGCGTTTCGACTTAGTTAAACAAACTCAAACCTATGATCCTCAACAACTTTTTATTAAGCGTTGGGGCGCAGATAAAAGTGCACCGCCACTGGACTCTGTAGATGCGGCGGATTGGCCGGTATTTATACCCTAACCAATAGGGGTTTAGATCATCGTTAAGACTAAACTTTTACCTGACGACTTTTGGGGCTAGCTTTGTTTTCGATACATTAAGTCCCACACGCCATGCCCCTTTCCTTCCCCACGGCGTTGGAACTTGGTGCTAGGGCGGAAGTCTGGCTGTGGTGAATATTGTTCATCACCTGCTAGGTTGCTGTAACCGTCGGCGGGCTCCATCACTTCCATCATGTGTTCGGCATAGGGCTGCCAATCTGTGGCCATGTGGAATATTCCGTCAGGGGCAAGTTTTTGGCGGATATCTTGGGCAAACTTGGACTGCACAATGCGGCGCTTGTGGTGTTTCTTTTTATGCCATGGATCTGGAAAAAACAGCTGTACACCGCCTAAACTCTCATCTGCAATACACTGGGCCATGACCTCAATGGCGTCATCACAAAACACACGCACATTGCCTAGGTCTTGGGTTGCAAGGTTGTTAAGTAGGCGCCCAACCCCAGGCCGGTGCACTTCGATGCCAATGTAGTTGTTGTCTGGCATCGTGGCAGCCATGGTGGAAAGTGAGTCGCCCATACCAAAACCAATTTCCATGATCACGGGGTGATTATTGCCAAATATAGTTGAAAAATCCAAGCGCCCTTGCTTGAGTTCTAAACCATAACGCACCCAGTAGTGGTCCAGTGCGTGTTCTTGCGACGGCGTCATGCGACCAGCGCGCTTGACAAAACTGCGAATGCGTCGGGGTTTTTCAATATTCAGGGGTAAATCAGTCGGCATAAAATTGATCTTGGCGAGTATAGTGCTTGTGAGCCTCTATTTTACCTATTACTGATCAATAAATCAGCATGAATATGGCGTCTAAAGCAGGGCATTTGATACACTAAGGTACAGATTAACATTCAACTAGTTTTTACCACCTATGACTATCCTCCGTATTGCTACTCGTAAAAGTAAACTTGCCCTCTGGCAAGCCCATTTTATTAAGGCAGAGTTACAACGCTTTCATCCTGGCCTCACTGTTGAGTTGCTAGGGATGACCACCAAGGGCGACAAAATACTCGATGTGCCGTTAGCTAAAGTAGGTGGTAAAGGGCTGTTTGTTAAAGAACTAGAGCAGGCTATGCTAGAAGGTCGTGCAGACATAGCGGTGCATTCCATGAAGGATGTACCCATGGAGTTTCCAGAGGGCTTGGGCTTGGCGGTAATATGCGCACGAGAAGACCCCACTGATGCTTTTGTGAGTAACCACTTTAATTACTTAGAAGAACTGCCCAAAGGAGCTAAGGTGGGTACGTCTAGCTTACGCCGGCAATTACAAATTAAAGCGCTGCGACCCGATTTACAGCTATTGGATTTGCGCGGTAATGTAAATACTCGACTGGCTAAATTGGATGCTGGTGAATATGATGCAATCATCCTTGCCAGCGCGGGTTTAATGCGGCTAGACTTTCACCATCGTATTCAATCGCGCTTAACTGACGCACAATGTTTGCCAGCTGGTGGGCAGGGTGCAGTGGGAGTGGAATGTCGGTTGGAAGATGCTGCAACTAAAGCATTGTTGGCACCATTGCACCATAAAGATTCAGCCGACCGAGTGATGGCTGAACGAGCGCTCAACAAACGCCTAGAAGGTGGTTGTCAGGTGCCCATTGCCTGTTTTGCTGAACTAGAGGGTGATCAGCTGTGGTTACGAGGCTTGGTGGGTGAAGTTGATGGCAGTCGTGTGCTGACTACAGAAATTAGAGGCCCGCGGGCTGATGCTGAAACTTTAGGCATTGCCGCCGCTGAAGATTTACTGCGCCAGGGTGCTGGTGAGATTCTTGAGGCTATTTACGGTGCTTAGTAAATAATTTATGAAAGGCATGAGGGTTTTGGTCACTAGGCCAGCTGCACAAGCAAAGCCGATAATAGAGCGCTTGCGTCACTATGAATTTGAGGTGCATCATTTACCTTGTTTAGATATTGTGCCGGTGGAACCAGAGTCATTGGAAGGCTTGCAAAGTAAGCAGTGGGCCATGGATCTGGACAATTTTGATCATGTTATTGTGATCAGCACTAACGCCGCCAAGCATTGGCTTGATCTAGTTGAGGGTTATTGGCCCCAGTGGCCAGTAGGTGTGCGCTGGTGGGCGGTTGGGGAGGCTACTCAAAGCAGACTAAGGGTCACGGGTATCGAGGCAAGCAGACCTGATCAGGGTGACACCAGTGAAGCTTTACTGGCCACATTGCTGCCCTTTGTTGAAAGCTACCACAAGGTGTTAATTGTGCGTGGTTGTGGTGGCCGAGAGGCGTTAGCCGATGCTTTGGTAGCGGCTGGAGCCCAGGTGAGCTATGCCCAATGTTACCAGCGTAAGAGGCCCAATATTAGCCCCCAACAGTTAGCTCTTGTGGATCAATTTGCTCCACAAGCAGTGCTGTTGCAAAGTGGCGAAACATTGGTTAATTTTGATTACTTATTAAGTCATGGTGATTGGTGTGACAAACAACGCACAGTCCTAGTCCTGCCAAGTGCTAGGGTTGCCGAGCAGGCTAAATCATTAGGCTATGGTGTATTGCTTACTAGTGGTAGTGCCAGCAATCAAGCAATGTGCGATACTTTATTGCAGAAATTTGAAAAATAAGTGCCTAAATAAACTGTTCCAAATAGTTATAAGTAGTTATAAGTAGTTATAAGGTTTAGTAATAGCTGGCCTAATAGGCTGCTGAAAAAGGATGCTGAAGTAGTGACACAAGACGAGAATAAAGCCAACCCAAACGTGCCTGAAAATGTGGCAGGCAAGCCGCCAGCTGAAGCTAAAACGGCGAAGGTTTCTAAACCTGCAGACCGCGCCCGTGTGGCTAAACCAAAACCAGTGGCGGGGGCAAGCCAAATCAAGTATGGCCTGCTGTGGCTGCTGGTGCTGTTATTAATAGTTATGGTGGCTGCTCTAGGCTACTGGCAATGGCAGGCTCAAACCCAGCGAGCGGCGTTGACGACAGACCAAAGTGGCCAGTCAGAAAATTTACAATATTGGCAACAACAACAGCAATCTTTGGCTCAAAAAATCGACGCGTTAACCGTTAAAACCAATAGTTCACTAGGTTCTATAAGCGCCCAGCAACAAGACTTAACAAATAACCAAGTGCGTATGGATGAGGCCTTAGCGAGTGCCTTAGAAGCCGTGGCTAAAAATCAATTAGATGCGGGTCAAGTGTTGCCGCAGTGGCAGTTGGCAGAAGCTGAATATTTATTGCGCTTAGCCAACCAGCGTTTAGCCATGGAGCAGGCCAGCGCTTCTGCCATCGCCCTGCTTAAAGCGGCTGACATCATTATCAGAGATAGTGAACAAGTAGGTACCTACGGCATTAGGCGAGCCATTGCTGCCGACCTAGCCGCCCTTACATTGGTGCCTAGTGTTGATGTTGAAGGCGTCTATGCGGGTCTTGCTGCGCTTTCTGGCTTGGCCGCTCAACTGACGTTTTTGCCACCTCGTAGTGACGCTCTAGCCATGCAAAACATCCCACAAGCCAACCTTTTGCCAAGTGCTGTGCCCGCAGCAGTTGAGACAGGGAACTGGACACAACCCATTTGGCAAGGCGTTAAAACCCTAGGTTCGAGTGTATGGGGAGAGTTGAAGCAGCTGGTTAAAGTGCAGTCCCGCACACAAGAAGATCAGCAGTTGCTCACGCCTGCCGCAGAGTTGCTAGTGCGTATGCGCATTGAAATGGCGTTAAGCCAAACACAAGTTGCCTTGTTGCGCCGCCAACAAACGATTTATGATCAATCTTTGGTGGGTGTAAAACAGCTTTTGGCTCAATATTATCGCTCGAGTGACCCTGTTGCCCAAGCGATGTACACTCAAATTGACACTCTTGATGAGGTTAAGGTTTTGGTTAATATGCCTAACATCAGTGGTTCTTTAGTGGCTTTGCAAGGGTTCATTGCTACCTTACACGAAAACACACCTGAGCCATTGGTGGGAGACTAAAGCATGCGCTTCTTAACTCTGGTTATTTTATTAGTCTTGCTAGGGGGTGCTGGGTTAGGCACTTTAATTAATGTAGATCCTGGCTATGTGTTGCTAGCATGGGGTGACACGAGCTTAGAAATGAGCGTGTGGGTGCTTTTGTTTAGCATTGTTTTGGCGTTTGTCACCTTGTCCTTGAGCCTGCGCTTTATTATTGCATTAAATTTACCCTTTCAGGTTCTTGGCGACTGGCAGCAAACGAGCCGTATAAAGCGTACGCAGCTGCAAACCCGCCAAGGCCTGTTGGCCTTGGCGGATGGTCAGAATGTGCGTGCAGAAAAGAAGCTTGCTGAACTGGCACCCACTACGGGTCAGCCCATTGTAGTGCTGCCAGCCTTAGCGAAAGCCTTGGGTAGACAGGGCAAGATGGCAGCCGCCAAGTTAGTGTTAGATAAGCTAGTCACAGACTTTCCTGGTGCGCAGCAACTGGCGTATTTGGAATTAGCCGAAATCTGTCTTTATCAGGGTGACGATGAAGGTGCCTTAGAGCCTTTACAAAGCCTACATAAACTTAACCCACAGCATGCTGAAGTTAATCAGTTATTGTTAGACTTGTTGCAGCGTCGCCAGATGTGGCCAGAACTTATCAGTCTGTTGCTGGTGGTTGGAAACGCTAATCAACTTAATGAAGAGCAGCTAACTCAACAGCAGCAATTAGCTTATGGGCGCGCCTTTAGTGCCAGCCGCAGGCAGGATGGAAGTGCTGCCAAAAGTAGCTTAGATGAACTGCAGGCGCTATGGAAAAAAGCCCCCAAAAGCATTACCCAGCATGGCCCCAGTATCATCAACTATGCTAAAGCAATGGCTCGCATTGAGGGTGATACGGGGGCTCATACGCAAGTCTTTATAGAGCAAACACTCAAACTTGTGTGGTTAGATGAGCTGGTGCTGGACTATGCCCATTTGCCCTTAACAGATTTGCAAAAAAGCTTAACACAGGCTGAAGCTTGGCAAGTTAATGCGCAGGATAGCGCAGCTTTGCAGCTCACGTTAGGCCGTGTATGCAGACGTTTGGAGCTGTGGGGTAAGGCCCAGGACTACTTGCAAGCTAGTCTCTCTTTACAGGCCAGTAAAGAAGCCCATGCTGAAATGGCTCGTTTACAACATAAAATGGGTCATGTGGACGCGGCTATAGAGCATTATAGACTGGCCAGTGTATTTTAACGTTGACACTTGGCTCAGCTTGAGCCAGAATGTAATCAACCTAGTACGACTCTCGTCTAACCAGCTAGGTTTGAAGCGGCTCACTAAGCCCAAGACCCCATTAACTTTTTTTATTCCCCGAGCGCACTGGCGCCCCTCTACTTATGAATCTAACTGAATTAAAAACAAAAACCATGCCAGAACTGGTCGAGATTGCCCAAGGTATGGGTCTTGATAATATTGCCCGATCTCGCAAACAGGATTGTATTTTTAGCATTCTTAAACGTCATGCCAAAAGTGGCGAAGATATCTTTGGCGAAGGTGTATTGGAAATTTTGCAAGACGGCTTCGGTTTTTTGCGTTCAGCAGATGCTTCCTACTTAGCTGGACCTGATGACATTTACGTGTCTCCAAGCCAGATCCGCCGTTTTAGCTTGCGCACAGGTGATAGCATAGATGGCAAAATTCGCCCACCTAAAGATGGCGAACGTTATTTTGCCTTGCTGAAAGTCAGTAGTATTAACTACGGGCCGCCAGAAGATGCTAAGCATAAGATGTTGTTTGAGAACCTGACACCTTTGTTCCCAACAGAGCGCTTGACCATGGAGCTTGGCAACGGTTCCAGCGAAGATTTAACAGCGCGTATCATCGACTTAACCGCACCCATGGGTAAAGGTCAACGGGCCTTGATCGTGTCGCCTCCAAAGGCTGGTAAAACCTTGATGTTGCAAAACATCGCCCACTCAATCACCCGCAACAACCCAGATTGTCACTTGATCGTATTGCTCATCGACGAGCGACCAGAGGAAGTGACCGACATGAAGCGCTCAGTGCGTGGCGAAGTGGTCGCCAGTACATTTGATGAGCCTCCTTCACGTCACGTGCAAGTGGCTGAAATGGTAGTCGAAAAAGCCAAGCGTCTGGTGGAACACAAAAAAGATGTGATTATCCTACTCGATTCGATCACCCGCCTAGCACGTGCCTACAACACAGTTATTCCTTCCTCTGGTAAAGTATTAACTGGTGGTGTTGACGCCCATGCACTAGAGCGTCCCAAACGCTTTTTTGGTGCCGCACGTAACATTGAAGAAGGTGGCAGCTTAACTATTATCGCTACTGCATTAACTGAAACGGGTTCGAAGATGGATGAAGTCATCTTCGAAGAATTTAAGGGTACGGGTAACTCCGAAGTGCACTTAGATCGCAAGATCTCCGAGCGTCGAGTTTTTCCTGCCATTAACATTCGTAAGTCATCGACTCGCCGCGAAGAGCTATTGACCCGTGATGATGAGCTACAGCGCATGTGGATTTTGCGTAAGCTATTGGATCCCATGGAAGACGGCCAAGCGACCGAGTTCTTGTTGGATAAGCTCAAGGGCGTTAAGACCAATGAAGAGTTCTTTATGTCGATGAAGCGTAAGTAACTAGCTGATTTGTTGGGGTGCGTAGGCTATGACCATGAAATACAAAGACCTACGCGACTTCATTGCGAGTTTAGAGGCTCAAGGTGAACTCAAACGCATCACTGCAGAGGTGGACCCATACCTCGAAATGACAGAAATCTGCGACCGCACTTTGCGCGCAGAGGGTCCCGCCTTACTATTTGAAAACCCGAAAGGTTACGATACTCCCGTATTAGCCAACTTGTTTGGCACACCAAAGCGGGTGGCTCTTGGTATGGGCGCCGAAAGTGTAGAAAGCCTGCGTGATATAGGCCATCTTTTAGCCGCTTTAAAAGAGCCAGAACCTCCTAAAGGTTTTAAAGATGCCCTGGGCAAACTGCCCCTCTATAAAAAAGTACTGAGCATGAGCCCTAAGCTCATCAGTAAGCCGCCATGCCAACAATATGTGATTAGTGGTGACGAAGTTGACCTCAGCAAGTTGCCTATCCAGACCAGCTGGCCAGAAGATGCAGGGCCGCTAATTACATGGCCTTTAGTGATTACCCGTGGACCCAATAAACAGCGCCAAAATTTGGGGATTTATCGCCAACAAGTCATTGGTAAAAACCGGCTCATCATGCGCTGGTTATCCCATCGTGGTGGGGCTTTGGATTTTCGTGAATGGAAACTTGCTCACCCTGGCGAAAACTTCCCCATTGCTGTGGCTTTAGGCGCAGACCCTGCTACTATTTTAGGCGCGGTCACACCGGTGCCAGACACTTTAAGTGAATACGCCTTTGCTGGGCTGCTACGTGGCAGCAAAACCGAAGTGGCCAATTGCCTGACCAATGACTTGCAGGTGCCTGCCAGTGCCGAATACATCTTAGAGGGGCACATCGCCCCAGATGATATGGCAGACGAAGGCCCTTTTGGCGATCACACGGGTTATTATAACGAAGTCGACAGCTTTCCAGTGTTTACGGTGACTCGTATTACCCATCGTAAAGACCCTATTTATCACAGTACCTACACCGGCCGTCCACCAGATGAGCCAGCCATATTAGGCGTCGCTTTAAACGAAGTGTTTGTGCCACTGTTGCAAAAACAGTTTCCCGAAATCACTGACTTTTATCTACCGCCAGAAGGCTGCTCCTACCGCATGGCGATAGTCACCATTAAGAAGCAATACCCAGGCCACGCTAAGCGGGTGATGATGGGAGTGTGGTCTTTTTTACGTCAATTTATGTACACTAAGTTCGTCATTGTTACCGATGATGACGTCAACGCGCGTGATTGGAAAGATGTGATTTGGGCCATGACCACGCGGATGGACCCTGCTCGAGACACGATGTTAGTGGAAAATACGCCCATTGATTACCTAGACTTTGCTTCACCTGTTTCTGGCTTAGGCTCTAAAATGGGCATGGATGCCACCCATAAATGGGAAGGCGAAACCACTCGTGAATGGGGTCGCACCATTACTATGGATGAGTCTGTTAAGCAGCGTGTCGATGAGATATGGGATGAATTAGGGATTATCCCTCACGGTGCCGACCGTTAAATAATCAGTAGAGCCCCCCAAAGACTCCTGCATATTTTTGTAAAACTTGCATCTGTTTACGTCGTGTAATAATATTCGTTAACGAACATTTAGCGACCAATTTAACGCCAGAAAACCACCCATAAGGCAGGGTTATGCGATGTGAAGCTGAACATCGTGGGTTGTTAAAATATCCATGGTGCGTGGATTGGGTGTCTGGTCAGTATAGAGGTGGTGAGCTTGGCTGATGTGTCCCAAGCGAGCGAGGGCGGTGCGATCGAATTTAGAATGGTCAGCAGAAAGGATGACCTTGCTCGAATTCTTAATGATACTCTGGGCTACCCTTACTTCGCGGTAGTCGTAGTCAAGCAGAGAACCGTCCTGGTGAATGGCGCTGATGCCAATAATGCCAAAGTCCATCTTGAATTGGTTAATAAAATCAGAGGTTTGTTCGCCCACAATACCACCGTCGTGGCTGCGTACTTGGCCCCCAGCAATAATGACATTAAAGTCTTTTTTGGGCAATAAAATGGCCGCTACATGCAGGTTGTTGGTGACGATATTGAGTTCTTGGTGATTTAGTAGGGCCCGTGCAATGGCCTCTGTGGTGGTGCCAATGTTGATAAATAATGAAGCGCCATCGGGAATGCTGCGGGCGACTTGTTCAGCAATGCGGTTCTTAGCTACCATATTAGAGCTTAAGCGGGTTTTATAGTCACTGTTTTTGGTGCTCGAACTACTGCTGGCACCGCCGTGATGACGCCGCACTTGGCCTAAATTAGCCAGTTGGTTTAAGTCTCTACGAATGGTTTGCGGCGTGACCATAAAGTGGCTAGTTAATTGTTCAATGTTGGCAAAGCCATGGCGATTAACAAATTCAATGATAAGTTCATGACGACGCACTTGAGACATGGGGTACTTCCTAGCTCAGCTAAAGGTTGACTAGACCGAGGTATAAACAATGACTTTACAATAACAGGAATGTTAATGAAACAATACATTTTAACTATCGACCAAGGTACCACCAGCTCGCGCTGCATTATTTTTGCCAAAGATGGCACTGTGGTGAGTTCAGCTCAATATGAATTTGAGCAGCATTATCCAGCTAACGGCTGGGTTGAACACTCACCCCAAGACATTTTAGATACCGTTTTAAGGGCCTGCCGGCAGTGCTTAGCGGACAGTGGTTTGCTGCCTGAGCAAATCACCTGTGTGGGGATTACCAACCAACGAGAAACAACCTTAGTGTGGGATCGACAGACTGGAGAGCCCATTTATCCCGCCATCGTCTGGCAAGATCGACGCACAGCTAGCATGTGTCAAGAACTCAAACAAGCAGGGCACGAAGCCTTAGTTACAGCACATACGGGTTTGTTACTAGATCCTTATTTTTCTGCCACTAAGTTGAGCTGGATTTTACAACATGTAGAGGGTAGCCAGGAGAGGGCAGAGCGGGGCGAGTTGCTATTTGGCACCGTGGACACTTACCTGATGTGGCATTTAAGCCAGGGGCAAATCTACGCCACAGATGCCACTAATGCGTCACGCACTTTACTGTTTAATATCCATGAGCAATGTTGGGATAATTCATTATTAGAAATATTTAATATACCTGAGATTATGTTACCTGAGGTTAAAGACAGTGCTGCTAACTTTGGCTATATGGGGGCTCACGTTTTAGGAAAAAAGTTACCCATTCTAGGTGTAGCGGGAGATCAGCATGCCGCGCTCTTTGGCCAAGCCTGTTTTGACCCCGGTATGGCCAAAAGCACCTACGGTACGGGCTGTTTTTTGATGCTGAATACGGGTGATAAGCCTTTAGCCTCGAGCAGCCGTTTGCTGACTACGGTGGCTTACCGCTTAAATAACAAGCCGGTATATGCCATTGAAGGTAGTATATTTGTTGCTGGAGCAGCCATCCAATGGCTCAGGGACGGTGTTAAATTGATCAATCACGCCAGTGATGCAGAAGCGTTGGCAAAAGCCGTACCCGTTGATCACGGTGTTTATATGGTGCCAGCGTTTACTGGTCTTGGCGCACCCTATTGGGACCCCGAAGCGCGGGGTGGTATTTTTGGATTAACCCGTGATACGGGTATTAAGGAAATTGTTAGCGCAGGCTTGCAGTCTGTATGTTATCAAACCAAAGACCTGCAAAAGGCGATGGAAAAAGATGGACTGAGGCCTCAGGAGCTTCGTGTTGATGGAGGTATGGCGGTAAATGATTGGTTTTTATCCCATTTGGCCAATATCTTAGGTGCCGAAGTCGCTCGCCCAACGTGTGTTGAAACCAGTGCTTTGGGGGTGGCGTATTTAGCCGGTTTACAGGCTAACATCTATCAGTCTTTACATGAACTCACGCAAATGTGGCAGTGTGACCAACGTTTTACACCCAGCATCGATAAGCCGTTGCGCGATCAATTGTATGGCGGTTGGTTAGAGGCTGTATCTAAAGTTCAGACCAATTCTGACGCTAGCTAGGCTGGGGTTTGAAAAAATACCCTGATGCCCACGCCTAAAGTAAAAAATGTTCCTTTTTGAACAATAAACTTCGTTAATATTCTTTTTATCATCAAGTGCTCCATGATACGATAACTTAGCCGCTCAATAGGCATTCATATTGGTTATTAAATTGGAGTCATAACTCGGTAGTAATAGTGCACAAGAAATGGCGTACAAAAAATAGTGCACCAAGAACGCTGCTCCAACAAGTGCGTTAGTAATGGAACGTAAGCACTGTGTTGACTCACCCGTCTGAGGAGAGCCGAAATGCTACCCATATAGCGGTCATTGGGCTCATGATTATTATTATTTTTAAGATGTATAGGTTTTTTATAATTTGAGTAGGGAAGTAATACCCATGGATTGTTCGAGTAACGTAAATGATGTGATTGTCATTGGTGGTGGTATTAATGGCACTGGTATTGCCTTAGATGCCGCTGGGCGCGGACTAAAGGTCCTGTTATGCGAGCAGGCTGACCTAGGCTCTGCGACCTCATCTAACAGTAGCAAACTTATACACGGTGGTTTGAGGTACCTAGAGCACTACGACTTTCGCTTGGTTCGAGAATCTTTAGCAGAACGAGAAGTGTTATTGAGAAAAGCACCACACCTCATAACGCCTATGCGCTTTCGTATCCCTCACCGGCCTCATCTGCGCCCTGCATGGATGATAAGACTGGGGTTGTTCCTTTATGACAACCTCAGCAAAAGAGCCACTCTAAAGTCTTCTTGCGGTATAAAATTTGCTGCTGACAGCCCTCTTTTACCGCATATGAAGCGCGGTTTCGAATACTCTGATGGTTGGGTTGATGACTCCCGTTTAGTGGTACTTAACGCTGTAGCTGCTAAACAAAAAGGCGCCGAAATTCTCACTCAAACTCGGTGTGTCAAGATTAAGCGCGTTAATAGCCTCTGGCAAGTCACTCTAGAAAATTCCATTACTGGCGCCCTACGACAAGTCCGTGCTAGAGCCCTGGTTAATGCCGCAGGGCCATGGGTGTCTAGCCTATATCAGGATGCGATGCAAAAAGAGGCTCCCAAGCAGGTGCGACTCATCAAAGGGAGTCACATCGTGGTGCCCAGAATTCACACGGAAAAAGAGGCCTACTTATTACAAAACGAAGATGGTCGAGTGGTGTTTTTGATTCCCTTTGAAGAAAAATTTTCGCTCATCGGTACCACTGATATTGAGCATCAAGGTGACCCTTCTAAAGTGGCAATATCCGCCGCTGAAATTGATTACATATTGGGTATAAGTAATGCCCATTTTAAGCGTCAATTAACTGCTGAGGATGTGTATTGGGCTTTTTCTGGCGTTCGACCATTACTTGACGATGAGTCTGATTCACCTCAAGCCGTAACCCGAGACTATACCTTTGAAGTTGAAGCACCTGCTGGCATGGCCCCTATTTTATCCGTCTTTGGTGGCAAGCTCACTACTTACAGAAAGCTGTCAGAGTTGGCCGTTGATGGTCTGGTCGAATTTTTTGCCCATGCGGGCCCCGCTTGGACCAAGCACGCGACATTGCCCGGGGGAGATTTTAGCAATCAAGCAAACCTGCAGACCCAGCTTAATACCAACTACCCTTGGCTACCCATCGAACTATGCGCCCGTTATGCGCGCTCCTATGGCACCTTGAGTTATCAAATATTGAGTGAAGCGTCAGTGTTAGCTGATTTGGGTGAGCATTTTGGTGCTGGATTATATGCCCTAGAAATTGATTATCTGGTGGCCCATGAGTGGGCGCGCAACGTCGATGATATTCTGTGGCGCCGCAGCAAGTTAGGGCTTTCAATGAGCACTTCAGAGAAGCTGAGGCTAGCAGACTATATGCGCGGCCTTGACTTAGGTGAGGCGCTGCTGAGGCCACTTAAGCGCGCTTAGGAGCTTTGTTACTAAGCGTGCTTAAATCCCCTACTACTGGGCAATTGCATCGCGCGGCGATACGGTGACAGAAATTTCACTGCCCCTTAGGGTCGCTTGTGAAATTTGAATGGTAGCCACACGGCCCGCCTTTTCGTAGGTCAGTACAGACACCTTTGATTGCACAGAAGTAATGTTGATCCAGCCGTGACTGGGCATATTGGCCATATAATACTCGAACGCCTGTACCGTATCTAATTTAGATTTTAACACAGCGCGCCCAATCCACTGTTCGCCAGTGTTAAGTAATAAAGATTGGCCCACTGATAGTTGATCATTAGCAGAAATGGGGATATCGGCATAAGAGTTGGCTACCGCTGGGCTATCACCTGCAAGGGTGGCGCCATCAGCGGCGGGAATAGTGGTAGCAGGCAGAGTGCAAGCACTCATCAATACGAGTCCGAGTACCAGACTGATGGCCTTAACAGATGGGTTCAACATAGCTTCAATTCCTTTTCACAAGATATGCCGCAAGTATAACTAAGGCAGCCAGCGAAAACAGCAATTTACCTGCTATTACTGCAATTACCCTTTAGTTTATGGCTGCACAGGCTGCATAGTTTGCCATTGTTGTGCAGCCTCAAGTGTCAGCTTACCACTGGGCATCAACTGCATGGCTTTATTCAGGCGTTGTTTGGCGAGGGTTAAGTGGCCACTCTGCATGTAACCTAAAGCCAGTTGGGCGTAGATGTCTGCAGCTAATTGATCTGCTTGTGGTTTCTGAGTGGTATCAAGGCTGCATGCGGTTAACCATGGCAGCATGGCGACGAAAACCAAGTTCAGCATTGATGCATTATATTTGAGCATAGCTTAAGCGTAGCCTAAAAACCTCGCTTTTGCTGGGCCCATACATTTGGCCTAAATTGATGGCTACTTTACGAAAAATTTACTTAATATTTACTTATGTTTGCTAATTACAGGTATGTTGATATGATGTCGGTGGCCATTGTGCTAATTATCAGCTTGGTCAATATAAAAACAATTAACGATTAAGAGGCAATATTATGATGGACAATATCGTAAGTACTATTAAAAAACTCACTGAAGCTGGCATGGCGCTTATTGCCCTAGCCATCGTTTTAGAAGTGATTTTTGGTGCTAATGTAGCATTTGTAGGTGTTGGAGTTGTTGAAAATGTGCTCGACATTGTCAGCACATTGGGCAGCGAAGGATTGGTAGGTTTAGCCTCCATCGCAGTCATCTATGCGTTGTTCAATCGCTAAAGCCTAACGATTAGCGCTCTAAAAGCCCGCCCACCAGCGGGCTTTTTATATGGCCACCTAACTATCTTGTGCATCAATCGTGATGTGCCATCAACGGCCTTGTAGTGTTAAAATATTGAGATGATTGAACACTCAATACACCACAAGGACGCCTAGTGAAGACCTTTCTTTTTTGCATTAGCGAATATTTTGAAAGTGTACCTAATAGAATTCGACCCTGGCGCTGGTGGATCATTACCCTAGCCCTTACCTGCAGTTTATTCATGGCCGTGGGCAGCACTCGATTTGTCATTGATGTGACAGTCGATTCATGGTTTAGCGAAGACGACCCCGTGTTACAAAGCCTAGATGAATTTCGTGATCAATTTGGCAGTGATGATGGATTATTTATTGTTTACGAAGCTAAAGATGGTGATGTGTTTTCTGCTGACTCACTAGGTTTAATCGACCAGCTCACCACTCGTCTTAATCACTGGCAGGATATTCCACAAGAGGTGTTAGATGAGGTGGGTATTACCCCTGACCTAGCCAAAGAACTCGACCACATCAAGCGTGTGCAATCTCTTACTAATGTGCGCATTCAAGTACATCAAGACGAAACCCTAAGCTCGCCAAGATTGATCCAAAATCTGGTCATGAGCAAAGACGAGGCCCAGCAGGTTAAAGCCATGGCCATGGCGCAAAGCAATCTCCCGTTATTCCTTTTTTCCAATAACCACCGTTTTGGCGCCATTATGGTGACCACAGATTTTGGTGCAATTCCCATGTCACCCAGATTTCAAGCAAGCGCTTCTGATTTGATGGATGACGATGAGATAGACTGGGCAGGAGATTTTGATGACCCAAGCGCCTCAGCTTTTGATGTGAGTGTCGAGTCAGCACCTGTGCGCTTTGAAGACATGGACTCAGGGCTTTATCTATCCTTTATGGAGGCCGTCAGTCGCTTATATCAGCACCCAGAACTAGAGCGACAATTCAATTTCTATCCTATTGGTAATGCGTCTTTGGTTAAGCTTGCAGTTGATGATTTGAAGCAGGCAGGGGTGTTACTGTTGGGCATGGTGCTGGTGATTAACCTGTTATTGTGGACTTTGTTTCGTTCGGTCAGCGCCGTCTTGTGGCCCCAAATTGCCATCGGTATGAGTGCCTTATTTGTGGTGGGCACTCTGGGCTGGTTAGGGTTGGAATCGAGCACCTTGATTAGTTTAACGGTGATGTTAATTGTAGCAGTAGGTGTGGCTGACTGCGTGCACGTCATGAGTAGTTATGTTTACTTTCGTGAGCGCGGCCACGAGCATGAACCGGCGCTATCAAAAGCCTATGGAAAAACGGGCCTACCCATATTACTCACTACCATTACTACCATGGTGGGCATGGGAGCCTTAACCATTACCGGCATGCCACAATTTGTGATGTTTGGAGCGACCTCAGCTGCAGGTGTATTGTTAGCTTTTTTGTACACCCTATTTTTATTACCTGTCCTTATGGATTTATGGCATCCCATGGCTAAACCCATTTCAACTTTAGCTGCACGTGGCTGGCGTTTGTGGTTGGCTTATTTAGCATGGCCCATCGTCATGTTATGTAAGTTGATTTGGTTATTGTTATGGCCTCTGCGCATATTGGCCTATCACAGTGGTTTACAATGGCTAGCAAGTGGTATTTGGCTGCCGCATGTATTGGCTAAAATTCCAGCATTCGTAGACCAGTATAAAGGTCTCATCAATTTTATGTTCGTCAGCTTGTTTGCCCTATGTTTGTATGGAGCCACACAGGTTAAAGTCGACTCAAATGTTGCTGAACTGTCGCGTGAAGGCTCGCCCCTAAGAACTGCTTACACCATTGTGGATGAACATATGATGGGCACGGGTAGTTTAGAAATTCTGGTTAACATGCAGCAGTCTGATGCCTTGATGCAGGCCGACATATTACAAACCATGGACCAGCTGCAAAGGCTTATAGAGAACAAGTATGCTCAGCACATTATTCGCACCCATTCGTTAGCTAACCTAGTTAAAGACACTCATGCCATTATGCAAGATGGCAGCGATGCTTATAAAACCATTCCCGATGATAATATTGCAGTAGCGCAACTACTGTACCTATTTAACAGCTCAAACCCAGAAGAACGACGTGCTTTGGTGAATGACGATTATAGCCAGAGTCACATTAGTGTGCAGCTTCGCAATGCTGGATCGAGTGAATATGCCGAATTTTTTGAACAGGTACAAATTGATATTGAACAAGCCTTTGCTAGCCATAAGGCGCAATACCCGAACATGGATGTGCACGTTACCGGCACTTTGGCTATGATGATGAGGCTTATGGATGATATGAGCAACAACCAGTTTAAAAGCTTAGCTCTTGCTATGGTATTCATCTCGGGTTTGTTAGTGCTTACTTTGGGTTCTGTTCAGGCTGGTTTGATGTCTATTATCCCCAATATGATACCGGCAACCTTAGCGTTCGGCCTCATGGGCTTAATGGGCATACCTTTAGACACAGACACGTTAATGATCGCTCCCTTAATCATTGGTATTGCCGTCGATGATACCATTCACTTCATCACCCATTATCGTATGGCGTTAGCTAAACATAGCGACATGCGTTTGGCCTTGGTAGACACCATTAAGCAAGTAGGCCAGGCTGTCACCTATACCAGCTTGGTACTGGGTTGTGGTTTCTTTATGCTTAGCTTTAGTAATTATTTAGGCCTTGCCAAGGTGGGAGCATTTGGTTCGTTAGCTATTTTTGTGGCCCTGTTGTGTGATCTGCTGTTCTTTCCAGCTTTAATTATGGTCTTCAAGCCTAAATTTGGCCAACAAAATGTGCTTGATAATCTGCAATTCAAAGGCGTTAAATAATGCGAATATGCCACCCACTATCCCTTCTTTGCCTAGCGTTGTTAATAATGAGTAAGGCTCAAGCCGATATGACGGCTCGTGAGTTAGTTCAGCAAATGAATGACAACCAATTGCAAACCACCGACGCATCTTTTCACCTAATGCAGCTCACCAGTTGTAAATATGGTGTTAAAAATGGCAAGCTGAAATGTGTAGAAAAGCCTCGCATCAAACTCATAGAAAGTGCTCAAATTAATTTGGGCCCTAATAATAAAGATAGTCAATCCATCACCATCATACTGCAACCTGCCAGCGAAAAGGGCATAGGTATGTTGACCTATACCTATGACGCTAGTGACAAAAATAATGAAACTTGGCTCTATTTATCGGCACTGGGTAAGGTCAAGCGCATTGCCTCAGGTGGCGGTGATGAGGCAACTGAACCCACTAGCTTGTTCGGTTCAGAAATAAGCACTGAAGATCAAGAAACAGGGAAATTAGACCACTACACCTATACAATATTGCAGCGGGGCACCTTTAAGGGCCGGCCAGTGGCGGTGATTGAATCGGTACCTACCGCAGCAGCATCGCAGCACACCCGCTATGGCAAACTAAGAACCTGGATTGATACAGAACGTTTCATTAGCTTAAAAATGCAAATGTTTGATCAACATGGCAATGCCATTAAGCAGGTCTCAGTGGCTAAAGTTGAGAAGATTAATGACATTTGGTTAGCTAGAAGTATGACCTTTAGGAATTTGGTGAGCCAGCGTCTCACTAACATGACCATAAAAAACGTAAACTTTGGGCTTAATATTGATGCAGGGTTTTTAACTCAGAGAGCACTAACGGACCAAGGCTTTAGGCAAAGGCATCTGCAAAGTCTCAGGGAGCAGGTACAGTAGTGATGTATGCTCAAGCGTTAAGGTTCCTGTGGTGCGCGTTTGGCATGGTTGTGTTGGTGGTGCCGCAAGCTTATGCAGGTGATGAACTAACCGTTGATAGCTTATTAGCGGGTAGTTTGTTAGAGCAAGATGAGTATGATGATGCAGATGTGTTTACTGATGAAGTGTGGGTGCAAGAGCCCATTGTTGTGGGCCAAAATGATTCCTTGCAGCTCAGTATAGAGCACACTCTGGCAGTAAACCCTTCAGGTAGTTATGAGCGCACTAATCACTATACAGAAGCGCGCTTATCAAGTGAGACGCCGATTGGTTTATTGGCTTATGCAGAGCTAGAATTAAAGGCGACACACTATTGGCAGGGCGATACCAGCAAACCCACTGAAGGTGATTTTAGTCATTTAGACATTCAACGTTTGGTGCTGCACTACAGCTTAGCTGATATTAGCATTAAACTAGGCCGCTATTTACTGAGCTGGGGCGAAGTGGAAGGCGCTGGAGTTATCGATGTGATTAACCCTTTACCCAGCCTCGCTAGCAGCCTAACGGAGTTAACGCCGCAATGGCTGTTGAGTGGCAATTATTACTTACCATCAGCCCAAGTGTCTTGGTTTGTTGGCCTAGACCCAAGTGTTTCAGAGCTGCCTGGGGTGGCATTAGCCCATGGTGTAGGTAAAGAGTGGGGTGCCAAGTATGGGCACACTGGGTTAGGCAGCGATTGGGCCGTTTATACAGGTCGTATGGTGCCCAATAATCCAGTACTCAATTTAGCCACGGCAACCGCCTCTGCGCAGTCCTTTCCATGGATAGGTTACAGCTGGAACAAAGCCATCGATGGGCATCTAATTAAATTTGATATTGCCCACAAGCGAGGTTTAGAACATAACCTTGGCTACATGGGTTTAACTAGGAGCCATCGTTTAGATGCAGCTCTTGGCTTAGAATTGAACCATGGTGACCGCCAGTGGAGCGCCAGTGTAAGTGGCCAACGCTGGCTTAATTATCAATCTAGCTACCTGACCCCTACACTCACCCCTGCACTCACACCGGTGGCCAGCCATCAAACACAGGTCACTTACATCCTAGGTTTGAGTGATAGTTTTAATGCTGATGAATACCGCTGGTCCCTGTCACACCTTGATACTGACAGAGGCGCACTCAGGGCAACGACTGGGGAGCTTGTGTGGCAAGCCACAGACCGTTGGCAGAGCAGTCTCAGCTACACCACCATGACGGCCAAACGCAATTCTGCCTATGCATTGTTAGATGGCACCCAGCGATTAATTCTGAAGGCTAAGCTGAGTTACTAAATGCATCATTTGTTGGTGGATGGTGGAATTTTTAATGGCCAGATCAAACACGATGTCAAAATGATTTCGGCCTGCCACCTCAAAACATTGACTGTTAACGCCGTCACTCAACAATTGTTGGTGGTATTCTTGGCTTTGGCGCTTAAATTCCTCGGTTTCGTTGCTGCCGTAAGCAATAATGCAAGGCGGCAAGCCTTGGTTGCTGCACAAGCCAGGGCTCAGATCTGTTGCCTCTTCTGTGCTTAGTTTTAATGCTTCGTTGATGGTGGTGTTGACGAGTGGACGCAGGTCGTAAACGCCACTGAGTAAGATCGCACCAGCTACGGAATGGGGGTTAAGCCCGTGCAGGCTTTGTTGGGCTGCTTGCAACACCGAGGCGCACAAATGTCCGCCCGCAGAGCTGCCTGCAATCACCACCTGGTGTGGATTAAAGCCCAGTCTTTGAGCTTGGGCAAGGAGCCAAGCCACAGCACGACAGCACTGGGCAATCATGTGACTAATGCTCGCTACTGGGGCCAGGGTATAGTCAATAACCGCCACATTGAACCCTTGTTCCACCAGACCAGGAGCCATTAGGCAGGATTCATTCTTACTGAGTTCCTGCCAGTACCCACCGTGTATATAAACCACTAAAGGGCCATTATTTTGCGCCGCAAAGTAATCAAGCAATTCGTCTTTAGGGTCGCCATAGGCGAGGTTGCTTTGATAGCTGAGTCGATGCTGAGCCTCTTTAGAGTGGCTGATATAATCATTGATATACACCATAATATCGTCAACACACGAGCTCGGAGAATATTCCTGCTCCACTTTTGCCAAACTCATGTGTTGCCATGGCATGGGGAATCGGCGTCTCAAGAGTATCTCCTGGGTGGGGGTGTTAACCACTCGGTGGGCTTTGAGTAACTTATTGATAGGCCGGTGGCAGTTACCACAGTCGCCCGCCACCCCAAGCACAGAGCGCAGTTTACGAAAGTCATTATGACCTTGTGAAATAGCCTTTTCAACGGTCACCTGGTCAATCTCAAAGCAGCTGCAAATGATGGGATTGTAGTCAGAAATGCTAGTCACTTGGCGAGTGCTTTTATGGCATCACTGAGGCCACTCAGGGTCATGGGGTACATTTTATCATCCATCAGTTCTTGTGTAAGGCCAATGGACTGAGTGTAACACCAATGCTCTTGTGCTACAGGATTGAGCCATGCGACGTGATCGAAGTGATGGGTGAGCCGCTGCATCCAAGCGTAGCCAGGTTCTGCATTCATATGTTCAACACTGCCGTAAGGGCTGCTGATTTCGTAAGGCGACATGGAGGCATCACCAACAAATATTACTTTGTAATCGCGCCCGTAAGTATGAATAATATCGTATAGCGGTGTGCGTTCACTTTGTCTGCGCTGGTTGTTGCGCCAAAGACTTTCGTAAACAAAGTTATGAAAGTAAAAATGCTCTAAGTGTTTGAACTCCGTACGACAGGCAGCAAATAATTCTTCACATACTTTAATATAGGGGTCCATAGAGCCGCCCACATCGAGCATTAATAACACTTTTACTGCGTTGTGGCGTTCGGGTACAAGTTTAAGGTCCAACATGCCAGCGTTCCTGGCAGTGGCGCTAATGGTGTGGTCTAAATCTAATTCTTCGGCTGCGCCAGTGCGAGCAAATTGCCGTAGTTTACGCAAAGCGACTTTAATATTGCGTGTGCCAAGCTGAACCTTGTCATCAAGGTCTTTAAATTGGCGCTTTTCCCAGACCTTAGCGGCGCTCTTATTGCGGCTTTCGCCACCCACACGAATACCTTCTGGGTGATAACCGCTGTGGCCAAATGGAGAGGTGCCTCCGGTACCAATCCACTTGCTACCCCCTTGATGGCGCTTTTCTTGCTCCTTCAAGCGCTCTTTAAAGGTGTCTAGGAGTTTTTCTAAACCGCCCAAAGACTTTATCTTGTCTTTTTCCTCATCACTCAACTGTTTGACGAATTCTGCACGCAACCAGGCTTCTGGGATGAGGGCGTTGAGGACATCGTCTAGGCTTTCCAGTTGCTTAAAGTAAGCCCCAAATACGCGGTCAAATTTGTCGAAGTTAGCCTCGTCTTTAATCAGACAGAGACGGGCGAGGTGATAAAAATCTTCCATGTCTGCAAAGGCTAGGTGTTGTTGAAGGGCGTCCAGCAATACCAGGTATTCTTTGATGGAAACAGGAATTTCAGCGCGCTTTAGAGTATAAAAAAAGTTTACCAACATAATAGATTAACGCTGTTCTCTGCGGGCCAAAAATGCAAGGCGCTCAAGTAATTGCACGTCCTGCTCATTTTTCAGCAAAGCGCCATAAAGGGGCGGGATAGCTTTAGTTGGGTCGCGGTTAGCTAATAAGTCTTGAGGGATCTCGTCAGCCATCAGCAGCTTTAGCCAATCAATTAGTTCAGAGGTAGACGGCTTCTTTTTGAGGCCAGGAATATCACGTACATCAAAAAACATCTGCATGGCTTCGGCCACTAGAGTCTGGCTAATGTTAGGGAAGTGCACATCAATAATGGCCTTCATGGTGTGCTTGTCAGGGAAGTTAATATAATGGAAGAAACAGCGCCGTAAAAAGGCATCGGGTAACTCTTTTTCATTGTTACTAGTAATGATCACTACGGGGCGGTGCTTGGCCTGCACACGTTCGCCCGTTTCGTAAACATAAAATTCCATCTTGTCTAACTCTACCAGTAAGTCATTAGGAAACTCGATGTCTGCCTTGTCAATTTCATCGATTAATAAAACAACCCGCTCCTCGGCATCAAAGGCCTGCCATAGTTTGCCTTTTCTAATGTAATTGCCAATATTGTGAACTTGGTCGTTACCCAGTTGTGAATCACGCAAGCGTGATACAGCGTCGTACTCGTACAGGCCTTGCTGGGCTTTGGTGGTAGACTTTATATGCCATTGCATCAGTGGCATACCTAAAGCAGTCGCTACCTCTTCTGCAAGTAGGGTTTTACCGGTGCCGGGCTCGCCTTTGATGAGCAACGGGCGCTGTAACGTGACGGCGGCGTTAACGGCCATCTGTAAGTCCTTGGTGGCGACGTATTTTTCGGTACCGGTGAAATTCATAAAGCCAACTCAAATAAGTGTTAATGGGCCATTTTGGCATGAATCGCCTAGGGACGCAGTAAGACTTATAAGTCATCTTGGCACTTTTTAAAGTTACTCTGGCTCTGTATAAATTTGGTGATATACTGCAGCCATGAACGACCCCATACAGCCACAAGCCCCAGCGCATGTGTTTCCCTTAGAAACGGCGCGAGCGCCAATCACTAATAAACAGCCAGGTGAGCTGCGCAACTTCTATTTTTTGTTGCAAGAAAACTTCTCCATGATGGCTCTCACCTCGGCTTTAGACGCCTTGCGAACCGCTAACTTGATCAGTGAAGAAGAACTCTACAGCTTTCGTCTGGTGAGTTTAGATGGTCATGCTGTGGGCAGTGACTTGGGTTTCTCCGCGATGGCTGATCAAGCCCTAGGGGATGTTCGTCTTGATCATATAGACGCTTTTGTAGTGTGTGGTGGTTTACGCGTAGAGCTGCAAACACCGCCTCAATTGATTAAGTTTTTGCGCCAGTCTGGGGTGCGAAAAAAAACCCTAGGATCTTTGTGGAATGGTGTATTTGCTCTGGCACACGCAGGTATTATGGATGGTAAAGCGTGTGTAGTGCATCGGGAAAATAGAGCCAGCTTCAGGGAAAGCTTTGCTGACATAGACTTAAAAGATAAAGCTTACATTATTGATCGTCAGTGTTTTAGTTGTGCGGGCGGCAATAGTGCTTTGGATATGATGTTAGAACTCATGTTACAAGCAAGGGGCAAAATCTTTGTGCGTGGAATTTGCGATATTCTTACCTGTGATCGGATTAATGACCGAGGTGAACCGGCATTCCTCAGTGATCAGGCCGATGCCCAACTGCCACAAAATCTTAAAGACATTATTGGCTTAATGGAAAACAACATGGAAGAGATGTTGTCAGCCGAAGAAATTGCGTCTTTAGTGGGCATTACGCGGCGGCAAATTGAGCGCCAGTTTCAGCGCTATTTGGGCAGTACCCCCACGCGTTATTATTTGGAGCTGCGGCTTAAGCGCTGTCACCAATTACTCACCCAAACTCAGTTGAGCATGAGTGATATTTCATTGGCTTGTGGGTTTGTATCCTACCCACATTTTAGCAAATGTTATCGGCAGTACTTCGAAGTGACACCGTCGCATACCCGTCGGCAATCATAGTTTTTACATTTGTCTATTATGGGTAAGTCATCATGCATATTAGAAATTTCAGCGAAAGCGATAGAGCTTATGTGGTTGACCTGTGGGAGCAGTGCGACCTTACACGACCTTGGAACGATCCCCATAAGGATATTGACCGAAAGGTGCTCTTCCAGCCCGAGTTATTTTTTATTGGTACCGTAAAATCTAGTGTGGTAGCTTCAGCCATGGCTGGCTATGATGGTCATCGGGGTTCAGTATTTTACCTCGCAGTACACCCTAAATTTCAGGCCCTAGGCTATGGTCAAAAGTTAATGGGGCACATTGAGCATGTTCTGACTGACATAGGTTGTTGCAAGCTCAATATTGTCGTGCGAACCACTAATGAGGCAGTGTTAGGCTTTTATGATAATCTGACCTATACCACTGATGATGTTGTTAGCTTAGGAAAAAGGCTAATCCCCAACGCATAACCAGTCGCTCAATATTGGCCCTTTGGACTTGCCCACTAAGAGTGAGGCTTTGCCCCATGCAATCTATTACCAATGGGGGTCAAAGGGGTTGAGTGATCAAAGGGTCTAGGCTATCAGAGGGTCTTAGTCATCAAAGGGTCTTAGTGGTCAATAAGTTGCTGGAGGTGATCAATGCCCCAGTCTGTCATTTGAGGCCATGGGTACTGTGCTGAAGTATCAATGTGCACCGTCGCTACCGAAGCTGCTCTGCCAGCTTCTAGGTCAAACAAGTAATCGCCGACCATTACGCTGTCACTCGTTTTGGCACCCCATTGTGCCAACAGTAACTGTATGCCGGCAGGGTGGGGTTTGGGTTCGCAAGACGCGCGGTCCAAAATGTCTTGGGGAGTGAAAAAACCATCCAAGTTGCAAATTGCCAATGTTTGCATGGCAGCCGGCATCACATTACGGGTTAATATACCAAGGTTGGCGCCTTTGTCTTGTAGGTGTTGGAGGAGATCGTAGGCGCCTGGCATCGGTTTGGCCAAACTCGCGAAGTAGGATTCCATGGCATTGATTTTTTCCCACATAGGCGCGGCCTGTTCTGGGGGCATGGCTTGTACCGATCCCAAAATGTCTGAGTCTGCAGCTAAGCCTAGCTCGCTTCTCATCATGTCAAAGTCGTGGACGCCTATGGTTAAGGTGCCATCCATATCAAAGATCCAGTGTTTTTTGGCTAAGATATGTTTATGTTGTTGGTTTAGAGGCAGTTTCATGGGACTAATTTAACAAATTTTGCAGGAAATAGCTTAGTTTTACTTTCCATTGTTTAGCCTTTTGGGGCCATGTGGTAAAATTAATGCTTCATTTTTGGAGGATAACCAATGGGCGCACAAGTTGCCGTTATCATGGGGTCTAAGAGCGACTGGCCATGCATGCAAGAAGCCACGCAAATTATGGACCGTTTGGGTGTGAGTTATGAAGTGGAAGTGGTTTCTGCTCATCGGACGCCGGATAAGCTCATGGAGTTTTCCTCTCAAGCTGCGGGTCGGGGCATTCAGGTGATTATTGCAGGTGCCGGTGGTGCCGCCCACTTGCCTGGGATGGTGGCCTCTAAAACCCGCTTACCAGTGTTAGGTGTACCCGTGCAAAGTAAGGCTTTAAGTGGTGTTGATAGCCTTTACTCGATTGTGCAAATGCCGCGGGGCGTGGCAGTGGGGAGTATGGCGATTGGCGGCGCAGGGGCCTTTAATGCAGGCTTACTGGCGAGCCAAATACTGGCTAACCATGATGCTGAACTGGCCCAGCGTATTGAAGAATTCCGCTACCAACAAACCCAAGACATATTAGATAATCCAGATCCAAGGGAAGGTTAGTTTAAACGCCATGAAACCAGCAATAAAACGTGTGTGGGTATTGGGGGCTGGCCAGTTAGGCGCCATGCTTAAACATGCCGCGCAACCTTTGGGGGTTGATTTACGCCCAGTCGATATTGAATTGGATGCTGCCCTTCCCCTAACAGATGACGATGTGATTACCGCCGAACGTGAACAGTGGCCATCCACCAAGGCCACAGATCAACTTTCTGCCCACCCTAACTTCGTCAACCAAGAAGTGTTTGGTTTGGTGGCAGATCGGGTAACACAAAAACAATTGCTGGATCGGTTAAACTTAGCCACCGCACCTTGGATATTGGTTGCGGATGAGCACACAGCTGCCAGCCTGCATACCTTATATGGCGCCCAGGTATTACTTAAGCAACGTACGGGTGGTTTTGATGGCCGCGGCCAGCATTGGTTAGTACAAGGTCAAAACAGTGATGGCCTCAACAGTGCCATTCCCCATGGCTGGCACACTAAAGTCATTGCCGAACAAGCAGTGGCTTTTGATGAGGAAGTGTCTATTGTTGGCGTGCGCAATCGGGCTGGAGAGTGCCACTATTACCCACTGGCCCTCAACCGCCATCAAGATGGTATCCTCACGGTCACTTTAGCGCCTTTAGAGCGCCTGTATGGCCTCCAAAATGAAGCTGAAACCATGCTTGGAAAAGTCATGGATGAGCTTGATTACGTGGGTGTCATGGCTATGGAATTGTTTAGAATAGGTGATCACTTACTTATTAACGAGTTGGCGCCTAGAGTGCATAACAGTGGCCATTGGACTCAATCTGGAGCGAGTATCAGCCAGTTTGAATACCATGTTCGAGCAACAGCAGACTTGCCCCTAGCCCCAGCTGTGATTAAACACAACAGTGTGATGATTAACCTCATAGGTATTGATTACAACTTAGCTTGGCTAGCCTTGCCAGGTGCTGAAGTGTTTTGGTATGGCAAAGAAGTGAGGCCGCTGCGTAAGGTGGGACACATTAACTTCTCCATGGCGGACACAGCGCAGTTGCTTGACTCCTTAAGACTGCTCCAAGCAACTCTAACTGATTGGTACCAACCTGCCTTAGAATGGGCTATCACAGAAATACAAGGTTAGTATTATAGGCTTGCTTAAAAGCACTTGAGGGTGCTGAAGGGTACTTAAAGTTACTTACACGTACTTAAACGTACTTAAAGTCACTTGAGGGTAATTTGAGGACTAACAAGGGCGCTATTTTGCGACCGCATGGTTGCTAAAATTCCAGTATAGAGATTTTGCTGATGAATAAACATATTTATAAAACAGACGAGTATGGCATTCGCAATTATAGTCTCTTGGCATTGGGAGCCGCTGGTGTGTGTTTACTTTACAGTGTAATTGGCCTGTTCGCGCTGGCCTTATTGCACTTTGAAGCGGGTGCACCCAATAGCAATATAAATACCTATGTTGATGCCTTTTGGACCTTACAAATGAGTGCCAGTACCATTGGTTTTGGTGATCATTTTCCGGTCACTGTGGGTGGTCGTATGGTGGTAGCAGCCATGTTTTATGTGGGTGTAGGTTTGGTTGGTTTTATTGGAGCCCTGATTGCAGAACGCATGCTGGGCTTTGCTGATACCAATGTGAAAAACCGAGAGTTGCGTCAGCAAAATAGTGATATCTTGGCTCATAATAAAGCGCTCGAATATAAAATTGACCTGCTCATAAACCGGGTTGAGAAACTTGTGGGTCAGCACCATGAGCATGAATAATGGGGTGACTAAGGCGCCAAAATATCTGCCCCATATGCAGCACAAGGATGTTATTTCCATGGGCATGGAGCCCTTGGATAGCCATCGGTGGATAGAACCGGATGCAGATTATCCGCAGTTCTTAGAACATAAATTGTCGTTAAAAGAGTTACAGCAAGAGCATATATTCGAGGCCTTACCCAGTGCCTATGAAGCTCAGGTGGAGCTGGCTTTCGAGTTAAAGCAACATTTACTAAACCAGCATAGTCACTTATATTGTCCCCTTGCAGACGGCTTAAGTTATTTGCCCAATGGCATCGAGCTGGCTGGGGCTAGTACACATCCTTTGTGGCAAGCGTCCTTATGGGTGGCTGATGATCTACTCATCATGCAAAAGCTAGACGGCCACTACTGTCTTACTGCAGCCAGTTTATGCAGCCCAAGTCATTGGCATTTGGCCCAAAAAATAGGCCAGTCTATGGCAAAGATTCATGACCCAGTGCCGACCTTACATCAAAAACTGACGCCTAAAATAGACCGTTTTTTTGATCACCT
>Ga0209712_10000196_pt1 | contig 54113 bp, 50 predicted proteins | sample ArcOceMetagenome_FD_187443 | JGI IMG/M metagenome (GOLD analysis project Ga0209712, IMG submission 187443) | Marine eukaryotic phytoplankton communities from Arctic Ocean - Arctic Ocean - Greenland ARC118M Metagenome (SPAdes) (version 2) | ecosystem: Environmental > Aquatic > Marine > Oceanic...
TATAAATTAATCAGCATGTACAACTCAAAAATAATAGGATTAGGACATTATGTGCCAGACAACATTGTAACGAATGACGATTTGTCTAAGATTATGGATACGACTGACCAATGGATTCAAGAACGCACGGGGATAAAAGAACGCCGTTGGGTCAAGCCTGGAGATGGCCAGTCCACTTTTTCAATGGGGTTAGAAGCTGCCAAAAAGGCCATTTCTAACTCTGGAATAAAAAAAGAAGACCTAGACCTTATCGTGTTTGCCACTTTGAGTCCTGATTATTATTTTCCAGGTCCTGGCGTTCAAGTTCAAGAGGCTTTAGAGATTAATACCGTCGCTGCGCTCGATATTAGAGCCCAGTGCTCAGGGTTTGTTTATTCAATAACTGTGGCAGATCAATTTATTAAAACAGGGATGTATAAAAACGTTCTTGTCATAGGAAGTGAATTACAATCTCACGGCATTGACAAGTCAACTCGAGGTCGAAGTGTATCAGTAATTTTTGGAGATGGCGCCGGTGCTGCAGTTTTAACGCGAGAAAAAGATTCTACAAAAGGGATTCTGTCTACGCATATTCATTCTGAAGGAAAGCATGCCCTTGAGCTGGCAACTGAAGCCCCAGGAATGGGAACACGCTGGGTTACAGATATTATGAAAGATAATAATCCAGAGGATTTTAGCTACCGTCCTTACATGAATGGGCAGTTTGTTTTTAAACATGCGGTCAGACGTTTTAGTGAAGTAATTAATGAAGGTTTACAAAAAAATAATTTAGAATCTTCTGATATTGACATGTTAATTCCTCATCAAGCTAACCTAAGAATATCTCAATTTATTCAAAAGAAATTTGGTTTGTCTAATGATCAGGTTTATAACAACATTCAGAAATACGGAAATACAACAGCAGCCTCTATACCAATCGCTTTATCTGAAGCACATCAGCAAGGTAAAATAAAAGAAGGTGACACAGTTGTTTTAGCCGCTTTTGGAAGTGGATTTACTTGGGGAAGTGTTATAATTAAATGGTAATTTTTTTCACTTATTTAAAAACAATCGTCAGGCTACTAACTCAAAGCTAGTATCCTTTAAAAGTTCATAGAATTTTAGTATTATGACACATAAAAAAACACTAGTTTTCGGTGCCTCATTGAATCCTGACAGATATTCTAATATCGCTATTAACAGATTGTATTTAGCTGGAATTGCTGTCTCAGCTTTTGGTAACAAAGAAGGCTTAGTTAGTGGGGTGCAAATAGATGAAGTGTTGAAGCCTTACACAAATATTCATACGGTGACGTTGTATTTAAACCCAAAGCATCAAGAAGCTTATTATGATTACATTATTGGTTTAAATCCAGCACGTGTCATTTTTAATCCAGGCACCGAAAATGTCATCTTTTACAGCTTGTTAAAAGAAGCGTCAATTGACTTTGAAGCTGCTTGTACACTAGTATTACTTTCTACGAATCAGTATTAAACCTATAAAAGTTAGTAAGCCATTTAGGGGCAATAGCTCATAACCAATTACGTAGCCCCCTAAGTCCTCTGCGGGAATTTTACCTAACATAAATACAATTGTTACTGATACTAAGGCAACAATCCATACGAATTGATCTTTTATTTTATAATCTGTAAATATCCCAAAAGCAAACAAGCCTAATAAGGGGCCGTAAGTATAACCAGCAACGGTTAGTAAGCTGTCAATAACATTTGAATTTAAAATATACTTAAATGAAATGATTACAATAACCAAAAGTATACTCATTCCAATATGTGTTTTTTTACGAATGGACTTCTGTTCCTTTTCGGGTTTTTGAGTCATATCAAGAACGTCCACGCAAAAGGAAGTTGTTAACGACGTTAAAGCACTATCTGCACTGCTGTAGGCTGCTGCAACTAAACCTAATACAAAAGTGATTCCTAAAGTAATTCCTAGTCCACTGTTTAGTGCTATTTCGGGAAATAATAAATCGGTTTTAGGATTTCCGTCCAAAAGAGGCATTTCGATATTATTGCGTTTAGCATAAATAAATAAAAGGGCTCCTAATAACAAAAACAAAAAAGTAACCAACGTGAGAACAAGACTAAACGAAAGCATGTTTTTTTGTGCGTCTTTCAGCGATTTACAGCTCAGGTTTTTCTGCATCATATCTTGATCTAGACCGGTCATACAAATGGTGATGAATACACCCCCAAAAAAGGATTTAAGGAAATAGTTCTTGTCCAAAATACTATCCGTATTAAAAATGGTGCTATAAGACTTTAATTCTTCAGAAGCTAAAAACTCTGAAAATGTCCAGCCCAAGCTATCCGTAATAAAGTAAATAGATAATATAACCGCAGTAATCATAAACAGAGTTTGTAGAGTGTCGGTCCAAACAATAGTTTTAATCCCCCCTCTAAATGTGTAAATCCAGATAAGTAAAATTGAAATAACCACTGTTATTTCAAATGGAACATTCCACTCATCAAAGATGAATTGCTGCAACACGATCGCTACTAAGTAGAGTCGAAAGGCAGCTCCTAATACGCGGGATACGAAAAAGAAAAAGGCGCCTGTTTTATGGCTTACAAATCCAAACCTGTGAAAAAGATATTCGTATATGGAGGTTAAATTTAATTTATAATACACGGGAAGCAGCACAAAAGCGACCACCACATAGCCTACCATATAGCCTAACACCACTTGAAAATAACTAAACTGAGACGCCTCCACCCAGCCTGGTACCGATATAAAGGTTACCCCAGAAAGTGAGGCGCCAATCATTCCAAAAGCGACTAGATACCAAGGCGATTTTTTGCCAGCTTTAAAAAAGTCGATATTAGAGTCGTTTTTCCCTGTCAAATAAGAGATAAGGATTAAAATCAGAAAATAACCTAGAAGGAGTGTTAGTATTAAAAATGAGCTCATGCGCTGAAATAGTATTGATTACCTTTACAATAATAACCAATTATAACTTTATCATGAATAAATAATCCATTATTTTAGGGGTACTCTTATTGTCGTTTTTAGTAGTTAAGTTTCAAGAGTGTTTTTTATGATTAATTCGTAAAACTAGACATTCCAGAAAGTATGTGTTTTTTAAAATGAATATATCTAACATGGTAATTAATAAAAAATTAATAATTAAATAGATTTTTTTAGATGGCAGTTAATCGTTTGAGTATTTCATGTTTTTGTAGATTAATTTTTGACTAAATTTGTAGTATGGAGTTTTCATCAAAATTATTACAAAATGCTGTGGACGAAGTTGCACAGCTTCCCGGAATTGGGCGAAGGACTGCCTTGCGACTCGTGCTTCATTTAATGCGTCAGCCAGCATCTCAAACGTTGCACCTGGCAGAGGCACTTCAGGCCATGCGTCAAAATATTAATTTTTGTAAGAACTGCCATAATATTAGTGATTCAGAACTTTGTGAAATATGTATCAATACCAACAGATCTCAGGACGTTGTTTGTGTAGTTGAAGACATTAGAGATGTGATGGCTGTTGAGAGTACCGCTTCGTTTAGAGGCGTATATCACGTGCTAGGAGGTAAAATATCTCCTATGGATGGTATTGGCCCTCATGATTTGAAAATCAATAGTTTAGTTGAAAAAGTTCGTTCAGGACGTATTAAGGAGCTTATTTTTGCCTTGAGTTCTACAATGGAAGGCGATACGACTAATTTTTATATTTTCAAACAAATTCAAGATACAGAAGTTGTTATTTCCACGATTGCACGAGGAATTTCTGTGGGCGACGAATTGGAATATGCAGACGAAGTGACTCTTGGAAGAAGTATAACCAATAGAATTCCTTTTGAGCTTTCTATTAAATCTTAATTTATCTTGAAGCTATCGGTAGTCATTCTAAATTATAACGTTCGGTATTTTCTCGAGCTTTGCCTTCAAAGTGTTGAGGCTGCTTTAATCGACATTCCTTCAGAAATTATTGTGATAGACAATAATTCAAAGGATGACAGCTGCATGATGGTAAAAGAAAAATTCCCATCAGTAGTTGTAATTGAAAATACATCCAACATAGGGTTTTCAAAAGCAAATAATCAAGCTATTAAAGTAGCTAAAGGCGCGTATGTATGTATACTTAACCCAGATACGGTAGTTCCAGAAGATGGCTTTATAAAAGTTCTAGATTTCGCTGAAACGAAATCAAATCTTGGAATTATTGGCTGCCGATTGGTCGATGGTGCCGGTAAATTTTTACCTGAAAGTAAGCGGAACATCCCAGTTGTTAGTATTGCAATTAAAAAAATATTAGGAAGTTCCAAATACTATTACGCAAACCATGTCTCAGATCATGGGGTTGGAAAAGTAGATGTGCTAGTAGGCGCTTTCATGCTTATAAAACGAGAGGTTTATAACTTATTAGGAGGTTTTGATGAAGAATATTTTATGTACGGAGAAGATATTGACCTATCCTATAAGTCCCTCAAGTCAGGTTATGATAATTATTATTATGGCGACGTATCCGTTATTCATTACAAAGGTGAAAGTACCCGCAAAGATGAGGTTTACCTTAGGCGATTTTACGGCGCAATGCAGATTTTTTATAACAAACATTTTAAAAAAAATAGTCTCTTCGATTTCTTAATATACTTAGGAATTAAATGGATGGTTTTATTCAATTCAGCACATAAAATCACTCCAAAAAAACCTAGTATTTCTCTCTTATTATCTAAAGATCCTGACCAGAAATTGGTTGAGAAATTAAACCCAGTAATAGCATCTAGTTTTGATGAGGTTAGAGCTGGAAGTGAAGTCATATTTGATGCTGCAGGAACCTCGTTTAAATCGATTATCGATCACATGCAATTTTTTTCAGAACAGCAATGCCTGTTTAAAATACAGCCTAAAAACCGTTCCTATATCATAGGTAGTAGCTCCACAGATTCAAAGGGGGAAGTAATACAATTTTAAAATTCCTGAATAGTTTCATCTATTTTTGTAAATTTGTATTCTATAATTATACACCCAATCATATTATCCTATGGCAAAATTTGAACTTAAATTACCCAAAATGGGTGAGAGTGTAGCAGAGGCAACCCTTACAGCTTGGCTCAAAGATGTAGGTGATAAAATTGATGCTGACGACCCCGTTTTAGAAATTGCTACGGACAAAGTAGATAGTGAGGTCCCCAGTGAAGTAGAAGGTATTTTGATTCAGAAACTTTTTGAAATTGATGATGTTATTGAAGTGGGTCAAACAATCGCAATTATTGAAACAGAATCCGGTACTGAGACAATACCAGTACCAACTCCAGCAGTTGCAGAAGTTTCAGAGCCTAAAGAAGTAGAGCAACTTGAGACTTCTATTTCAAAGGTACAAGATCAAATGAGTCCAGTTCAATCTAACGAGACACGTTTTTATTCCCCTTTGGTTAAAAACATTGCCAAAAAAGAAGGTGTTTCACAATCACAACTGGATTTAATTCAAGGGTCCGGAAAAGATGGAAGGGTTACCAAAAATGACATGCTGGCCTATTTGTCTAATGTGTCAGATCCTACTCCAGTGAGGGTTGAGGAGTCTAAGCCAGCTACACAGCCAGTTTCACAAAGCTCATCTACTGTTAGTCCCGTTTTAAGCCGTGGAGAGGATGAAATCATTGAAATGTCACGTATGGGTAAATTGGTTTCGAAACATATGATAGATTCAATTCAAACGTCTGCTCATGTACAATCATTTATTGAAGTTGATGTTACAAAAATATGGAACTGGAGATTAAAAATAAAAGAATCGTTTAAAGCACGAGAAGGGGAGAATATCACGTTTACTCCCATATTTATGGAAGCGATAGCATATGCACTTACCGTGCATCCAATGCTTAACATTTCTATTCAAGATGGAAAAATAATTAAACGTAAAAATATTAATATTGGTATGGCTGCATCTTTAGAAGATGGAAACTTAATTGTACCAGTAATTAAAAACGCAGACCAATTGAATTTAGTTGGTATGACCAAACGAGTTAATGACTTAGCATTGCGAGCACGAACAAATAAACTCAAGCCCGACGATATTCAAGATGGCACTTATACAGTGACTAATGTTGGTGGGTTTGGAAGTATTATGGGGACACCTATTATAAACCAACCACAAGTTGGAATTCTAGCGCTTGGTGCTATTAGAAAAGTACCAGCAGTTATCGAAACTAGCGAGGGGGATTTTATAGGTATTAGACAAAAAATGTTTTTATCACATTCCTATGATCATAGGGTAGTAAATGGCGCTTTAGGGGGTCAGTTTTTAAAGACAGTCAAAGATTACTTAGAAGCATGGGACGCTAACAGAACACTATAAATATGCAATTAAACCTTAATAAATCTATTTGTTTCTTTGATTTAGAAACAACAGGCATAAGTATTACTAAAGATAGAATTGTTGAAATATCTATTTTGAAAGTAAATCCGGATGGATCTGAAGAAAAGAAAACTTGGTTAGTAAACCCAGAGATGCCTATTCCAGCAGTAGTGACAGCAGTCCACGGAATCACAAATGAAAAAGTAGCAAATGAGCCAACATTTAATGAGTTAGCGAAGGAAGTTAACACATGGATTAAAGATTCTGATTTAGGAGGATTTAACTCCAATCGTTTTGACATCCCTCTTTTAGCCGAAGAAATGTTACGAGCAGATATTGATTTTGACATGAAAAATCGTCGTTCTGTAGATGTGCAAACTATTTTTCATAAGATGGAGCAGCGTACTTTAACAGCAGCCTTTAAATTTTATTGTGACAGGAGTTTAGAAGATGCACATAGTGCCGAAGCAGATACAATGGCCACATATGAGGTATTGAAAGCGCAACTAGATCGTTATGAAGATTTAGAGAATGACACTAGTTTTTTAGCAGACTTTAGCTCTCGAAAAAAAATTGCAGATTTCGCAGGGTTTATAGCCTTTGATGAAGATGGAGAGGAGTGTTTTTCCTTTGGAAAGCATAAGGGTAAGAAAGTAACCGAAATTCTTGAAAAAGAGCCTGGATACTTTGGGTGGTTGCAATCTGCGGATTTTCCTTTATATACTAAAAAGGTGTTAACGGCCATAAAGCTACGGTCGCTTAACAATAAGTTATAATAATGAAGTTAATTTGTATTGGTCGCAATTATGCGCAGCATATATCGGAGCTTAGAAATGAAAAACCAACGGAGCCCGTTATTTTTCTAAAGCCTGACACCGCAATTCTTTTAAAAAAACAGCCATTTTTTATTCCAGATTTTTCAAATGAAGTGCATCATGAAGTTGAAGTCTTAGTTAAAATTAATAGGGTTGGAAAATACATTGATTCAAAATTTGCCCATAAATATTACGAACAAATTGGTTTGGGTATTGATTTCACAGCACGTGACCTTCAGAAACAACTTAAAGAAAAAGGCCTTCCGTGGGAGAAATCTAAGGCATTTGATGGCTCGGCAGTTATTGGTAAGTGGGTCTCTAAGTCAAGCTATAAAAATTTAAATAAATTACCGTTTAGTCTTCTTAAAAATAATGAAACAGTACAGTCTGCTACTACAGAAGATATGTTGTGGGGAATTGATGAGATCATAGCTTACGTTTCACGTTTTTTCACTTTAAAAATCGGAGATATCATTTTTACTGGCACCCCATCAGGGGTTGGTAAAGTGGAGTCTAACGATTCATTAAAGGGCTACATTGCAGACGACGAATTCTTTTCTATTAAAGTTAAATAAATTATGAAGGCAGAAATTATTACCATTGGAGATGAAATTTTAATAGGTCAAATTATAGATACTAATTCTGCATTTATTGCGAAGGAATTAAATAAAATTGGTGTTTCAGTTTACCAAATCACTTCTGTGCAAGACGATAAGACACACATTTTAGAGGCCTTTCAAGCTGCAGAAAAAAATGTTGATATCATTATTATTACTGGAGGTTTAGGCCCTACAAAAGATGATATTACAAAAACAACCTTAGCGGAGTATTTTGATGACACTTTAGTATGCGATCAAGCGGTCCTAGAAAACATAAAGTACTTGTGGAAGAATTTCGTAAAACAGCCACTCCTTCAGGTAAATATCGATCAATCTTTAGTACTTTCAAAAGCAACATCTTTGATGAATAAATCAGGGAGTGCTCCCGGTATGTGGCTAGAAAAAAACAAGACAATATTTATTTCTTTACCTGGGGTGCCTTACGAAATGAAAGGACTTATGAACGATGAGGTTTTGCCACGAATTTCAAAGAAATTTAAACGCCCTTTTATTCTTCATAAAACACTTTTAACCTATGGGTTAGGAGAGAGTGTTATTGCAGACCGAATAAAAGAATGGGAGTCTGCTTTACCAGAGTCTGTTAAGTTGGCCTATTTACCAAACCTTGGAAGGGTGCGCCTTAGGCTGTCTTCTAAGGGGTTTAATGAGGCAGTAGTTACAAACGAAGTTGAGGCTCAAGTGGCCACTTTAATCCCTTTAATTAGCGATATTTTTGTGGGTTTTGAAGAACAATCATCTATAGAGCAGATCATAGGAAATCAACTAACAAAATTAGGGAAAACATTTTCCGTAGTCGAAAGTTGTACCGGGGGTAGAATTGCAGAAAATATAACAGCTTACCCGGGCGCTTCAAGTTATTTTAAGGGGGGGCTAGTTGCTTATGCAATGGATTCTAAAATAGATATTTTAAAAGTTGACCCCAAGCTAATTGAGTTACACTCAGTGGTCAGTAACCAAGTTGCGGAGTCGATGGCTCAAAACGTTAAGAAACTATTTAATTCTGATTATGGATTAGCAACAACGGGAAATGCTGGACCTAGTAAAGGGGATTCTGATGCTGAAATAGGGACGGTTTGTATTGCAATAGCCACCCCAGATGGAGTTTTTTCTGAGCAGTTTAACTTTGGTAAACAACGACTTAGGGTGGTTCAGAAAGCAGTTACGATGGCCTTTACATTACTTCAGAAAGAAATTTTTAAAAAATGCTAAAATAAAGTTTGCGTACTTCTAAAGAATTCGTATTTTTGCACCTCGTTTTGAAACAACAAAACAATTAAAGTTAAGAAAAATGTCAAGAATTTGTGAACTTACGGGTAAAAGAGCAATGTTTGGAAACAATGTATCTCATGCCTTAAATAGAACTAAGCGTAGATTTAATGTAAATCTTATCAAAAAACGTTTTTATATTCCAGAAGAAGATAACTGGGTAACCCTAAAGGTTTCTACAGCAGCTTTGAAAACCATCAATAAAATTGGTATTCATGCAGCAATCAAAGAAGCAAAGACTAAAGGTTTTTTAAAATAAACGACCAATAAAAGCACTGTAAAATGGCAAAAAGAGGAAATAGAGTTCAAGTAATTTTGGAGTGCACAGAGCACAAGGAGTCTGGAAAACCAGGAACTTCTAGATATATTACAACTAAGAACAAGAAGAATACGCCTGATCGTATGGAGATTAAGAAATTTAACTCCATTCTAAAGAGAATGACGGTTCACAAAGAAATTAAATAATTTAAGAATTTTACGAAAGTAATTTTCAAACGTAACACATTTGAATTATGGCAAAGAAATCAGTAGCATCCTTACAAACTGGGTCAAAGCGTTTAACAAAAGCGATTAAAATGATTAAGTCAGAGAAATCTGGGGCTTATATTTTTGTTGAATCTATTATGACGCCTGAAAAGGTAAGTGACTTCTTAAGTAAAAAATAAGAAAGTTCTTACAGTACCATATTTAAAGCTGCTTTATTATAAAGCGGCTTTTATTTTTTAATTTCCTCACATTTAATGCTATTTTTGTAAATAGAGAAATTGTTGACTTATGAGTTTTTTTAAAAACATATTTTCATCCGACAAAAAAGCGACTTTAGATAAAGGTTTAGAGAAGTCCAGCTCAAACTTTTTTGACAAGTTAAGCAAAGCTGTTGTAGGGAAATCTAAAGTAGACGCTGATGTGTTAGATAGCTTAGAAGAAGTTCTGGTTACTAGTGATGTTGGTGTTAATACTACCCTCAAAGTAATTGACCGAATTGAAGCCAGAGTTGCCAAAGATAAATACATTGGTACTGAAGCATTAAATATAATTCTCAGGGAAGAAATTGCGGGTCTGTTATCAGAAACTAATTCTGGTGAAGACATTGATTTCTCAATCCCTCAAACAAATAAACCTTACGTTATAATGGTAGTGGGCGTCAATGGAGCTGGAAAAACCACTACTATTGGAAAACTTGCTTATCAACTAAAAAAACAAGGACTTAATGTCGTCTTAGGAGCAGCTGACACATTTAGAGCTGCGGCTATTGATCAGTTGCAGGTTTGGGCTGATCGAGTAGGAGTTCCAATTATCAAACAGTCTATGGGAAGTGACCCGGCTTCTGTAGCTTTTGATACTTTACAAAGTGCCGTCACTTCTAATGCAGATGTGGTTATTATTGATACCGCTGGACGTTTACATAATAAAGTTAATTTGATGAATGAATTAACCAAAGTCAAGCGTGTGATGCAAAAAGTAGTTGAGCATTCACCACACGAAGTATTGTTGGTGCTGGATGGTTCTACCGGTCAGAATGCTTTTGAACAAGCCAAACAATTTACAGCTGCCACTGAAGTAACTGCTCTAGCGATTACCAAATTAGATGGCACTGCTAAGGGGGGGGTTGTCATTGGTATTAGTGACGAGTTTAAAATTCCGGTAAGATATATCGGCGTAGGAGAAGGTATAGAAGATCTTCAAGTTTTTAATAAGTTTGAATTTGTAGATTCATTTTTCAAATAAACCGCAACATTAATAGTATCATATCATGAGAACTAAAACACTTAAAAAAAATAAAATTAATGTGATCACCTTAGGCTGTAGCAAAAACGTCTATGATAGTGAAGTATTAATGGGGCAACTCAAAGCGAGTGGAAAAGAGGTGGTTCATGAAGAAGAAGGAAATGTAGTCGTTATTAATACTTGTGGCTTTATTAATAACGCCAAAGAAGAAAGTGTCAATACGATTTTAGATTACATGCAGAAGAAAGAGGATGGAGAAGTTGACAAAGTGTTTGTGACGGGCTGTTTGAGTGAGCGATATAAGCCAGACTTACAGAAAGAAATCCCTAATGTAGATCAGTATTTTGGAACAACCGAATTACCACAACTATTAAAGGCTTTAGGTGCTGACTACAAACATGAGCTTATTGGAGAACGCCTAACAACTACACCAAAAAATTATGCTTATCTCAAAATTGCTGAGGGCTGTGACCGACCCTGTAGTTTTTGTGCCATTCCATTAATGCGTGGCAAACATAAATCTACTCCAATAGAGCACCTTGTTATTGAGGCTGAGAAATTAGCGGCTAACGGGGTTAAAGAATTAATTTTAATAGCTCAAGATCTAACATATTATGGGTTAGATATCTATAAAAAAAGAAACCTTGCCGAGCTTTTAGAAGCACTAGTTAAAGTAGAAGGTATAGAATGGATTCGTTTGCATTATGCATTTCCAACAGGGTTTCCACTAGATGTTTTAGACGTTATGAAGCGTGAGCCCAAAATATGTAATTATTTGGATATTCCATTGCAACATATTTCAGACAAAATTCTTAAAAGTATGCGTCGTGGTACGACGCAAGCTAAAACCACAAAACTGCTCACTCAATTTAGAGCAGCAGTTCCAGAAATGACCATCCGAACGACTTTGATTGTTGGGTATCCAGGAGAAACCGAAGAGGATTACCAGACATTAAAAACATGGGTAGAAGCTATGCGCTTTGAGCGTTTAGGCTGTTTCACCTATTCTCACGAAGAAAACACACATGCTTTTAATTTAGAAGATGATGTGCCTGAAGATGTGAAGTTAGCAAGGGCTAACGAAATTATGGAAATTCAATCTCAAATTTCATGGGAATTGAATCAAGCAAAAATCGGAGAAACTTTTAAAGTTGTTATAGACCGTAAAGAAGGTGCCTACTTTGTTGGAAGAACAGAGTTTGATTCTCCGGATGTTGATAATGAAGTCTTAATTGACGCTACAAAGACATACCTTAAAACAGGGGAGTTTGCCACCGTTAAAGTAACTGAAGCTGCTGATTTTGATTTGTATGCGGAAGTGGTATTGTAACCCTATTTAGTAATTGCATAAGAAATAGAGTATTTTTATATATAATAAGTTAATGCTATGCCAATAGACTGTATGTCATTTCGAGACACTGCTTATACTTCAAAGCTTATCTGTGATTATGTGGAAAACCGAGCCGAGTTACAGCCTTTGTATAATCTTTTTCCAAATCTAGATAATTTCAAAGCTCAACTAAAAGTCAAGCAAGCGGAGTTTTCTTTCGAGAAAAGAACTGTTTTAGTAAACACATTGTCGCAACAATATGCGCAATTAGCACCTTCTGACTTAATAACTTCTAAAATTCATTCTCTTGCCAGTATAAATACTTTTACGGTCACTACTGGTCATCAATTAAACCTATTAGGTGGACCTCTATACTTTTTGTACAAAATTATAACTACTATAAATTTGGCAAAAGAGTTAAAAAGAAATGATCCCAAAAATAATTTTATCCCTATTTTTTGGATGGCTACAGAAGATCACGACTTTGAAGAAATTAATCATTTTAATTTTCAGAACAAGCGTTTTCAATGGTCTCAAGAGACTTCTGGTGCAGTTGGCTTATTAGACACTTCAGGACTTTCTGACCTTATCGATGTTTTTTCTAATGTTTTAGGAAAAACAGTTCAAGCCAAATTTCTTAAAGAATTACTCAAAAATGCGTATACAAATCATTCGAACTTAGCCGATGCAACACGTTATTTAGTTCATACTCTGTTTGAGGATGAAGGCTTACTGGTTATTGATGGGAATAATGCATCTTTAAAGAAGTTGTTTATTCCAATAGTTGCATCAGAACTATCTTCCAGTACTGCTTTTAAGTTTGTTTCTGAGACTATTAAAACTTTAAAAGCAATTGATAGTGATTATAAAGTTCAAGTAATTCCGAGAGAATTAAATTTATTTTATTTGATAGATGATCTGCGGGAGCGCATTGTTAAGATTGAAGGAGTTTATAGTGTCCTAAATACCAAACTATCTTGGGATTTACAAGGTATTTTGAATGAACTCAACCTATATCCAGAGCGGTTTTCTCCAAATGTGATCATGCGCCCTTTATTTCAAGAAACAATCCTGCCGAATCTTTGTTACATTGGTGGTGGCGCTGAGTTATCTTATTGGCTTCAGCTTAAAACATATTTTGGGTCTGAGCAGCTTAATTTCCCGATTTTATTACATCGAAATTCAGTACTATTGGTGAGTCACAAGCAGCAACAGAAATTAGATAAACTGAATCTATCGGTCTTAGATTTATTTCAAAACAAACAAGTACTGATTGACTCTCAAATCAAAAAAATCACTGCATTGTCTATTGATTTTTCTAATCAAAAAACAGCTTTAAAGCAACAGTTTTTATCGATTTATAAGATTGCTAGTCAAACAGATAAGTCCTTTTTGGGAGCTGTATCAGCTCAAGAAAAAAAACAAATTAAAGGATTAGAGTTGTTAGAAAAACGTCTACTTAGGGCAGAAAAAAAATCCCATAAAAATTACGTTGAACGGATTGAACAGATACATTTAGAGCTTTTTCCAAACGGGACTCTACAAGAGCGTTTCTCTAACTTCTCCGAATTTTACTTAGACTATGGAGAGGAGTTTATAGAACGATTAAAATTTGAGCTAGTACCTTTAAATCAAAATTTTCATATTTTTTCTCTATAAATTTTAAAATTAGTAGTTCAATTTTATTTATAAATATTACTTTTGAATATGCAACACGATAAGGTATTAATACTCGATTTTGGATCTCAATATACTCAACTTATAGCAAGACGCGTAAGGGAGCTTAATATTTATTGTGAGATTCACCCCTACAATAAAATCCCCACTAATTTAGACGAGTTTAAAGCTGTAGTGCTTTCTGGGAGTCCACAGTCAGTGAGAGGAGATGATGCACATCATCCAGATTTATCAGAAATACGTAGTAAAAAACCATTATTAGCTGTCTGTTATGGCGCTCAATATTTGGCTCATTTTTCTGGGGGGATGGTTTCGCCATCCAATACAAGAGAGTACGGACGCGCTAATTTATCGTATGTAAAAGATGATGAAGCTTTTTTTGAGGGTGTTAACTCTGGAAGTCAAGTGTGGATGAGTCACAGTGATACTATTAAAGAATTACCCACCAATGGTGTTTTATTAGCCAGTACTACTGATGTAGTTAATGCTGCATATAAGATTGAAGGTGAGACTACTTTTGCAATTCAATTTCATCCTGAAGTATATCATTCAACTGATGGAAAAACTTTATTACAAAACTTCTTGGTTTCCATAGCTGGTTTAAACCAGGATTGGACTCCTGATTCATTTGTAGATGAAACGGTTTCAGATCTAAAATATAAACTTCAAAATGATAAAGTTGTTCTAGGCTTATCTGGTGGCGTTGATTCAACAGTGGCTGCAATTTTATTACATAAAGCCATTGGAGAAAACCTCTATTGTATTTTTGTTAATAATGGATTACTTAGAAAAGATGAATTTTCAAGTGTATTAACTCAATATGAAGGAATGGGGCTTAATGTTAAAGGAGTGGATGCTTCAGACCGTTTTATGGAAGCCTTGGCAGGACTTGAAGATCCAGAACTGAAACGTAAAGCCATTGGGCGAGTATTTATTGAAGTTTTTGATGATGAGGCACAAATGATACAAGATGTTAAATGGTTAGCTCAAGGTACTATTTATCCTGATGTAATTGAAAGTGTTTCTGCTACCGGAGGACCTAGTGCAACAATTAAAAGTCATCATAATGTAGGGGGCTTACCCGATTTTATGAAGCTACAAGTAGTAGAGCCTCTCAAGGCTTTGTTTAAGGACGAAGTGAGACGTGTTGGAGCTTCTATGGGTATTGATCCTAAGTTACTAGGTCGTCACCCTTTTCCTGGGCCCGGACTCGCCATACGTATTTTAGGAGATATTACCCATGAAAAAGTTCGTATTTTACAAGAAGTAGATGCTGTATTTATAAATGGATTAAGAGAATGGGATTTATATGATAAGGTCTGGCAAGCAGGGGCTATCTTACTTCCAGTTAATAGTGTAGGCGTTATGGGGGACGAGCGTACCTATGAAAAATGCGTTGCTTTAAGAGCGGTAGAAAGTACAGATGGAATGACCGCAGATTGGGTTAATTTACCTTACGAATTTCTCCAAAAAACATCCAATGATATTATTAATAAAGTAAAAGGTGTCAATAGAGTAGTATATGACATTAGCTCTAAGCCACCTGCAACCATAGAGTGGGAGTAATCTCGATACCAGGGTAGTAGTGCGTTTTTAAAATAAGTGTATGAAGCATTTTTTAATTTTTTTAGGAATCATAGTGTTTAGCTTGCCTGGCTACGCTCAAAATTTAAAAACACATAGTGTAAAAACAGGAGAAACTGTCGAAAACATCGCTCAGCTTTATAAAATATCAACGTCTGATATTTACGCTTTAAATCCAGATGTTTCATCGGGTATTGATGTAAATACGTTATTGATTATTCCTGAGTCATTATCAGATAGATTAAATCCTCCACTGACGGAAAAAGAAATAGAATCTTATAAAGTTCATAAAGTTCGCCGAAAAGAAACACTTTTTAGCATTGCCCAAAAATATAATATCACAGTTGAAGACTTAAAAGCTCACAATGAACGATTAGGACATAAAAAGTTAAGGTCTGGAAAAAAAATATACATCCCTGTTTTTAAAGAAAACAATGATCAACCCTACAACAGTTCATTACAACTCTATACTGTTTTAGCTAAAGAAGGAAAATGGCGCATAGCCTATAAGTTTGGAATCTCTGTGCCTCAACTTGAAGCGCTCAATCCAACAATGGGAGCCTATCTAAATGAGGGACAGCAATTAAATGTGCCTAACATCATAGTTTCAGACACAAAGCCGATAGAAGAAGATCAGTTTGGATATTATATCGTAAAAGCTAGCGAAGGCTTTTATAGACTCGAAAAAAAGTTAGGACTTTCTAAAGAATTGCTACAGTCTCTTAATCCAGAGCTAAAGAAAGAAGGATTAAAATTGGGTATGGTTTTAAGAGTACCAAAGTCTAGCGTCAAAGACATTGAAACAGCTTTAGTTTTCACGACCATTCTGTCAGATAGTTTAGTAGATTTAACGGTTAAAAATATAGGTTTGTTATTGCCATTTAAGACTAAAAGTATTGATTCAGATTCCCTGTCCTTAGCTAGAGAACAACTAAAACGTGACGGATATATTAATATTTCTACGGATTTTTATTCTGGGGTTGCTATTGCAATTGATTCCGCCAAACAATTAGGGATTTCTGTAAACTTGGATGTATTCGATACTAATGCTAAAGCACTGGATTTAAAAACAATACTGAATCAGACGGATTTTTCAAAATATGACGTAATTCTAGGTCCAATAACCTCTCAGAATCTTGAGTTGACAGCTCAACATGTTCTAAGTGATAACATTCCAGTAGTATCTCCGTTTGTTAAGTCAAAAAAGAGTTATTCTAATTTGTTCCAAACCATTCCAGATCTGGATTGGATGCGATCCAAAATAGTTTCTTATGTTAAAACAGATACGATTCCACACAGGACATTAATTATATATGACTCAAAAAATTCCTCGACAGCAACTTATTTAAAAACGGCATTTCCTTCGGCTTCTTTGATGACTTCAAAAACAAATAAAGATGGAGTTGAGCAGTTTTATTTAATGTTAGAAGATGTTCAAAAAGTACTTTTACCTGGAAGAACAATTGTTTTTCTTGAGTCGAATAATGAGGGCTTTGTTTCCAATGTTACAAGTATGTTAAATGCTATGAATGGTTTAACAATTTTTGTGGATGATGATAATGAAACTGAAATTCAGCGGGATATATTATTGATGACAACTTTTAATAACAGAGCATTTGAAGGGCAGAACGTCTCAAATTATGATTTATCTAACCTACATTTTCAGTATCCAGCTTATAATTACAACATGGAACTTCCTAGTGCATTTCAAGAAAAATATTTAAATAACTTTGGCACATTCCCTAACAAATATGCTATAAGAGGGTTTGACTTAACAATGGACTTACTGCTTCGACTTAGCAAGTTTGGATCCCTGTATGAAAGAGCATCAGATATTCAAACGAGTTACATAGGAAATAAGTTTAAATATACACTTCAGCCAGACGGAGGCTATATAAATGATACCGGTTTCATACTTAAATATGAGGACTTAGAAATAATTAAAGTCCAAGATTAAATCTTTTTCACAAGTAAAAAATAACTAACTAGCTAAGTTTCCACTTAATACCACATCCAATACTTGGCTTTTGGGTCCGTGTATTTTCCTTGTTTTTTAATAAGCAGTCAACAGCGTGTCTTAAGTCACTTCCATTTACTGGAAGGTCATTTCCTGGTCGAGACTCATCTAGCTGACCTCTATACGTTAGCTTTAGCTCTGAGTTAAATAAATAGAAATCTGGTGTGCATGCGGCATTATACGCTTTGGCGATATCCTGCGTTCTGTCGTACAAATAAGGAAAAGAATACTTCATCTTTCGTGCATGAAGTTCCATGGCTCTTGGTCCGTCTAGTGGGTACTTTTCAGCGTCATTACTAGAAATCGCAATGACTCTGATCCCTTTTGTTTTTAGCTCCTCTGCTAATACTACTAATGCTTCATTAATATGAATAACATAAGGGCAATGATTACATATAAACATTACCATAGTCCCATTTGGGCCTTTTAGTTTGTTTAATGATTTTATAGAATCTGAAACAGTATCCCATAATTTAAAATTTGGTGCTTCCGTTCCTAATGGAAGCATATTTGAAGATGTTTGAGCCATTTTTAGTTAGATGTCCTCAAAGATATGCAAAGATTTGTACTTATTCGTTTAGTAAGTACTCAAAAAACTATATCTTCATTACTTTATTTAATTAATAAAATATGAGTACTGCAATTTCGTTTGATGAGTTCTCTAAAATTGATTTGAGAATTGGCACGATAGTAGATGTTTATGAATTTGAGGAGGCACACACGCCTGCCTATAAATTAACTATAGATTTTGGGGGTTTAGGGATTAAAAAGTCTTCGGCCCAGATTACATCTCTTTATTCTAAAGAAGATTTATTGAATAAGCAAATCATAGCCAACGTTAATTTTTCAAATAAACAGATTGCCAATTTTATCAGCGAATGCTTAGTTTTGGGTGCAGTAAATGGTTCTAAAGTTGTTTTGTTATGTCCGGAAGAAAGTGTGCCTAACGGGACTACCGTACGATAAATAAATTACTATTCAGAAAAGTCTTGAGTTATTTTTTATTTATCAATATTATGTAGTTACTTAATACCTGGAATTACACCTAAAGTAAATAGGTTTAATACTAAAAGGTAGAGAGCAAAATTAAAGCCTTTTTGGAACTCATTTTTAGCATATAATCCAACGAATACTATTCCAGATAAGAAAAAGTTATAAGGAGAATCCTTATTCTTTTTTTATTGTATTTTATCTATTAAATGTCATCAAAATTCACATCGGTAAAGCTGTCATTTGATGCCCCTTCTTTAGTCTCTTCAGATGAAAACTCTTCTTTCACGTAGTCTTTTTGGTGTCTATCGCTAATTACTTCTTGACCTTTTTCATTAATTATATAATCAGTCATTTCTTTTAAGATGCTATTAAACTCTATGAAGTCTTCTTTGTAAAGATATATTTTGTGTTTTTTGTAGTGGAAAGATCCATCATCATTAGTGAATTTCTTACTTTCTGTGACCGTTAAATAGTAGTCGCCAGCTTTAGTAGCTCTTACATCAAAAAAATAAGTCCGCCTACCAGCTCTTAAAACTTTTGTATAGATTTCTTCTTGTTCCATAATCGTAGTGTTAAAATTAGAAAGAGGTTCAATTAATAGCTCTCTATTACAATCAAAAGTCCATAAAATAAATTAACACACCAACTAATTCGTGCATTTATTTTCTAGAATTCAATGATTTGTTGTTTTATGAAACTAACTCGAAATTTCTTGTAGTTGATTTTGATAAAGCTCTTTGTAATATCCTTCAACACTAATAAGTTCTTCGTGTGAACCTTCCTGCATAATGACTCCGTCATTTAATACCACTATCATATCTGCATTTTTTGCAGATGAAATTCTATGACTGACTATAATAGTTGTTGTGTCCTTTGTCACTAACTTTATATTGTTTAGAATTTGTTCTTCGGTTTCTGTGTCAACTGCAGAAAGACAATCATCTAAAAGAAGAATTTGAGGGTTTTTTATAAAGGCCCTTGCAATGGATGCTCGTTGCTTTTGCCCTCCCGAAAGCGTGATGCCGCGCTCTCCTAAAACTGTGTCATATCCATTTTTAAAATTAATAATATTGTCATGAACAACTGCCATTTTTGAAGCTTGGATAACTTCGTTGTCAGATGCTTTGTTTTTTCCAAATTTGATGTTGTTTTTGAGACTGTCAGAAAACAAAAAGGGATCTTGAGGCACAAAACCAATACTAGATCTAAGGCTATCTAGGTTTAGACTTTGTATCGCTTTTCCGTCTATTTCTATATGTCCTTTTTCCACGTCATATAAGCGACCAATGAGCTCTAATATAGTTGATTTTCCAGAGCCAGTGTTTCCAATAATAGCAAGTGTTTGCCCCTTTTTTACTTCAAAGCTGATTCCTTTCAAAGCTTGAATATTGGTATCTTCATATGTGAAGTACACATCTTTAAACGAAATAGATCCTTCAATTTTAGATTTCTGCTCACTGGTATTAACGATGCTAGGAGTTTGCTTTAGGAACTCATTTATGCGTTTTTGTGAAGCCTCCGCTTCTTGGACTAAAGAAGTAACCCAACCAATAGAAGCCACAGGCCATGTGAGCATATTCACATAAATTATAAACTCTGCTATGGTTCCCAAATTCTCAATCTGCCCATCCATGTACTGCTTCCCACCAATATAAATGACAATCAGGTTACTTATGCCTATTAGCAGTAACATTAAAGGATGAAAAAAAGCTTGAATTTTAGATAAACCTAAGCGTTTTTCGCGTTGAGCGTTTGCTAAATCTGAAAACTTTTGTTCTGTTTGTTCCTCTAGAGCATAGGCTTTTGTAATCCAAATACCACTAAAAAATTCTTGTGTCGATGATGATAAAGTGGATAAATGCGATTGTACAATCGTACTTTGCTTATGAATTAGTTTACTAAGAAAATAGATGGATATAGATAAAAAAGGAAGCGGAAGTATGGTGTACATTGTAAGTGAAGGCGATTGATTGTACATGTATACCAAAGCAACAATAAATAGTGTTAAAGTATTAATTGTATACATCACGGCTGGTCCAATGTACATTCGGACTTTGCTAACGTCTTCGCTTATTCGACTCATAAGGTCTCCTGTGCGGTTTCGTTTGTAAAAAGCAATAGAAAGCTTTTGATAGTGGTTATAAACTTCATTTTTTAAATCAAACTCGACATGTCGCGACACATTAATTATAGTTTGACGCATTAAAAAAGTAAATAGCCCGGTTGCAATGGCGGCTCCAACAATATAAAGTATGTAAATACTTATTTGATTTCTAAAAATATCAGTGCTCGTTGGATCAGTAATTTGATTAGAAATTAAAGTTATCGATTTTCCAATAAGTTGAGGAGTGAATAATGCAAAGATTTTAGATCCAATTGTAATGAGTATACCCAAGATAATTTTAAAGCGATACTTTAAAAAATATTTATTAAGATATTGAAGTTCTTTCATTGGTTATATTGTACGATCCTGTAGGGGTTGGTTACCCACGTACAAAGATAGGAGTTTTAGAGAAAGATGACATTGTGTAAAAAAACTAATTTTTGAATTTTTAGAAGCAAAATAATACTATTTTTGTCAAGCAATTTATTTCAATTGTAAGAATCAAAATAAACAGAGATCAAAACTCATCCAAAAATTAAGTTCTTTATACCATGCTGAATAGAAGACATATCCGAACCAAAGTAATGCAAGTTATTTATGCCCTTAAAAGATCAGAGGATGTTAACTTGGCTTCTGAAGAAAAATTCCTTAATTCTAGCATGGATAGTATGTATTCTCTCTATCTGCTAATGATATCATTACTTATTAAAGTACACGATAAGGCTAAGGATCAACAAGAAAAATCTCAACAAAAACACCTTTTAACTTCAGAGGATTTAAATCCTAATATGAAGTTTATTAAAAATGCACTCCTAGTTCAGATGTCTGATAGCCAGTCTCTAAAAAATGCATTTGAGCGTTATAAAATCCAAAATTGGGAATTAGATAATGAATACGTAGAAGTCATCTTTAGGTCTATCTTAGAAAGTGATATTTATGCTTCTTACATGGATTCAAAATTTTCTTTTAATAATGATAAACAGTGTGTCGTTGATCTCTTTAAAGAAGTAATTGCACCCAATGAGAAACTATATGATTATTTAGAAGATCGAAATTTGACATGGTTAGATGATTTACCAGTAGTAAACACAGCATTAGTTAAGCTTTTAAATAAAGCCAAAGAAAATAGCTCAGATGACTACTTTATGCCGCAGTTGTTTAAGGATGATGAAGATAAAGAGTTTGGTATTGAATTATTAAGAAATACAGTTCTAAATATCGAGTCTTATACTCAGGAAATTAGTTTAAAAACACAAAACTGGGATAAGGATCGTATTGCTGACATTGATTTTGTGCTGCTTCAAATGGCTATTTGTGAGTTTCATAACTTTCCATCAATTCCTACGAAAGTATCAATTAACGAGTATATTGAAATAGCAAAAGAATATTCAACTCCAAAAAGTAATGTATTTATAAACGGTGTTTTAGACAAAATTGTAAAAGAACACGATGAAAATAAAACCTTAAACAAAATAGGGCGTGGATTAATGTAATTTTTTAGTTACTTTTATCCTCTTATTTTTTTAAAATCAAATTAACCAAAATTCAAATTTATGAAAAAATTACTTTTAACATTAACAATCGCAAGTCTAGTTGTTTTTACTTCTTGTAAAGAAAATGCTGCTGAAAAAATAAACCAAGAAAATGTAACTAAAGCTGCCGAGAGAGATTCTAAAGCAATAGTATTTCCAAGCATCTCTTTTGATAAAACAGAGCATGATTTTGGACAAATAATGAATGGTACTCCTGTAGAAACAACATTCTCTTATACTAACACAGGGGAATCTCCACTTGTTGTTACTGATATAAAAAGTACTTGTGGATGTACAGTTCCACAAGGTTGGAGTAAGGAACCTTTAATGCCTGGAGCTTCTTCACAATTTAGCGTTAAGTTTAATGGAAAAGGAGCCAACAAAACTTCTAAAACAATTACGTTAACAACAAACACACAAACGGGAAGAGAGCAAGTAAGAATCTCAGCTTTCATTACTCCAGATCCCAACGCACCTGTTGTTAAAAAACAATAATTAATAATAATAATTTAATACCTGTATATGGAAGCTCTTAGTCAATTCACCCCCTTTATTTTAATGTTTATAGTGGTCTATTTTTTTATGATAGCCCCTCAAATGAAACGTGCAAAAAAAGAAAAGAAATTTGCCGCGGAACTAAAAAAAGGAAATAAGGTAATAACTAAAAGTGGAATGCACGGAAAGATTGCTGAGTTAAATGACAAAGACAATTCTTGTGTCATTGAAACTCTAGCTGGGAAAATTAAATTTGACCGCTCCGCCATTTCAATGGAAATGAGTCAAAAATTAAATTTGACAGCTGTCAAATAACAATAAAAAAAGCCGCTAATTTAGCGGCTTTTTTTATAAGTAGCGTTTTTGTGTCAGCTCCGCAATTTTACAAATCACCTCGGTAGCACTTAGTATACTTTCTAGTGGCACATATTCATAGCGCCCATGGAAGTTATGTCCTCCCGCAAAAATATTTGGACAAGGTAATCCCATAAAACTTAATTGAGATCCATCAGTACCCCCTCTTATAGGTTTTATGAGTGGTTGGATATTTAATTCTCTCATAGCTGCTTCTGCAATATCTACAATATACATTACAGGCACCACCATTTCCTTCATGTTATAATACTGGTCTTTGACCTCAATTTCAAATACAGTATGACCAATGTCATTGTTTAGCGAATCGACTAAATCTACAAGATGTTGCTTTCGCGCTTCAAACTTCGTCCGATCATGGTCTCTTACGATATAACTCAGTTCAGTACCTTCCACTTTTCCTTCCATACTGTGAAGGTGATAAAAACCTTCATAACCTTCAGTTTGTTCTGGAGTTTCATTTTTTGGGAGCGCTTCAATGAACCGAGTAGCATAATACATTGAGTTAATCATTTTACCTTTGGCATAGCCAGGGTGTACAATTTTTCCATTTACTTTAATTAGGGCAGCAGCAGCATTAAAATTTTCATATTCTAATTCTCCAATCTGACTTCCATCCATGGTATAGGCCCAGTCTGCTCCAAATTTTTTAACATCAAATTTATGAGCACCACGACCAATTTCTTCATCTGGAGTAAATCCAACTTTTATAGGACCATGTTTTATTTCTGGATGCTGAATAAGGTATTCCATAGCACTCACAATTTCACATATCCCTGCTTTATCGTCAGCACCTAAAAGGGTAGTGCCATCGGTGGTAATTAAAGTTTGCCCTTTGTATAACAGCAAATCTTCAAAATAATCAGGCGACAAAACAATGTTCTCTTCCTTATTTAGCACGATTGCAGAGCCATCATAATTTTCAATAATTTGAGGTTTTACATTTGCAGCGGTAAAATCAGGAGAGGTATCAAAATGAGATACAAATCCAACAGTAGGTACTTTGTGTGCTACGTTTGAGGGCAAGCTAGCCATGATGTATGCATTTGCATCAATGCTCACGTCCTGCATGCCAATTGATTTTAATTCTTCGGCCAGTTTGTTGGCGAGGTCCCATTGTTTTAGTGTACTTGGTGTTGAAGTAGATTTTGGATCGCTTTCGGTATCTATTTTTACATAGCTAATAAAACGATTCAGAATATGTTTTTTGTCTAACATTTAATTTTGTCTTTGCTCAAAAATAATTAACCCCTTCTAAAGCGCCAAGACTTCTTTAGAGTTTCTTTTTTTGTTTCGCTATTTAGCGTATTTTTGTATTCAAAATATACGTCATGTATAAGTCAATTATTCGTAAAATCCTTTTTAAATTTGATCCTGAAGCCGTTCATTATTTCACTTTTGACGCGATCAAGCTACTGTGTAAAATTCCTTTAGTCCCTGCCTTAATCAGGTCTCTTTTTCAGGTCAATCACCCGAAGCTTGAACGCGAGTTGTTTGGGTTGCATTTTAAAAACCCTGTGGGGTTAGCCGCCGGATTTGATAAGAATGCAGTACTATACAATGAACTTGCAAATTTTGGTTTTGGATTTATTGAAATAGGGACTGTCACTCCAAAAGCTCAAGAAGGCAATCCGAAAAAACGTTTATTTAGACTGCAAGATGATAAAGGTATAATCAATAGAATGGGGTTTAATAATGCTGGCCTTGAAGCGGCAATATCTCAATTAAAAAAGAATAAAAAACAAATTGTAATAGGAGGAAATATTGGTAAAAATACACAGACACTTCCTGAAGCATATACCGATGATTATTTAGAGTGTTTTAGTGCCTTACACCCTTATGTAGATTATTTTGTTTTAAATGTAAGTTGTCCTAATGTTGGGAGCCATGCCAAATTAAATGATAAAGATTATTTAGAAGAGTTGATAAATGCAGTTCAATCATTAAATACCACTTTTAAAGAAACGAAGCCTATTTTACTTAAAATTGCTCCGGATTTAAATACCACCCAGTTAGATGAAATCATAGCACTTGTTAAGGCTACTAAAATTGAAGGCGTTATCGCCTCTAATACGTCAGTGTCTAGAGAGAATCTTAAAGCTGATGCCGCCACTTTAGAATCCATTGGGAATGGAGGGGTTAGCGGTCAGCCAATCACCAGTAAAAGTACTCAAGTCATTAAGTATTTGTCTGACAACAGTCAAAAAGCGTTTCCAATTATTGGAGTAGGGGGGATTCATTCTGAAAAAGATGCTTTAGATAAGTTAAACGCTGGGGCCGATTTAGTACAGATTTATACAGGCTTTGTTTATGAGGGTCCCGCCCTTGTAAAGCGAATTAATAAAGCGGTCTTGAAGGCCTCTTTAAATTCGTAATTAATTTTGAATATAGAAATTTTAGTTTCATTCATTCTTGCTACAGCAACGCTGGCACTTTCTCCTGGTCCAGATAATGTATTTGTGCTGGTTCAAACTATATCTTATGGGAAACGTAAAGGAATGGCTATTGTTTGTGGGTTGATTTCGGGCTGTATTATACACACTTCTGTGGTGGCTTTTGGCTTGTCATCAGTTATACATTCGAGTACAGGGTTGCTTTTTGGCTTAAAGCTCACAGGTGCTTTTTATTTGCTGTATTTGGCCTATTCTACATACATGTCTAATGTGGAGTTGAGTATTGAAAAACAATCCATCAACCAAACGTCTTTAGTTCGTTTATTTAGTAGGGGTTTTATGATGAATGTAATCAACCCAAAAGTTTCCTTTTTTTTTATGGCCTTTTTTCCTGCTTTTTTGTTCAGTCAAAGCATGTCATTAGCCGTTCAGTTTTTTACGCTCGGACTTTTGTTCATGGCAACTTCCTTTATTGTTTTCTCACTACTTGTTTTTTTCTCAGGGTCTGTAGCTTTTATTTTAAGGGGAAATAAACGTTTTGAATCTATAATTAAATGGTGTCAAATTACTGTTTTTTTGACCATTGCCATTTTTATTTTAATCACAAATTAAGTCACTAGTCACAATAATTAAATGGAAAAAATAAAACTTATATGGGATTTTAGAGGCCCTTCTAGTAAGCATACTGCTACGCACTTTAAAGCGCATTTGTTAGAGTTTTTTGAAGTAGAAAAACTGGAGTGGTATACGTGTGAGGTTGAAGCTGTAAATGAGTCTTATCACTACACATTTGTCATTACGAGCAAAGCTCATTTAGCGCTAATTAAATCGGCACTAAAACCAAATCGGGGCCAGCTCGTTAAAGCTGGCTAGAGATCTATTATTTATAAGTTTCTAAGAGTTTGTATTGAGATTCGATAGCTTCCTTAAATTCTATTTTCATGGAGGCTACAAGTTCTGCTACTGATGGGGAGTCATGAATGTTAGTAACCCCTTGCCCTGCAGACCAAATAGTGGCCCAAGCCTTAGCTTCACTCTCAGAAGGAGTGAGTTCTTTTCCAAAATCAATTTTCTTTTCTTGGCTGAGCATTTCCTCAGTAATTCCCATGGCCTCCATACTAGGACGTAAGAAGTTAGCCGCTACCCCAGAAATAGCTGCGGTGTACACTACATCATTTGCACCACTTGAAATAATCATATCTCTGTATTCTTTTGGGGCCTTGCTTTCTTTTGTGTTTATAAACCGAGTACCCATATAAGCAGCATCGGCGCCCATTTGCATGGCAGAGGCGATATCGCGACCATTACTAATGCAACCGGAAAGAATGACTGTTTTCTTGAAAAAGCTTTTGATTTCAGCAACCAAAGGCATTGGATTAATAGTGCCAGCATGGCCTCCAGCCCCTGCTGCAACCACAATAAGTCCGTCGACACCTGCTTCAGAAGCTTTTTCAGCATGTCGTCTTTTGATAACGTCGTGAAAAACCAATCCTCCATAACTATGAACAGCATCAACCAATTGAGGGACTGCCCCCAAAGAAGTTATTATAATAGGGACTTGGTGTTTGACGCATAACATTAAATCTGCTTGTACTCGTGGATTTGATTGATGTACAATCAAATTAACCCCAAATGGAGCCGGTTTTGTACCGGTCTCTTTTTCAAAATCTGAAAGAGCAGTTTTAATTTCAATAAGCCACTCCTCAAAACCCTCACTTGTTCGTTGGTTTAGAGCAGGAAATGTTCCCACAATTCCATTTTTGCAGCATTCAATTACAAGTTTTGGTCCTGAGATTAAAAACATTGGAGCTGCGATCGCGGGGATCGATAATTCTTTTATAAATGAAGGTGTACTCATAATAGTATTTTTGTATGAATTTAATAAATTGGCGGGCCTACTTTAGATCCTTAGCATTTGGTGCTGATAATGGGTTTGACGATGATTGTGTTTGCAATATAATATATGTATGCATAACTACCAACGGATGTCTAAAATCCTGCAAGTAAATTAACGATATTAATTACTTACTTTTAAAATTAACTTTCCAATTTTTTCACCAGAAAAGAGTTTTAAAAGTATGTTATTAAAATTTTCTATACCTTCATATATATCTACTTTACTTTTTATCTCTCCAGTTTGTATCCATTTAAGATAATCAGCGACGGCTTCTGGATATTGATCTTGATAATCAAAAACAACCATGCCTTTCATAGAAGCACGATTTACTAAAAGTGATAAATAATTACTGGGTCCTTTTAGTTTTGAAGTCGAGTTGTATTGAGAGATTGCTCCGCAAATAACAACCCTTGCATTTCTTCTTAATTTTGTGAGTGCTCCATCTAAGATAGCTCCGCCTACATTATCAAAAAAAACATCAATCCCATTTGGGCAATGGGCTTTTAATCCTGAGTATATATTATCATTTTTATAATCGATAGCGGCGTCAAAGCCGAGTTCATTTACAAGGTAGTCACATTTGGTTTTTCCGCCTGCAATACCGACCACACGGCAGCCTTTTATTTTAGCAATTTGACCTACTAAACTTCCAACAGCTCCTGCGGCGGCTGAAACGAGAACGCTATCTCCTTTTTTAAGCTCAGCAACTTTTAGAATTCCAAAATAGGCCGTCATTCCTGGCATACCTAAGATTCCTAAATAGCTCTCTAGCGCTGTATTTGCTGGATCTACGTTATGGAATCCCTTTCCGTCGGTTACTGTATACTCTTGTACGCCTCCCCATCCACAAACAAAATCACCAACCTTATACTTTGGATTATTGTTTACTTTTATGACTTCACCAACGGTGCCAGCACGCATGATTGCGCCCACTTCAACGGGTTCAATATAAGATTTGCCCTCACGAATCCATCCTCGCATTGCTGGGTCTAATGATATGTAATGGTTTTTGACAAGGATTTCTCCATCTAAAATTTTAGGAATTTTTGTTGTTTGATAGGTCCAAGTAGAATCTGTTGGCATACCTACAGGGCGTTCTGCTAATAAAACGTGTTTGTTCATTGAATTTTATTTGTATGTTTTTTTTACACTTTAATATTTTTTTTCAATTAGGACAAACCCTTATTAAGTTAAAAAATACTGATGAAAAATACAAATTTTTGATCAAACCCCGATTAATAGTTTTTATGTAGTTGTAATTAAGTATAGATCTAGCAAAATATTTATATGGCTATTGATAAGCTTATATAAATTATTCGTTTCATAATTTTAACTCAAAAAAGATCTAGTGTTTTCTGCTATGAGCACACTAGATCTTTATTAATTAGATTATTTCTGTTTTACTTTGTAAGGAAGAGACAAATCGCCTGATGCGACACTATACACAGCATAAACGCCTAACATTGGTAGGTTTTTTTCCTTCCATTCCGTATTCACTTCCATATAAGCGGTTACGCCATCAAAAGAAAAGTTTGTAACGTTGTTAACTCTAAAGCGTGGCACAACTACTTTTATAGAGTTTCCTTTTGTTATCGTGTTAAATCCTGGAGAATCCATATACATTGGCATACCTGGATTAGTTGCTGGTAGGGTAATATTTTCATCCATCGTATCAAACATTTTCACACTTAGCCCACCAGCGACTCTGCTGTCTTCTGTTAATACAACCCAGTGTGGGTGCCATATGACACCTTCAGATGTGTTGGTAGTATTTCCATCCATATCTTCATCCCATAAAGGAGTATCATCAAAATCTGGATGAGAAGTCAAGGCCAAAGCTAAAATCCCTTCTGTTTCAGAAAAACCAACGTCTGTTGATTTTAAACTAGTTGGAAAAACATAACCTAATACTGGAGCTCCATTTAAACCTCCTACTGCTTTGGGCACACTGTTTCCAGCCTTCCCTTCAACTTGGATATTAAATACGAAATGTTCTAATTCTGAGTCATACGTGACTTCTGTAGTCGTTATTTTTAAATCATCACTTGATTTAAAATTTTGATCTTCATTTGTTTTTATTTGCGCTGAACAAGAGATAATTGAAGTCGCAAATAAGAGTGCTAGTAAGTTGTTTTTAAATTTTTTCATGTTACATTTTAGATTTAGGGGTTTTTATTTAGGTTTTTTTTATTATTTATTAGGAAACTAATTCATTCATTTTTAATTATTTAAGCCTATTGATATTAATTATAATGTAAATATAGTTAGGATTACTTACAAAAAAAAATTTTTTATATTATGGAAGATCTTTCCATTTTTATGAATAGTTGGCTTTATTAAAAGAAATTGATGATGTGATTAAAATTGCATTAAAAGTTGACGAATTAGATTGCTCGATATTATAAAGTTTCAAATAGCAGCTGTACTTTAGATTTTTAATTGTGGTATTTTATTGAAGAACAATTATTCTACAATTTGAAATCTAAAAAATTAAAAAATTAGTTTGTACCTTTTACAAAGCTATTAAAGAAATAATTAAGGTTTTATTTTATATTAGCCTTTTAAATAACTTAGAATGTCACAAAAAATAATTGTAACTGGTGGTTGTGGGTATATTGGTTCCCACACTGTGATAGAGCTTATAAACAATAATTATGAGGTGGTGATTGCTGATGATTTATCTAACTCGACTCTGCAAATTTTAGATCGTATAGAAAAAATAACAGCTGTTAGACCTGAGTTTGCGCATATAGATTTAAAGTCTGCAGCAGCTACCAAAGATTTTTTTGAGTCTCATAAAGATGCGGCTGCTGTGATCCACTTTGCAGCGCACAAAGCCGTAGCTGAGTCTATTCAGAATCCGTTGATGTATTATAATAATAATTTTGTATCGTTAATTAATGTTTTAATATCGATGCAAGAATTTGGGGTCTCTAACTTTATATTCTCTTCTTCAGCGACGGTTTACGGAAACCCATCTGTCATGCCAATTAGAGAACAAACACCCACACAACGCCCATTTTCTCCTTATGGTAATTCAAAAAGAATAGCCGAAGAAATACTAGAAGACGTTTGTAGTGCACATCCTGATTTTTCTACAATTTTATTACGTTATTTCAATCCTATTGGGGCTCATTCATCAGGGTTAATAGGGGAGTTCCCAAGTGGGATTCCTAATAACTTAATGCCCTACATTACTCAAACTGCTGCTGGTGTGCGAGAAAAGCTTAGTGTGTTTGGTGATGATTACCACACAAAAGATGGAACCGCTGTTCGTGATTATATTCACGTAGTCGACCTGGCTGATGCGCATGTAAAGGCTGTTTGTAGACTTATAAGCAGCCATTCTGAAAGTAATATCGAAACAATTAATTTAGGGACAGGAATTGGTTATTCTGTTTTAGAGGTTATCAAAGCCTTTGAGGCTGTAAGTGGCAAGCCACTTAACTATGAAGTTACCAAAAGAAGAGAGGGAGATGTGGCAGAACTTTACGCTTCAACAACATTAGCGAAGAAGCTTTTAAATTGGGAAGCCAAATTTGGGTTAGAGTCTATGATTCAATCTTCTTGGGATTGGGAACAAAATCTAAGAAATGAATAATCCTTTTTTTAATTTTTATTTCTAAAGAGATTTGTCCCTTTATACGGGCTAGTTGAGCGTTAAATTTATGATAAACATCAATATTAATGGCTATCTAATCAGTATGTTTGTTAGATAATCAATTTTATCTCCTTTCAAATGAAGTTAAGTTTTTTTTCAATTCTTTCGTTGTTTTTTATTTTTCTAATTTCTACAAGTGTAGATACTATTAAACCTACTCAAGAGTTTCAGGCAAGAGCCTATTATTTTTCTAAATCCAAAATGGAATTAGGGAATTGGGGCGCTAGGTTAAGCGAAGCTCAGAAAAAGGAAATTGAAGCACGCATGAAAAATAGACTTGAAAAAGGGTATGTGTTGTCTTTTAATAAAGAAGAATCCTTGTTTATTGAAGAAGACCAGTTAGATGCTATTTCTGGCGCTACGGATTCATGGGGTAAAAACTTTGCACCAGGTAAACAGTATAAAAATGTTAAAACGAACACACAACTACAAGAACAAGAGTTTTATGGTAAAAAGTTTCTTGTCAATGATTTGTTACAGCCTATAAAGTGGAAACTTGAATCGGACTCAAAAAAAATTGGTAATTACGATTGTTTCAAAGCGACTGCATCAATTCCTACCAATGACCTGACATGGTATTCATTTTCATGGGATAAGCTTAGAGATACGAGCGAAACAGAAAACGACTCTACCCAAACAAAAGAAATTAAGATGACACTAGTAGAAGCATGGTACGCCCCTCAAATTCCTGTTCGTCATGGACCTTTAGAATATTGGGGTCTTCCAGGCTTGATTTTAGAAGTAAGTGCTGACAACACCACCATGTTGTGTTCAAAATTAGTGCTTAACCCTGGTGAAGTCATTGAAATAGAAGCACCTAGCAAAGGAAAAGAAGTGACTAAGCTAGAATATCAAACCATAATTAATGAAAAAATGGTAGAGTTTAGAAATAATCGCATGAGACGTCGCTAGTTTTTCTAAGCCAATCTACAGTTTATTCATAAATCTGAAAATAAATTAAATTATCAATAGTGTTTTTGATACTATTTTTAGAATATCGAAAAAGTGACCACAATTTTTCTATTATTTAATTTGCACTTTAAATAATTTATATATTTACAAGTATATAGATAACATAATCTGTTTTCTGATCAAACTATATGGACTTATATAATCATAAAACCATCTTTACAACATTGGCTTCACCTTGTAGCCCAGGTTTTACATGTCCGTGCGGAAAGCGCTGTCGCCCTTAGGGTGTTTATGTAGTTTCTGAACTCAGGTGTGTCCGGGTTCCCCTTTTCAATTTATTTCAAAAATTTTATTTTATCAATTTAAATCTTAAATAATGAATATCATTATTACAGATAAGTCACATATAATTCACGCCCTTACTATATGTCAAGCTATTGAAGCAGCAGCACAAGTAAGAGGGACAGGAATTGCCAAGCGTTCGCCAGAGTATATTATTTCAAAAATAGAAAATGGCAATGCAGTTATTGCCTTAGAGGGTACTACGTTTGCGGGCTTCTGTTACATAGAAACTTGGAGCCATGACAAATTTGTAGCCAACTCAGGCCTTATTGTTGTTCCTGAATTTAGAAACCAAGGATTAGCTAAGAAAATTAAGAAAGTGGTTTTTGAGCATTCAAGAGCTAAGTATCCAACTTCTAAAATTTTTAGTATTACTACTGGTCTTGCGGTCATGAAACTAAATAGCACTCTTGGTTATAAGCCGGTTACTTTTTCTGAACTCACTAACGAATCTAGCTTTTGGAAGGGCTGTCAGACTTGTAAAAATTATGATGTCTTACAACGAACATCCGAAACCATGTGTTTGTGTACAGGGATGTTATTTGACCCCAATTCTGAATTAACCTCTAAACCTGACAGAGTAAAAGAAAAAACATTTCTAAGATTAAAAAGCATCAAACAAAGCTTATTTCTGAAAAAAACTAAAAAATGAAAAATTTAAAAAAATTAGTAATTGCCTACAGTGGTGGTTTAGATACCTCTTATTGTGCAGTCTCTTTATCAAAACAAGGCTATGAAGTTCATGCTGTAAGCGTCAATACCGGTGGCTTTTCTAAAGATGATATCAAAACCATTGAGGCTAATGCCTACAAAATGGGAGTTACGACCTATAAAAACATTGAAGCTGTGACTACCTTTTATCAAAAAGTAGTCAAATACTTAATTTACGGAAATATCTTAAAAAACAATACCTACCCACTGTCTGTCAGTGCCGAGCGCATTGTGCAAGCCATTGAAATTATTGAGTATGCAAAGTCCATTGATGCCAAATTCATTGCACATGGCAGTACAGGCGCTGGAAATGATCAAGTTCGATTTGATATGATTTTTCAAACTCTGGCTCCAGAAATTGAAATTGTTACGCCAGTTAGAGATCAAAAGTTAACACGACAAGAAGAAATTTCTTATTTAAAATCTAACGGAATTGATTTGGATTGGGAAAAAGCAAAGTATTCGATTAACAAAGGATTGTGGGGTACAAGCGTTGGGGGCGATGAAACCCTGACCTCTGATTTAGCATTGCCAGAATCGGCTTATCCATCTCAGTTAAAAACAAAAACCCCTCAAACTATAGCACTCACTTTTGAAAAAGGCGAGTTAACGGCTATAGATGGCAAAGAGAACACTTCTGAAGTGCTAATTCAACAGCTTAATGATGTAGGTTCTAAGTATGCCATTGGAAGGGATATTCATGTAGGAGATACTATTGTAGGTATTAAAGGACGCGTAGGATTTGAAGCGGCTGCCGCTCTTATTACAGTCAAGGCCCATCACTTACTTGAAAAACATACATTAACAAAGTGGCAACTTCAGCATAAAGACTATCTGTCTAATTTTTATGGAATGCATTTACATGAAGGTCAATATTTGGATCCTGTTATGCGAGACATGGAAGCGTTTTTAGCCTCTAGTCAAACATGTGTTTCTGGGGTTGTTGAGGTGGTGTTGAAACCATATCATTTTTCAATTAATGGGATCAAATCTCCCCATGACTTAATGAACGCAAAGTTTGGTAGCTATGGAGAAGTTAATTCTGGTTGGACCGCTGAGGAGGCGAAAGGTTTTATTAAAATTAACGGCAATCAAAATAAAATTCATCAACAAGTAAATTCAGACATATGATACAAGCAGGAATTATAGGGGGAGCTGGATATACAGCTGGAGAACTGATTAGACTGCTGTTAGCACACTCTAAAGTTACTATTAACTTTGTATATAGTACCTCTAGTGCTGGTAAAAAAATAAGCACGATTCATCAAGATTTAGAAGGGACCACTGATCAATTGTTTACTGATTCAATCAAAACAGATATAGATATTTTATTTCTTTGTTTGGGACATGGAAATTCTAAAGCATTTTTAGAAAAAAACTCGTTTTCTAAAACGACTAAAATCATTGACTTATCTAACGACTTTAGGCTAACGGAAGATGCTGTTTTTCAAGAGATGCCGTTTGTATATGGCCTGACAGAATTAAATAGGGCGGCCATACAATCTGCTCAATATATTGCCAATCCAGGTTGTTTTGCAACGGCCATTCAGTTGGCAATTTTGCCTTTAGCGGCCAGCAACTTAATTAAGGATGCCATTCATGTCAATGCTGTTACAGGCGCAACCGGCGCGGGGACGGCCTTATCGCCTACGACTCATTTTACATGGCGGGTAGATAACTTTTCACATTACAAAGCATTTAACCACCAACATCTAGGAGAAATTCATCAATCGGTTAATTCACTCCAGAAAGATTTGGATAGTATTATTCATTTTATCCCAAACCGAGGCAATTTCTCCAGAGGAATATTTGCTACTATTTATACAACCTACGAAGGTACTTTGGAAACAGCTATATCCCTTTTTAAAAACTACTATAAAGAAGCAGAGTTTACTTTCGTCTCTGACTCTAGTATACACTTAAAACAAGTTGTTAATACCAATAAATGTTTACTTCATTTAGAAGTGCATGACGGTAAGCTACTTGTTACTAGTGTGATTGATAATTTACTCAAAGGCGCTTCTGGCCAAGCAGTACAAAACATGAATTTGATGTATGGGTTCGAAGCCCATTTAGGACTACAATTAAAAGCAAATTATTTTTAAATCATGAACTATAAACCACTACCACATGGGCTGACCATTTTAAAATCCAAGATTGATGGACTCGGCTTGTTTGCAACGCAATACATATTAAAAAACACTGTTTTAGGTGTAATCCATGTTCAGGATTCCCGTTTTGAAAATAATTACATCAGAACCCCTTTGGGTGGATTTATTAATCATAGTGAAGATCCAAATTTAAAGTCATTTTCTGAAAAAGACCTTAAATATATAAAAACTACAAAAGAGATTAATACAGGAGACGAATTAACCTTAAAATATACCCTATACAAAATATGAAAACAGCGATCATTGGAACCGGAAACTTAGGAAGCTCTATTGCAAATGGGCTCATAAAAAACAATGCAATTACCACCTTATATCTTACCAAAAGAAATCTAAGTGGTTTAGTGGATTTTGAAGGCTATCAAAATGTGTTTTTAACAGCTAATAATAAAGAAGCTGTTCAAAAATCGGATATTATTATTCTGGCAGTTCAGCCGGCTCATTTGGAGAACATACTAAATGAGATCACTCCGTTTCTAACAGAAAAACATGTTTTAATCTCTACCATAACAGGATTTTCAATTTCCAGAATTGAAAGTCTTGTTGGTGACCACCAGTTTATTATTCGTGCCATGCCTAATACAGCGATTGCTGTAGGCAAATCTATGACCTGCCTTTGTAGTAATAAAGCTGGGGCGCAACGTCTCGCGATTGCTGAAGCTATCTTTAACCGGTTGGGAACAACTATTACCATTCCAGAACAGCAAATGCAAGCCGCTACCGTTGTGTGTGCGAGTGGAATTGCCTTTTGGATGCGCTTAATTCGCGCCACTACGCAAGCGGCTATTCAACTTGGTTTTGATGCTAAAGAAGCTCAAAATCTAGCCATGTTTACTTGTGAAGGTGCGGCTAACTTATTAATCACTTCGGGAAATCATCCAGAACAAGAAATTGATAGAGTGACCACCCCAAATGGCTGTACTATTGAAGGGCTTAACGAAATGGAACACAAAGGGTTGAGTTCCTCTCTTATTCAAGGTATGGTCGCTTCCTTTGAAAAAATTAATAGTATTAAAGCCCACTAATTATGAGCTTATTTGATGTATATCCACTTTTTGATGTGACTCCTGTTAAGGCTGATGACGTTTTTATATATGATGATGCTGGAAATCAGTATTTGGACTTGTATGGTGGTCATGCAGTAATATCAATAGGACATTCACACCCTGTTTATGTAAATGCACTAACGGATCAACTTCATAAGATTGGTTTTTATAGCAACGCGGTGCAAAACCCAATTCAAACGCGCTTAGCAGACCGTCTTGAACAACTTTCGGGCTGTACGGATTATAACTTGTTTATGTGTAGTTCTGGAGCAGAAGCGAATGAAAATGCGTTGAAATTAGCTTCTTTCCACACCAATAAAGCAACTGTGATAGCGTTTGATAATTCTTTTCATGGTCGAACTTCAGCTTGTGTTGCTGCAACTGATAACCCAAAAATTATCGCACCACTAAATGCCCAACAACAAGTACGCTTTTTTCCGCTTGGAAATTTAGAGTTGGTTGAACAGACCTTAAAAGCGGAACCTATTTGCGCTGTTATTATTGAGTGTGTTCAAGGAGTTGGCGGCTTAGACGAAAGCACTACAGAATTTTACAAAGGCTTAGAACTGTTATGTAATAAGTATCATACTGTTTTAATTGCTGATGAGGTTCAGTCTGGCTTTGGACGAACTGGTGACTTTTTCGCATTCCAAAAACACGGCCTCACCCCTCATATTATTTCAATGGCCAAGGGAATGGGAAATGGCTTCCCTGTAGGGGGGATTCTAATTCACCCTACAATTAAAGCGTCTTATGGATTGCTGGGAACCACTTTTGGTGGCAACCATTTGGCTAGTACCGCCACCCTAGCAGTTTTAGAGGTTTTAGAATCAGACAAACTAATGCAAAATGCCAAAGCGATGTCGGCCTACTTTACTGAAAAAGCAAAGTCAATTCCTAAGTTAAAACAACTAAAAGGTCGTGGTTTGATGTTGGGCTTAGAATTTGATTTCCCAGTAGCTGAACTTCGTAAAAAATTACTTTTTGATCATTTTTTATTTACTGGAAGCTCCAAGAACCCCAATCTGATTCGGATTTTACCACCATTAACAATTCAAACGGAACATATTGATACATTTTTTAATGCTTTAGCTAAAGAATTATGAAACACTATTTAACCCTTAACGACCTTCCTTCAATTCAAACTGCAGTTCAGGAAGCAATCGCGTTAAAATCAGAACCCTATAAGTACAAAAACTTAGGGACTCAAAAAACTCTAGTCATGTTGTTTTTTAATGCCAGTCTTCGAACTCGATTAAGTACCGAGAAAGCTGCTAAGCATTTAGGCATGGAGGTTACAGTATTAAATGTTACTGATTCTTGGGAATTGGAATTTGAATCGGGGGTGGTTATGAATTTAGAGACTTCTGAACACGTTAAAGAAGCGGCTCAAGTGATTTCTCAATATGCTGATATTTTAGCAGTGAGAGCATTTCCGTCTTTGATAAACAAGGCCAAGGACCAGTCAGAATGGATACTAACTAGTTTTGTTAAGTATGCGACGGTTCCAATCGTAAACATGGAAAGTGCTACGGGTCATCCGCTTCAAGCCTTGGCAGATGCCATTACGATTGAAGAATTGAAAACAAAGAAAATGCCTAAAGTGGTCCTTTCTTGGGCGCCCCATCCCAAAGCATTGCCCCACGCAGTCCCTAATTCATTCATTGAAATAATGCAGGCTTCCGAAGTTGATTTTAGCATCGTTCATCCCGAAGGCTATGATTTAGATCCCAAGATTGTAAAAGACTCTCCAGTTAGCTATTCGCAAAATGACGCGCTAAAATCGGCAGACTTTGTATATGTTAAAAATTGGAGTAATTATGAGGCGTATGGAACAATCACCTCTCAAGATGCTAGTTGGATGATGACTAAAGAAAAATTGGGCACCGCAACGTTTATGCATTGCTTACCTGTTCGACGTAATGTAGTCGTAGAAGATGCAGTCTTAGATAGTGAGCAATCTGCAGTGATTGCACAATCAAATAATAGAACTTATGCGGCACAACTAGTGTTGAAAAAAATTCTAGAAAATGAATAAAAAGAAAACACTTAAGATTGTTAAAATCGGCGGAAATGTCATTGATAATCCAAAAGCCCTCTATTCATTTCTCAAAACGTTATCCTCAATTCAAGGGCCTAAGATTCTTGTTCATGGTGGAGGCAAATCAGCGACTGCCTTGGCTGAGCAAACAGGGATGGAGGTGAAAATGATTGAAGGAAGACGCGTTACAGATGCCGCTACTTTAGAACTCATCACTATGGTGTATGCAGGTAAAATCAATAAAACAATGGTAGCACAGCTACAAGCTTTTAAATGCAATGCTATTGGGTTTACTGGAGCAGATGGTAATACTATTAGTGCAGAAAAACGACCAGTATCAACCATAGACTATGGCTTTGTTGGGGATGTGAATACGGTAGATACTGCAATCTTGAAGCCCCTCTTAGCACACTGCGTGACGCCTGTGTTCTGTGCTATTACTCATGACAACAAAGGACAGCTATTAAATACCAATGCCGATACAATAGCTTCTGAATTGGCAATTGCGTTTGCGAAAGAATTTCAAGTTGAACTCTATTATTGCTTTGAAAAAAAGGGGGTTTTAAAAGATGTTAACGATCATAATTCTGTGATTCAAACCATTACCAAATCGACCTATGAAAAATTATTAGACGCCCAATTAATATTTTCTGGGATGCTACCGAAATTAAATAATTGTTTCCATGCGTTAGAACATCATGTTTCAAAAGTTTGCATCGGAACACCAGAAATGTTGCTTGATTCAAAAGCAGTTTTCACAACACTTACTATAAAATGAGCTCAAAAAATTTAACTAGCGACGCTATTCAATTATTAAAAGATCTGATTGAAATTCCTTCGTTTTCATCAGAAGAACACCACACTGCAAAACGTATTGAAGAGTGGCTTAACGTTAATGACATTCCATTTAACCGCCACCAAAACAATATTTGGGCAGTTAATAGGTATTTTAGCGCATCAAAACCTACACTATTATTAAATTCCCATCACGACACCGTCAAACCCAATAACGGCTACACCAAAGACCCATTTAAAGCACAGGTAGAGTCTGGTAAACTATATGGATTGGGAAGTAATGATGCCGGCGGTTGTTTGGTGTCTTTAATGGCTACATTTACGCATTTTTATGCACAAAAAGATCTTAATTATAATTTAGTAATCGTAGCCTCTGCAGAAGAGGAGAGTAGTGGTAAGGCAGGTTTAAATAGCATGTTGTCGATCATTCCTAAAGTTGATGTTGCTATTGTTGGAGAGCCCACACTTATGCAATTAGCGGTAGCGGAAAAAGGATTGGTGGTATTTGATGCAGTTATTAAAGGGACACCAGGGCATGCAGCACACCCAAATTCAGATAATGCCATTTACAATGCCATCAAAGTTTTGGAATGGTTTAAGGGTTATGAGTTTGAAAAAACTTCAGACTCCTTAGGACCCGTAAAACTGACAGTCACACAAATTAATGCTGGAAAGCAACACAATGCGATACCCGCAGGCGTTGAGTTGGTTGTAGATGTTCGAGTAAATGACCAGTACAGCAATTCGGAAATTACTGATATTTTGCAAAAATCAGCCCCATGCGATTCCATTATTCCAAGAAGCCTACGGCTTAATTCGTCTTCTATCCCTCTTGAGCATCCGCTTGTTCAAGCGGGTATTGAAATAGGACGTGAAACCTATGGGTCGCCAACGCTATCTGATCAATCGGTTTTGAGTTGCCCTTCCTTAAAATTAGGTCCTGGTGATAGTACGCGCTCGCACACAGCTAATGAGTTCATTTATATCAGTGAAATAGAAGAAGGCATTGCATTATATATTCAATTATTAACTAAAATATTATAGCTATGAAACTTTGGGATAAAGGATTTTCAATTGATGAATTTATTGAAAAATTTACTGTTGGTAATGACCGAGAAATTGATCTTAAGATTGCTGTTTATGATATTCAGGCTTCATTGGCACACGCGCAAATGTTGTTAAGAATAGGGCTTCTAAATCCGTTAGAACTTAAAGGGGTTGAAGGGGTGTTTGAAACGCTTCAGTCACAGCTTTTAGAAGGCACTTTTGTTATTGATGCAGAGTTTGAAGATATTCACTCTAAATTAGAATATGAACTGACCAAAGCCTTAGGGGACACGGGTAAAAAAATACATACAGCTCGCTCAAGAAATGATCAGGTTTTAGTGGCTTTGCAATTGTATTATAAAGCTAATTTAAAGACTATTCAAGATAAAACTAAAACAGTATTCGATACTTTAATTGATCTAGCTGAAACGCATAAATCGGCCTTGTTACCAGGATATACCCATTTACAAGTAGCAATGCCTTCGTCTTTTGGGTTGTGGTTTTCTGCTTATGCAGAATCTCTTATAGACGACGTATATGTACTTCAGGCGGCTCAAAAAGTAGTGAATCAAAACCCATTGGGTTCTGCGGCTGGGTATGGAAGTTCATTTCCAATTGATAGAGCATTTACGACTAAAGTACTTGGATTTGAGTCCTTAAAATACAACGTTGTGGCTGCTCAAATGAGCCGTGGAAAAAACGAGCGTATTATTGCGTCTGGTCTAGGTAATTTGGCCCATACCCTAGGGAAAATGGCCATGGATATTTGTTTATATATGAGTCAAAATTTTGATTTTATTGGCTTTCCAGAGAGCCTAACTACGGGGAGTAGTATCATGCCTCATAAAAAAAACCCAGATGTTTTTGAACTGATCCGGGGGAAGTGTAACAAACTCCAAAGTTTAGAATCTGAGATGCTTTTGATTACTAATAATTTGCCAAGTGGCTACCACCGCGATTTTCAGTTATTAAAAGAAAATATAATTAAGGGCTTTGAAGAATTAGAAGCCATTTTGGATATTTTTAATTATGCCATTCAACAAATCCAAGTGAAAAAAATTGATTTGAAAGATCCTAAATACCAATATCTATTTACCGTGGACAGTATTAATACCTTGGTGATGCAAGGGGCGTCGTTTAGAGAAGCCTATCAAACTATTGGGGCTGAAGTGCAATCGGGAACTTACAAATCAGATAGCCGTATTCCGCATACTCATTTAGGGAGTATCAATAATTTATCGTTAGCGGAAATTAAAGCTAAATACCCCTTAAGTAATTAAAATATAGAAAATCAAATTAATTAGTATTTCACTAATTTATGACTACTGGTCTCTAGTGCGTTTTTGAGGGTTAGGAAATACATTCCATTTTGCAATTGCGGTGCGTTTATGGTTGCTTTTCCATTACGAAACATCAAAACACCTTTAAGAACGCGTTGCGATAATTGATTTCGTAGTTCAAAGTGCGTTTCTAGTTCGTGGTTTTCTGAGATGATAAAAAATGAAGTTTTAAATGGATTTGGAAACACAGACCAATTGTCTAAAGTTGTTACAGGGATGGTTAATGCTTCCGAATAACAATCTTCAGGAACTGTGTAATCAGTTTTAATTAAATCTGTTATTTTAGAGCTCACAAAGCTTTCATTTGATACGTTTTCAAGAAATGTAGAATCAATGACACTATTATTAGCTCCTAAAAAGTTCTGCATAATCGTTGCAAACGTTTCTCGGTAATCATGCTGAACTGTTTGTACTTGGTAATTATTTGTTTCCACGGCTTCAGAAAGATCTACATTAATACCAGAGACACCACTTTTAACGGGTTTTCCAAAAGCAAACATAGGGGCTACTTCACCATGATCTGTTCCTAAGCTTCCATTTTCTTTTGCTTTTCTGCCAAATTCTGAAAAGGTGACTCCTAACACATCATCTGCTAAGTTATCCGCATTTAAGTCAGTCATAAAAGACTCAATGGCTCCTGATAACTCAGTCATTAATTCACTATGTTTTCCTTGAATATCTCCACTCGCTTGATTTTGATTGTTATGCGTATCAAACCCTCCTAACTTTACCATGAAAACCTTGGTTTCAATTCCGCCTCTTATCAATCGAGCTACCGTTTTTAACTGATCCCCTAAATTAGTATCTGGGTAATTAGCTCCGGTACTGTTTGCCCCGTTATTAAATGCAGTTGATATGACCTGTGAATATTGGTTAGACAAGATATCGGTGTCAATGATGTATTGTAGTTCTTCACCATAATCAGAGTTAGGGATATTTTCAGGCGCGTCCCCTCCAAGTCCACTAAGTATAGAATAGAAGTTTTCAGAATCTTGACCACTTAGATTCAAAGCAAGACCATGTTCAATTTCTCCATGAAACCCCAAAGAGGTTGTTTTTGATCCTACTTGAATGCCCAATGGGTAAACAGTTGGAATACTATCCGTGTAGTTTTGTTCCATAAAACGTCCAATCCAACCACTCTGATCTCCGTTGTCCCAATTGTTGCCATCATTTCCGGTAGCATAGATATCTTGAGACGCAAAGTGACTTTTATTTTGTGAAGGATATCCAACAGATTGAATGATCCGTAGTTGATCTTGCGCATATAGGTTATAAAACCCTGTTAACTCTGGATGTAGTGCAATGTCTTTATTTGTTCCTGTAAGAGAAGAATCAATAGTATTTAACGGAAGATATACAGACGCCGGAATATGAATGTTTGGTCTTAGTGTTTGATAGTCTGTATACGCACTGATAGGAATAACTGTATTTAAGCCGTCATTTCCGCCGTTTAATTCCACCAAAATTAATTTTCTATTGGACACATCGCAATTATAAAAGGAGTTGACCAATTTCATTGAAGCCTGGACTTCAAACGGCAACATGCTTGCGGCTGAGGCCGTCGTCGTAAGTTTGATAAATTGACGTCTTTTCATAATTAAAAGGTTACATTAATTGAAATTCAGCTGCGTTAATCATCGCTGTAAACAGGGCATCTAATCTTGTCTTAACTTGAACCGTATTGCCAGTTTGAAGGTAATCGTTCCATGCAGCACTCCAATAGTATGCTTCAAGGCCGTCAGTGAGAATAGAGACAAAATAAGCAGTTCTGCTGCTATCTATAGACTCACAATAAAGTAGACCTGCAATTTCTTGAACCAAAGTTGTTGCATCAGTAGCAAGAGAGAAATAACCAGAGTTTTCTATATAGTCAACGCTGTTAAATTGCACCCTTATGTTCATATTGTTGTTAAGAATGTTATTCCTTCCAGTAATCAAACATTCAATTAATTTATAACGTCCTATAACCGAGTTTGAAGAAAACCAATTACGATCAAAATTAGGCGTTTGATACATTGCGGGATAGCCTGCCACCGTTTCTGGTGAAAACGGATTGATTCCAGTGCTTGCAAAAAAGGCTAAATAACTAAAATGGTAATAAAACTTATGAAAATAAATTTGATCATCACTAAATGTTGCAGGAGGGTTAGTAGCACTGGCCTCTGGGTTTGGAAGGCTAATGTCTAGCAGTTGGAGTGTTTCGCTAATAAGTTGAAGCGGACTTTTTACAATACTACCAATAATTTCATCTGAATTATCACTGCTGTCTTCATCATAAAAATGTTGAGACATCAATAGGGTTTCTAGAACCTCTAGCAAGTTAAAGTTATTGGCAATTAGTTGGGTGGAGAGCGGGGTTATGATGTCGTCTTCCACCTGTTGACTCCATTCACTTTTCACATAAAATCGGTATAATTTTCTACAGTATGATTTCGCTGTTGCTTGTTGTGAGAAAATCATTTCCACAAAGTCATCTACCTCCTGAATAACTCCTTCCTGAGTAGATTGGCCTGAAATGGTTTGGTTGTTAAAAGCCGAGGAGAATGTTTTGTCTTGAGTATCATGTTGTCCCGTATTTACATAGCCCATTGGGATTCCTGTGTCAGGATCAATAGTATCTCTGAGCGGTTTGGTTTTTATTCCAGAAAATACTTTAGCAGCATTTTGAATATCACTTTCCTTGTAGGTTGTATAATCTCCTTCTCCAATTTGTTCCCCTTTTAAAATAGTGAAAAGTTCTAAAAATTCACGTGAGTAATTTTCATTAGGATTGTTTTTGTTATTGGTATTGTTGTCAAGATAGTACAAAATTGAATTGTCAAAAGTTATTTTCTTGGCAAGAGTTTTTATGTTACCAAAAGCATAGAAATCTAGTAATCTTAAATAGTCATAGAAGTAAGAAGATTTAGCAACTCCATCATTTTTAGAAAGAGTAAAACAGCTATGAAGAAAAAAAACGAGTTTATGTTTTAAACTATTTTGTTTCTGTGCATTATACCACCACCAGCCTGAAACGATTGCTTTTTTTCGAAATTGTGCCACAGTGAAGTCTGCAGGAGTTGTATTGGCAGTATGCATCCAAAAACCGTCAGGGACTCCCGTATCTGAATTTACAATGGTATCATACGGGTGCTCCCAAAATAGGGTGGGCTCATTTGATAATTCATTAACGGCCTGTTGGGGGGTTAATGTTGCAAAATAGTCAAGAGTAGTTTTTGAATAATTAAAACAAGCTCTTCTTAATAGATGTTTTGCTTTTCGAGACCCTAAGAGGGCTGTATATGGATTTAATGATGCCAATAATTGGTTTATAAGTTACTAATTTAGGTAAAATTCTATTAATTTATGTTTAAGCGATATAATTAATGTGTTTATGTCAGATATATAGTAACATATATTATTTTGTTTTGTTCACTTTTATTCAATTCAAAATTCACCAAAAACAGTGTTAAGTAGCTGTCTGTGTTTTCACTACAAAAGCAAAAAAAATACTATTTAAAAGTAACTATTTTATATAATTGTTTAGTTTCTAGCTGTTTTCTTCTATTTCCCAAAAGTGAATCGTTTCGAATCTAGAACTAGTTCAATAACTGCTGTTTGTTTCAACAACTGTACAGCATGTAAATAGACTTACAATTATAAAGTCCTAAAATAGTATTGATTTGTTAGTTCCTTGCAGTTTTAGATTAGCTCAGTTTTATTGTATATTTTTACATTCATAATTAAAATTACATTTTATGCGTTATTTATATTTGTTTTCTATTCTTTTCTCCTTTTTTGCAACGGCCCAAATTGACCATTGGGAAAGTGTAGTGTTGCCCGGCGATCAATGGGAGTATCTTGTGCCTACTTCACAACCTAGTTCTAACTGGAATCAGTTGGGATTTAACGCTTCAAGTTGGAACACGGGGAATTCAGGCTTTGGATATGGCGATGGTGATGATGCTACGACTGTCTCAAGTACCATGTCTGTTTACATTCGAAAAACATTTACTATATCGAGTTCTTCAGTTGTTGAGGCCATCATATTAGACCTAGATTATGACGATGGATTTGTAGCGTATTTAAATGGACAAGAGATCGCACGAAACCTTGTTACAGGATCTCCTCCTAGCTATAACCAGCCTAGTGATGGGTATCATGAAGCATTACTTCCACAAGGCTATGCTCCCGAGCGCTTTGCAGTAGATCCTGCACTTCTCAATACAGGTACAAATGTTTTAGCAGTCCAAGTACATAACCAATCGGCTGACTCGTCTGATTTGAGTGCACTTCCTGTCTTATCTTTAGGAATAAATAATACATCTACAAATTACCAAACACCCCCATCGTGGTTTGTTGTTCCTGATATTCCTACTGAGGTTGATTTTGAATCGTCTAATCTGCCAATCGTGCTAATTGAAACAGCTCAAGGTCAAGAAATTCCTAATGATCCAAAGATAGACGCGACCATGAAAATAATATATAGAGATAATGGACAGCGAAATTCTCTTGCAGATGTTGGTAATCCTACAGCTCTTAGCTATGATGGCCCTATAAAAATTGAATACCGAGGATCGTCTTCTAGTTTGTTGGATAAAAAACAATATGCCTTTACTCCTTATGATGATTTGGGTGATAAAATAAATGTACCGTTTTTAGATATGCCAACAGAAAATGATTGGATTTTGAGTGGTTTGGCCTATGATCCTTCTTTTATGAGAGATTTTTTGAGTTATAAGCTCGCAAATTTAACTGGTAATTATGCCTCAAGAGGTCGTTATTGTGAAGTGGTCCTTAATGGAAGTTTTCAAGGTATTTATGTGTTACAGGAAAAGTTGAAAGCAGACGACAGCCGAATTGATATTAAAAAAATTAAAGACGTAGATTTAACACTTCCTAAACTTACTGGGGGGTATATTACAAAAACAGACAAGATTGAAGGCTCAGATACTCAAGCATGGTCAATGCCAAATTATGGGGGTTGGGAAAGTAATTTTGTACACGAGCACCCCAAGCCTACAACCGTAATGCCAGAACAAGACACGTACATAAGAAATGAATTTGAAACTCTCCAGGTTCATGTTGCGTCACCAAGTAATAGTACGATTACACAAGGCTACCCGTCAGTAATTGACATCCCTTCATTTATCGATTTTATGATACTAAACGAACTCTCTTCCAATGCAGATGGGTATGAGTTTAGTACATTTTTCCATAAAGATCGGAATGGAAAACTAAGAGCTGGACCTATTTGGGATTTTAATTTGACATTCGGTAATGATTTATTTCAATGGGGCTATGATAGAAGTCACACGGATATTTGGCAGTTTGATGACCAAGGAAATATGGGGCCTAAGTTTTGGAAAGACTTATTTGATGACCCCGTATTTAATTGCTACTTAACCAAGCGTTGGCAAGAACTAACTGCGCCAGGAATGCCATTAAATTCAACTGAAATTTTTAACCTTATCGATTCAACCCAAGCGCTTATTACAGAGGCGGCAGCACGTCAAGAAATCGTTTCGGGGACAACTGGAAACTTTGATCAAAATATAATTGAGATGAAAGTTTTTATTTCTGAGCGAATTCAATGGATATCAAATCAATTAACTGATACTAGTTTATGTGGTACTATTACAACACCTGCATTAGTGATTTCTAAAATAAATTATAATCCACTGGTAGAGGCCGACTTAGATTCAAGTGATTTTGAATTTATTGAAATCACAAATAACAGTTCATCTACGATTGATTTGACGGGTATTTATTTTGGTGGTCTAGGGCTTACCTATCAATTCCCAGAGAGTGCATCTCTTTCTGCTCAGAGCGTACTTTACTTATCAAACGACAGTGAGTCTTTTAATCAACGCTATGGTTTTGAGCCTTTTGATGAATTTTCAAGAAGCCTATCCAATGATGGAGAGGATTTGATTTTGAGAGATGCCTATGGAAATAGTATTGATGAGGTGACTTATAACGATGCATTGCCATGGCCAGAAGCGGCCGATGGGGAAGGCTCATTCTTGAAACTTGTTGGCTTAGATTTGGACAATAGTTTGGCCAGCAGTTGGATAGCGCGTAATGATACATCAGAAAACTTATCTGTTGGAACTAGTACTTTTGATTCTTTTGTTAGTGTTTTTCCAAATCCCGTTTTGGATGTGTTGAAGATTAAAACAAGCTCGGGTAACATTTCTACTGTTAAAATATTTAGCATAAACGGAAAACTATTTCGAACCTATTCCTTTGACCACAAACAGGTTGAGTTGGATTTAAGCGCTTTTGAAAATGGGTTTTATATATTACAAATTCAAACGGATAGCGAATTGTTATTCAAGAAAATTATTAAAAACTAATAATCGGTTTATTTGATGTGATACCTTACTCCTAAAAAGCCATTAATCCCTTGGTTTGAATAGTAGACATAACTTGGGTCAAAACCAGAGCCAAAGGGGTCAGAAGCTCCTGCGATGCTATTAGCGGCGGGCCTGAAGTTTAATATATTTTTGATACCAGCATAGATTTCAACGTCATTGGCCTTATAAGTTGTTTGAAGATTCATGATATGTATAAATGGGCTGTAAGGCGCTCTTGGGTCTAAGGGGCCTAGCAGCGGAAGTTTCATGGGGCCAATAAGCGTTCCAGAAAGATCTACTGTTATGTTTGGTTTATAAAAGGGGTAACTGATTTTATAATTTCCGGAAAATCTCTCTGTTAAAAACGGAGTTTCGCTGATGTTGTTTTCAATAATTTTAGAGTCAATAAAGGTAGCTCCAAGATTAATTTTTAAGCCACTAGCAAACACGCCATTGGTGTTTACAGTGAGGCCTTGAGTGACCGATTTACCATCTAAGTTGCTGTAAATTATTTGGTTGGGATTTGTGTCATAGTCAGGCAAGATTCTGTTAGAAAACACCGTTTTAAAAACACTCAAATCAACATCATAAATAGCTCCGTATTTAGAATAGATCTTTTTATTCCAATTTAGATTTACATTCCATGACTTTTCTGGCAATATATCTTCGGTAAAAACCACCTCTCTAGCGCCGGTAAGCGCGGCGTGATCCTCGGTGAAAATATTAACAACCCTGTAGCCGGTTCCAAATCCAAGCCTAATTATTGAGCTCTGCTCATCAAAGTCCCATTTATAATTCAGTCTAGGGGTCCAAATATCGCCATATATAGAATTATTGTCGTATCGAATTCCACTAAGTAAGGTTTGTGAGTCGTTTAAGGACCATTGGTCTTGTATAAAAATGCCTGGAAGTTGAGTAACGTCTTTTGTAGCAGTTGCAGGCGTGTTGTCGTTATAACTCGTATAGCGATAGGTGGCCCCAAATAATAAATCATGCGTATTGATAGTTTTGGAATAGACAGCTTGTAAAAACCCGATGCTTTGTAGGGCCTTGTATAGGGAGGTTCCATATACGGAGTTCTGGTCATGGTTATTAAAACTGTACTGTAAAAATATGTTTTCTGATAGGTCATACTTTCCAAAAACTTCAAAACGACTTGTATAAATACTCTCGCCATATACTTGATCTCCGCCTCTGTAGCTGGAGTCCCAATCCATTTGACCACCCCATCGGTCCTCATAAAAATAGCGAAATGCAACATTATTTTTTTGAGTTTTAATTTTATTAAAAATTGAAATCCTGTGCTGTAATGTAACATCTGTAAATCCATCCCCATTGTTGTCAATTGGGTTTGAATAATTAAAATAATTAATTCCGATCAAGCCCTGGGCGTTGTTTACGGCGTATTTTGCCCCTAGATCTATATTTAGTTCGTTCCATGAGCTGCTAAAGAGGTTAATGTTAAAGCGGGCTATGTTTTCGGGAAGTTTAGTAATTAAATTAATAACGCCCCCGATTGCTTCGGAACCGTATAGGGTAGAGGCAGGTCCTTTGATCACTTCAACTTGCTTTATAAGGGATTGTGGAATTCCCGTAAGTCCATAGACCGTCGAGAGTCCACTTACTAGGGGCAAGCCGTCAATAAGTACCATGGTGTTGGCGCCCTCTTGACCGTTGATATGAATGTCTCCTGTATTGCAAATACTGCAATTTAACTGCGGTCTGATTCCATTAATACTTTCAATTGCTTCAAAAAGGCTTGCTCTTGGAGTTGAATTAAAAAATTCAGCTGTATACAGTTCAATAGGCACAGGGCTGTCAAGTTTAGATACTTGCCTTAGTGTTCCAGAAATTACAATCTCCTCCAAGCTGTCACTTTCCAAAACGATCGAACCCGTATCAATGGAGTCTCCAGTCAATTTTAGCGTAATTATTTTTGAAGTATATCCAACATATGAAATGAAGAGCTTGTTTTCGCCCTTTTTAGAGTCTATTGAAAATCCGCCCGTTTCATTGGCAACCACACTTTTTGAATTTGAGCTATTATAAATCGTAGCTCCAAAAAGTAGATTGTTCTCAGTGTCTTTAATAACGCCCTTTATGGTTTGCGCAAAACTTAATTTCATCAAAAGTATAATTATGATAAAATTAAAAGGTTTTTTTATGTTCATTTTTGTAATTTTGGGTAGTTTAAATAAAATAGTTCACCACCGCAAAACTAATAAAAATAGTTCACTACTGCAAAACTAATGAGGAATACTAAAGAAAAAGAACATTATTTAAAGGAAATATATAGATTTGAATCGGCAAATATGCTGGTGTCCGTTTCTAGCCTATCTAAAGTGTTAGGCGTTTCTAAATCTTCTGTTTCTAATATGGTAAAAAAGTTGGTGGCTATGCATTTATTAAACTCAGCGCCTTATAAGGCTATAGAGTTTACTTCTGAAGGTCGAGAACTCGCGCGAACGATTGTTGCTAAGCATCGTTTAATCGAGCTTTTTTTAGTTGAAGTCATGGGGTTTGAGTCTGAAAACGTTCATGATATTGCAGAAGAAATTGAGCATATACAAAGCCCAGCCTTTTTTAGAAAAGTAAAAAAAATGTTAGATAATCGAGATACCGATCCGCATGGAAGCCCCATCCCAGACGTGGAGTTTTAGATTGCCATCCCTATTTTGTATTGACGTAATCTATTTAGGTTAACGTTTAATCACGATTTTTTGTAATTCTACAATCACCTCATTTTTTCGATTAAATACTTCGTAAGGCGCATTATATCCAAAAAAGTAAAATCGGTCTGTATGACTGATCCCCTCATTGTCTAAGGCAGCAATTAATTTTTGTTTATAGTTTTCAATTTTCTTATCGCTAGCCCATCCCTTAAACTGTATGGCAGCAACTGTTTTTGCGGGTTCGTTATGAAATTTTATTTTTGACTCGTTAGGCTGTGGTAAAGTTTCTTTATTAAATTTATTTGGAACCATAAATAGCATTGTTGAAGAATCTTCTAATGTCATAGCAACAGGGGAGGTCATCGCTATTTTTTCGCTTCGTTCATTGTTTCCAAAAATATAACCGGCTAAAACAGAAAACCCCTCACTTGAAGTTTCCTTGTATGTAGTGCCAGAGAGTTTGACCGAACTGAATAGGGTGGCCTCATAACGACGAACTTCAAATTGGTCGTATTCTTTATTTACAACATAAGAATACGTTTCAATATTTTTTTGGCTTTTTAAAGCAAAAATCTGTACAGCGATAAATGCAACGGCGATGATACCAAGAATAATAGATGCTATTTTCATAGGAGTTAATTTGTTTGTTATTTTTTCTTTCTAATTATAAACGCAATCAGTCTTAGAATTCATTTTTTTGGGCTTCGTAACGAACACATATTTAGGTAGCTTCTCTACAGTCGCCTTTACATCGAGATCACAAGTTTTGTTGTTATTCGTGTCATATTGCAGGGTCTAAGCATTATACACTTTTTCTATACTCATGATGTTTCTTATTCAATACTGCCTGTGTGTTCTTGATAATTAAGTCAATTAATCATAAACATGAAATACTCGATGATTTTAAAATAAAGACGAATAGATTTCTTAAGGGTAATATTAATAATTTACATAAACCCAACCTGTTATAATGTCATTCTCTTCATTGTTGAGGCTTAAATAATAAAAATAGGTTCCTGTTGGGACCGTTTGGTTGTTGTTTTTGCTAGAGGTTCCGTACCACTTTTTTTGATTATCTCCTTCAAAAATTAATTTACCATATCGATTGTAAATTTTTAAACTATGTTGATCATAAATATCGTATAAATAGGTGATATTGAAATGATCATTGTACCCATCATTGTTTGGGGAAAATGCACTTGGTATTACAGGGAAACAGCCAAGGGATACACGGATTAAATTTTCACTTATACAATTGTACTCATTTACTTGAACGGCATAATATGTCCCTACATTTAAAGGCGTGCTAGTATTTACAGGGGTTAATAAATCCTGAGATTCGTAGAAATTTATGTTTGGGAAATCATATGATAAATCATCAAAAGTCGCGTAATCACAAATATTTATTTCGCTAGTATCAAAATCTGAAGGTCTAGGGTTAATGTCAATAGTCATACTACTTGTAGAAATACAAGCTTCATCGATGGTTATTTCTAACGAATATTCTCCTTGATTACTAGTGTTTACGGTCTCGATAGTTGGATTTTGTTCAGTTGAAGAAAACCCTGATGGGCCACTCCATAGATAAGTAGCATTATTAAACGAAGGGCCTTCTAAATTAATTGATTCTCCTTCACAGATTGGAGAAACGGCACTGAACGTACTATCAAATTTACCAAAATCGCTAAAATAGCCATATCGGCATCCTGAAGATGCCCCTCCGTGTATGAGTCCCATGTGAAACCTTTCTGTAGAATTTATGATACGTAATGCGGAATTTATTTGAACATCGTTGGATAAATTTAACTGTGCATATTTCCAATTGTTATTCGATCCTGGAACGAAGTTAAATTCGTTAGCATTAATAGTCAAGCTACTCCCTTCAACATAAAAATCGCCTTCGGAACCTGTAGGAACTAGGATATTTAATGCAAAAAACTCGTTAGTAGACCTGATAACAGAAACATCATAAGAACCCGTACAGTCTAGCGGCGGTAAAATTGCTTGGCCAACCTCGCATCCAAAACCACTCATATGTAATACATAGCTAGGTTCAGAAGTGTAGATATATGACGAAGCTTCTGAGAGTGTTATTTCAACTGTTTCAAGTGAATTAAGAATAGTATATTGTACGCCATTCAATTGAACCTCAGTATTATCTGATTGGGCTACAACATAAACCTTGTCTGGACCATTTAAGTATCCTTTAATCGCAATGTATTCTTGTCCCAGTATTTGCACCGGAATCAATTGATCCCCTATTAGGTCTGAACAGCCTCCATAGGGTCCAGATGTGCTATCTTCATGAACTGTAACAGCAATGGATTTATCAGAGCCTATAGTTGATCCTGAAAGGTTTTGGTTTCCAACATTATTCAATCCACGAGCGAAGTAGGTTTCTCCAGAATTTAGAGTAATAGTAAATTCTTCCCCAGCACTGTAGCCATCAATAGCTTGCGTAGGGACTATCGTAATGTTTGTATTGTCTTGTGTTGCTACAATATTAAATCCTGAGTAATAGTCGCCAGAATTACTATTAAATGATTGGAATGGTGTAATGAAATAAGTTCCCAAGGCATTTTTACCTTTAAGAGAAAAAATATCAGGGTTACAGTTACACGATGGACTTACTTCGTAGTAAACCATAATATCTGTTGTGGATGTTATTTTTATTCCATAGTTTAATATTGTATTTGAAGGCTTATTTTCAATAGTATCAATCCAAGTTGTTAAGTCTATAACGTAAGCACTATTGGCTGACAACTCTATTTCAATAGTTTCAAAAGCTAAATTTGCAGGTTGAGAAACACTTATAGTGGCAGGGTCGCTGTAAGTAGCAAACTTCAGATAAATGGGTCTATCTCCATGATTTTGATTAGCTTCTGGAGCAACAAACCAGAACTCTCTATCTATCTGAGATTGAGCTGACCAAACATTTAAAATTGCGATTATTGCTATAATTATTCTTGACATTTCTTATTGGATTTTTTTGTCTATTATTTTTTTAATTTAATTCAACATTATGAATTAAAATTTTTTGTAAAATTACGAGTTTTTAGCCACTAAATTCAGCAAATTACAATCAAATTATAACCAAAATAAAAACCCACAACTTTACAAGGTTGTGGGTTTTACTTTGGTTTTAGAGAAATAACCTAAGGACTTATATTTATATCCTTTTGTTATTTTTTACCAAATAAATTGAATTGTGACTAACTCAAATTTATTCTATTGTTACTGTAAAAGTAGCTTTGATATCTGTTTCTCCATCAGCATTTGTAATATCTCCATCAGCAACTCCAGCAGCTGATTTCACTGGTTCATGACGCAATGTAAACGTAATATCGCCTGAACTTGCAGCGGTAGTAGTTAATGTAAAATCAAGACCAATTGGGTTTCCCTCAGAGTCTTCATCCTCATACTCAGTGCTGGCATTTAGTCCGCTTCCGATGGTGTAGAAAAACTGATGAGCTAAATCTTCTTCTTCAATTTCCCCTGTCATGTTTTCTGCTGGATCCTCAGTCTCATTTAAGAGAACAATAGATCCTGAATACGAAGTGTTTGCTAATAAATCTCCCACAATAGTCAACACTGCTTCATCAGGTCCATCTCCGTCTATATCCCGAGTCTGTAAGACTACATCAACCCCTCCATCGGATGGTTGAAGAGTGATGGTCATAGTTGTAATTACTTCTTCTTCGATCACGGGTAATGGTGCGGCGTCATCGTCACTTGAACATGAGAAAATTAATGCAGATGCAAAAATTGCTGTTGATAAAAATTGTACTATTTTCATTTGTTTAAATTTAAAAATTAATAATTGAGTTTAATGGTCAATAAAAAATTGCGACCCAAATCGTCCGCATAAAAGCGCAGTCGACTTAGGTAATTTCGGTATGATGTATTTAATAGATT